>Ga0105248_10008152_pt1 | contig 11506 bp, 10 predicted proteins | sample KBSS34metaG_FD_81524 | JGI IMG/M metagenome (GOLD analysis project Ga0105248, IMG submission 81524) | Switchgrass rhizosphere microbial communities from Kellogg Biological Station, Michigan, USA - KBS S3-4 metaG | ecosystem: Host-associated > Plants > Roots > Rhizosphere > Soil | place...
AGTTTTTCTGGTCTATGGGGTCACCGTGCTCAGCTTCACACCGTCGATCATCGTGCTGGAGCGACTCGGCACCCCCGCCGCGGTCTCGCGATCGTTCAGATTGGTGCGCAGCGATTTCTGGCGCGTGCTCGGCATCTGGTTGCTCGGCGGAATCGTCGCAGCGGTGGTCGCCGGGGCCGTCGCCGTCCCGTTCAGCTTCGGTGGCCAAATGCTGCTCATCTCAGCGTCATCCACAGTGGCGGCATTCGTAGCGCTGGTCCTGCTGTCTATCGGCGGCGCAATCGGTCAGATCATCACCGCACCGTTTTCAGCAGGCGTCGTCGTGCTCCTCTACACCGACCGCCGCATCCGCGCCGAGGCGTTCGACCTGGTACTGCAGACAGGAGCGGCATGGGGTCCCGGCGCTCCCGCCGATTCCACCGACCACCTCTGGCTGACCCGCCAAGCCTAACGTGCCGACGATAGACATCGACCGCGATGCCGCGCACGAGGCCGCGCAGCATGAACTCGGAAAGCCGATCTACCCCAAGGCATCCCTGACCGAACGGCTCGTCGCCTGGCTCGACGAACTGCTGTACCGGCTGGCCGACGCGAGCTCATCGATGCCCGGCGGTTGGCTCACGATCAGCGTCCTGGCGATCCTGCTGGTGATCGCGATAGTGGTGGCGGTACGCATCGCCCGACGCACCATGCGGACCAACCGCGGCGGCGATTTCGCTCTGTTCGGCGAGCACGAGCTGAGCGCCGCTGAGTACCGCAAGATCGCCGAAGAGTTTGCGGCGGAGGGTAATTGGGCGGCCGCGATCCGACACCGGCTGAGAGCCGTTGCGCGGCAATTGGAGGAGAGCGCCGTCCTCGACCCGGTTCCTGGCCGAACCGCGACCGAACTGGCCCGCGACGCTGGGCGGGCCATACCAAATCTGGCCACCGAATTGACCAGGGCAGTAGAGGCTTTCAACGACGTCACCTACGGCGAACGGCCCGGAACCGAAGCTGCGTATCGGATGGTCGCCGACCTCGACGACCATCTGCGGGCGCGCACTTCGGGGTCTGGTGGCACCGCCGCGCTGTCCGCCACGTCCGACGGCTGGGCAGAAGTCCGGTGACGCCGACCGACACGGCCGTCGGGCCAACCGTCGGGCAGCGGTGGCGCAGCGCCCGGTGGGTCCTGCTTGCGTTGGCGGTCATAGTCGGGGTTGCCACGCTCGCCTCCTACCTGACAGCGCCGCGGCCGGGTGGCCCGATGGATCCGGAATCGACGTCACCAGAGGGCGCTCGCGCGCTCGTCACGATCCTGCGCGAGCACGGCGTGGACGTCATCGCGGCCGACGACATCGCCGCGGTGGAGAACGCGGCGCGGCCCGACACGCTCATCCTGGTGGCACAGACGTTCTATCTGTTCGACGACGACCTGCTGAGCAGATTGGCAACGCTTCCCGGCGACCGACTGCTTATAGCGCCGGTGTCTCGGACCCGCGAAGCGCTTGCGCCAGAGGTCAAAATCGGCGGCACCACCACTTTCGGTGACTCCAAACCCGATTGCGACTTGCGGGAGGCGACGCGCGCGGGCGCGGTGCAGCTCGGTCTTGGCGATGCCTACGAGGCTGCAGGCGACGTGCCGGTGACGCGCTGCTACGGCGGCGCCCTCGTCCGGTACATCCACGACGGCCGTGAGGTGACGGTCGTCAGCGCCTCCGACTTCATGACCAACTCCGGTCTGCTCAAACAAGGCAATGCCGCGCTGGCGATGAACCTCGCGGGGTCGCATCCGCGACTGATTTGGTACGCACCGCAGCACAGCGAAGCCGGTGCCGAATCCGGTGGCAGCGCGAGGATCACCGACCTCATCCCTGACCAAGTCATATGGGTCGTCCTGCAGCTGTGTCTGGTCGTCGCACTCTTGGCGCTCTGGAAGGGGCGGCGCATCGGCCCCCTGGTCGCCGAGCGATTACCGGTCGTGGTCCGGGCTTCCGAGACCGTCGAGGGCCGTGGACGCCTGTACCGTTCGCGGCGGGCACGTGACCGTGCGGCAGATGCGCTGCGAACGGCGGCACTGCAACGCATGATGCCCCGCATCGGTCTCGGCCATGATGCCGAGCCTCCTGCCGTCGTTACGGCGGTCGCGGAGCGGTGCGGGTCGTCCCCACAGGCGGTGGCCCACATTCTGTTCGGTCCGCCGCCGGCCAGCGATCCCGATCTGGTCAACCTCGCTCACGAACTCGACAACATCGAAAGGCAGGTCGCCCAATCGTGACTCAGCCAACAACGCAGACCGCCGCGACATCGGGCTCCGCACGAAATGCCCTGCTGGCCTTGCGCGGTGAGATCGCCAAGGCGGTCGTCGGCCAGGACGCCGTCGTCAGCGGCTTGGTGATCGCGCTGTTGTGCCGTGGCCACGTGTTGTTGGAAGGCGTTCCCGGTGTCGCCAAGACCCTGTTGGTCCGCACCCTCGCGGCGGCGTTGCAGCTGGACTTCAAGCGAGTGCAGTTCACACCGGACCTGATGCCCGGCGATATCACCGGCTCGCTCGTATATGACGCCCGCACAGCAGAATTCGAGTTCCACTGCGGACCTGTGTTCACCAATCTGTTGCTGGCTGACGAGATCAACCGGACCCCGCCCAAGACGCAGGCCGCACTGCTGGAGGCGATGGAGGAACGTCAGGTCAGCGTCGAAGGCGAGGCCCGTCCCCTGCCTGACCCGTTCATCGTCGCCGCGACCCAGAACCCGATCGAGTACGAGGGCACCTACCAACTTCCCGAGGCCCAGCTGGACCGGTTCCTGCTGAAACTCAACGTGCCTCTGCCGCCACGCGATCAAGAGATCGCGATCCTGGACCGTCATGCCCGCGGCTTCGACCCTCGCGACCTTTCCATTGTGAAACCCGTTGCGGGCGCGGCAGAGCTGACCGCGGGTCGGGAGGCGGTGCGCGAGGTCCTGGTGGCCGACGAGGTGCTTGGCTACATCGTCGACATCGTCGCGGCGACGCGGCACTCACCGTCCTTGCAGCTGGGTGTTTCGCCGCGCGGAGCGACCGCGCTGCTAGCCACGGCACGGTCGTGGGCATGGCTCTCGGGCCGCAACTACGTGACACCCGACGACGTCAAGGCGATGGCTCGCCCGACTCTGCGGCACCGGGTGTCGCTTCGGCCGGAGGCCGAACTGGAGGGCGCCAACCCCGATGGCGTCCTCGACGGCATACTCGCAGCCGTGCCGGTGCCGCGCTAGTGATCCTGACCGGCCGCGCCGGCCTGATCGCGCTGATCTGCGTCCTGCCGATCACGATTTCGCCATGGCCCGCAATCACTTTCGCCGTCCTGCTGGCGGCGTTGGTCGCGATTGTCGCCGTGGACGTCGGGCTTGCGGCCAGCACACGCAGGCTGATCTGCAGCCGTCTCGGCGAGACTGCCGCGCGGCTCGGCCAGCCCATCGACGCGGTGCTGGTGGTCGTGAACGCCGGCCGCAGGCGCTTCCGCGGCGAGGTCCGTGATGCCTGGGCGCCAAGCGCCCGCGCAGAGCCACGTACACATGCCGTCAATCTCGCTGCGGGTCAACAAGTTCGACTCATCACACAATTGCGGCCGATACGCCGCGGCGACCAGCGCTCCGCGCTTGTCACCGCACGGTCGATCGGCCCGCTGGGGCTGGCCGGTCGGCAGAGCTCGCATCGGGTGCCGTGGCAGATCCGCGTGCTGCCGCCGTTCCTGGCCCGCAAGCACTTGCCATCCCGACTGGCGAAGCTGCGGGAACTCGAAGGCATGACGCCGGTGCTGATCCGCGGTCAGGGCACCGAATTCGACTCGCTGCGCGAGTACGTCATCGGCGACGACGTGCGATCCATCGACTGGCGCGCCACCGCCCGGCGCGGTGACGTGGTGGTGCGGACGTGGCGCCCGGAGCGCGACCGCCGGGTGGTCATCGTGCTCGACACCGGCCGCACCTCGGCGGGCCGTGTCGGGGTCGACCCGACGGCCAGCGATCCGGGCGGCTGGCCGCGGCTGGACTGGTCGATGGACGCCGCCCTGCTGCTCGCCGCGCTCGCGGCGCGTGCGGGTGACCACGTCGACTTCATCGCCCACGACCGGGTGACCCGTACGGGCGTCTACAACGCGTCGCGCACCGAACTCCTCGCGCAGCTGGTCGACGCGATGGCGCCGCTGCAACCCGCGCTGGTGGAATCCGACGCGCGGGCGATGGTGGCCGCGGTGCAACGGCGGATCCGGCGGCGGGCCCTCGTGGTCCTGCTGACCGATCTGAACGCATCGGCGCTCGACGAGGGCTTGATGGCGGTGCTGCCGCAGCTGTCCGCCAAGCATCAAGTGCTGCTCGCGGCGGTCTCGGATCCGCGCGTCGAGCAGCTTGCCGCTGGGCGCGCCGATGCGGCCCAGGTGTACGACGCCGCCGCGGCCGAACGGGCGCGCAACGACAGGCGCGCGATCGCGTCGCGGTTGAGGCGGTCCGGCGTGGATGTGGTGGACGCGCCGCCCGAGGAACTTGCCCCGGAACTCGCCGACCACTATCTGGCGATGAAGGCGAGCGGTCGGCTCTAGCCGGTCGGGACGACGTCGGGCGCGTCTTCGACGTCGCCGGTCTCCCCCGCCCTCACAGCCTTGCGCCCGAAATGGAAAATGTAACCGAGGAAGGCGATTTCGGCCGCGACACCGATGCCGATACGCACCGCCGTCGGCAACGGCGACGGCGTGACCAAGGCCTCGATCAGACCAGACACCAGCAGCACACCGATCAGCCCGACGGCCACCGCAACCACCGCCCGGCCCTGCTCGGCCAGCACCTGCCCACGCGGCCGGTTACCGGGCGAGACCACCGACCAGCCCAGCCGCATCCCGGAGGCGCCCGCGAGGAACACCGCTGTCAGTTCGAGCAGGCCATGCGGGGTGAGCAGGCCCAGGAAGACGTCGGCCTTGCCCGCATCGAACATGAACGCGGCGATGACCCCGAGGTTGAGTGCGTTCTGGAACAGCAGATATGGGATCGGGATGCCGAGCAGGATCGCGAAGGCGATGCACTGTACCGAGACCCACGAGTTGTTCACCCACACTTGCAGCGCGAACGACCCTGCGGGGTTCTCGCTGTAGTAGGAGGCGACATCGTGGTTGACCAATTCGTCGATCTCGCTTGGGGTTTTGAGGGTGGACTGCAGTTCGTGATTGCCGGATACCCACATGGCGACCAGCACGGTCACGAAGAAGAACGCCACCGCCGTGCCGAGCCACCACCGCCAGGACCGGTACGCGACGACCGGGAACGACACCGTCCAGAACCGGATGAACTCACTCCACAGCGGCGCGTGGGCGCCCGTCACCGCGGACCGCGCCTGCGCCACCAGACCCGACAAGCGGCCGATGAGCACCGAATCTGTCGATGCGCTCCGCACCATCGACAGGTGCGTGGATACCCGCTGGTAGAGGTCGACAAGCTCGTCGACCTCTTCGCCCGTCAATCGCCGACGCCGCTTCACCAACACCTCGAGCCGGTCCCACGTCGGGCGGTGCGCCAGCACGAACGCATCGACATCCACGCAGTAAATCCTAGTAGCGTGGGTCGATATGGTCGGCCAGCAAGAACCAGTGGTGACGGGGGACGCCGTAGTCCTCGACGTTCAGATCGCCCAGTTACCGGTTCGCGCGCTGTCGGCGATGATCGATGTCATCGTGGTGTTCATCGCCTACCTGATCGGCGTGCTGTTGTGGGCGAGCACGCTGTCGCAGTTCGACAACGCGTTGTCGGCCGCGGTGCTGATCATCTTCACGGTGCTGTCCATGGTGGGTTATCCGATCGCGTTCGAAACCGCGACCAGGGGCCGGTCGCTGGGCAAGATGGCGCTGGGACTGCGGGTGGTGTCGGAGGACGGTGGGCCGGAACGGTTCCGCCAGGCTTTGTTTCGCGCGCTGGCAGGCGTGATCGAGATCTGGATATTCGCGGGCGGCCCGGCGGTGATCTGTAGCCTGCTGTCGCCCAAGGGAAAACGCATCGGCGATATCTTCGCGGGCACCGTCGTGATCAGCGAACGCGCCCCGCGGCTGACCCCACCACCGCCGATGCCGCCCCAGCTGGCGTGGTGGGCGTCGTCGCTGCAGTTGTCGGGCCTCCGTCCCGACCAGGCCGAGCTGGCACGCCAGTTCCTTTCCCGCGCATCGCAATTGGATTCCGGCATCCGCGATCAGATGGCCTACCGGATCGCCAGCGAGGTCGTCTCGCAGATCTCGCCGCCGCCCCCGCCCGGTGTACCGCCCCAACTCGTGCTGTCCGCGGTGCTGGCCGAGCGCCATCGTCGTGAACTCGCCCGGTTACGGCCGCCGCTACCGATCGCTCCCCCACCTCAGTGGCCGCAATGGCCAACGCCGCCGGCCTACCAGCCACACGCGCTCCAACCTGTTTCGCCACCCACACCCGATCCCGGTGGTTTCACGCCGCCAAGCTAGCCGGTTGTTGGTCGTGTGTCAGAACCCTTGTAGGGCAACGGCTGTCTACCGACGCTTCGGTCTTCCCAATCGATAGTCACAAGGCGCGCAGGGCGGCGACTTCGGCAACTCGTTGAACTGGATTTGCTTGCCATTCGTGTCCCTAATGTCGGGGAGCCTTGGAGTACCAAAGTGAACATTTGCGAACGGGCTGGCCTGTCGATGCGTGGTCGCGTCTGCACCACACTGTCGGATTATCTGGCCCTGACCAAGCCGCGCACCATCCACCTCGTGGTGGGCGCTGTTCCCGCGTTGCTGCTCGCAGACCGCGGTGTCGTCCTCTGGTTGCTGATCCTCAACACACTGATCGGCTTGACGCTCATGACCGCAGGAGGCAACACGCTCAACTGCGTCGCGGACGCCGACATCGACAAGCAGATGAAGCGCACCGCGGGCCGGCCGCTGGCGCGCGGTGCGATCTCGACCCGCCTTGCGCTGGTGTTCGGGTTGGCGCTCACCGCAGGCTCGTTCGGGTGGCTGTGGTGGACCACGACCCTGCTGGCGGGCCTGCTGGCGGTGGCCACGGTCGCGTTCTACGTGTTCGTCTACACGCTGTGGATCAAGCGGCGCAGCTCGCACAACGTGCTCTGGGGCGGTGCCGCCAACGCGATGCCGGTCTTGATCGGCTGGTCGGCGGTCACTGGCACCATCGGGTGGCAAGCCCTGGTGATGTTTGCGATCATCTTTTTCTGGACACCGCCGCACAGCTGGGCCTTGGCGATGCGCAACGTGGATGACTACCGGGTCGCAGGTGTGCCGATGCTCCCGGCCGTGGCGACCGAATCCAAGGTCACCAAACAGATCGTCGGCTACACCTGGATGACCGCGTGCGCGACGCTCATGCTCACGCTCGCCACCGGCTGGCTCTACGACGCGTTCGCGATGCTCGCCGCGGTGTGGCTGCTGGTGATGGCGTATCGGCTCGACGCGCGGGTGTGTCGCGGCGAGCCGGCCGAATCGATGCGGCTGTTCAAGCGTTCCAACACATACCTGACGGTGGTGTCCTGTGCGGTCGCGGTGGATTCGGCGCTCGCACTGCCGACGCTTCTCGGGCGCTGACCGGCCGGGTGCGCATTGAAGCCGGAGCCAAATAACCGAGTCGTCTCCAGCGACGACGAGCAGCTGATTCTGGTCGACAGCCATGACCGCGAGATCGGCTACCTGGCGAAGGCCGATGCCCACCGTGGCCGCGGAACGCTGCACCGCGCTTTCTCGCTGTTCGTGTTCAACCCCGTAGGCGAACTGCTCTTGCAGCTGCGCGCGGAGGGCAAGCGGCTGTGGCCGGGTTACTGGTCCAACACCTGCTGCTCGCATCCACACCGGGGCGAGACGATGGACACCGCCATCCGCCGCCGCCTGAAGGAGGAACTCGGTCTGCGGGCGGAGCTGGAATTCCTGTTCAAGCTCCACTATCAGACGCGGTACGACGCGCAAGGCTCCGAGCACGAGCTGTGCTGGGTCTACGCGGGACGCAGCGCCGAGCGGCCGCTGTCGAACGTCAACGAGGTCGCGGCCTGGCGCTACATCACGCCGCAGGCACTGCAAGCCGAGATCGCTCGCGCGCCCGAGTCCTTCACACCATGGTTCAAGCTCGAGTGGGCGAACATCGTGCGCGCCTACCCGCGGGTGCTGGGCACGACCGCGTCTATTGCGACCGGTCCCTGACAACCCTGGCGACGTCGATCCGTTTGATCAGCCGGGCCGCAGGAAGCTGCGAGAAAGCGGCGGCCGTGGTGACGGCGAAGGTGGCGAGGATCAGTAAAACCGGGCTGACGGACAGGTGGAGGTTGAACAGGTCGTTGTTGAACGAGCGCAGGAACAGCCATCCAACGCCGACGCCTGCGGCGAGGCCGATCGGGACGGCGAGCAGGGTCGCGGCGAGATTCTCGATGGCCACCGTTGCGGTGAGTCGGCGGATCGGTGCGCCGGTCGCACGCAGGGTGGCGAGTTCGCCCTCCCGTTCGGCCAGGTTGACGGTCATCGTGACGTATATGACGGTGGACGCAAGCAGTGCGCCCAGCACCAGCGCGGCGCCTGCGAACACCCAGAAGATGACGAGGTAGCTCTCGATCTGCTTCTCGACCGCCCGCGAGTCGGTATACGCGACGACGCCGGTGAGGCCGGTGGCCGCGGCACGCACTCGATCACGGTCGGCGTCCTTGTCGAAGCGAAGCAAGTACCCGTCGGGTCCGGCGTCGGTGATCGACTGAGCAACCGCGTTCGTCGCGTAAAGCGCGGTGCCCAGCGGTTCGTCCACCAACCCTGCCAGGCGAACCTCCCGGGCCGATCCCGTCGCGGGGATGACGGTCACGTCGTCACCCACGCGCACGCCGAGCTTGTCCGCGAGTGCGGCGCCGGCGAGCACACCGTCGGCTGACAGTGTCCCGGCTGGGTTGCGGAATCCGTGCATGACCGTGGCGGGTTCGAGGCCGGTGAGTGACGTCGGGTACGTGTGCCCGTTCGCAGCGACGGTAACCCGTGTGATGGTTGCCGGCTCGACGACGGCCACGCCGGGAAGCGATTGCAACTGTGCGGCAACATCGTTCGCTCCCGGCGTGACTACCACGCTGGCATCCTGACGTTGGACCCGGCCGAATTCGATGTCGAGCATCGCGCGCACGCTGGTGAGCATGCCCGCCGAGGCGAGGATCAGCACGAGTGCGAGCACGCCTGCGATCATGGTGGCGGCGGTGCGGCGTCGGCTCCGGCTCAGGGAACGTAGCGCCATCCGTACCACGACGGGGATCCGCGTCCATCGGACGGAGCGCCGGGTCAGCGGACCTCTTCGTATCGGGTGAACAGCATCGCCGCGCATCGCCTCCGCGGGCGTGGATCGGGCGGCGGCGATCGCGGGCGCGAGCCCACCGACCACCCCTGCGGCTAGCCCGAGGACGAAACCGATGACGGCGGTGGGGATTCGGTGCTCGATCACGGTATCGGGGAGCCTCAGGATGGCCGCGTAGGCGTGGGTGTAAGCCGACGTCGCCGCTCCGCCGACGAGCACCCCGGCAAGTGCGGCCACGGCGGCGACGACCGCGCCGTACCACAGGTAGTGCCGGACGACCCTGCTTCGTCGGGCACCGAGGGCAAGCAGCGTGCCGATGACCGGTCGTTCGGTGTGGATGAGGCGGGTGATCAACACGTATTCTGCGATCGCTGCGGCCGATAGGAACATCGCAGGAAACCCGATCGCCATGGCACGAAACCCGTTGAAGTTCTGCCGAAGTGAGGCATTGGATGGCTGATCGCCGCGGTCCTGGACGTCCGCGGCGCCGGCTCCACGGAGCCGCTGGAACACCCGGTCCCGGTCGGATTGCGTTGCAACGCCTGACATCTCGACCAATATCTGGTTTGGCCTCGTACGCGCCGACAATGCGCGGGCGAGCGGCTCGGGTGCGAACAGCACGGCGAACGCATGGGGGTCGCCGAGGACGTCTTGACGGTTCCGCGCGGGCCAGAGGTATTCGGGTGATTCCGCGACGCCCGAGATGGTCACGTCGTGCCACGCGGTGCCGTCGAACACCTGCACGCGCCGGCCCGCGGCGAGACCGAAGGTGTCGGCGGTGTGGCGTTCGACGACAGCCTGGCCGGGGTGTGTGAAATCGGGTAGTCGTCCTGTGACGAGGTCGATTTGGTTGATCTCGCCGCCTGCCGGCATGCCGACGACGCGGCCGACGAGTTTGGTATCGCCGATCCTCATCGGTTGATCGGCTTGCGTGCGGGTCGCGACAGCTTCGACACCGGCGGCGCCGCGGACCGCGGCAGCGATCGCTTCCGGGTCGCCGCCTGTCACGGTCCAATCGGCGAAATGTGTTCTGACGTAGGTGCGGTCGTAGGACGCCTGCACGTTGCGAAAGGAATCGTAGCTTGCGACGAACAACAGCACCCCGAGCATCACCGTCGCGCCGATCGCGGCAACCTGTGGCAGCCGCCTTCGCAGGTCGCGCAGGGCCTTCTTCTGCAGGGCACTCCTACTCACGGCGAGTCACCACTGGATCCTTGCGGCGTCGGCCGGCGCGTCGTTTCGGTCGGTGGACACGATGGCGCCGTCGCGCATCCGCACGACGTGGTTTGCGATCTCGGCCGTGGCCTCGTTGTGCGTCACCATGATCACGCCGCGTCCGGCACGGCTGGTCTGTTGCAGCAACTCCAGAACGCGACGCCCCGTCGCGACATCCAACGCGCCTGCCGGTTCGTCGGCCAGCAACAGGTCGGGGTCGGTGGCCAGCGCTCGGGCGATCGAGACCCGCTGCTGTTCTCCACCCGACAGTTGGGCTGGGAAATGATCGGCACGATCCGACAAGCCCACCACGGCAAGCAGATCCATGACGCGGCTGCGATCACCCCGTCCTGTCAGCTCGATCACCACCTGCACGTTCTCGTATGCGGTGAGCGTGGGAACGAGATTGAAGAACTGGAACACAAAGCCGACGTGTGCACGCCGGAAGGCACCCAGATCGCGCGGCGGGCGTCCTGAAATATCCCGCCCGGCAACCACAATCGTCCCGGACGTGGCCGACTCGATACCACCGATGACGTTGAGCAGCGTGGTCTTGCCCGACCCGCTCGGCCCCAGTATCGCCATCAACGCGCCCGCAGGGATGTCCAGATCGACATCCCGCAGCGCGTGCACAGCCCCAGCACCCTCGCCGTAGGTTTTGTTGACCCCGCCCAGCCGGACGCCACCGCGCATCATGCGTTCCGTCATCGCGACCTCCCGCGGTCCGCCGATGGTCATACCTTAGGTACGCGGCGGGGGTGCATGACGGTTCACCCCATCAGCGGTAGCGCAGGCCGACCACCATCAACGCGGCGCCGACGAAGCTGGTGACCGTGCGCGCGTGATTCCATGCGGTCCACGTCGAGAAGTACGCCTGCCAATCGCGGGCGGCGTCGGCCATGGACAGGCCGTCGGGGTTCACGGTATCGAGGCGATTTTTCAGTGGGACGTTGAAAATCACGGTGATCATCGCGCCGACGATTCCGAAGATCGCGCCGATCAGAACCCACCAGCTACCGGGCTG
>Ga0105248_10008158_pt1 | contig 11503 bp, 9 predicted proteins | sample KBSS34metaG_FD_81524 | JGI IMG/M metagenome (GOLD analysis project Ga0105248, IMG submission 81524) | Switchgrass rhizosphere microbial communities from Kellogg Biological Station, Michigan, USA - KBS S3-4 metaG | ecosystem: Host-associated > Plants > Roots > Rhizosphere > Soil | place...
AACAAGAGCCGCGGAGATCGGGCTGGTGGCCGGATCGGGCATCGCCCGCAGCCTCAGGCGCCATTATCCGCGCCCGATCCTGTGGTTCATGGTGTCGCTGTTGCTGATCGCCAACATCGTCAATCTGGGGGCGGATCTGAGCGCGATGGGCGCCGCGCTGACATTGCTCGTCGGTGGCAATGGCGCGCTTTATACGTTGCTGTTCGGCATCCTGTGCATCGTGCTGGAAGTAGGGCTCAGTTACACGCGCTACGCGGCCATTCTGAAATGGACGACCTTGTCGCTGTTCACCTATGTCGCCGTCGTCGCCGTCGCGCAGGTGCCCTGGGCGCACGCGCTCCGTTCGCTCGTGGTTCCGGAACTGCAGTTCAACGCCGCTTACGCCACCGCTTTCGTTGCGATCCTGGGCACGACCATCAGCCCCTATCTGTTCTTCTGGCAGGCAGGGCAGGAGATCGAGGAGCAACATCGCCACCACGCCAAGCCGCTGTGCCTGACCGCCAGCACCGCCGGGCCAGAGCTTAAGCGGATCCAGCTCGATACGCTCACGGGCATGGCGTTCAGCACAATCATTTCCCTCGCCATCGTCTTCGCGACGGCGGCGACGCTGCACGCCCATGGCGTGCGCGATATCGCGACCTCGTCGCAGGCCGCCGAGGCACTGCGGCCGATCGCCGGACAGTTCGCTTTTGCGATGTTTGCGGTGGGCGTCATCGGGACCGGCCTGCTGGCGGTGCCGGTGCTTGCCGGCTCGGCGGCTTATGCGGTGACCGAGATGGCCGGCATTGCCGGCAGCCTTGATTCCAAGCCGCTGTCCGCACGCCTCTTCTATGGAACGATTGCGGCGACCACGTTGGGAGGGGCGTCGCTGAACGGCATCGGCATCGATCCCGCGCGGGCTTTATACTGGGCGGCCGTCGTCAATGGGATCCTCGCCGGTCCCTTGATGGTGGTGATGATGCTGATCGTCCGCAATCCCCGCGCCATGGGCCGGCTGACGATTTCGCGGGGGCAGAATTTCTTCGGATGGGCGGCCACGGCGGTCATGGTCGCGGCGTCCGTTCTTTTCCTGGGATTTGTTGTGACAGGCGCCGCCTGAGGCGCGGAACGACGGTGGCCGAACGTCGTTATAGGATGCCGGCGCAGATGCCGGCCCATGTCATCACGAAAAGGATCGGACGATGCGCAAACTCTGGATTACCGCTTTGAGCACCGTCGCGCTGACCGCCACCTCACCCGTGCTCGCAAAAGGCTGCATTCGCGGCGCGATCGCCGGCGGAATAGCCGGCCATTATGCGGGCCACCATGCCGTCGCCGGCGCCATGGGCGGGTGCGTGGCAGGACATTATTACTATAAGCACAAGGCCAAGGTCGCCCGGAAAACGGTCGTCCAGGCGCATTGATCGGAGCGGGATCGCCGCCCAGGGCACTGGGCGGTAACGTGAATCACCGCATCCCGGCGAAAGCCGGGATCTCCCTTTTTTTGGAAAGGCGGAGCTTCAGCCTTGCTGAAATGACGATATTTTGCGCTGCGTCAGATTCTAGAACAGCACCGCCAGCCGGTAGAAGGCCGCGCCGATCAAGGCTGCGGCGGGCAGGGTCACGACCCATGCGACGACGATACTGCTCGCGACGTTCCAGCGCACGGCGGACAGCCGGCGCGATGCACCGACGCCGACAATCGCGCCTGTGATCGTGTGCGTGGTCGACACCGGAATGCCCAGCCAGTTCGCGGCAAACAAAGTGATCGCGCCACCGGTTTCCGCACAAAATCCCTGGGCCGGCGTCAGGCGGGTGATCTTGGATCCCATCGTGTGAACGATGCGCCAGCCGCCGAACAAAGTGCCGAGCCCCATCGCGGCCTGGCAGGACAGGACGACCCAGAAGGGGATGTGGAAATCACCCGTCAACTTATGCTGCGAATAGAGCAGGACGGCGATGATCCCCATCGTCTTCTGCGCATCATTGCCGCCATGGCCGAGCGAATAGAGCGAGGCCGAGAGGAACTGGAGCTTGCGGAAGCTGCGGTCGGCCGAATTGGGCGTTACCCGCATGAACAGCCAGCTGGTGATCAGCACCAGCAGCAGGGCGAGCATCAACCCGGCCGCCGGCGACAATATGATCGCGGCGGTGGTCTTGAGCACGCCCGACCACACCACGGCCGACCAGCCTGCCTTGGTGATGCCCGCACCCAGCAGGCCCCCGACCAGCGCATGGCTGCTGCTCGATGGAATGCCGAGGAGCCATGTGATCAGATTCCAGCTGATCGCCCCCATCAGCGCGCCGAAGATGACCTGCGCGTCGACGATGTCGACGTCGACGATGCCTTTGCCCACCGTTTGCGCGACATGCAGGCCGAAGAATAGGAAGGCGATGAAATTGAAAAAGGAGGCCCAGATCACCGCATATTGCGGGCGCAGCACGCGTGTGGACACGATCGTCGCGATCGAATTGGCGGCGTCATGCAAGCCGTTGAGGAAATCGAACGCCAGAGCGATCGCGATCAGGCCGACGAGGAAGGGGAAGGACAGGAGGGTGTTCATGGTCCGGCGGTCAGGCGTGATCTAGCACGAGACCCTGGATCTCGTTGGCCACGTCTTCGAAGCGGTCTGTGATCTTCTCGAGATGGCCATAGACTTCGCGCCCGATGATGAAGGTCATCGGATTCTGGCCGGCATTCGCCTTGAACAATGCTTTGAGGCCCGCGTCGTGGATGTCGTCGGCATGGCCTTCCAGCTTGACCAGCCGTTCGGTCAGCTCATGGAGCCGGGCGCTGTTCTTGCCGAGCGATCGCAGCAAAGGCATCGCATCGGCGGTGATCCGCGCTGCCTCCACGATCAGGCCGGCCATGTCGCGCATCTGCGGTTCGAAACTGTCGAGGCCGTACAGCGTGATCGTCTTGGCGGTCTGGTTCATCTGGTCGATGGCGTCATCCATCGATCCGATCAGGCTGGTGATCGCGGTGCGATCGAACGGCGTGATCAGCGTCTTTCGGACGTCGGTCAGCACTTCGCGGATGATGTCGTCGGCATCCTGTTCGCGATCGACGATCTCCTGGCAATGGATTGGCAGGTCCGGTCCGCCCTGAAGCAATTTGCCCAGCGCATCGGCCGCGATAACGAGCAAGGCGGCATGCGCCTCGAACTGTTCGAAAAAACGACCCTGTTTAGGCATCAAAGCCTGGAACCAGCGCACGATCGTTGACCTTTCTGCAGAATTGCGGCGGACCGCCGAAATGATGGTGTCGAAAAAACCGGCCTGCTGGACCGGCGGCTGAAAGCGCGCGATCAGATGTTTGAGATCGGGCTCATCTACGGCTGCGGCGGCTTGTGCAAGGGAGAACCAGCGGGATTCCCGCTGATGCTGTTCCGGCCATTCGGGCAACCGACTGGTGACGGACAGCGGGAAGACCTCGACCGTTGCCGATCGCTCGGCGCCGTCCCGCTTCCGCTTGTAATAATGATAGGTGCCGATCACTGTCGGGCAGGGGATGCCGATCAGCCCGGCCTCCTCGAACGCCTCATGCGCGGCGGCTTCGTGCGATCGCAAGCCCTTGATCGGATTGCCCTTCGGAATCACCCAGCGCCTCGTTTCGCGCGACGTGATCAGCATGACCTCGATCACGCCATTCGCATCGGTGCGATAGGGCAAGGCGGCGATCTGCTTGATGGTGGTCCCCTTTCGCGCGAGCCTTAGCGAATATGACACTTATGTTGCAATCGATCCCTTTGTGCGCCTCCCGGTCGTCATATGTTCAACGAACGGCCCGATTGTTGTTCGTGGACATTCAGGGCGGGGTTTCCTAAGGGCGCGGGACAGGATTCGGGAATATTTGTCTCCATTCCCTGTCGTTCGTCGAACCTCATCTGTCGTTGGTCGGCCGAAATGAGGTTTGTGGAGCCGACGGCGCGGTCGGTCGATTGCCGACTGCGCCGGGGCATACTCTCCCATAAAAGGCCTCTCAACGGCGGACGGCAACGACATGCACGGTGCGCCGCTGAAGACATTCACCAGGTTGAGGCAAGGGCCGAAACCTGAACAGTTAGGGAGAATACACATGAACCGTTCCACGATCTTCGCCGCCGCCGCCCTACTCGCTTCGGCCGTTTCCACCGTTGCCGCTCCGGCCTTCGCCGCCGATGTGCCCTCCGCCGAGGTTCGCTACAACGATCTCAGCCTTAAGACTCCGGACGGCGCCAAGCTGCTCAAGGCTCGCGTCGAGCGCGCCGCCCGCCACGTCTGCGACACCACCGGCACCGTCGATCTGCAGGCCCGCACCGACGCCGCCAACTGCGCCCGGGTCGCGGTCGCCAAGGCGATGCCGCAGGTCGAACTGGCGCTGGCCAATGCTCAGCGCACGCAGGTTGCCGACAACAGCCGGGTTTCGGTTTCAGCCGCCCGCTGATAGAAGCCACTCTTTAAAGCGTACACGCGGCCGGACTGGCAATTTCCTCCGCGTGCGACACACCCCCGGGTTCCCTTACCCGGGGGTGTTTTCATGTCAGTCGGACCTGTGTCTGACCTTCCTCCGGCTCCGTTCGTCCAACTATTCGGTGCATTGCGGAACAGAATGGCGGCTGCCGCGTCCATGGCGTGATGCATCCAGTTTTTGTCCGTTTGCGGGCATGCTTACGGCGAGGAAATGAAATGTTGCCCCGGCTTCTCGATCCGGTCCTTCCACCCCCGCCACCCATCCATGCTGCAGGGCACGCGCTGTTCATCGATTTTGACGGGACTCTGGTGCCGATCGCGGAGCGGCCCGACGATGTCGTCGCCGATCCCGAACTCATCCGGCTTCTGGGCCGGCTTCATGACGGCTTCGGGGATCGTCTGGCGTTGGTCAGTGGACGCTCGATTGCCCAGCTCGACGCGATGATCGGTCCCATCGCGGAAACACTCTCGCTGGTCGGCAGCCATGGCCAGGAAATCCGTCGCCACGGCCGGATGAGCACGCCGCCGCGCGCGCCGGGCCTCGATGAGGCAAGCCGTGAAATCAGGGCCTTTGCGAAGAATCATGCCGACCTTATCGTCGAAACGAAGACGCATGGCGTCGCCCTCCATTACCGGACCGCGCCGGATCTCGCCGCAGCGGCCGACGAGGCCGCCGCCGCCATCGGCGCGGCGCACGGGCTGGTGGTTCAGCGCGGCAAGATGATGGTCGAATTGCGCGGCCCCGGCTGCGACAAGGGTAGTGCCGTCGCGGCGATGATGGCGCGGCCGTCGCTGAAGGATTGTCGCCCGGTGATGATCGGCGACGACCTGACCGACGAACCTGCGTTCGTGCTGGTCGAAACGATTGGCGGTTTTGCCATCCTTATCGGCCATGAACGCGAAACCGCCGCCAGCTTTTCACTGCCAGACGTGGCTGCACTGCGCGCCTGGCTATGGCAGATCGCCGGGGAGGGAGCATGACGGCTTCGCTCGATCTCTGGCCAATCGGCAATTGTCAGGTGTCGGCGCTGATCGATCGCACGGGCCGGTTCGTCTGGGGCTGCGTCCCGCGCGTCGATGGCGATCCGGCTTTCTGTTCGCTGCTGGACGACGAGGATCCGGAGCGCGGCTTCTGGGATATCGAACTTGAAGGCGCCGTTCACACCGCGCAGGAATATCTACGCAATACGCCGATCCTGATCACGCGCCATGCCGACGCCGCGGGCAGCGCGATCGAGGTCGTGGATTTCTGCCCGCGCTTTTTCCGTTCCGGCCGCATGTACCGCCCGGTGGCGTTTGTCCGGATCGTGCGCCCCGTCGCGGGCAGCCCACGCATCCGTGTCCGTCTGCGGCCGGCCGACAATTGGGGCGCGCTGGATCCCGCCCATACGCGCGGATCGAACCATGTTCGCTATCTGCTCGACGAAATGACGCTGCGCCTGTCGACGACCGCGCCCATCGGCCGGATCGAAGAGGAGCGGTTCTTCCGCGTCGAGCGGCCGCTGCATTTCTTCCTCGGCCCCGATGAGAGCTTTGCCGGCGATATCGGCGATACGATCGACACGATGCTCGAACATAGCGCGCACGAATGGCGGCAATGGACGCGCGCGCTGGCCATCCCGGTCGAATGGCAGGAAGCGGTGATCCGCTCGGCGATCACGCTGAAGCTGTGCCAGCATGAAGAAACCGGGGCGATTGTCGCGGCGCTGACCACATCCATTCCGGAACATGCGGGATCTCAACGCAACTGGGATTATCGTTACTGCTGGATCCGCGACGCTTATTATACGGTGCAGGCGCTCAACCGGCTGGGGGCGCTCGACGTGCTCGAATCCTATCTCGAATATCTGCGCAACATCGTCGACGATTCGCGGGCCGGCCATATCCAGCCGCTCTACGGCGTCGGCGGGGAAACCCGCATCGAGGAGCGCATTGCGGAAGGGCTGAAAGGCTATCGCGGCATGGGGCCCGTGCGCGTCGGCAATCAGGCCTATGAGCAGGTCCAGCACGACGCTTACGGACAGATCATCCTGTCCAACGCGCAGGCCTTCTTTGACATCCGGCTCTATCGCATGGCGGGCGAGGAGGATTTTCGCGCGCTGGAGCGGATCGGCGATCTGGCATGGGAGGTCTATGACAAGCCTGATGCCGGCCTGTGGGAATTGCGCACCAAAAGCTATGTCCATACCTATTCGGCGGCGATGTGCTGGGCGGCATGCGATCGCCTCGCCAACGCCGCCGCGGCGCTGGGGTTTTCCGATCGCGAGGCATTCTGGCGCGACCGCGCGGCGCATATGCGCGACACGATCGAAGCGGCGGCCTGGCGCGAGGAGACGCAGCGCATCTCCGCGACCTTTGGCGGAGACGATCTCGACGCCAGCCTGATCCAGTTGCTCGATCTGCGGTTTGTGCTGCCCGACGATCCGCGCTTCCAGGGTACGCTGAAGGCGGTCGAGGCGGGCCTCAGGCGTGGGTCGCACATGCTGCGCTATGCGACCGAGGATGATTTCGGTCTGCCGCACACCGCGTTCAACGTCTGCACCTTCTGGCTGATCGAGGCGCTGTGGCTGACCGGGCGCACCGATGACGCCCGTGCCCTGTTCGAAGAGATGCTGTCGCGGCGGACGCCGGCGGGCCTGCTGTCGGAAGACATCGACCCCAAGACCGGCGAATTGTGGGGAAATTATCCGCAGACCTATTCGCTGGTCGGCATGATCAACTGTGCGTCGCTGCTGAGCAAACCGTGGAGCAGCGTCCGATGAGCCGCCTGATCATCGTTTCCAACCGCGTACAGCCGCCCACGGGGGAAGGCGGCGGCAACCAGGGCGGCCTGGCGGTCGCGCTGTCGGCGGCCTTGCTCGAATCGAGCGGGATCTGGTTCGGCTGGTCTGGCGAGACCACGGAGCAGTTCAGCGGCCATATCAACATGCAGCGCAATTATGGCGTGACCACCGCGACGATCGATCTGGAGGAACAGGACGTCGAGGAATATTATAATGGCTATGCGAACCGCACGCTGTGGCCGCTCTTCCATTACCGGGTCGACATCGCCGAGTTCGAAAGCGGCTTCGCGGAGGGCTACGAGCGCGTCAATACGCGCTTTGCCGAAACGCTGGAGCCGTTGATCGAGCCGGACGACCTGGTCTGGGTGCACGACTATCATCTGTTCCCGCTCGGCCAGCGGCTGCGGGAACGCGGCATCGGTAACAGGATCGGCTTTTTCCTGCACATCCCCTGGCCGCCCTATCAGTTGCTGTTGTCGCTGCCCAATCACCGGCAACTGGTGGAAACCTTGTTCGATTATGACGTGGTCGGTTTCCAGACGGCGGACTCGCTCGAAAACTTCCTTGAATATGTCCGGCAGGAAATGGGCGGCACCACCGATGGCGACGGCCGCGTGACGGTCGGCGATCGATCGATCGTCGCCATTGCCTGTCCGATCGGCATCGATACCGCCAATTTCGTCGAAGCGTCGCAATCGGCCGGCGCGCGCTACACCTGCTATCGGATGCGACAGAGCGCGAACGGCCGCGACATGATCGTCGGTGTCGATCGGCTCGATTATTCCAAGGGGCTGGAAGAGCGCTTCCTGGGCTATGAACGTTATCTGGCCACGCATGAGCAGCAGCATGGCGAAGTGTTCCTTTTGCAGATCGCGCCGCCGTCGCGGGGCGACGTGCAAAGCTATCAGGAGATACGCGCTTCGCTGGACGCGCTGTCGGGCCGCATCAACGGCGCCTTTGCCGATATCGAATGGGTGCCGATCCGCTACGTCAATCGCGGCTATCCGCGCGACCGGCTGGCGGGCATCTATCGCGCGGCTCGGATCGGGCTGGTGACGCCTTTGCGCGACGGCATGAACCTTGTCGCCAAGGAATATGTCGCCGCGCAGGATCCCGAAGATCCCGGCGTGCTGATCCTGTCGCGCTTCGCTGGCGCGGCCGAACAGATGACCGACGCGCTGCTGATCAATCCCCACAGCCCGGAAGAGATTTGCGATGCGATCACGCGGGCGCTCGCCATGCCGCTCGAAGAACGCATCGCGCGCTGGCGCAAGTTGATGGACAACATCGAGGCAGAAGACGTGATGTGGTGGCGTCGGCGCTTTACCGAAGCGCTGGAGAAGGCGCCGCAAATGGCGGCGTAGGTACAGCCGCGCGGGGAGGGGATTTGATGCCGCAATCTGCTACACTCCGTTCGAAGATTCGACGGAGCGCTGCATGCTATCCCTCGCCGCTATCGGATTGCGCGCCTTTAAAGGCGGGGCCGTGGCCGTTGGCCTCGTCGTCGAGAGCGGCGAGCCGCGCGTCCTGTTTTCCACGTCGATCGGAACCGCGGCGGATGGCGACCGGCTGTCCTTAGAGCCGTATCGCGTTGCCGCCGAGATGGAACGTGGTCCGGGCGGGGCGGTATCGGCCGGCGCAGCGGCGGCCGTTTCGGAGGGGCGCATCCGTCAGGCGCGACTGGCCGGCAAGGGCTTGCAGGATATGGCCCGCAAAATGGAAGACGAAGGCCAGCGCCCGACCGTCGGCGCGCTGCTGATCAACCGGGCCGGCTGGATAACGGATCTGCTGGACTATAGTCTGGCCTGGCCGGATCATGTGCCGGTTGCCGAACTCCTGGCCGTCCGTGACGCGATCCGCTCCGGTCTGGCGCAATGTGGGATCGGCCTCGTGGAGGTCGACGAGAAATCCCTGTTCGACGTCGCCGCGGATTCGCTTGGCCGGTCGAACGGGGAAATTGAAGCGCATCTGAAGAGATTGGGGCTTTCGGCCGGGAAGCCCTGGCGCAAGGAACAGAAACTGGCTTGTCTCGCCGCGTGGGTCGCGGCCCGAAACGCATGTCGGTCATAGCGGCAATCGTCACTATCGATATCGCTGCCGTCGCGGGAGGGGATAACCGCCCTGCTGCTCGACGCGAGCGGCGGTGGTCAGCCACCGCCGCGCCGCCGCAATTACTGCGCGCGTTCCTCCAGATATCGGTGGACGGCCTGGATCACGACCGATCCTTCGCCGACCCCCGACGCCACGCGCTTGACCGAGCCGGATCGCACGTCGCCGACGGCGAAGATGCCGGACCTGCTTGTCTCATAAGGTGACAGCGCGCTTCCCGTCGTGACGAAGCCTTTCTCGTCGAGGGTAAGGCAGGGGCCGATCCAGGCGGTGTTGGGCGCCGCGCCGATCATCACGAACAACGCGCCGACCGGCTGATGCGTGCGTTCGCCGCTCTTCACATTTTCCCAGGTCAGGCCGGTCAGATGGCGGTCGCCTTCCAGGGCGGTGATGGTGCTATGACTGTGGAGCGTGACGCGGTCCGATGCCTCGATCCGCGCGATCAGATAGTTGGACATGGTTTCGGCCAGGCCGTTGCCGCGCACCAAGATATGGACATGCGCTGCCGTTCTGGAGAGGAACATCGCCGCCTGGCCGGCGGAATTGCCGCCGCCGACGACAACGACGGGCTGGCTCGCGCACAGACCCGCTTCCATGGCCGTCGCCGCATAATGAATGCCCGCGCCCTCGAACCGCTCATAATCGTCGAGGTCGAGTTTGCGATATCGCGCGCCGCTGGCGATGATGATGGCCTTTGCCTGCACATGCGTGTCATCCGCCAGCGTCAGCCGATAGGGCCAGCTCGCGCAATCCATGCCGGTGACGTCGCGCGAAACCGCCAGCCGCGCGCCGAACTTCTGCGCCTGCATCTGTGCGCGGCCGGCCAGCGCCTGCCCCGATATGCCGGTCGGGAAGCCGAGATAATTTTCGATCTTGGAACTGGTGGCGGCCTGTCCGCCTGGCGCGGTGCCCTCCACGATCAATGTCGAAAGCCCCTCGGACGCGGCATAGACCGCGGCCGCGAGACCCGCCGGCCCGGCGCCCACGACCACGACGTCATGCACCTTGTCCGGATCGAGCGCGATCGTGAGGCCCAGGCAGTCGGCGAGTTCATGGTTGGGCGGATTGCGCAGCACCTTGCCGTCGCACAGCACCACCGGAAGCTCAGCTTCGGTGATGGCGAACGATGCCAGCAGACCCGGCGCCTCGCTATCCACTTCCGTATCGAACACGCGATGCGGATAGGCGTTGCGGGTCAGGAAGCCGTTCAGCCGCACCATATCGGGGACGTGGCCGGGGCCGATCAGCGTGACGCCGCCTTCGGCATGCTGGAGCAGCCCGACGCGCCGCAGGATGAAAGCGCGCATGATCATCTCGCCGATATCCGGTTCCGAGGCGATCAGCTTGCGGAAGGACGCACGATCGATTCGCGCGACGCGGCTGTCGCCGGTCGCGCGGGCGCTGACCAGGATCTTGCGGTCGTTGAACAGGTCGACCTCGCCGGTAAAGCTGCCCGCCCGATGCGTGTGGAGCACCTTCGATCGGCCATCGTCGTCCTGGGTCAGGATCTCGACCGCGCCATCGATCACCAGAAAGAAATCGACGCGCCGGTCACCGCGCCGGAACAGGCAGGCGCGATCGGCGACATTCTCCTGCACCCCGAATCGCAGCACGCGCTTGATCATGTCCGGCGGCATCACCGGATAGGTCTGCGCTTCCCGCAAATAGGGATCGGATGGGTCCAGCCCGGGAGAATCACTATCGGCCATCGGAACACTTTAGCCGCAAATCGGCGCAAGGTGGAAAGTCATCTTCCCAACACAGATAAAAGCCGCTAACTGCGCCTTCCCGACGCGTCGGGCGCTTAGCTCAGTTGGTAGAGCATCTCGTTTACACCGAGAGGGTCGGCGGTTCGAGCCCGTCAGCGCCCACCATCATGTCACGACCGGGCGTGACGATGTCCGATCCCTCCGATCATAGCCACCCAATTCATCGCCATCAAAAAATGGCCGGATGTCGTCGATGAACGCCATCGTTCGCTTGCCGAGATCAGCGCCGTCATCGCATCAGGGCTGCAGCGACGGATTCGGCCAGACGGATGAACCAGATCGTGACATCTGCGTTCTGAAGATGAGATGGGGCCCTCCGTTCGGGTTTCCGATGGTCGATATGGGGATAGCGTGGTTGATTTTGAAAAGGTTGATCTTTCCAACTGTGATCGTGAACCCATTCATCTCCTT
>Ga0105248_10008165_pt1 | contig 11499 bp, 4 predicted proteins | sample KBSS34metaG_FD_81524 | JGI IMG/M metagenome (GOLD analysis project Ga0105248, IMG submission 81524) | Switchgrass rhizosphere microbial communities from Kellogg Biological Station, Michigan, USA - KBS S3-4 metaG | ecosystem: Host-associated > Plants > Roots > Rhizosphere > Soil | place...
CGGAGGAGCCGTTGAATCACTGCAGACCATCGGTGGGCTATCTTTTTCTTTCTGCCGCGCGCATGTATGGTGCCCGAATGCTGGCCCTGGTTCTGACGGGCATGGGTTCTGACGGACTGGATGGTGCGCGGGCGGTACATGATTGCGGGGGTGTTGTAATGGCGCAGGACGAAGGGACCTCAGCAGTATGGGGTATGCCGGGTAGAGTGTCGGAGGCAGGTATTGCAGCGGCAACCCTCTCGCTGGATGCCATGGCACGCGAGGTGAATCAGAGAGTGAGCGCAGGGCGGTTGGCAACGCCAGGAGGAATAGCGCGAGCGGAAGAACTGGCAAGTCAACGTGGGGAGGCAAGGCATGGCCTGTACTGATTCAGACTACGCATACCTGCGCGAGGTGGTGATGAGCCAGTCGGCCAACATGATCGACCCATCGCGTAATGCACTTTTCGACACAAAGCTGACATCAATTGCAAAGATGGCGGGCGCTTTGAACCTGGAGGACTTTGTTCATCTGTTACGCTCGGATCGTCCGGCACATCTTCACCGCACGGTCGCCGAAGCAATGACGATCAACGAGACGAGCTTCTTTCGCGACGTAAAACCGTTTGATCTCTTGCGCGAAACCATCCTTCCACAGCTGATCGAAGCTAGGCGCAGCGAACGTCGACTGCGGATTTGGAGTGCTGCCAGTTCGACAGGGCAGGAGGCATACAGCCTGGCGATGCTGATCGCGGAACATCTTCCTGTGGTTGCGTCGTGGGACGTGAAGATCGTAGGCACCGACATCTCAAGGCAGGTGGTCGAGTACGCAAGGGCGGGACGGTACCGTCGGCTTGAGGTCAACCGTGGGTTGCCTGCGCGGATGCTGTTGAAGTACCTGACCCGCGATGAGGATGAATGGGAGGTGCATCCACGGATTCGCTCGATGTGCGAGTTTCATTGTGAGAACCTCTGCACCCTGTCGCCGACACTGCCAACGTTCGACCTTGTTTTGCTCCGCAATGCGCTTTTGTATTTTTCGCAGGGGGACAGAACAACGGTCTTTCGTGAGGTACATCGGCATATTGCGCCGGACGGCTATCTATTGTTGGGCAATGCTGAGCAGGCTGAGGAATCCACAGATCTATTTAGCGTGGAGTTCTCTTCAAGCTCGTATTTTTACCGACCAGTTGCCGAACGCTGAGTACTCAAAGAGTGTAAACGGTGAGGAGTGCAATAGCATCGTATGGGAGTGCAGCAGGTATGCTGCTGACGAACCCATTTGCTCTAGATGATGCCGCGCAAACCAGCCAATCCGAAGAAGACTAGAGCAACAGCGAAGAGTCCTGCGGCCGCTATTGATGTGCTGGGACTATTTCATCCAACAACGGCGCAGTGGTTTCGTGAGGCGCTAGGTGAGCCAACAGCTCCACAGGTTGAGGGATGGCCAGCGGTCTCGCGTGGAGAATCAACACTGATATTGGCGCCGACGGGTACGGGCAAGACTCTAGCTGCTTTTTTGTGGTGCCTTGACAAGCTGATGTTGCAAACGCCGCTGGATCCAGAGCGGGGCAGTCGTGTGGTGTATGTATCACCGCTGAAGGCTCTGGCGGTAGACGTCGAGCGCACCCTCCAACGGCCGCTTGAAGGCATTGCTGAGTTTGCTCGCCGCGAAGGCGTTGTCGTGCGCGTGCCAGAGATCAGCGTGCGAACGGGTGATACCCCGCAGCGGGAACGCGCACGGTTTCGTCGACATCCCGGTGAGATTGTGATCACGACGCCGGAGAGCTTGTATCTGATGCTGACGTCCGCGGCCGGTGATGCCCTCCGGACAGTGGAGACAGTAATCGTGGATGAGATTCATGCGCTGGTGCCTACAAAGCGTGGCGCGCATCTGGCTCTCACGTTAGAACGCCTGGAAGCAATTGTTGGACGGCGTGTGCAAAGGATAGGGCTTTCCGCTACGCAGCGCCCGCTTGAGGAAGTAGCACGGTTTCTTGGAGGCGCGGAAGGACGGGGAAGCTATCAAACGGATCAGATTTACGAGGGAAAGGCGAACAGAGCGCAGGAAGAGACTGCCAGTGTGCTTGCCGAAGTTATTGGGGAGAGCGATGCACTGCCGGGCGCGCGAACATACCGACCCGTCACCGTAGTGAATGCAGGGGCGCGGAAGGCACTCGATCTACGGGTGGAGATTCCAGTGGAGGACATGGCGCGGCTTAGCTCAGCTCGCGACCAGAGTGAGAAGGAGCGAGAGGGTGTTGGGACAAAACGTGTGTCCATCTGGCAGTCAATCTATCCACGTGTACTCGAGATTGTTCGTGAGCATCACTCTACGCTCATCTTTGTGAATGCAAGGCGCAGCGCAGAGCGGATGGCCGCAGCACTAAACGATCTCGCAGGAGAGCCAATCGCGAGGGCGCATCACGGCTCCCTTGCAGCGGCACAGAGAAGCGAGATCGAAGGGCTTTTGAAGGCCGGGGATATCCGAGCGTTGGTGGCGACCTCGTCGCTGGAACTGGGCATCGATATGGGAGCGATCGACCAGGTTGTACAGATTGAATCACCACCTTCCGTGGCGAGCGGGATGCAGCGTATTGGTCGCGCTGGACACCAGGTTGGAGCACCTTCGAGCGGAGTCATCTTCCCGAAGTACCGTGCGGACTTGATCGCATGTGCAGCTGTAACCCGTGCGATGCATGAGGGCCACGTCGAATCAACACGATTCCTGCGTAATCCGCTGGATGTACTCGCACAGCAGATAGTGGCCGTAGTGTCACATCCTCCTTTGAGCAAAGAGGCTGCAACGAAGGAGGCGAGGTGGGACAGCGACGATGAAGGGCCGGGTATCAGCTATGGCGCATTGTTTGCGCTCGTGCGGGGTGCTGCTCCGTTCGCGGAGCTTAGCCAGGGTGTCTTCGATGGCGTGCTGGACATGCTTGCGGGGCGGTATCCATCGGATGAGTTTGCGGAGCTACGACCGCGTATTACATGGGACAGAACACGCCAGTGGATTACACCACGCGTGGGAGTCAAGCGAATCGCCATTCTGAACGGCGGTACGATCCCTGATCGCGGACTGTACGGCGTATTTCTGGCTGGGGAACGAGCGAAGCCGGTACGCGTGGGTGAGCTCGATGAAGAGATGGTCTTCGAGACCAAGCCCGGAGAGACGTTTGTTCTCGGTGCTTCGACCTGGAGAGTTGAAGAGATCCGACAGGACAGGGTTCTTGTATCTCCTGCGCCCGGCGAACCCGGTAAGATGCCGTTCTGGCATGGGGACAAGGCAGGGCGGCCGCTCGAGTTTGGGCGGCGCATTGGGGCGCTCGTGCGCGAAATCCGCGAGATGCCGAGGGGAGCAGCTGTAGCGCGATTGGTAGAAGAGCATGATCTCGACCCGATGGCGGCTGAGAATGTATTACGCTATCTGGCTGACCAGGAGCTAGCGACGGTTGTAGTACCTGATGATCGCAATGTTTTGATCGAGCGCGTGCGCGATGAGCTGGGTTTCTGGCGCGTTTGTTTGCTGACGCCGTTTGGAAGCCGCGTTCATGCGCCCTGGGCGATGGCGGCGACGGCAAAGGTTCGTGCCCTGGGAGGCCCAGACGTCGAGACAATGTGGAGCGAGGATGGGTTCGTGCTGCGTTTTTCGGAGACAGACGAAGCTCCAAGTATTGAGCCTTTTTTGCTGGAGCCAGAGGAAGCCGCAGCGCTAGTGATGCAGCAGCTGGGTGCAACTGCGATGTTTGCAGCGAAGTTCCGTGAGAGCGCCGCGCGTGCGTTGCTGTTGCCCAGACGCCGCACCCAGGGTAGAACGCCGCTGTGGCAACAGAGAAAGCGTGCGTACGATCTATTACGTGTGGCCAGTAGGTATGCGTCGTTCCCAATCGTGCTTGAGACCTATCGTGAGTGCCTTCGCGATGTCTTCGACATGCCTGCGCTGATGGAGACGCTGCGTAATATCGGAGACCACACGCTACAGGTGCATACGGTAGATTCACGAACTCCGAGTCCGTTTGCCTCGGCCTTGTTGTTTAGCTATGTGGCGAACTACATCTACGACGGTGATGCACCTTTGGCTGAGCGGAAGGTGCAGGCGCTGGCGATTGACCAGGACCAGCTTCGTGAGTTGATGGGCGATGCAGACCTGAGGGAACTGCTCGACGTCACCGCGATCGAGGAGACAGAAGAGCAGCTACAGTCGCTCGTCGATTCTTACAAGGCACGAACCGCCGATGGAGTGCATGACCTGTTGCTGCGGCTGGGGGATCTGTCGCGAGAAGAATTGCTCAGGCGGTGCATGGATGACGAAGTTGTCGCGAGCGTAACTAAACTGTTGCGGGCACGCAGAGTGCTTGAAGTGCAGATTACTGGGACCAAGCGCTTAGTTGCTGTCGAGGATTCGGCGCGATATCGTGACGCGCTAAAGGTTGCGCTGCCGTCGGATTTGCCGGCTGCATTTCTTGAGCCCATGCCGGATGCGTGGCTCGACCTTGTTCGTAGATTTGCGCGGACGCATGGGCCGTTTACTGCTCCTGAGGTGGCCGCACGATTCGGTGTTGCTGTGGGGCGAGTCGAGGCTTCGCTGGAACGCCTTGTACAGGCGGGTAGAGTGGTTGAGGGAGGCTTTCGACCCGGTGGCCTTCATCGCGAGTGGTGCGACGAAGAGGTGCTGCGCACGATTCGGCGCAAGAGTCTTGCCCGGCTTCGCAAGGAAGTTGAGCCGGTCGAGCAGAAAACACTGGCGCGGTTGTTCACACGCTGGCAGGGAGTTGTGCAGCCGCGCCGTGGTCTCGATGCTCTGCTGGATGTAGTCGAGAGCCTTCAGGGAGCCCCGCTGCCCGCGTCGATTCTTGAGCAGGAGATTCTTCCCGCTCGGCTTGCTGCATACAAGCCCAGTGATCTGGATACGCTGATCGCAGCGGGCGAGGTGATATGGGTCGGCCTGGAACCCCTCGGAGATCGCGATGGGCGAATCGGTTTGTACCTCTCCGATAAGCTGTCCGCGCTTTGGCCCATGACCACCCAATCCACACAGCAAAACGAGCGTGAATCAGCAGTCCTTTCGTTCCTTAACGCGCACGGCGCAGCGTTCTTCCAGGAGTTGCATGAAGGCGTGGGTAGCGGGTATCCGGGCGAGACCGTGGACGCGTTGTGGAGTCTGGTATGGAAAGGATTGATTACCAATGACGGGATGGCGGCACTCCGTGCCTATATCCAGCCAACTCCTGCGCGACGACCAGCACGGCGAGTACACGTACAGGGCGCACAGGCAGCGTTTCGGTCGCGAAGAACCACTCCCCCGGCTGCGCAGGGACGCTGGGCGTTTCAACCGGCCGCGGCTGTTGAAGGCCGTTCGCAAACACCGTGGAGTCATGCGATAGCACAGCAGTTACTGACCCGGTATGGTGTCGTTTTTCGCGAGACGGCCCATGCAGAGGGGCTACACGGTGGCTTTTCTGCGGTCTACGACGTTCTGAAGGCAATGGAAGAGAGTGGCAAGGTAAGGCGCGGATACTTTGCAGCAGACCTAGGGGCGACTCAGTTCGCGGTGCCATCTGCTGTCGAGTTGCTGCGTTCGTTGCGCACACAACAGGAGGGTGGAAAGGCAGAAGTCGTCGAGTTGGCCGCAACAGATCCTGCGAATCCATACGGCGCATTGCTGCGCTGGCCCGTGTCGCCGGAGGCCTTACTGACACGAAGTGTGGGCGCGCGTGTCATTCTCTGCGATGGAGCACTGGTTGCCTATCTGCGAAGAGGGAACTCGAACCTGCAGGTGTTTCTGCCAGAGGAGGAACCGCAGCGAGGGTATGTTGCCCGTGCTCTGGCAGAGCGGTTGGCGATGCGAGTGCACGAGCGGGCTGAAGACGGCGATGAGAGAGCAGGAATGCTTATATCGAACATTAACGGAGCTTCAGCCGGAAATCATATGTTTGCCGGATTCCTCATGGAAGCGGGATTCTCTTTGGGCGCCACTGGTTTGTACGTTAGAAAGAAAGCATCCGCTGGGATGACAATAGGCGGCCACTAATTTAGCTATCGACCCTATTGAGGCGAAGGCGCTGGCTGCGTGGCGGGTTGCTGCTGCTTGTCCTTGCCGCCTCCGAAGATCTTCTGGAAGATATTCTTCTTCTTCTGCGGCTGCTCGGGCTGTCCGGGGGGAGGAGTGTTGCCGTCTACTGCCGTTACCGGAGTGGGATGAGCGGGAGGTGTCTCCGGGGTGCCCGGTGGTGTATCCGGATGGCCTCCAAGGCCGAATATCTTCTGGATAAAGCTTGCGGGGTTCTCATTCATCTGGCTGCAAGATCCCGTTGGAGCAGTTCCATCAAGGAAAGCTACATTCATTGCGTTGTCGGGGCACGTGGAATCCGCAAGCAGGCCAGACGTGCGGTCGACCCGAGCAACCGTGACACCCTCAGGCGGAGAAAACGGTTTGACGTCGGAATACTGCGGAAGCTGAATAGCGCGCTTCATGAACTCCGCCCAGATTGGAGCAGCAGCATGCGCTCCCTCGATTTTCACATCGGTGTAGTCGTCGTTACCGACCCATACGATGCAAATCAAGTTTGAAGTATAGCCAGCGAACCAGGCGTCGTGACTTGTCCCAGTCTTGCCGGCTCCGGGCGCGTTGAAGCCACGACCGCGAACGACTGAAGCAGTTCCATAGGTCATCACACCCTCAAGCAGCGACTGCGTGAGGTATGCGGCGCGAGGGTCCATCACCTGCTTGGCCTCAGGGGAGTAGTCGGCCACAATATCGCCGGCCACGTTACGGACGGAGGCAAGCATCCACGGCGTCAGGTGGACGCCTCCATTGGCGAAGACCGTGTAGGCTCCAGACATGTCGAGTGGGGTGGCATCGTAAGCACCCAGCGAGACCGAGGGGGTTCCTCGTGCGCCGGCGATACCCGAGGCGCGGGCGAGTGCGGCCACATTGTCGAATCCCACCTGCTGGCCAAGCGAGATGGTTGCATTGTTAAGCGAGTGTGCCAACGCGTACGTTGCGGTGACATCGCCGCGAAAGTCGCCCTTGAAGTTATTTGGCGTATAAGTCTGGCGTCCGTGGTCGTAGGTGAAGGTCGTAGGCGTGTCGCTGAGGTGGGTTACCGCCGTGAAGACGCCTGCCTCCCCGAGCGAGGTGCCGTTGAGGCTGGAGTTGAAAGCGGCAGCGTAGACAAAAGGTTTGAAGATTGATCCGGTTGGCCGCTTTGACACGGCGTGATCAAGCTGCGACACCGAGTAATTGCGTCCCCCGACCAGCGCCAGCACCTGGCCGGTATGCGGATTCAGCGCTACGAGAGCAACTTGCGGATATGCAAATGGCGCAGTGTCCTTCGCATGCTGCTTGCGTACAATCTCGTCGACATTCTTCATTCCTATTTCAACAGCTTCGGAGGCGGCGCGCTGCAGCTCGGGATCGAGCGAAGTGTAGATACGAAGGCTCTGGTGGGCGAGATCCTGGTCGCTGATGCGCTGCACAAGCTGATCGTGAACCAGATCTACGAAGTATGGTGCCTCGCTGGCGTCGACATTCGGCGCACTCAGGCGAAGTGGCTCGGCCTTGGCGCGAGTTGCTTCCGAGGGGGAGATCGCACCGGTTTCAACCATCGAGTCGAGAACGACGTTTCGCCGCGCAATGGCTCGCTCAGGGTGCCGGTAGGGATTGAGGCGGCTTGGGCTTTGGATTATGCCGGCAAGGAGCGCATCTTCAGCGGTATCCAGCTGCTTCAGGTCCTTGTCGAAGAAGGCCTGCGATGCCTCGCCAAAGCCGTTGATGTCGTAACTTCCACGATGCCCCAGATTGATCTGGTTGGCATACATCTCGAAGATCTGCTGTTTGCTGAAGCGCGACTCGAGTTGGAAGGTAATCATGATCTCGATCAGCTTGCGCTTCAGGCGCTTCTCAGGAGTGAGGAAGAAGCCGCGCGCCAGCTGCATGGTTATCGTGGATCCGCCGCAGCGCTTGCGCCCGCTGGTCAGGTCTTCTACGCCGCATTTGACGATGCGGAGGAAGTTGATTCCACTGTGCTCAAAGAAATTGCGATCTTCGATTGAGGTGACGGCCTGCACCATACGCGGCGGGATGTCCTTATAGGTGATAAGGCGTCGCTTGGTGCGATTGTTTTCCTCGGACAGAGCGGTAATCAGCTGCGGCTCCAGCTCATACGCGCTCAGCGAGGCTCCGTTTTCGGCGGTAATGCGCTGGACCACTCCGCCCGAGGTCGTAATCGTGGCGCCGTCGGTGGCGTGGTAGCTCTGCGGTCCCGGCTTGATGAAGATACTGTCACCGTTGAGCTGATAGGTTCCAAGCTGAGGATTATTGTTGTATCCAGCCTGTCTCAAGTCGCTGGCGATGGTGGAAGCCGAAAGCTTCTGGCCGTTACGAACTTCGCGTGGAGCTGCGTAAATCTGAGATACGCTGGCGAACAGCGGACCTTTGGCGAGTCGGTCGTCTACGATTCGCTCGTATTTGAAGTAGAAATAACCAAACACGGTAAGAGCCAGCACGAGACAGGCAAGCATAGCAACCAGCACAATGCGGACAAACCGGTTGTGTAGATGGAGTTTGTCTGCAAGGCCCTGCTGCGTACCGCTCGATTTGCTGCTGCCGTATTTGAGTTTGACCGACAAAGTGCTCTTTTCTTAAGACGATTAGATGTCAGACCGGGAAGCTACGCTCGCAGCGCGGAGGTTATCTGATTGGCTACAGCGTCGGCTACCTGATCCAGAGGGACCTCTTCTGTTTGACGCTTTAGGCGATCGACAAGTTCAACTTTACCTTCAGCTACTCCTCGTCCAATGTTGACGCGATAGGGGATACCGATCAGATCGGCATCCTTGAATTTGACTCCAGCTCGTTCGTCGCGATCGTCAAGCAGGACGTCCAGGCCTACGGAGTGCAAATCGGCAGCTACTTTTTCTCCAGCTGCGAGAAGGGCCGCGTCCGCCACGTTCGTGATCGTGACGACCACTTGAAATGGAGCAATCGCCGGATGGAGGGCATAGGCTGAGCCATCGTTCGCTGCGGCCGAGGATTCAATCGCTGCTGTCAGGATGCGCTCAATGCCGATGCCGTAGCTTCCCATGATCGGCGTAACCTCCTTGCCATCGCGGTTCAGCACACTCGCACCCATGGATTTCGAGTACTTATAGCCGAGTTTGAAGATGTGCCCGATCTCGACGGCCTTGCCCAGCCGCAAAGGGGAACCATCGATGGGGCAGCCTTCGCCTTCAAGGATGTTGCGCACATCAACTACAGCAGTCGGCTTGAAGTCGCGTATCGGGGTAACGTTGCGCAGGTGGTACTCTTCTTTGTTCGCACCAGCGATGAAGTTGGTTCGGCCTTCGAGCGCCTTGTCGAGAATCACGAGGGTGCCAGGCTTCTTCGGATGCGGCGCCGCTTCCAGACCAATGGGTCCAAGGTAGCCTCCCGGAGCCTTGAAAACTTCAAGGATCTCTTCCGGGGTCATCGGGCGAAGCTCTCCGCCTGTAAGGGCGGCAAGTTTGGCCTCGTTGAGCGAGTGATCTCCCCGCAGGAAGACGACGACTGGGCGGAGCGCGCCGAACTTGGCATGGTCGGCCTCTGGCAGAGCAGCCATGTAGGCCATGGTCTTGAGTTGGTGTTGAGGCTGGACTTTGAGAAAAGTTCCGACCTCTTCGATCGTCTTCTGGCCGGGAGTGTGCACGAGTTCGGGTTGGCCGTCGCCGGTGGGGGCGAGGTCTTCTACCGGGGCCAGTTGCGAGGTGGCCTTCTCAAGATTAGCAGCGTAACCGGAGGAGGAGCTAGCGATCAGGTCCTCGCCTGCATCGGTGTAGACCATGAACTCCTGCGAGGCGGAGCCGCCCATTGCACCTGAGTCAGCTTCGACTGCGACAAACTCAAGTCCGCAGCGGGTAAAGATGCTGCGGTAGGCCTTGTCGTGCTTGTTGTAGCTCTCGTCCAGGCCCGCCTCGTCGATGTCGAACGAGTAGGCGTCCTTCATGATGAACTGGCGTACACGCAGCAGGCCCGACTTCGGGCGTGGCTCGTCGCGGAACTTTGTCTGAATCTGATACCAGATCTGCGGCAGCTGTTTATAGCTGCGCAGCTCATTGCGCGCGATGGACGTCATCACCTCTTCGTGAGTCATGCCGAGGCAGAGGTCGGCACCCTTGCGGTCCTTCAGGCGGAACATATTGTCGCCCATTACCTGCCAACGGCCCGATTCCTCCCAAACCTCGCGCGGGTTCAGCGCGGGCAGCAGAAACTCCTGGCCGATCTTGTCCATCTCTTCGCGCACGATGGCGATGATCTTGTTAATGGAGCGGTTGCCGAGAAAGAGGTAGCTATAGATTCCGGCGCCGAGTTGGCGAATATATCCAGCGCGGAGCAGAAGCTTGTGACTGGCAACCTCGGCATCTGCAGGAGCTTCACGAAGGGTAGGGATAAAGAGTTGCGACCAGCGATGCATGTATTCTGAGTAACCTTCCGGCTCTTCGAGCGAGGGCTTCTTAATCTTCTCTTCTTATTCTAACTTCGACGTTGGATAGAGTGGATGTGATTCATCACAGATGGGTTGATAGGCGGTAGAGGCACTTCGGTGCGTGTCCCATCTGATGGATGATGCAATCCGTGAGAACGTCGACAATCTCAACAAACTCCGTGCCTGTCAGCCTAGCCGTTCCGGAACATCTGCTTGATTCCTCGAAGTGCTTGACGGGTCCGCTCTTCATTCTCGATGAGGGAGAAACGAACGTGACCGTCGCCGTGCTCACCGAAGCCGACCCCCGGACTAACCGCCACCTTTGCCTCGCTTAGCAGTTTCTTGGAGAACTCGATTGAGCCCAGGGAACGGTATTGTTCAGGAATCTTCGCCCAGGCGAACATCGTGGCTTTGGGCAACTCCACAGGCCAGCCGAGCTTGTTGAGCCCCGGCACCAGGACGTCGCGTCGCGCTTTGTAATTGTCGCAGATGGCTTTCACGCAATCCTGCGGGCCCTCGAGGGCCTGGATGGAGGCAACCTGGATGGGCGTAAATGTTCCGTAATCGAAGTAGCTCTTGATTCGACCAAGCGCATATACCAGATTCTTGTTCCCGACCATGAAGCCCACACGCCACCCTGGCATGTTGTAGCTTTTGGAGAGGGTGAAGAACTCGACTGCGATGTCTTTCGCACCCGGAACCTCGAGGACACTTGGCGCCCGATAGCCATCGAAGACGATATCCGCGTAAGCGAGATCGTGTATCAGGTAGATACCCAGCTCCTTGCAGAGTGCGACCACGCGTTCGAAGAAGGAGAGTTCGACGCACTGGGTTGTGGGGTTCGCCGGGAAGTTCAGGATCAGTATCTTTGGGCGAGGCTCCATGCGCGGCAACTCATACTCCCACCGCGTCAGCACCTCGTCGGAGCAGGAGTCGGCGATATTGACGCTCTGCACCCTCGAGCCTGCAATCACCGGTCCGAAGATATGGATCGGATAGCTCGGGTTTGGCACCGCGACCGTATCGGCATCGTCCAGCACTGCAAGGCACAGGTGAGC
>Ga0105248_10008166_pt1 | contig 11498 bp, 15 predicted proteins | sample KBSS34metaG_FD_81524 | JGI IMG/M metagenome (GOLD analysis project Ga0105248, IMG submission 81524) | Switchgrass rhizosphere microbial communities from Kellogg Biological Station, Michigan, USA - KBS S3-4 metaG | ecosystem: Host-associated > Plants > Roots > Rhizosphere > Soil | place...
AGCCGATGAATTTCCGCTTCCTGGTAATGTGCGCGGCCGCCTGCTTCCTTCTCCATGGCATGCACGCAACGCCCTACTGCGCGACGCGCCTCCTCGACGGCCTCTGGCCAGGAGCCGCTCATCTGCATGATTTCCGCGCGATGAACGAGGCAATGCCCCGTGAACATTCCCAACTGAGGATGAGCTTCGCACCAGGTGCTCAGTGCGGCAGTCCATTCGCGGACACGATCGAGTGCATATACCCGATGGCAGCTGGCAATCGCGCTGCAATAGATGATGCCCGTCACGATAGGAGATAGCTCGCCCGATGTGGCTGCCACCATCGCTTCGTCCAATAGAGCGAGTCCGCGCTGCAATTGACCCTCGGCGAGCAATGCACGTCCTTGCAGATTGCGCGCGAATGCAATGAGGTCTGCCTCAACAAAGCGGTCACCGATCTCTGCGGCGCGCGCGGCGGCATCGTGCGCTTCACGCAGCTCGCCCGCGCTTAAGTGCCTCTGACCGATCGGTAACAGCAGGTAGCCCTGCTCGACACAGTCGCGCCCTTCTCGCTCGACCAAGCGTTGCGCCCGCCCCAACCATCCGCCCGCCCGTCCAGCTTCTCCGCGAGCGAGCAGGCGAAATCCCAGCCAAAAAGCTGCGCGCGCCGCGGATAGACACTCCCCTGCTGCGAGACGAGCGTGATACAGGCGCTCCTGCGTGGCTAGCATCTCATCGTCTCGTGCGGTCAATCCCGCGGACCATGCTAGGCGGTGCAGATCTTCCGTCTCAAGTGGCGTCGTCTGGTCCGCTACCGAGAGCGCCTCGAAGGCATCGTTCCACTCGTGTCGATCGAAGCAGGCGCGCCCTCGCTCCAGCAATCCCGATAGATCGGAATCATGGCGTCCCTGTTCGCGATCATATGGCTTACTTGTTGGCATGGATCTGAGCAACGGGTAGTGCGCGACGTGCAATTGGAACAGGCGGCAGACGAAGAAGATACCACCGTTGTGACTGGTAGATGAGGTACGGGGCGGGTTTTGTAAGATTCCCGCCGACGGTTGAACCCGACGCTCGCTGATACCGGACGGATAAGAGAAGGGTTAACTTACACGGAACTGAAGCCGGGAGTGACCGCAAGCGTGCGCGATCCCCAAAAGGAGACTGACATGACTCAACTCTTCCGTGCTCTCCCGATTTTAGCGCTGGCCGCACTCGTCGCGGCTTGCCAGACAGCCCCGGTCACAGGTCGCAAGCAGCTCATGCTTGTTCCTGAGTCGGACGCGATCCAGGCATCGACGCAGGCTTACGGCGAAGTTCTTGCGCCGATCAAGAAACAGGGCAAGCTCAACGATGACCCCGCCATGAAGGCACGCGTGGATAAGATCACCGCGCGGCTGGTCGCTCAGGCAATCAAATATCGTCCGGAAACGGAAAGCTGGAATTGGCAGGTGGCGGTGATCGACGATCCGAAGACACTCAATGCGTGGTGTATGGCCGGTGGAAAGATGGCAATCTACTCCGGGATCATCACCCAGCTTAGCCTTACCGATGACGAGATCGCACAGGTGATGGGACATGAGATCGCGCATGCGCTGGCGAAGCACACTGCGGAGCGCATGTCGACAGCGATGGCATCGCAGGCAGCCCTGCAGGTCGGTGCAATCCTGCTAGGCAACGACAGCGCGACGAGTCAGATGACGCTGCAAGCGGCGGCTGCCGCGACTACGGTAGGTGTCCAACTTCCCAATAGCCGTCAGCAAGAATCGGAAGCGGACCGCATCGGCATCGAGCTGGCCGCGAAGGCGGGATACGATCCGCACGCTGCACCAAAGCTGTGGGAGAAGATGCTCCAGGCTACGGGCAGCAGGGGTCAATCCGACTTCCTGAGCACCCATCCTCAGAGTGAGAAGCGAGAGCAGGCACTGGCGACGCTAATCCCCCAAATGATGCCGTACTACGACGACAAGACTCCGCGACCCGAGTATCAATTCAAGACGGCATAACCGATGGGCCAAGCGCAGGCCCGGCCATGTTCTATACTCGTCAATGATGAAGTAGGATTCCGCGCGAGGTCATTGACATGGAACGTAAGAAGGTCAACTCGAGCAACATTCGAACGGTCGGCTACGAGGCAAGCTCTCAGACGCTCGAAGTCGAGCTGTCGGACGGAACTATCTGGGAGTATTCCCGGGTTCCCTCCGAAGTGTATCGGCGCCTCATGGCGGCTCCAACGATGATCAGTTATTACCGGGACAATATCGAAGAAGACTACAGTCGCAGGCGTCTCAAATAAGCCTCAAGGAAGCGCTAATCGGTTGCAAGAAGTGATCAGCGCTTCCTCAGCATTCCGGCTCTCCTGGCATCGGTCTGGGATCCGGGTCGAATCCGAATCTGATAGGAAGCTCCCGTTTCGATATCTTGCCTAGCTGGACGTCTCCGTTTGCAAGGCGAAGCCATGCGTCGCCAACTACAACAGCTTGGCCAATAAGCAGTGCCGGGTCGTCCAGCGGTCGCCCCTCCCGATCGCAGATGTGCGGAAGAAGTCCAGCGAGGTCATGGTCGTGGACTACGCCGATCTGCGTTTCGAATTCGATGAGGAGACGCCCACCTTCATCCAGCCAGGCCGCCGTTGGAGATGGCACTGGAATGCCGGTGTGAGTGACTAACCTGACACTGTCGGCGTCCTCGGTCCGTAATACCCAGGGCGTGTACTCCAAGGTTACGTACACCTTCTGGGGCCCGTTCTGAAAGAACCAACGCCTATCGCTGCCGCCGCTGTAGTTGCGACCGATAAAGTCCGTGATCACCCTGTTCTGGATGCGCTCCCCCTTGATGGCCCAGTTTCCTCGGCTGTCCAGGGACAGCCAGCCGAAGACCGCCGGCACGTTTGGCCACTTAGCAATGGCGCGCTGAACTATCTCGTCCACGACACCTCCGACAGCGCCGGGCCGGTGGTCCTGCGCCGCTGCCCGCAAACGAGCCTTCGGCTAACGTGTCCGCGGCGCGCCGGTACCTTGGGCCACTTGGCAATCGCGCGCTGAACTATTTCATCCATGAGACGGAAAGTGATGCACAGGGTCTGGCGTCTTCGCGGGTGCCAGGAGTAGGATGTTGTCTTTATGGGGACTCGTTTCTACTATCGACCTTTCGTCCGGCTGGGCTGGGTGATTATGCTGATCGCCCTTTCGACAAGTGCGAGCGCCGCACAGTCGAATCTAGCCGGACCGAACGCGCAAGATTGGCGCGCGATCCGGCACACCATCACGCGGCAGATCGACGCGTTCCAACGCGATGATGCCAAAACGGCATTCTCCTATGCTGCGCCCTCGGTTCGCAGGCAATTCCGGACCCCGCACGAATTCATGAGTATGGTCCGGACTGGCTACAGCGCAGTCTATCGCCCCCGCGCATTCCGATTCTTGGACCCTTTCACCGTGTCCGGGCACGTCATTCAGGCTCTCGAGGTGGTGACACAGGACGATACGGTCATCACAGCCTACTATGTCATGGAGCGTCAGTCGAACGGCACCTGGAAGATCGCCGCCTGCACGCTGGAGGCTTCGGCCGCGCGCTCCGTCTGATAGATCTCCTGAGCTGCAGAATACGCTTCCATGCCGCTTACCTTCTATTACGGTTCCGGGTCACCTTACGCTTGGCGTGTTTGGCTGGCCCTCGAGCACAAGCAGATCGCTTATGCGCTGACCACGCTGTCTTTTTCGTCCGGAGATCTGCGCAAGCCCGAGTATCTAGCGATCAACCCCCGGCACAGAGTGCCAGCTATCGTCGACGACGGGTTTGCCTTGTACGAGTCAGCGGCCGTCGTAGAGTACCTGGACGAAAAGTACCCAGGGGACCCGAAGCTGCTTCCCGGCGACTTGCGCCAGCGCGCAACGATTAGGCGGATGGTACGGGAAGTGGATCAGTACTATGTGTTGCCAATGGAAAGGATGGTCGACCAGATCCTCTTCACGGCAGAGGACAAATGGGACGAGGAAGAGATAAACGCTGCGCGCAAATTGCTGGTGGAGGAAATAGACAGATGGGAGGAGGGTGCCGGTCGAACCGAATACCTCGGAGCCACGGCACCAACCGCCGTCGATTTTGCCCTCTATCCTCTCATCGCTCTTACGCTCCGGATGGAAAAGAAGAAGGCCGATCTTGGAATCCGCAGTGCCATCGGGCCACAGCTCGGTGCATGGATGACCAGGGTGGAATCTTTGCCGTACTTCAAGAAGACTTGGCCGCCACATTGGAAGTAAGACAGATCAGCATACCAACGGCGTCGCTCAGCGGAAGAATTCGTACATGCCCATCCTGCTAGGAAGCGTCGCAGACGATTTTACCGGCGCCACCGATCTCGCCAATACCCTGGTGAAGGCCGGAATGCGCACCGTCCAGCTTCTGGGCGTCCCCCGCGCCGGACTCAGCGTCCCCGACGCCGATGCAGTGATTGTCGCGCTCAAGTCCCGCAGCAACCCCGCCTCCGAAGCCGTTGAAAGTTCGCTTGCGGCATTGAAGTGGCTGCAGGCCGCCGGCGCACGTCAGTTCTATTTCAAATATTGCTCGACCTTCGATTCCACCGACCGCGGCAATATCGGACCGGTGGCGGACGCGCTGCTGGATGCGCTGGGCGCAGACTTCACCGTATTCAATCCGTCCTTCCCAACCAACAAGCGGACGGTATACAAAGGGTATCTTTTTGTCGGCGACGAGCTGCTGTCCGAGTCGGGCATGCGCCATCACCCGCTTACGCCGATGACGGATCCCTCGCTGGTCCGCGTCCTCCAACGACAGACGCAGCATAAGGTCGGACTCGTTCAATACTCCACCGTCGTGAAGGGTGCGCAGGCGGTGCGCACGGCGATCGAGACCCTGCGCTCGTCGGGCTTTCGCCATGCGGTCTTGGATTCCATTACCGACGACCATCTTCACACGTTGGGAGAAGCGTGTGCGGATTTGAAGCTCGTTACCGGCGGCTCTGGAATGGCGATGGGCTTGCCGGCCAATTTTGTGCGCCAGGGTTTGCTCAAAACCGGACAGCACTACGTCTTGCCCAAAGTCACGGGATCCACTGCAGTGCTTGCGGGCAGTTGCTCGGTCGCGACGCAGGGACAAGTGGCGCTGATGAAGAAGGAGCATGACGCCTTCGAACTTGACCCGATGGCCATTGCGTCCGGTAAGGACGTCGCAGCCGCGGCGCTTAGCTGGGCCGGTACGCGACTTTCAGAGCGGCCTATCCTCATCTATTCGACCGCTTCGCCTGAGCAGGTAAGCGCGGTGCAGCGAGAGTTGGGACGCGAGAATGCCGGTGAGCTGGTCGAGCGCGCCTTGTCCAAGATCGCACAGGGATTAGTGGCAAGAGGAGTTCGTCGTCTGGTAGTCGCCGGTGGCGAGACCTCCGGTGCGGTGGTCGGTGCGCTGGGAGTCGAAGGTCTGCACATCGGACCCGAAATCGATCCGGGTGTGCCTTGGACCTTCAGTCTGGGCGAGCCGACGCTCGCGCTCGCGCTGAAGTCGGGAAACTTCGGTACACCCGACTTCCTCACCAAGGCCTTCCGCGCACAGCCATGACAGATGCCAAACTACGCGAGGAGATCTGCTATTTCGGCAAGTCGCTGTTCGACCGAGGCCTGACCCCCGGGAGTTCGGGCAATATCAGTGCGCGGGTGGATGGGGGTTGGCTCATGACCCCTACCAACTCTTGCCTGGGGCGACTCGATCCCGCCACGCTGTCGAAGGTGGACGACCGAGGTAATTCGATATCCGGTGACAAGCCAACCAAGGAAGCATTTCTGCATCTGTCGATGTACGCCGAGCGGCCCGCCGCCAGTGCCATCGTGCACCTGCACTCGACGCATTCCGTGGCGGTATCGGTGCTGGCGGATACCGACCCGGACGACCCGATCCCTCCGATTACCGCCTACTACGTGATGAAGATCGGCAAGTTGGCGTTGCTCCCATACTATGCCCCGGGTGACCTGTCGTTGGCCAATGCGGTAAAGGAGGTAGCCGGACGCCACCATGCCGTCCTGCTGGCTAATCATGGCCCGGTTGTTGCGGGAAAAGACCTGGAAACCGCGGTCTATGCCACGGAAGAACTAGAGGAGACCGCCAAGCTCTACCTCATGCTGCGGGGCGAGAAGCTGAAGATTCTGAGCGTCGAGCAGGTAGGCGAACTGCACCGCAAATATCCATCGTAGAATAGCCTGATATCAATCAAGGAGGTGTTGCAAATGAAGAAGCGCGGATCTGGAAGCCTGCTGCGGACGGCTTGCGCGACTACTCTCATCGCTTGCGCGGCATTGGCCGGATGTGCGAGCACCAAGCCGGTTGGGCCAGCCGTGTCGGCCTCCGAGGTGGAGTTGTACAACAGCACCCAGCTGACGACATCTCAATATTCCGTTGTGCAACACATCTACATCGACCCCTGGAAGAGCGCTTTTACCTATCCCGCCTTCGACAAGCCCGAGGACGGTATTCAGGCCATGAAGGAAGTCGCTGGGAAGCTGGGCGCCAAGGGCATCATCAATGTCATGTGCCTGGACGGCAAAGGCTGGGAGGACAAGAAAGTCCTTTGCTACGGGGACGCCATCAAGTTCAACTGAAGGTAATTGGCTAGCCCAACTAAGGGCGTCCGTTAAGTTCAACCAGAAGAGTTTGGCCAGGAGAAGAGATCAATGAAAACGCTTGCAGCTGCGCTGGTGATTGCAGCTACGGTGCTGATCGTTGGTGGATCGGCGATGGCGCAACAAAAGCCGGAAGATGCGATCAAATACCGGCAATCGGCCTTGTTCGTGATGGGTCAAAGCTTCGGCCCGCTGGGCGCGATGGCGAAAGGGGATCGCCCCTACGACAAAGACGTGGCGATCAAAAACGCGACTATCGTCGAATTCATGAGCAAACTCCCGTGGGACAAGTTTGGCCCGGGTACGGACATGGGCAATACCAAGGCCAAACCGGAGATATGGGAGAACCTGGACGACTTCAAGGCAAAAGCCGAGAAGATGCAGGCCGAGACCGCCAAACTATTGCAGGTGGCGCAGACGGGAGATGCCGCGGCGCTCAAAGCGCAGGTGGGTGAAACCGGGAAAGCCTGCAAAGCTTGTCACGACAACTACCGCAACAAGTAGCGAAAACACGCGGTCCCGGGGACTGCGTCACCGCGCTAGTAGTGGATCAGGGCGTACACCACGCATGCGCACAGTCCCAAAAGCAAGACGGCCAGCCAAACGGGGCCGCCGCGCGCCGCAGGGACATCCTCCCCCTCAGGGATCGGTTTGGTTCCCGTGACCATTGAAGCAATTAGATTGTCGCGTTTGGCGACGAGGTAATACAGGGCTGCTGCGACGTGCACGAAGATCAATGCCAACAGCAGTTTGGCGTTGGCTTCGTGTATCTTCGACAGCAGATCGCTGATCTCCTTCGACACGTGTTTGGCCAGAGGGCCCTCGGTCATGATGTCGTCGTTGGCAAAGAGCCCTGTGCCGGTTTGCACCAATAGACTGCCCAATAGCGCCACGATCATCCATCCCCCCAGCGGGTTGTGCCCCGCGTGGAATGCTGGACGGCCGCGGAAGAGCGAAGTGGCGTAGTCCCACACTGTTCGCGGTCCGCGCACAAAGGCCTTGAACCGTGCGTGGGTGCTACCCAGAACACCCCATGACAGTCGGAACAGCACCAGCGTGAGGATCGTGAATCCACTCCACTCGTGGATTTGCATGGCATTGCCACCGATCTGCGCAGTGACCAACGAGGTCGCGACGAGCACCGCCAGCGTCCAGTGGAATGCTCGTACAGGTATATCCCACACCCTTTGAACGCGGTGTGTCTGACGTTGCTCTCTCAAGAGGAATGGGAATCAGCGAATGGCGTGTGCTGCACGGGAGAGAGTCTGCCGTCTACTCTGATTGCGGAGCAGGTGGCCGCGGGGAGGAAGCCAGACGACGATAGATGGGTGCTCCGAAGATCAGCAGCAGAGTTGGTCCGGTGGCTGCGAGTACCAGCCCCAATGTAAGGTTTAGCTGAGCCCTGCGCGGGGTGCCGGTTTCCAATACCGCGCTGGTCACTTCCTCGGGATTGTAGTGCACCGTTACAGCCGATTGAGGCGGGTACTTGCCGAGAAAGGCGCGCGCTGCCTGCTCGTCGGCAACATGGATCGCTTGACCTCGTGATAGTTGCGTGCTGGCGATGACCCGTCCATTCACCGAGTAGTAGTAGATAACCTGAGGCCGCCAACGTACGCCTTCCGAGCCGTCTATTTCCTGCATGTCGACCGACGCGATCGTGCCAACGGTCGTCGGCCATTTAGCCACGACACGTGCGATATGGATCTGCTCGCTACCTTGAACGATCATCAACCATCCGATCAGCGAGAACGCTGCGCACAGGCCAATCAGCAGCACGTCCTGGGTCCTATCCTCGCCGAAAATGCCCAAGCGTGGCCACTGGATTCGGTGGCGCCGCACCTCGCCCGACAACGTGGTGGCCGCGGGATTGGCGGCAGAATTCGGAACTACTGGCAATGCCTGCGCTGTGGCTGACTCGATCCCCGCAGCCGCTCCGCTGAAGATCCGTTGCATAGGCATTCTCCCGGCTGAATCGGATTGCTGGCCGGGCGATGTCCACCTCTTGGGTGCGGGAGCGGGGCGCTCCCTCCTCGTCATCTCGCCACGAACCACCTACAGCTATGCCGGGTAGTTTAGTCCTACGCAAAGCGGGACGATATCTTTGTTAAACCCGGATCTGTGCCCGAACGCGCTGTGTATCATGCGGCTATTGCCGGGTGCGCGGTCGACGTAGCGGCGTCCAGCGCTTGCATCAGCAGATCCGGATCATTTGCCGCCAGACGTGTCGAGTCGGACAACATCCCACGCCACAGACGCGCGCGCGACTGACCGTGGAATAGCCCGAGCATGTGGCGGGCGATGGATCGCAGAGACACACCACGAGCAGTCTCCACTCGCGCGTACGCGTGCATTGCAGTAACGACCTCCGCACGGGTTTTCGGATTCGTTCCGCTTCCGAACAGTCTGCTGTCCGCTTCCGAGAGGATGTAGGGGTCGTGATAGGCCGCGCGCCCCAGCATGATGCCATCGACGTATTGCAGATGCATTTCGATCTCGCTCCAGGTGCGAATTCCGCCGTTGACTATGATCTGCACTTCCGGGAATTCGCGCTTGAGCCGGTACACTTCGTCGTAACGCAATGAGGGTACCTCGCGATTGTCCTTTGGGCTGAGACCTTTGAGCACTGCGTTGCGTGCATGGACCACATACGTTCCGCATCCCGAGTTGGCGAGAACCTCGACGAACCGCCGAACGAAGTCATAGTCCTCGGCGTAGTCCAGGCCGAGGCGATGCTTGACTGTAACCGGCAGCCCCGAAGCGTCCTGCATCGCTCTAACGCAATCGGCTACCAGGGTGGGCTCAGCCATCAAGCAGGCACCGAATGCACCACGTTGAACGCGTTCGGACGGACAGCCGCAGTTCAGATTGATCTCGTCGTAACCCGACTGTCGCGCCAGCGCAGCGCAGCGGGCCAAGTCGATCGGCTCGCTGCCGCCGAGTTGTAGCGCCACGGGGTGCTCCACGGGGTGAAAGTGCAGATGACGTTCCGCGTCGCCGTGCAGAAGCGCGCCGGTGGTGATCATTTCGGTGTACACCGGTGCGAGTGATGAGAGTTGGCGGAAGAAGTATCGGCAGTGCCGGTCCGACCAGTCCATCATCGGCGCCGTGCACACCCGGTGGCTAGCGACACGCATAGGCCGCCATTGTACTTGCTGGACCGCGTTGGCGAGACGCCTGCTGGGCGGAGAGGGTCGCTAGCGATCCAAGAGGGAAATCAGTTTGAAGCGGACGAATCCGACCAGCGTCGCTTGGGCGCGGGATCAAGCTCGGTTGTAGGCACGAACACGCACTCCGCCCATTCGATGGCGAGCGAGGCGTCTCGCATCATCAGACGTCCCTCGAAACCCCGCAATGCGTGCATCAAAGCATCGATGCGGTCCTCTTCGCGGGTCCAACCTGGCTCGCGCAGCGCCGCGACGAGCTGCTGTCTCGCTGCGTCATAGTCGCGCGTGGTGAGGATCGGCCTGGCTTTTCCTACCCCGCCACGAGCGTCCCTGCCTCCCATGATCGTCCCCCGTCTGAGGTGCTCGCCCGAGTGGGGCGTCCGCATGTATCGGATTAGAAAGTCCGGCTAATCGGCTGTCGAAAAATGTCAAGACAATGTTCATCTGCGGCCGCCCCGAATCGAGGCGGCCGTGCGAAGGGTCGCTAACTCCGGAAGAGGTCGAAGACGAGAAATAGCGCAAATCCGATAAACGCAATTGCAATGCCGAAACCGATAGTCACGAAGCTGTGCGCCGGCGCCCGCTGTTCGAGCACAGACTCGGTGGCATCTTCCTCGCTGAAATAGACGGTGACTTTGCTGTGAGGCGAATAGCGCTCCAGATATTTTCGCGCTTCCGCTTCATCGGTGAGTTCGACCGGATCGCCGAGGCTGATCCTTGTGGCGGTTATGGTGTGACCGTCCGCTTGGTACGTATATGTAACTCGCGGATACCACTTCACTCCTGTGAGCGTGCGATTCTCGTCGAGCGTTACCCGCACCACCGAGCCCGTCGTGGTGGGCCAGAGACCGGTAAGGTGTGCCTGCAGCGCGACCCATATTCCGGCAGATGACATGAGAAGTCCCATCAGCAGGAACGCGGTACATACTGCGATTGCCGTTACATCCTCGTGTTTTTCGCCGCCGAGCAGACCCGCTGTCGGCCTAAATATCCACCGCTGTCCGATGCGATCGCTCAGCATGGCAGCACTCCAGATTTGCCAATTACATCAGCGATTTCGACGCGAAGTTGAAGCGTATGTGGATTGAGCATGTTAGAGCCATGCTCGAAAATGGTGCGCACGAATAAGTCTCCTTTCTAGCTGAACCGAGCGGTCTGGCCGAGACGAATCGCGCTCCTGCTTGATCGCCACCTGACCAGGTTCAACTTCGAGAGGAGTCTAGTAGTGCACTGCCGGGGCCGGAAATTCTGTCAAAGATGTGTTTATCTGCACGGGACGCAGGGGAGGAGGGAAGGCTGGTTCGCAACCTTGCGGCTGATTGCGAAGGAATCAGGCGGATGCTCGGGGATAGAACGGCAGAATACTGCTTACTGAAACTTATGGAGCAACGCGATTGCGTTATCGAGAGATGCTACTCACCGTGCGTTCTGAACGCGTGACGTGCTTGCTGAAATCTAGTGAGTCAGTCTGCAGTGTCAGTCCAGCGACGACGTGGACCATCTCCTTCTTCGAGAGCGTACGCGTAGGCGTATTCCACCAGGCTCGATGCATCCTCTTCTTCACCTTGCAGAAAGAGCGCTTCGTACTCCGCGACTTCTTGCATCAATGCCTCGAGGCGATCCCAGATTTTGTCAGAGTGAGCATTTTGCATCTCACGCTCGATTAGCGCCTTGGCGCCCTGATAGTCCTGTTCAGTCAGGATCGGTCGGGCCTTGCTTGTTGCTG
>Ga0105248_10008167_pt1 | contig 11498 bp, 10 predicted proteins | sample KBSS34metaG_FD_81524 | JGI IMG/M metagenome (GOLD analysis project Ga0105248, IMG submission 81524) | Switchgrass rhizosphere microbial communities from Kellogg Biological Station, Michigan, USA - KBS S3-4 metaG | ecosystem: Host-associated > Plants > Roots > Rhizosphere > Soil | place...
GATCGACGCGGCTGGCGAATTTGTCCGACGAGGCGCAATTGGCAAGGAGAAGGCACGTTGCCACGGCAACGGTACCACGCGCCGCCAGGACGATCGCTTTTGGCCGTCGAATCCCCATCGTCCCCAATTACCATTTTCAGCGGCCGACTGCCTACGTTGAAGCGCTGCGGCCTTACCCCACGATGCGACCCACCTCCGCATCACGTCGTGAAGATATCGCAACCGGAACACGGCGGAAATGGGGTCTGCTCCAGCGTGGTGAATGAATGGTTGCCTTGCGTATCCGTTGATCTACGGGGTGTGGCGCCTCGATTCACGGTGTACGCGCCCTTCGTCGTCGCCTTCCTGTGCCGCTTTCAGACAATCTGTTGCAGCAAATCATCACTCACGACCGATCTGCGATTCGGGCCCGTGAATCTTTTTGACTGTGCAACGATGGAGTCGTTCTGTGGATTGCGGGGGCGCAAAGGATTTGTGCGATGATCGAGACGGTTACAGCGGTGATGGGTTTGGTGAGCGCAGGCATTTTTCTTGCCCATGCATTTGAAGGCTATCGTTCCAGAGCTTGAGTTTTGACGCCCAGGGGTTCGGGTAACCGCCCGAGCCTCGGACTGAGGAATGGCTTGGCCAGTTCCGGCCAGAGATTCGGAAAGTTTTAATAAATTCGGACGAGCATCTGAGTGGTAGGTGTCTTATGCGCAACCACGACATTGTCTCCAACGGATTTCTTGCCCTGACAACGGCCAGCTTCGTGCTCCTGTGCTCGAGCCTTTTGGTTGTTGTGTTCGGCTAGACAATCGTCCGCTCCAATTGCGGCAACGGCGCCGGGACAATGCGATCCCGGTCGAAACCGGCATCATCCCGCCCGACGTAGCGCCGGTGAGCGCATTTGCGGCCAATGGTGCGATCACGATTTTCCCAGCGCGTCTGCACGCGTATCGCCCCTCCCATGGCTTGATCTAAGGTTATGCAATTCTGGCCGGCCGGCGCCGTGCGGCTTTGCGCTTGATCAAATCCGACGCGCCCTGGGCGACTAGCCTGCTCCTGCCCTCTCTCGGCGGCAGGATGACGGGGCCTTGACGCACATCAATTCGTCCTTTCGACTTGACGATAAGGTGCTCTTGGGAGGAGTGAGCGTGGCGCAGACCACCAAACACCATGCCAATCAGGTTCAGGCCGCCGTCGCCCACGGCTCTCCTGCAAAATCTGCCGTGGTGGCGTCCTGGCGACGATCATCAAGTTTCCACCGCCTCGATCCGGCCGAGAGGAACCTGCCTCGCCGGTTGACCCAATCCGAGTTCAATTCGGCCAGGCAGCAAGTTGAACTGCTGGTCCGCGCCGCCCAATCCAGTCTCGACCGTCTGTTCCAGGCGGTCGGCGGCGTAGGCTGTTGCGTGCTGCTGGCCGACCGGAACGGAGTGCCGGTCGATCGCCGCGGCGCGATGTCAGACGACGAGACTTTCCAAAGCTGGGGTTTGTGGATCGGCACGGTCTGGAGCGAAGACTGCGAGGGCACCAACGGGATTGGAACTTGTCTTGCCGAGCAGCGCGCGCTCACCGTGCATCGCGATCAACATTTCTATGCCCGCAACACTCTGCTGAGTTGTACGTCGGCGCCGATCTACGATCACGAGGGCAAGCTCGCAGCCGCGCTCGACGTGTCCTCCTGCCGCGCTGATCTGACCGAAGGTTTCGTCAACCTCATTGCCGTTGCCGTCGGCGACGCCGCACGACGGATCGAGACGGAGAATTTCCGCCTGGCGTTTCCGAATGCACGTTTTCTGTTTGCACCGGATGTCGAGCGCGGCGGCGGCGGGCTGATCGCGGTCGATGCCGACGACCTCGTCATCGGCGCGACGCGGTCGGCGCGACTGGCGCTTGGCGTGACGCGGGATTTTCTGAAGAAGCCGCGGCCGGCGGCCGACCTGCTCGGTGGAGCATCCGGTTCGGCGCGGGACCTCGATCAAGCCGAACGGGCGGCCGTACAACGGGCGCTGGCGCGCAGCGACGGCAATGTTTCGGCCGCGGCCGGAGCGCTCGGGATCAGCCGCGCGACACTGCACCGAAAGCTGCGGCGTCTGGACCTCAATCGCGCTCACTAACGATTTGTTCGATGCACTGTCGCAGTTCTGCGACACGCGCGCCCGCGATCAAGATTGGACGGACTGACAACAAACTCCGCCTTTGCCATGGTTTTCCGAGAGCGCCGCATCCAGCGACGCCGTAGCGAGGAAGAGCCATGAACAAGGTCGAATTTTCACGGACTGCGAAGGCCCCGTTCGAAAGGCGTTACGGGAACTTCATCAACGGAAAATGGGCCGAGCCCCGCTCGGGCCGGTATTTCGAGAATTTCTCGCCGGTGAATGGCCGGCTGCTGTGCGAGGTTGCGCGCTCCGACGCCAGTGACGTCGAGGATGCGCTGGACGCGGCGCATGCCGCCAAGGAAGCCTGGGGCCGCACCAGCGTCGCCGAACGCGCGCTGATCCTGAACCGCATCGCCGACCGCATGGAGGAAAACCTCGATCTGCTCGCGCTCGCCGAAACCTGGGACAACGGCAAGCCGATCCGCGAGACCACCGCAGCCGACGTGCCGCTCGCCATCGACCATTTCCGCTATTTTGCCGGCGCCATCCGCGCCCAGGAAGGCGGCCTTTCCGAAATCGACCACGATACCGTCGCCTATCATTTCCACGAGCCGCTCGGCGTCGTCGGGCAGATCATTCCGTGGAATTTCCCGCTGCTGATGGCGTGCTGGAAGCTGGCGCCGGCGCTGGCTGCCGGAAACTGCGTCGTGCTCAAACCGGCCGAACAGACCCCGGCGGCGATCATGGTATGGGCAGGGCTGATCGGCGACCTGCTGCCGCCCGGCGTGCTCAACATCGTCAATGGCTTTGGCCTCGAGGCCGGCAAGCCGCTGGCGTCCTCGCCGCGCATCTCCAAGATCGCCTTCACCGGCGAGACCTCGACGGGCCGGCTGATCATGCAATATGCCAGCCAGAATCTCATTCCGGTAACGCTCGAACTCGGCGGCAAGTCGCCCAACATATTCTTCAAGGACGTCACCGCCGAGGACGACGAGTTCTTCGACAAGGCGATCGAAGGCTTCGTCATGTTCGCCTTCAACCAGGGCGAGGTCTGCACCTGCCCGAGCCGCGCGCTGATCCATGAATCGATCTTCGACCGCTTCATGGAGCGGGCCTTGAAGCGGGTCGAGGCGATCGTTCAGGGCGATCCGCTCGATCCGGCAACGATGATCGGCGCGCAGGCGTCCTCCGAACAGATGCAGAAGATCCTGTCCTATATCGACATCGGCCGCGAAGAGGGTGCGCAGGTGCTGACGGGCGGGACGCGGAATCTATTGCCCGGTGACCTCTCGGGCGGCTTCTACGTCAAGCCGACGGTGTTCAAGGGCAACAACAAGATGCGGGTTTTCCAGGAGGAGATTTTCGGGCCGGTGGTTTCGGTCACGACCTTCAAGGACGACGATGAGGCGCTTTCGATCGCCAACGATACGCTCTACGGCTTGGGCGCAGGTATCTGGAGCCGCGACGCCAGCCGGCTCTATCGCTTCGGCCGCGCCATCCAGGCGGGCCGCGTCTGGACCAATTGCTACCATGCCTATCCGGCCCATGCGGCTTTCGGCGGCTACAAGCAATCAGGGGTCGGCCGCGAAACCCACAAGATGATGCTCGATCATTACCAGCAGACCAAGAATCTCCTGGTCAGCTATAGCCCGAAGAAGCTCGGATTCTTCTAAGCTGGTCGACAGGCTTCGCGCGCGGACCGCCTTGATCCGCGCGCATCGCCGAACCCGCAAGTGCGCATTCAGCGCTGGACACGACACGCACACTATCCGTCAGCCTGCGCCTCCGGCGTAGGCTCATCATCCGCAATCGCACGCCACCCCGCCCCTTCGAGGTCGTCATACTGGCCGTTCCTGAGCGACCAAAGGAACCCCATCAGGCCAATGAGACCGAGCGTCAACGCCAGGGGCACGAGATATACCAGGACTTCCATCATCCGAACTCCCTGGCGCCGCGGTGCGCGCGCAGCGCGTTCAATATCACCAGCACAGACGAGCCCGACATCGCCGCAGCCGCGACCAGCGGCGTGGCGAGGCCTGCAATGGCCAGCGGCACGGCAAGCAGGTTGTAGCCCGCGGCGAGCCACAGGTTCTGCCGCATCAGTCGCAGCGCCTTTCGCGACAAGCCGATAGCGGCGACGACGGGCGCGAGGCGATCTCCGAGGAACACCAGATCGGCGGTCGCCTGGCTCAGATGGGTCGCGCTGACGGGCGACATCGAGACGTGCGCCGCGGCCAGCGCCGGTGCGTCATTCATGCCGTCGCCTACCATCAGGGCCTTGACGCCCCTCCGCTTCAATTCATCGATGCGCGCAATCTTCTCCGCCGGAGTGACGCCCGCGCGCCATTCACGAATTCCGAGCGACTCGGCCGCATGTCGCACCGCGGGCTCGCGATCGCCGGACAGTATCTCGATTTCGACACCAGCCTTGAGCAGCACGGCAATCGCGCCGGTAGCATCAGGGCGCAGCCGCTGCCGCACGGCGAACACATGCCGCGTCTCGCCGTGGCGGAAGGCGACGACGGATGCCTCGGGATCCCGGCACAGGATCTCGTTGGCGATCTGGTCCGCGCCGCAAAATGACGGCCGGCCCAGTCTGACTTCCTGTCCGTTGACGAAGCCGCGGACGCCCTGACCTGCCACCTCTTCGATGCCAGCCAAGGGCGTTCTTGCGCCGGCCGCCCGCGCCACCGCTGATGCAACGGGATGATGGCTGGCAAGCGCAAGCCGTCCGGCGAGTTCAAAGACTGCTGGCGGAACGCTCGCTGCGTTGGTGACATCGAGTTCGGGCAAGGTCAGCGTGCCCGTCTTGTCGAATACGATGCGGTCGACGACCGCCAGCCGCTCGATCGCATCGCCGGAATTGAGCAGCACGCCGCTCCGGAACATGCCGCCGGATACGACGGTTTGCACCGCCGGTATCGCCAGGCCCAACGCACAGGGACAGGTGATGATGAGGACCGATATCGCGGTGACGATGGCATCGTGCCAGGTGGCGCCGTAAGCGGCCCAACCCAGCATGGTCAAGAGCGCTGCCGCATGCACGACGGGGGCATAGAGCCGCGACGCCCGGTCGGCGAGTTGCACATATCGAGAGCGCGCCTGCACGGCGTTGTCGAGCAGCCGGGTGATTTCCGCCAGCAGCGTGCCTTCGGCTGCCGCCGCCACCCGCACCCGCAAGGCGCCCGACAGATTGAGGGTGCCTGCATAGACGGCGGTGCCCGGCCCGGCCTTTGCAGGCAGGGTTTCGCCGGTGATCAGGCTCTGGTCGATCTCGGACTGCCCCTCGATCACGGAGCCATCAACGGCGGATCGCTCGCCCGGCCGCAGCAAGACGATGTCGCCGGCCTGCACCGCGGCAATCGGCACGACGCTGATTTCGTCGGCGCCGACGAACTTTGTCGCGGTTTCTCCCTTGAGCGCGGCCAGGTTTCCGGCCACCGCGCGCGTCTTGCGGCGCATGCTCTGGTCGAGGTAGCGGCCGGCCAGCAGGAAGGCGAGCAGCATCAGCGCCGCATCGAAATAGGCATGCTCGGCGTGGTGGACGGTTTCCATCACCGACATCGCAAGCGCCAGCACGATGCCGATGCTGATCGGAACATCCATATTGGTGCGGCGCGCCCGCAGCGCACGGAAGGCGGACCTGAAGAATGGCTGTCCCGAATAGGCTACCGCCGGCAGCGCAATCAGCGCCGACAGCCAATGGAAGAAATCGCGCTGCTCCGGGATCATGTCGGACACATTGCCGGACCAAACCGGGATCGACAGCATCATGACGTTCATCGCGCCAAAGGCTGCGACGCCGAGACACCGAAGCAGGAAGCTCGCCTGCTCCGTCTCCACCGCTTCGGCGCGGACCGGCTCGAACGGATAGGCCTTGTAGCCAAGCTCCGCCAGACGGTCGATGAAGCGGGCCGGATCGAGTGTCCCCTCTTTCCATTCCAGCGCCACGCGCCGGTCGGTCAGATTGACCCGCGCCAGCGTCACGTCCGGAAGCGCGGAAAGGCCGCGCTCGATCTTCGACATGCAGCCAGCGCAACTGACGCCCTCTACGGCCAGATCGATATGCGACAGGCCCGAGCCGAGATGACGGACATAGTGTGAAAAGTCTCGCGTCGCCTGCATGATGCGGTCTCTGCTTGTTTGAGCATGATCTTTTCCGAAAACCGGTTTCCACTTTGCGCGAACGCGGCCGTCCCGGTCCGGATCATGCCCTAGTTCAACAACACGCGGTTCCTGGACAGGAACAATCGCTGTCCTGCCGCGACGCCTTCCAGCACCAGATCCCATTGTCCCGGCGCGATGGCTGACGCGTTTCCGCGATAGACGCCGATGCCCACTTCGGCGAGCGTTACCGGTTGATCGGCGCGACGGTCGGTCGGCCGCTCGAACCGCCCTTGAAACGCCAGACCGGACATGGGCCGGCCGAAATTGTCGCGCGCCTCGACCTGCAGCATCGCACCGCCCTGCCCGCTGCGCTCGACATGGGCATCGACCTTCCAGTTGCGCGCGCCCTGGTCGCGGGCGGTCGCGATCTCCTTCTCATAAGCCAGGCTGGCGCTATAGGCGCTGTCGACCTCGGTGCCGGGCAAAGTCTGGATCGCGAACCGCATCATGACGAGATTGACCCCGATCACGACGCCGAAGAACGCCACCAGCATGAACAGCACCTTGCGCCCGGTCAGCGGCTTTGGCGAGCTAGATGGTTTCATCAATTTCTCCCAGCATCTCACGGGCTGACAAAATTGTCGCTCGCCGACGCAATTTCGCCGAGGCCGATGTCGGTCACCCGGAATTTGACCAGGATCGATTTCTCCGGATTGTCTTCGGACGGCGCGGTAACGAGCAGCCGCAGTTCGGTGGTCGTGTCCTTTGCTATGACGACCATCGGCCGATCGGGTGTCACCGAGTCGACGCCAACCACATGCATTGTCGCGTTTTTCGGACCGTCGATATCGATCGCAATGACGCGATCAAAGCCGCGCTTGTTCAGGAGCCGGACGGTATAGGCGTTGCGGATCGATCCGTCGGCGAGCTTCACCGCAATCGGATTGCGGTCGTGCAGAACGTTGATGTCGAGCAACGACCGCGTCAGCAGCGCATAGAGCATGATTGCGCCGACGGCCAGGATCATGGCGGCATAGGTGATGGTGCGCGGCCGCACGGTGCGATAGATCGGCGGCTTGCCGGCCTCGCGCCGGTGAATGTTGATGTCGTTGTCGTAACCGATCAGGCGGGTTTCCCGGCCGATCTTCGTCATGACGGTGTCGCAGGCATCGATACATAGGCCGCACTGGATGCAATCGAGCTGCGCGCCATTACGAATGTCGATACCGGTCGGGCACACTGCGACGCATTGATAGCAATCGATGCAATCTCCAACGGATTCGCCGAGCGCCCGCAGCTCGTTCGCCTTCTTCAGCGACGTGCGTGCCTCGCCGCGATCGTATTTGTAGGTGACGTTGAGCGCCCACTCGTCGGTGAGGGCTGCCTGAATGCGCGGCCACGGGCACATATAGACGCAGACCTGCTCGCGCATCCAGCCCGCGAATACATAGGTCGTGGCCGTCAGGATTCCGATCCAGATGTAGGCGATCATCGGTGCCTGGAAGGTGATGAGCTGCTTCACCAGCGTCGGCGCGTCATTGAAATAGAGCACCCAGGCGCCGCCGGTCCACCAGGCGATCATCAGCCAGATCGAATGTTTCAGCAGGATCTCGGCGAAGCGCTCAAGCTTCATCGTGCCCTTGGCGGCATCCTTGCGCATGCGCTCCCGCCGGTCGCCCTCGATCAGGCGCTCGACGGCATAGAACAGATCTGTCCAGACGGTTTGCGGGCAGAGATAGCCGCACCAGATGCGGCCGCCGATCGCGTTCATCAGGAACAGCGTCAGCGCCGCGACGATCAGCAAGCCGGTGAAATAATAGACTTCCTGCGGCCACAACTCGATGAAGAAGAAATAGAACCGGCTGTTCGGCAGGTCGACCAGCACCGCCTGATCCGGCGCGCCCAGGCCACGGCTCCATCGCACGAACGGCAGCAGATAGTAGACGCCGAGGCAGAACGCCATCAGGCCCCATTTGGTGCGACGGAAGGATCCGGAAACGCTCTGCGGATAGACCTTCTTTTGGGCCGCATAAAGCGGTCCATCGTCGTCGAGTTGCAGTTCGGTCGGATTCACGGGCTTGTTCATCGCTGGGGTCGATCTCGCGTCAGGAGCTCACTGTAGACCCAGCCCCGCGCCTGCGTTTGATCCACCGCAAACAGCACGTCGACTTGCCCCGCCCGGAAGTTATTTGCCTCCGCCGAGCGAGTGGACAAAGACCGTCAGCGCCTTGATCGTGGAAGGGTCGAGACGGCCGACCCAGGCGGGCATGACGCCGGCGCGGCCATTGGTGATGGTCTCGACCAGCGTCGCCTCGTCGGAACCATAGAGCCAGATCTTGTCGGTGAGGTCGGGTGCGCCGAGCTCCTGATTGCCCTTGCCGTTGTCGCCGTGGCACGAGGTGCAATTATCCGCAAAGATCTTCGCGCCGGCCGCTGCGTTGTAGCCCGCGGCTGTCGGAAGCCCCGAGAGCGAGCGGACATAATTGGCGACGGTGACGATCTCATCCTTCTTCAGGATCCCCTCTTTGCCGAACGCCAGCATGGCGCTCTCATGGGCCTTCGCGTGGCCGGAACGGGCGCCGAACTGGATCGTCTGCATGATCTGGTCGAGGCTGCCGCCCCACAGCCATTCGTCGTCGTTCAGATTGGGATAGCCCTTGGCGCCGGCGCCGCCGGTGCCGTGGCATGGCGCGCAATTGTCGCCGAATACCGCCTTACCGCGCGCGCGAGCAAGCGCGAGCAAGGCCGGATCTTTCTCGATGTCAGCCAATGGTGCCGCACCGAGCGCCACCATCTTGTCACCGCGGATCTTTTCCAGATTGGCGAGCTCGGTGGCGACCTCCGCACGGGTCGAGTAGTTCCATATCCCGGTCGTGTGGCTCCAGAGCAGCGGCCACGCCGGATACACGATCCAATAGCCGATCGCCCAGAGAATGGTTGCATAGAAGGTGATCACCCACCACCGCGGCAGCGGCGTGTTGAGTTCCTTGATGCCGTCCCACTCGTGCCCCGTCGTCGACCTTCCGGAAACGTGGTCGATGTCGCTGTGTTCGGTCATGACCGGCTTACTCCTCGCGCAAGGGCATTTTCGCCGCTTCGTCGAAGGCGGCCCGGTTGCGCGGCCAAAACGCGTAGGTCACGATGGCGATGAAGATTGCAACGAAGAGAGGCGTCCAGAACGAGGTGACGAAATCCGACGCAATATTATGGACTGTGAGAATTGCTTTCATCGTTCTGCCTTCTCAGCGGAGATTTGCTTTTTCGTTGTAGAGTTTGAAGTCGACCAGCGTGCCGAGCATCTGCAGGTAGGCGACCAGCGCATCCATTTCGGTCGGCGCGCCACCTTTGCCGTCAAAATTGCGGGCTGCCGCCTTCGGATAGCGCTTGGTGAACGCATCCACGCCGGCATTGTCTGGATCGACCTGCGCCCTGAGATCGGCGACGGCATTGGCAATCTGATCGTCCGAATAGGGTACGCCGACGGCGCGGTTGGTGCTCAGATGGGCCGTGACGGTCGCCTCGTCGACTTCCGTCTGCGACAGGAAGGCATAACCTGGCATGACCGATTGCGGCACGATCGCACGCGGATTGTTCAGGTGCGTGACGTGCCATTCGTCGGAATATTTGCCGCCGACACGCGCCAGATCGGGACCGGTACGCTTGGATCCCCACTGGAACGGATGGTCATACATGCTCTCGGCCGCAAGCGAGTAATGGCCATAACGCTCGACTTCGTCGCGGAGCGGCCGGACCATCTGCGAATGACAGAGATAGCAGCCTTCACGGACGTAGACGTTGCGCCCGGCAAGCTCGAGCGGCGTGTATGGCCTGACGCCATCGACCTTCTCGATCGTGCTCTTGAGATAGAACAGCGGGGTAATTTCGACGAGCCCGCCGATCGCAATGACCACGAGAATTCCCGCAATCAGAACGATCGAGTTCTTTTCGAAGATTTGGTGTCGCGTCCAGAAAGACATTGAGAGCTCCTCATTCCGCCGGCTGAAGAGCGACGCGCGGCTGCACTTCCGCCTCGCCTGCGCGCACAGTCATCCAAAGGTTAAAGGCCATGATCAATGCACCGATCAGGAACAGCGCTCCGCCGGCGGCGCGAATGACGTAGAACGGATGCATCGCTTCCACGGTCTCGATGAATGAATATTCGAGGAAACCAAGCGAAGTGTAGGCGCGCCACATCAGACCCTGCAGGATGCCCGACACCCACATCGCGGAGATGTAGAGCACGATCCCGATCGTCGCGATCCAGAAGTGCCAGTTGACCAGTTTGAGGCTGTAAAGCCCCTTCCGATCCCATAGCCAGGGGATCAGGCAATACAGCGCGCCGAACGAAACGAAGCCGACCCAGCCCAGCGCACCCGAATGCACATGACCGATCGTCCAGTCGGTATAGTGGCTGAGAGAGTTCACCACCTTCACCGACATCAGCGGACCTTCGAAGGTCGCCATGCCGTAGAAGGCCACCGATACGACGAGCATGCGGAGAACCGGATCCGTCCGCAGCTTGTCCCAGGCGCCCGACAGCGTCATCAGACCGTTGATCATGCCGCCCCAGGACGGCATCCAGAGCATGATCGAGAACGTCATGCCCAGCGTCTGCGCCCAGTCAGGCAGCGCCGTATAGTGCAGATGGTGCGGCCCCGCCCAGATGTAGAGAAAGATGATCGCCCAGAAATGGATGATCGACAGCCGGTAGGAATAGACCGGCCGTTCGGCACGCTTCGGAATGAAGTAGTACATGATGGCGAGGAAGCCGGCGGTCAGGAAGAAGCCGACTGCGTTATGGCCGTACCACCATTGGAACATGGCATCCTGCACGCCACCCCAGGCAATGTAGGACTTTGAGCCGAACACCGATACCGGGAGTGCGGGATTATTGCCGAGGTGGAGCACGGCGATGGTGACGATGAAGGCGAGATAGAACCAGTTGGCGACGAAGATGTGCGGCTCTTTGCGCTTGATGATGGTCACCAGGAAGACCAGCAGATAGACCACCCACACGATCGTCAGCCACAGATCGGCATACCACTCCGGCTCGGCATATTCCTTGGATTGGGTCACGCCAAGCAGATAGCCGGTACCGGCGATCAGGATAAAGAAGTTGTAGCCGAAGACGACGAACCAGGGCGCGAGATCGCCCGCCAGACGCGTGCGACAGGTCTTCTGAACAACATAGAGCGATGTCGCGATCAGTACGTTGCCGCCAAAGGCAAAGACAACCGCCGACGTATGCAGCGGCCGCAGTCGACCGAAGCTGGTCCACGGCAGGTCGAAATTGAGCGCGGGCCACGC
>Ga0105248_10008168_pt1 | contig 11495 bp, 37 predicted proteins | sample KBSS34metaG_FD_81524 | JGI IMG/M metagenome (GOLD analysis project Ga0105248, IMG submission 81524) | Switchgrass rhizosphere microbial communities from Kellogg Biological Station, Michigan, USA - KBS S3-4 metaG | ecosystem: Host-associated > Plants > Roots > Rhizosphere > Soil | place...
AAGGACGAACCCGGCCTCTCGCGTGGAGCCCAGCAGCAGGTCGCGGCCTACAACAGGGGAGAGAACGGCTTGGCCTCCCGTTCTAAGGAGCCCCATCCCCGCCCCCCACAGAAGCCCTTCGGCAAAACGGTCGTGGTGGACAAGACCGTAGCCGTCAAGCTTGCCAACCTTCGCTACGGCAAGCGGAACGATGACGTGAAAGACCTTCAACGCAAACTCAAGGTGAATCCAGACGGCTATTACGGTCCGGTGACGGACACGGCCGTCCGTGCCCACCAGCGCAAGATGGGCATGAAGCCAGACCCCGCACGCAAGTCATACGTGGGCCCACGCCAAGCCGCCAAGCTGGGTTTGACGGCAACCAGATAGGAGACAGGATGCCTGTCAAGTTCGACTTCATGGAGAAGATCGGTACCGACTTCAACCTTCCCCTCGAAACCTGGAAGACGATGCCCAAGTCCCGGTGGCTGCCACCCGTGACGCCGGCCACCGTCGAGCCCACGGTCTACCTGAACGTCAAGTACAAGATCGCCTCGACAGCCAAGAGGCCCGGCCGCCTGTGGGTCAGGATGATGAGGGAGAACCCTGACGACGGAACCCTCAACTACTTCCTGTGGCTCCCCGTCGGCTACACGACCATGCTTGACCAGCGCTGCCCCGGCCACAAGTGGTGGCCTGCCGAGAACGCCAAACGCTACGTCCACATCGAGGTCCAGGTCTCCGGCGTCCAGTCCGCCTACCTGAACGACACGTCGTATGTGGCTTACGACCAGAAGTACTGACGGTTCGCCGAGATCCAAGGTGAACGGCGTCGCAGTGCTCGGCGCACTGGGACTCGGTTTCACGTTCGGCTGGATCGCGAAGGACGTGATAGCGATGCGGCCGAAGCCCGGTGAGCACGTGCACACATTCCTGGACGACGAGGAGTGGGAAACGCTCGACCTGTACGACGACGAGGCCGACAACTGAGTCAGCCCTGGTATCGGCGGAGTTCCTCGTAGAACCGGCTCCCACCCAGCTGACCGTGGTGGACGGTCGCCCCGGGGCTGTGGGCCAGCGCCACCGCCCCGTACAGGGACACCGACCGGCCTGGGAGTTTGGGGTTCTTCGGGTGCTCCAGCCACCACCCGCCACCCTCGTAGCGGACCACCTGCCCACCATCACCAAGTTCGGCGAACAGGATGCGATCAGCATCGTCAAGCATCCCCCTACCCCCTCGCTTCCTCCTGGAGCTGCTGGTAGATCCGGTCGAACGCCCGACCGCCGGCCAGTCCCAGGAAGACCTCGTCCGCGTTCAGGGCGTGCTTGGCAGCCTCGGTGACGGTCAGTCGCAGCCAGGGGACGTACGAGTTGCGAGGTCCCACCACCCCCCAGATCCCGTCCGGGTAGTGCACGATTCTCGACCCGTCCGCCATGACAGCGTGCACCGTCGAGTTCAGATCCTGTAACAGCGACTCACTCACCGACACTCCTCCTGGTTTCTTCCCGCACCTCGATCGTCACGGTCCGATCCCCGTACGAGCCAACGTCTATCTTGACCTGGAGATCATCCGGCAGGCCCTCGCATGCGGCCACGAATTCTCTCAGATCGGCCAGGTGCGGACCCGGTTCCTTCCCGATCGGCTTGGCGTAGTGCCGGACCCCGACAACCAGTGTGATCCACTCCTTGCGGTCAGCCACAGCGCACCCCCACATGTCACACGATCAACGTCGTACCGATGAGTTACCCTCCGATTGGTACGCCTGGGTCTCGGCACTCCCCACCGATTGATCCGCGCACCCGCCGAGCCCGACTGCAGCCCCTCGAGTCGGGCTCGGCATGTCAGGGGAATGAGCACAGGTGCTCAGGGAACACCGACCCACACTTCGCGCAGGACTGAAGCCGGCGCTGGTCGCCGCGACGGAACCGCCACCAGGACGTGTACATACTGCGCGCGCGCAGACACTCCTCGCACGGCTTCTCAGCTCGAGCCCGGTGGGCGTGGTAGCCGCCCACGGTGCCATGAGTCACAACTCTTCAGGCACTTCTTCGGCCGGCGGCTGGATCTTGCTGGCTGCCTTCACCCGTGCCTTGTAGACGGTCTGGTGGACCTTCGGTCCGGTACTGGTAGCCCACTTGGCCTTCAGGTGACCCCGGATGCCGTCGTCGTATCCGCGACACTTCCAGATCCGGTGATCCAACGGCTGATCCAGGGGGTGGACCTTGGGCTCCTCATCCATCGGGTCCAACATGGCATCGAGCTGATCCTCATCATTCATGCCCGTTCATCGGCACATGATGTTCTGAAACTGTGACTTCCGGGATCGACCTAGCATTCAGCCGGTGGATGCTAAACACCCCGTAAGCCTCACCAGGGCCATGGCATGAGGCTTACTGTCAACTACTGGAACATTGTTACAGCAGAGTAGGCAACGCTTCACTGAGAGATCCCCGGCGGCCTGTCGATCGAGATCCAGTCCGGCGACTGGTCCTGGCCAGAGCCGCCCGGCAGGTACGCCTCCGCATGCTGGCAGGTGTCACCAGTCTCGGTCTCCTTGCAGGCCAGGAACACCGGCTCCTCACACTCCGAGCACACCACCAGGAACGTCTTCTGGCAGGGGCACAGCAGGTAGACCGGGTCCGCATCGCACGGGTGCTGGTCCGCGTGGTGCTGCAGCACCTCCATGCTCGCGCCGATGGGTTTCATGTGAGCCACGCCCACTCCTCGGCCTCCGGGCCGGACAGCCGAGACGCATCCCGTCGCAGCTGATTCCGCACCGACACGTCGAACAATGGCCACACCTGCTTCGCCAGCGAGGAGGCGTCCGCGTTCGCGTATGTGTGTCGGCCCATCCCGTAGCGAATCGCCATCAGCACATCCCACAACGTCACCGTCACCGAAGCACCCCAGTTGGTGTACGCAGGTGGTGCGCTGACCTCAGGCTTCAACACGGTCGTCCTCTGCCTCCAGGGCATCGACGAGTGCCTTGCGAATGTCCCCCAGGATGACCCGGTTCAACGAACGGACCCCCTCCACGTTCGGTGACTTCTCGAGGTCCTTCGTCGACAGCCCGAAACTCGTCGTCGTCACCGCCCCCACGGGTGACACGACAGTGATCGGCGACTCCCCGTTCACATACGTCCGCATGTACCGGTCGAGGGCCTCCTCGACCTGGTGCCGGACCTTCGCTCGCTCGTCGGCCCGCACCTTCGCGACCAGATCCAGGATCTCCCGCTCAACATCCTCCATGCCGATCTCCTTAGTTCATGATCCAGTTGGTGAGCGCCACCGGCAGGGTGGGGTCGTCGGGCCTGTTGGTTTCAAGGAACAGACGCAGTCGGGCGTGGGCCGCAATCTGGCCGGACGTCTCATCGGTGTACCTCTGATCCCAGACCGCCGTCAGCCACGTGTCGGCCTCGGTCTGGGTCCAGCCCAAGTCGGACGCCACCCCGCTCACAGCCTGATTCCAGCGTGCTGGCTTGGCTCCTGCAGGTGCGGGCATCAGCCGACCCCCTCCGAGTCGATGAGTCTCCACTGAGCCAACAGCTCCATGGCACGTTTGTACAGCGGAGTATTCTCCGCGAACCGCGGCCACCGGTGCCGACACGCTCGACATTCCCAAATGAGGGCACCGTCATACACTCCACGCACCTCGATGATCCAAGGATTGGTGTCCTTGCACTTGGGACACGTCACGATCACGACGAAGCCGGCTTCTTCATCTCGTTCCGCTTGTGCCAGCGCTTGTGCTTCTTCGGCTTGCTCATCAGTGCCCCGCACTGGGGGCAGGTCTTGTATTCGTACTTCTTGTGGAACGCCTGGAACGGTGCCATCACTTCTCCTTCTCGACCATCGAGCCTTCGATCAGATCCATCACATCATCCAGACGCACGTAATAGCTCTTTCCGTACTGGCTCGCCCCACCCGCACCCGGCAGCGCATTCACCGCCAGCAGCAGATCAGCCAGCAGCTCACGGGACTCCTCACTCACTCCCAACGCATCACCTTGTACTTCAGGCAGCGACTGCACCTGACAGTCAGGATCTGATCTATCTCGCTGTAGTCGGCCCAATGCCAGTTGTGCGGTCGCAGGATCGGAATGCACTTCCTGCGTCTGTTCATCCACTCAAGCGTCACCCCTACTCCTCTCCGACTCCTCCAGCAGACCATCCTTGCGGGCCTGGCGAATCCACCGCTCCGCCGTTCCCTCCGACACGTTCCACGTCTTCGACACCGAGCGCACACCAGCCCCCAGCGCCATCCCACCCCGGAACACGTCAGCGACCCGCTGACTGAACTCGCTCGAACCGCCACGCGGACGCTTCGGTGCCTCCTCCTGGGACGCGTCCCCCGAAAGCTCCGCATGAGCCTTCTGCACGTACGAGCTGAACGGGATCGAACGCAGCGCCTTCGGTGGCAGCCGCGGCTGGTCGCCGTCACCGTTCCAGTCGATCCGGACACTGCCCAGCCGGGCCCGACCATCCGTGTACGTGATCTTGATCCCCACCACGTACCCCTCCGGAACCGGCGGCTCGGGGGTGAAGAAGTACCAGGGATCATCCTTGGCCATGAGACTCCCCCGTCATCGTGCACGGATCCGGCAACGGCCGGCCCTGCAGGTACTGACCGCACATCAAGCACGCCGCCCGGGCACCCGACGCAGAGTTGATCTCGTCACCGTGGACACAACGCACGATCTTGTGCTCGCAACGGCTCCGTAGCCGCCATCTCCGCCACGCGCTCACCTGGAATCGAAGTCCTTCCCGTGTCCCATCGCGTACAACAGCGAGCCCAGAGCCGCCCAACCGAACAGGATGCACGCCAGGATCGCAGCCCACTCTGCGACGCTGTCCGTCACCGTCGAGGCCATCAGGGACGCCGTCCCCGCCTGCACCACGACCACCCAGTAGAACGGCAGGCTCACCTTCTTCACTTCTTGCCCTGCCTTCCGTTCGGGACATGTGCATACGGATCCCCGGGGGACGGATGGATGCCGTACCAGGCATCCCGATCCCTGACCGCATTCACGTACGCATCCAAAGCCCTGATCAGATACGTGGCCAGGATGTAGTCCGGCGTGTTGGAGATGTTCTCCTCGCTGTGCTGATTGATGACCGCACGGATGTCCTCCTCCAACGAGCCCATCTCGCTCACCGCTTCACCTTCTTCACATGCTCCAGGCTGAACATGAAACTGGACGGGCGATCCTTCACGTTGAAGTCCCGGCTGTAGTCGCTGTAGCGGTACGGGTGCTTGTACTCCACCAGCAGGTACCAGCACTCATGCAGGACGCTCCAGTCCAGGGCCTTCACGGTGCCGGTGGCGTCCGCGAACATCTGCGAGAAGCCCTGCCAGCCGTTGTTGTTGTCCCCCAGACACCAGAACCGCTTGCGGACCCGGACCCGGTCACCGACCTTGAACGGCTGCGCCTGCTTCTGCACCTCAAAGCAGGAGATCAGCATCCGCAGGCCGTAGTTCACGTCATCGGTGTCGAAGTAGCCCCGGATGTAGTCCTCCACGGTGGGCCGGTGACGAACATTGCGCACCATGCCGGTCTCACCAGCGGTACGCATCACTCCATCGAGCATCGTCATTCCCCGTACTTCTCCTTCAGTTTGGCCAGCATGTCCCGCTCCCACGCCTCATGGCGGTCGTCCCGTTCCTTCCAGAACTTCAGCCGGCGCTCCATCTCCTCGTCAGTCTCGACAGACTCCCAGAACATGTGCCCCCCGGTGAGGTGCACTTCCCTGGGGTCGAGGTTCCGCTGGAAGCACCAATCCACCATGTCGGCGGCCGTGAAGTTCTTGGGGATGGCATCGGAACGCTTCATGATCTGTCGATCCGGGGACTCCTTCTTGCTCATTCCTTCTCCCATCGCCATGACTTGATCGCAGACAGCGGGAACTGCACCCGATCCCGAACGTAGCCCTGGCTGTCGGTCCAGATGGTGAGCACGCCGTTGCGCACCTCCTCGTGGTTACCGCCGACCTTCTCGACGGTCCCGTCGAGGAATGTGATGGTGGCGGTGTCGTAGTAGCGGTGCGGCATTATCTGAACCGCTCGTCATCGAAGATGTTGTCGCGGACCCCGCACTCCTCACAGTTGCCGCCCGGATAGTCCCACCGGTGCAGACCCAACCAGCACAGGAAGTTTCTACGCTTTCCCATTACCTCGCTCCTTCTCCCATGGATCGTCAGCGGTCCCGTAACAGTCCTGGCAGACCCCGTACGGCAGATATCTGTCAGTGATGGTGGCCCCGCAGCCAGGACAGTGATCGGGCATCATTCTGGACAGTCCCTCGTCTTGTGGATCGGGCAGTACGGGTTGCTCCACGCCGGCCGGGCCGCGCGCACCGCCCTGGTGTAGTGCTGGCAGCTGTCATGGATCGGGCAGCCCTTGGTGGTGGACGTCCTGAGGATGCCCCGGCCCATATTGACGCCCTCCCAGCGGCCGAGGCTCTGCTCCTCATGGGGGCAGGTGCAGGCGGGATCAGTCATCACTACCTCCCGTCACCGGGGCAGTAGCCACCCCATCTGGCGAGCCCGTGGAATGGTGACCAACGCCATCGAAGACAGGCACCGCAAATCCATGGCCCACCGATCGTCACCTTCATCTGCTTCCGTCGATCAGCTTGGCCGCGTACCACAGAGCTGCCGCATGGGTCATGAAGGCGATCCTTGGGTGCTTGCCGTTCGGTGCGAGCCGAGCGACCTCAGCCTCGGCCATCATCCGGGCATACAGGTCGGTGCGGTACGCATCAACGATGTGCTCGGTGCATGCCCGGTGCGTCAGCATCACGTCGCCACAAAGGCACTGGTGGCCACTGGCCACCCCGTCAACGAACCGGGGGTAGACGTGGTGCACGTTCGCCACCCGGAACCGCGACTCATCCATCGCCGCCCCCGTCGATCAGGGCGAACATGTCGTCAACGACGTCCGTCCAGTACCACGGATCAGGCTCGCGGTCGCGCAGAGTCTCAATCTGGGCCTTCAGCCGCTTCCGCTCGTCGGCTCGGATCAGGGGCTCCACCGTCTCGACCACGCGGGCCGACATCACCTGAGCGCTCGTACCGAACAGCGCGTCGAGTCCGTCACGGACCAGCGCGGCTGCCCCGGCATCGACCAACTCATCCCTGGTCATCGAGGACCCCATCGATCAGGGCGAGAACGTCGTCACGCTTGACGTAAGCATCTCCCAGGGAAACGGGATCCCACGCAGGCAGCGCCTCCACCCGGGCGCGCAGTTCGTTGCGTAGGTCGTCCCGTGCAAAAGGCACTTCTGGGGCGAGGAACTCCCGCTCGTCGGCGCGGATCAGGGGCTCGGTCACGTCCAGCACGGTGATAGCAACCTCGTACGCCTCCGCCACCGTCTGTGACACGTAGGCGTCCCGCTTGCCCTCCAGGAGCGCCGCTGCGGCGAGGTCTTCAATCTCATCGCGGGTCATTGAGGACCCCGGCGATCAGGCGACGAACGTCCCGCTTCCAACACGAGCACATGGTGTACTCGTCGGCCGAAGTAAGTGTCATGTGACAGCGCGGGTCATGCGGCAACGCCTCGACCTCGACACGCAGTTTGGCTAGACCCGACATCTCGCCTGCCCACAGGATCTCCTCCTCGCGCGGCGAAAGCGGCCCATACTCCCGCCCGTTGATAGTCAAGTACCTAGTCATCGGTGGCTCCGTCGATCAAGGTCAGCACGGCGGCGTAGGCATCCAAGGCCCCTTCGAAGTAGTTGGCGCCCTTATGTCGGAACTCGTTGTCGGCAAGGTCATGCCACATCTCCACCTGGGCGCGCAGGTCGGCCAGCATCAGTGACCTCACAAGGTGGTTGCTCTTGGCAGTGCGAGACGTGCGCTCATCAGCTCGGATAAGTGGCTCGACCACATCCAGCATGGCGGTGGCGAACTTCCCGTAGTCCGTCTGCCATCGACCCTGCTCGTCCTTCGAGAAGACGGTGCCGCACCGCCATGCATCACTCAGTGCCTTAGCACCGGCCGCGACCAACTCGTCCCGGCTCACGACAGCAGCCGCCAGCCGAGCCATGCCAGCCCGATCAGGATCGCCGCCCCGGTGATGAAGGACAGGGTGAGGCCGAGGCACGTCTCCATCCCGGCCCTGGTCATTCGGTCACCAGCCATATGACTGGAATTACCACGCATAGGATGAACACCGTTGCGAGAATGGCCCCGATGAGGACGAGATCCGCGTACTTCCATGACAGGAACAAGAACCCCAACGGGATCGCGAAGAGTAGAAGCACCCCACCCAATGCCAGACGGTCAAACGTGCTCATCGCTGCTCCCATCGATCAGCGCCAACACGTCGTCGCGGTCAAGCCAGAGGACCGTGCTGCCAGTGAAGAGGACAGCCGACAGATCCTCCACCTTGGCGCGGAGGTCGGCCAGCGCCTTCTCGCGTGCCCACTGCGCGGTGCGCCGATGGGCGCGGTCGGTCTGCTCCCGCTCGTCGGCGCGGGCAGTGGCGAGAATCTCGCACTCAGGACACGGCGGCTGGTACGGATCGAAACGCTGCTTGCACAGAGGATCATGTACAACCTTCTGGGCCGGAACCTTGATCACATCCGGCCAACCGTTACCGCTACCGCTGGTCATCACTGCCCCCATCGATCATGTCGATCACGCGGGCGTAAGCGAACACTGCAGCCCGGTCTTGCAGCGCGGGGGTGGTTGCGCCCTCCGCTTCATGGTCGCGTGCGACCTGCTTGGCCGTCTCCAGTGCCGCCTCCACCCGGGCGCGGAGGTCGCGGTCCCGCGTCGCCCTGAACAGCCGGTAGCACTTGTCCTGCTCGTCAGCCCGGATCCACGCCTCAACTGCGTCGATAACATCTTCAGCCAGCGACCAACACCCTGCGCGCCGCTCCTCAGCCTCCAGACTGGGTCCCTCCTCAGCGTCGTCATACAAGGCGCGCGCACCAGCGTCGATCAACTCGTCCCTAGTCATCGCTACTCCCGTCCAGCAGGGCGAGCACGTCGGCGCGCAGGCATGTGCAGTCGGCGTCGTCGTCGGGGGTGAACCGCCCGAAGTCGCAGTCATCGGCGTGCGGCAGCGCCGCCACCCGGACGTGCAGGTCGGCCAGTGCTTCGGCTTCACCGGCAGCGATCATCGGCCACAGTTCCCGCTGCACCTGCTCCCGCTCGTCGGCACGAACCTTGGCGATCAGGTCACAGTTTCGGCACGATCCTGTCAGCGACAGGTCAGGCCACAAGCACATTGGGTCGTGGTCACTCATCGCGCCTCCGCCGCCAAATTCATGGAGATGTTCGTGGCCTGCTCAGCGATGCTGGCCGCCGCCTGCAGCAGACCGTCCCGGGACTGTGGCTCCGCCCAAGACAACTGCAGCTCCACCTTCGCCACATCCGGATGCCACACCGAAACCGAGATCCCGTACTCGTCCTCGTCGTCACTCATGCCGCCCCCGACCCCTTCAACCAGTTACACAGCCACGACTCCGACTCACCGTCGTACCACACCTCCGCCAACGGCTCCCCATCATCACGAGCCACCGTCACCATCACCTCGTAGATCACCGCCGGCTCCAAGGCATCCCGCACCGAATCCATCACCGCCAGGACGGTACGCATGTCGTCCGCCCACAAAGCGGTCCGCTTCTTCTCCCGATACTCGTCTTCATCAGAACTCACGCTCACTCCTCATCTTCCTTCTCGAGCCGGCTCTCCAGGTCGCGGATCAGCACGAAGTGCGCCCGGTGCTGGACACAGAACTGCCCCGTCGACTGCGACCGGAACGACGTCACACTGGCCCCCGTGATACACGCGAAGCAGTGCCGTGAATCCCGGTCGATCTCCTCCCGGCGCCGCTGCAGAACGCCGGACCAGTCATGCAGCAGAAACCCGATGATGACCTCCATCAACAGCCCGGGGATCAGCAGCCACAGCATCACCGTCTCCATCCCTCAAGCCCCATCAGAAACTTCAAAGCTATGCATAACTATGGATCGGCTCACAGGTCCGGCTCCTGATAATCCGCCCAACGGCCGAACGTCGTTGCCGGGTAGACGATGAACGCAACGTCGACGTTGGCCATCCCCAGCCGTCGGGCGATCTCCTTCACCGGGGCCGGATGCTCGTCATCGAGGCTGTTCCACACGGCCCACACACTCCGCTCAACCTTCGTGAGCGGCGGCCTATCTGTACGCTCGGCCATCAGCCGAACCTCCTCTACGAACCCCACTGGTGGATCACCCACAGCACCGAACGCCCAAACCCCTCCCGCTCCTCCAGGATCGGCTTGCACCAGCAGGAGCCCTCCTCGTTGTACTCATGCTCCGGCGGCTCCCCACCAAGCGGCAGCGGCACCTCATGCACCATCTCCACCCCCCTCATGCCCCACCAGTCGGATACACGTCGTACTCGCGCGCCCGGTGAACCCAGATAGCAGCCGTCGCCCTCGAGACATCCGCTAGTTCGGACACCATCGCCGTGGGCCGGGAAGTCATCCCACTCAGCTTCGAATGCACCGCACCCACACGGGCGTAGAAGACAACGGGAGGTTCACCCGGTCGCCGCACCAGCTCCTCAGCCAACACGCGCATCTCCGCTGACATCTCACGGGGCGGCTCAACCAGATTCCGCAAAGTGACCGACCGGAGCCTCCGGGTGTCCGGGTTCAGCACCACCAGCGCACCCAGTTCCCACTCACCCGTCTCCGTCGCACGCCACCCCGCAGACAAACCATCGTCCTGCTCGATCCACACCAGATCAGTCCAGTCCATCAGAACCTCCAAATTCGACGGGGCGACGCGGGCTCGGACTTGAACCGAGCACAGGCTCCACGGTTGCCTAGGACCTGGAGCGCCACCAGAATGCTGGCCGCTCTACCTGTTGAGCTACCGCGCGTCGCATCCCGTCTTGTCGAAACAATCAGCAGTGCGGAGTCGACACCTGGCTCGACACCTGGGTGGCGATCATCCAGCCGTTCCCGTACTTGGTCTGCACCCGGAACCACCGGTTCGTGCCCCTCCACCACTGCGCGTCGGTCCAGCAGACCATCGTCACCGGCGTGTACCGGGGCATCTCGTAGAAGATCGGGCCGCTGTTCGGCGCCCCCGACAGGCTGCAGGTGGACGAGTTGCAGTACGGCTGACCAGCCATCGCCGCAGGAGCAGTGACAGCTGCCGCAGCCCCCGTGAGAGCCAGCGCCCCCACCAACCCAACAGCCGTCCGCTTGATCTTGTGCATCGTGATCCTCTCGTTCGATCGGGACCCTGTGCCCCGAGCCGACCATAGCGGGTACACGGACCCCCACAAACAGCGACACGCCAGACCCAACCAAAGGCCCCACAACAAACAGGTATCCAAACTGAATAACTCGCAACAAACAGGCATCCGAAACTCGCACCGAAGCAACAGGCGGGCAAACGAGGGCATTGAAAGTCCAATAGTACAGATGGACTAGTACGAACGTACCAGTGAGAAACTCGTTGTACGCTGCGAGAAATGCACTTTCGCCCGTGGTTATTGCGCAGAATTGCC
>Ga0105248_10008169_pt1 | contig 11495 bp, 9 predicted proteins | sample KBSS34metaG_FD_81524 | JGI IMG/M metagenome (GOLD analysis project Ga0105248, IMG submission 81524) | Switchgrass rhizosphere microbial communities from Kellogg Biological Station, Michigan, USA - KBS S3-4 metaG | ecosystem: Host-associated > Plants > Roots > Rhizosphere > Soil | place...
AGGAGACCGCGGTCAGCATCGCCGCGGAGATCATCGCGGCCCGGTGGGGTGGCGGCGGCGCCCGCCTCACCGAGACCATCGGGCGCATCCACCACGAACCCATGCACGGTGGGGACCAGGAGCCCGCCCAGATCGCGCACTAGATCCTTAACACCTCTTGTGGATCTGCGCCGGTCGGGGTTGGCTTACCCCTGGCGGCCCGCGTGCGTCCGCTCGCGAGCGGCTCGTCCCTACGTCCAAGACGGGAGGCGCGATGGCTCGCGTCAAAGTTCACGTCACCGTCGACGGAGTTAACTACGTCGACGAGGTCGAACCACGCACCCTGCTCGTGCAGTACCTCCGCGAACAAGTCGGCAAGGTCGGTACGGTCATCGGCTGCGACACCAGCAACTGTGGTGCCTGTACGGTGCACCTGGCTGGACCTGACGGCGCGTCCCGGGCCGTCAAGTCCTGCTCGATGCTGGCCGCCCAGGCCGACGGCTGCGAGGTCACCACGATCGAGGGCCTCGCCGCCCCCGACGGCACGCTGCACCCGATGCAGAAGGCCTTCCACGAGAATCACGCGCTGCAGTGCGGGTTCTGCACCCCCGGCATGATCATGTCCGCGGTGGACCTGCTGCGCGAGAACCCGTCGCCCAGCGAGGCCGAGATCCGCGAGGGCCTGTCCGGCAACCTGTGCCGGTGCACCGGTTACCAGAACATCGTCCGCGCGGTCCAGGCCGCCGCGAACGGCTCGGCCGCACCCGTATCGAGCCCGGCGGTGACCGCATGACCGCGACGATCGGCGAAACCGAGGTCGGCCAGCGCCGCCTGCGCAAGGAGGACGCGCGCCTGATCACCGGCCGCACCCAGTGGACGGACAACATCCGACTGCCCGGTATGGTCCACCTCGCCATCCTGCGCAGCCCGTACGCGCACGCCCGGATCAACTCCGTGGACACCTCCGCGGCCCGGTCACGCCCGAACGTGATCGCCGTCTACAGCGGCGCCGAACTCGACAACCAGGGCGTGCTCGTCAACGCGTGGCCCGTCACCGAAGACCTGCTCGCGCCGACGTACTTCCCGGTCGCGTTGACCGAGGTCCGCCACGTCGGCGAGCCGGTCGCGGTCGTGGTCGCCCGCGACGCGGCGAGCGCGACCGACGCGCTGGAGGCGATCGAGGTCGACTACGAGCCGCTGCCGGTCGTGCTCGACATGGAGGCCGCGCTGGCCCCCGGTTCGCCGCTGGTGCACTCCGAGATCGGCTCCAACAAGGCATTCACCTGGATCTTCGACTCGGCCGCCGCCGGTACCGGCGGTGACGTGTCCCAGGCTCCGGCCGACATCACGGTCACCCGCCGGTACGTGCAGCAGCGCCTGATCCCGGCGTTCATGGAGCCGCGCAGCGTCGTCGTCGACCCGAGCGGCGGCGAGTGGACGATGTACTCGGCCACCCAGATCCCGCACGTGCTGCGGTTCCTGCTCTCCGCGACCACCGGCACCCCGGAGCACAAGATCCGGGTGATCGCGCCGGACGTCGGCGGCGGGTTCGGCGGCAAGCTCGCCGCCACGCCCGAGGAGTGGATCGCGTTCGCGGTGTCCACAAAGGTCAATCGCCCGGTCAAGTACACCGAGACCCGGTCGGAGTCGCTGCTCTCGGCGCACCACGGCCGCGACATGATCCAGGACATCACGGTCACCGCCACCCGCGACGGCATCGTCACCGGCCTGTCGGTCAAGCTGACCGCCAACCTGGGCGCCTACCTCGCCCTGGTCGGCGGCGGTGTGCCGCTGCTGGGCGCGTTCATGTACAACGCCATCTACAAGTTCCCGGCGTACCGGTTCGAGTGCAACGGTGTCTTCACCAACACCACGAAGACCGACGCGTACCGGGGCGCCGGCCGGCCCGAGGCGACGTACGCCATCGAGCGCATCATGGACGAGCTCGCGATCGAGGTGGGGGTCGACCCCATGGAGATCCGGCGCCGCAACTGGATCCGGCACGAGGAGTTCCCGTTCACCACGGTGTGCGGCCTGTCCTACGACTCAGGCAACTACGAGGCGGCCACGGACAAGGCGCTGCAGATTCTCGGGTACGACGAGCTGCGCGCCGAGCAGAACGCCCGGCGGGCCGCGAACGACCCGGTCCAGCTCGGCATCGGCATCTCCACGTACACCGAGATGTGCGGCCTGGCGCCGTCGCGCCTGCTCGGCCAGCTGCGCTACGGCGCGGGCGGCTGGGAGTCGGTCACCATCCGGATGCTGGCGACCGGCAAGGTCGAGGTGATCAGCGGCTCCACCCCGCACGGGCAGGGCCACGACACCGCCTGGAGCCAGATCGTCTCCGACCAGCTCGGCATCCCCTTCGAGGACATCACCGTCCTTCATGGAGACACCCGGGTCGCGGCCAAGGGCATGGACACGTACGGGTCGCGGTCGCTCGCGGTGGGCGGCGTGGCCATGGTGATGGCCTGCGAGAAGGTACGGGACAAGGCGAAGCTCGTCGCCGCGCACCTGCTCGAGTGCTCACCCAACGACCTCGAGTTCACCGACGGCAAGTTCCGCGTGCGCGGCAACCCGGAGGCGGCCCTGGGCATGGCGGAGATCTCGGGCGCGGTCTTCGTCGCGCACAACCTGCCCGACGGCATGGAACCGTCGCTGGACTCGGAGGCGACGTACGACCCGGGGAACTTCTCGTTCCCGCACGGGACGCACCTGTGCGCGGTCGACGTCGACACGGAGACCGGTCGGGTCTCGATCCGCAAGTACGTGGCGGTCGACGACGTCGGCAAGGTGATCAACCCGCTGATCGTCGAGGGTCAGGTGCACGGTGGGGTGGCGCAGGGCGTCGCCCAGGCTCTGTACGAGGAGGCCGTGTACGACGAGAGCGGCAACCTCATCACCGGGTCGTTCGCCGAGTACCTGCTGCCCAGCGCGGCCGACCTGCCGAGCATCGTCTCCGACCGCACCGAGACCCCGGCGCCGGGGCACCCGCTCGGCGTCAAGGGCGTCGGTGAGGCCGGCACGATCGCGTCCACCCCGGCCGTGGTGAACGCGATCGTCGACGCGCTGCGTCCCCGTGGTGTCAACGATGTGCCGATGCCCTGTACGCCGGAGCGGGTGTGGCGCGCTGCCAATGGGGGTGTCGCATGATCCCGGTCGCGTTCGAGTACGCCCGTCCATCCACAGTGGACGATGCCGTTGCCGCGGTGGTGGCGGCGGGCGAGGACGGCAAGCTCCTCGCCGGCGGGCAGAGCCTGCTGCCGGTCCTGCGGCTGCGGCTGGCCGCGCCGACGACCGTGGTCGACCTCGGTGGCGTGTCCGCCATGCGCGGCATCCACGTCGACGGGTCCGACCTGGTGGTGGGGGCGATGACGACCCACGCCGAGGTCGCGGCGTCCGGACTGGTCCGGGCGGAGGCGCCGCTGGTGGCGCTCACCGCGGCGACGGTGGGGGACCGCCAGGTCCGCCACCGCGGCACCCTGGGCGGCTCGCTCGCCCACGCCGATCCGGCCGGTGACCTGCCGACCGCGGCCGTGGCGTTGGACGCGACCTTGGTCGTGGCCGGGCCGGGCGGGCGGCGCACGGTCGCCGCCCGGGACTTCTTCACCGGCATCTTCTCCACCGTGTTGCAGCCGGACGAGGTCCTCGTCGAGGTCCGCTTCCCACGCATGCCCGGGTGGACCGCGCGGTACGAGAAGTTCCACCGCACCGCGCAGGCCTGGGCCGTGGTCGGCGTTGCCGCCGCGGTCCGCCGGGAGAACGGGCAGATCGCCGAGGCCCGGGTCGCACTGACCGGCATGGGTGACTCGCCGGTGCGGGCGCGGGCGGTCGAGGCCGCTGTCGCCGGCGCCGCCGATCTCGGTACGGTGAAGGCGGCCGCTGGTCACGCCGGCGAGGCAACGTCGCCTCCGTCGGACGTCTCGGGCTCGGCCGAGTACCGCCGCCACCTGGCGTCGGTGCTCACGGCCCGGGCGGTGGCCGGCGCGGCCGGCATGATCTAAGGTGTGGAACCCCCGGTGGGTCGGCGCCGTTAACACGGACGACCCACCGGGGGTCCAGACTCTGCGGTGTTCTCTGGCTTGTGGAAGGGGTTCGCATGCGGTTGGAGCAAGGCTTCGAGGTGCCGGTGCCGGTCGCGGCCGCGTGGGACGTCCTACTCGACCTGGAGCGGGTCGCGCCGTGCATGCCTGGCGCCACCCTCACCGGGTTCAACGGCACCGACTTCACCGGGCTGGTGAAGGTGAAGCTCGGCCCGGTCAGCCTCTCGTACAAGGGCAACGGCCGCTTCGTGGAGCGGGACGAGGCCGGCCGCCGGGTCGCGTTCATCGCGTCCGGTCAGGACAGTCGTGGCGCCGGTGGGGCATCGGCGCGCGTCACCGCGGTGCTGCACGAGGGCGACGGCGGGAACACGACGGTCGTCAAGGTGGTCGCCGACCTCGACATCGCCGGCCGGGCCGCCCAGTTCGGCCGCGGAATGATCGCCGACGTGAGCGGCAAGCTGATCAAGCAGTTTGCCGAGTGCCTGGCGAAGACGATCGCGGAGGCGCCCGTGTCGACGGCTGCTTCCGCCCCCGCCGCTCCCGCCGCTGCGGCCGCCCCTGAGCCGGCCGCCGCTGCCGCGTCGGCGGCGCCCGCCGCTGCCGCGCCCGTCGCTGCCGAGCCGCCGGTCACGATGCCGCCGCCGTCGCCGGACCTGGCCCCGCCGCCCGCTCCCGTCGCGGCACCGCCGGTCGCGCCGGACTCCGAGTACCACCCGCTGGCGATGCAGGAGCCGCCGGCCGGTGCCCCTTCCGCGGCGACACCGGTGCCAGCACCTTCCCCTGAGGTCGAGGCTCTTCCTGAGGTCAAGCCTGCGAGTGAGTACGCCTACGACCCGGCGCCCACGCCGGCGAGTTCGGCGGAGCCGAGCGGGTCGGGCGCGGGCGTGACGTCCTCGGGTGAGGCGCCGATGACCCTGTCCCGGCCACCGGTCGAGGGTGCGCCGATCGATCTGATCGCGGTCAGCGGAGCCAAGCGGCGCCTCCTGGTGCCGGGCCTGATCGTGGTCGCCATCGTCGTGGTCGCGGTGGTCCTCTTCCTCGCGCTCGGCTGACGCTTTCAGGCGCGAGCGGGCCCGGCCGGTTGGCCGGGCCCGCTGTGTGCTTGGCGCTGACGAAGATCGCTGTTCCGGTCACGTTGACCGCACGGCCCGGCATCACCGCACCGCGTGGCGGCGTGGCGGTCGACTGTCGCTAGTGGACGGACCAGATCTGGAGGTTGAGCCGGGTCGCCAGCTGGGGCAGTACCAGGCCGACCATGGCCAGCAGGCAGACCACCAGGAACGCCCCGCGCAGGAAGCCCTCCATCCGGCCGCCCACCTTGACCGCGAGCCGGTTCGGTACGCCGACCATCTTCCACATGTACTTGCCGAGCGGCAGCGGCCACATGATGGGTACGCCGGCCCGGGTGATGATGTCGCCCAACAGGTGCACGATGCAGCCGGCCCCGACGGCCAGGCCGATCAGCGGGTACCCGCGGTCGGCCGGCAGGTAGTGGTACGCCCCGTAGGCGGCCGCCGCGGAGACCAGCGTGATCGGGATCCAGCCTGCCTTCTCGGCCCAGGTGTGCAGCAGGCCGCGCAGGGCGAGCGCCAGGGTGAAGAACAGGATGCCGATGACCGCCCACCTGCCGCCGGCGGTGCAGCCCCATGTGGTCAGGAAGCCGATGCCCACGGCGAACGGGATCGTGTGGGTGAACGTGCGATGCCCGTTGTGCCGTCGCGGGTCGTACCGGGTCTTGGTGACGTCGTACACGCCGAGGGAGAACTTCTCGATGACCTCGGCCATGAACAGCGACACCCGGCCGAAGGTGTGCGCCACCGTTGCGCCGCCCTGGCCGGACGTGACCCGGCCGGACAGGTCCATGTCGGGCAGCAGTGCGCCGCCCGCGCAGACGGCGGTTCCGACAGCCACCTGCAGCGGTGTCTGGTGGTAGTGCGCGAACTGATCCAACGCCCAGGTGCCGGCGAGCCACGCGGCCGCGCCCGACAGCGCGTGCGACGGACCCATCATCGTGCTCATCCCCTCCCACGGAGCAACAGGTCCCGAGCAGTGTCACCGCGGGCGCAGTGCGAAACGAGCACCGTCACTGCGGGCGGCGCCGTGTCGCACCCATTTAGGGGGAATTGCCCATGATTCCGCTCCGCGAGCGTCGCGAAATGGAACCGGTACGGGAGGAGGGGACGCGCAACCGTCCACATGTAGTGGGGCTGCAAACGTTGCCAGACCACTACATATGGACAGCTGTGCGGATCAAACGTCAGCAGCGTTGCAGGTTGCCCGTGCCGCCACCGTTGGAGAAATCGACCCAGGCGACCGGGAACCAGGCCGTCTGCGGTGTGTTGGCGTTGCTGTAGTAGAACCGCACCCACAGCGACGACGAACCGGCGCCCCACGGCGTCGCGTTCACGACCGTCCCACCGTCGCGGATGCACTCGGCCGCGTAGGACCGGCCGACCGGTAGCGACGGCGCGACCGCGTTGCCGGAGGTCTGGGCGGCTCCCTTGTACGCCCAGATGCCGGAGTCGCAGTATCCGCCGGAGTTGTTCGGGCAGATGACCGTGAACGACATGCCGAGCGTCGCCTGGCCCACCGCCGCACTGGTCGCGGTACCGACCGCGGTCGTGATCGACACCGTCAGCTGGTAGCTGCCGTTGGGCCACACGCCACCGGCCGTGAGCGTCACCGGCGCCGTGGCGCAGCCAGCCGAGGCGTTGGAGACCGGGTTACCGCTGCCGTCGAGGACGTTCAGGGTGCAGGTCGCCGCGCCGCCCTTGTTGTTCGGCGTGAACGTCGCGCTGATCGTGTTCAGCCCGGCCGAGTGGCTGGTCAACGTGATCGACGGGGCGCCGATCGTGCGCGCCGAGGCGGTCGCGTCGGGGCCCTTGCCGGCGGCGTTGATCGCGTGCACCTTCACCGTGACAGGAGTGTCGTCGGCATACCCGTTCAGGGTCGCCGTGGTTCCGGTGACCTTGGTGACGTTCTTGCCGTCGTCCACTTCGTACTCGGTGATCGGCCGGCCGTTGGTGTCGGCGGGTTGCCAGCTGAACTGGACGGTGCCGCGTTGGTTGGTCACAGTCGCCCCGGACAGGTTCTTCGGGGCGCTCGGCACGTTGAACGGCACCACGGTGTTGCTCGCCGGCGATGGCTTGCTGCTCGCGTTCTTGTCGTTGACCGCGGTGACCGTGAACGCGTACTGCGTGCCGTAGGTGAGCACCGTCTTGTCGATCTTTAGCGAAGTGGTCGCCGACTGGCCGACCGGAGCCTGCTGGCCGGTGCTGATCGCGACCACCTGGTACTGGACGATCTTGCGGCCGCCGCCGTTCGCCGCCGGCCAGGTCACGTCGACCGTGCCGTCCTTGTTGGCGGTCGCGGTCACCGACGTCGGCGGGTCGGGCACGTCGGCGGTCGGCATCACGGCCGGCGCGTTCGCCTTCTGACCGTTGCCGATCGCGTTGACGGCGTACACGGTGAAGTTGTACGTCTGGCCGTTAGTCAGCCCGGTGATGGTCACCGAGCGCTGGTTCGCGCCGACCGTGACCTGCTGCGGACCGCCGTCGATGACGTACTTGGTGATGTCGGAGCCGTTGGACGCGCCCGGCCGCCACGAGATGGTCGCGGTGGCGTCGCCGGCGGTCGCGGTGACGTTCTGCGGCTTGCCCGGCGGCGACTTCACCGGCTTGGGCGGCGTGGTGGTCGGCGGCGGCGCGGGCCGGTCGGCCCCGGTCACCTGCTCCTGGTACTTGTTGACGTCCTTGACCACGTGCTTGCTGTCCACGACCCGGGCGGACGATCCGTTGGGAGCGTTGATGAACAGGAAGCCCTCACGGACCTCGAGCTCGAGCTTGCCGCCGGCGGCGGGAATCTTGATCTGATTGATGACCGTGCCGCCGGGGGAGATCTCGTACACGATGCTGTTGTCGGAGTCGGCCACGTAGATCCGGCCGGCGAACGCGACCGCGGGCGAGAGGCTGCCCGCGCCGGGCACGGTGAACGCGGTGACCTTGTCGCCGTCGACCACGACCACCTTGCGGTCGTTGGGGATCGTGATGGGCACGGCGGTTCCGCTGCCGCGGGCCGGCATGACGGCCGGCTGGTCGACCGGCACGGTGGTGCGTCCCTTGGCCCCGCTCCCGCCGACGATGGTCAGGAACTCGTCGGTGTTGTCCAGCACCGCGACGCCCTGATCCATCGCGGTCAGCACCAGGTCGTGCCCGGCCGCGGTCACGGTCACGGTCTGCAGCACCTTCGGGCCGGCGCCGTTCGCGCCGGGCGCGATGCCGACCACCGTGCCCTCGGTCGGCACGCCGACCCACAGGGTGCCCTTGCCGTCGAAGCCGCCCGGGGTGAGGCCGTTGGGCAGCACGACCGGGTCGCCGACCGGGGTGAGGGTGCGCGGGTCGAGCTGGCGGACCTGGCCGCGCACGCTGTCGATGACGAACGCGTTCTGGCCGGCCAGCGCCACGCTCACGCCGAGCCCGGGCGTGGTCGGCATGACCGCGTTGACCTGCAGCGTCGTCAGGTCGAGGGCGCTGACCTCCCCGGTGGTGAGGTCGCGCAGGATCAGATACCGGTCGGTCTGGCTGACCACGATCTCGTGGTTCTGCGCGTCCTTGATCTTCGTGCGGGTGTCGACCCGGGCGGTCACGCCGTTGACCCGGTCGGCCTCGCCACGGTTGCTGCTGATCAGCCAGGAGCTGGCATCGAAGTTGGCCACCGCGTTGTCGGCCGCGCCGATGCCGAGAACGGTCAGTCCGGTGGCGAGGAGCAGGGCGATGACGGTGGTGAGTGTGACGATGCTGCCGCGACCGCCGGTGTCGCGCCCACCGGCGAGGTCCGACTCGGTGACATCCGGCTCTATGAGATCCGGCGCCGAATCGGCATCGTCGCGCCACAGATTGCCCGATTCCGCTCCGCTAGCGTCGCGAAATTCACTCATTCCTGGCCAGCCCCTCGTGTCATGGCGCCTCCCCTGAGGCGTGCCCATCTTAGGCGGTCAATTCGTACCTGCGGAACCTATGGCGTCTGCGTTGTGGATAACCGGTGCGTACAGGTCCGTGGGCTCAACATGATCGTGTCGGCCGACCACACGGCGGCGACCGTGTAGCAGTAGTTCACGTCGGTCCGCAGGCCGTTGATCGTCGTCGTGGTGTGCCCGGGCTCGAGCGACTGCACCGGCGCGGACGGGGTTCCGTCGCGACCACCGGCGACGATGAACGGGACCTGCCCGCTGCTGGGATCGGTCCAGGTCAACGTGATGGAGCCGCCGTTGTCCACAAGCTTGACGTCGCCCGGGGCCGGCGGCCGGCCAGGCGAGGGCGATGGCGTGGCGGCGTCCGAGGACGGTGCGGTGGCGTCGGGCGTGTCGGAGGTGGCCGATGCCGGCGGCGGCCCGGCGGACCGGGTGTTGTGGGACGACCCGAACAGCTGCACGGCGACCACCACCGCGGCGACCAGCACGACCGCGCCCAGGCCGCCGACCAGGGCGAGCCCGCCGCCGTGACCGCGCGGCCGACGCTCGATCGACGGCCGCTCGTGCCACACATCGGGTGCGGGTTCGTACTGATAGGACGGTTGCACCGGCGCCACGCGCTGGTAGACACCCGGTGCGGCCGGCGCGTAGGTCAGGGCGAGGCCGGGCTCGTCCGGGTCCCACGACTGGTTCGGCAGCACGGACGGCAGCAGCGGTTCCGGGTCAGACGCGAGAGCTTGCCGAGCGTCCATGGTGTAGCCCGGTGCCCAGCCGGCCGCGGCCTTCTCGGCGACGGCCTGCTCGGCCGCGGTCAGCCGCTGCTGGGCGCCCTTGACGGCCGGATGCTCGGGGCCGAGCACGCGGGTGCCGATGTCGGCCAGATGCCAGTCGTACGCCTCCGTCGGCTCGCCCAGCCGGTACATGACCGCGGCCAGGCGACCCTCGATCGACAGCGAGGTCGGGTGCTCCGGGCCGCCGGTCGCGGCGACGATCGCGTACGCCCGGCGAAGCTGGCCCAGCGCCTCGGTCAGGTTGCCCAGGCCCCGGGCGAGGGTGGCCAGGTCGACCATGAGCGGGGCCAGCCGGGGATGGTCGTGCCCGAGCCGGACCTCCCCGATCGCGAGCGCGTCCTCGAGCAGCGTGCGCGCGCCGGTCAGGTCGCCGGACTCGGCCCGCTGCCTTGCCTCCGCGTGCGCGACCGCGAGCGCCTGCGCGGGACCGGACAGCGGCTCCGGATCCGCGGTCACCGACGGTGCCGGTACGACGGCCAGGTCCACCTCGTCCGGTTCCTCGCCCGACGCCTCGCCGGACATGGGAGGCTGACCGGCGGTCGCGGCTGACATGCCCGTCATGCTGCCGTCTGTGGGGTATTCGCGCTACCCGGGAGACGAAGCCTGTGTATAGGTAACCGCATGCGTGTCCGGCGGCGTGGGCGCGGCACGCAGGGAACCCGACGCCAGCAAACGACGTCGGGCAGGTCGGGCATCCGAGGATATTAGCGAGTACTTCTCGCGTTTTCGCAATCCCGCGCTTAACGCTCCACTGTGGACTGATCTACAGCGCGGAGATGGAGGCCGGGGCGCGTTCGGCCCGGCTCAGCGCGCGCAGCACCGCGGTCTGGCCGTGGCGGCGCAGGGCCAGCACGAACAGCAGGTCGTAGACCGGGTGCATCACCCGCACCGGCAGTTGGGGCGTCTCCACCCCGACGCTGACCGCGAGGTCGTCGCTGTGCACGACGATCTCCATCATCCGTGTGACGAGGAAGTCGTCCGCCGTCAGCGTGGACCCAGACCAGGGCAGGAAGACCGGGCGTGCGCCGTCAAGGTCGGCCAGCACCGGCCGCAGGCGTTCGATGGCCGCCCGCACTTCGGCGACGACCGTGGCCGGCCCGTCCTGCGCCCGCGCCTCGCCGCCGGCCCGGATCGCGGTATTGGTCTCGTTGTCGAGGGCGGCCCCGCGCCACTTCACCTGGCCGTAGTGCTGCTCCAGGGTGAGCGTCGGGGTATCCGGGACCTCGGCGGCGAGCACGTCGGGCACGTTGAGCACCTGCAGGGCCAAGTGCCCGGTCAGACCGCGCACGCTGAACTCGGCCAGCGCGCTCGGCTTGTCCCAACTCTCCGCCACGGCGGGGTCGGCGAGCAGGTCGGCGGCGGAGGTGGCCGCGACGAGGAAGGCGTCAGCCAGGTCGGTCATGCGCACATCGTACGGACGCCCGCCGACACAAACCGGTGCCTGAGTGGCCGATAATCCGCGGCGTCCGGACCGCCACCGGCGCGGTCCACTGTGGAGTCCTCGCTCCGACCGTCGCGCCCAACGAAGATCGCGAGTCTCCGAACAAAAGTGTAGTGGCCGCGGTGGTAGGCAGAACGATCATGTCGGGACGGCTGACTCGGGGCTCAGCTAGGCAGATTGTGCAGTTCCCCCCGACGAACTTGTCAGGCCCGTATGGTGGGACTGTACTCGGCCGTATGAGCGAGGTTCTGACCATGGATGACGCGCTCGTC
>Ga0105248_10008170_pt1 | contig 11495 bp, 9 predicted proteins | sample KBSS34metaG_FD_81524 | JGI IMG/M metagenome (GOLD analysis project Ga0105248, IMG submission 81524) | Switchgrass rhizosphere microbial communities from Kellogg Biological Station, Michigan, USA - KBS S3-4 metaG | ecosystem: Host-associated > Plants > Roots > Rhizosphere > Soil | place...
ATTCTTACGTCAAGCAGAGATTCGAGATATTTGATGTTCTGGTCGTGAACGCCGAAAAGCGTCTCCAAACCCCGGGGAGGCAGTTCGATCTTTATCATTCGCTAGAGATTAGCATGGATCTGTGTCATCTGTGTGATCGGTTGGCCGCTGTTTGACACGCTCTGAGAGTCGCCTGCCGACATGAAACGCGACTGGTTTCCATTCCCAGTAGAAACATTCTCACGAACCCACTAGGAGAGATTCATGCCTGCCAAAAATACTCCCACTGCCAAACGATTGATTTGGCTCTCAACCAACCTGATTCTTGTATGTATTGCGAGCCTCTGGACTACCTCCGCCGCAGGCGCCAGCGTGACCGCCTCAAAGGAATGCATCACTACCTGCACTGTAGTAGAGGCAAGCTTCAGTATCACTACTACTCAAACCATTCAGTGGCAAGCCACCTACAACGGTAGCGCCACCCAGGGACACAGCTTCTTTTTATCCACGGTCGCTTCGAACCTGGCTGACATCCCCCTGACTACATCCGGGCAGGGGTCGGGCACGAAATTGTTAAGCGCCGGCACGTATCACATAAGCATTCGGACTGCTCTGATGGGACCGGGGTTTTACACTGTCACTTACAACAGCGGCAGCGGCGGGGACCCCCATTTAACTGCGAGCGACGGAAATCGCTTCGACTTCCAGTCCGCCGGAGAATTTGTCTTCCTTCGCAATCCATCCGGCCTCGAGATCCAGGTAAGACAAGGACCAGTCCCGACGACGTCCAACCCGGGACCTGATCGGCAAACGGGCCTCGCAACCTGCGTCAGCATCAATACGGCGGTTGCGGCGCGGGTCGGCAGCCATCGTGTCACTTATCAACCGAACCTGAGTGGCGTGCCTGATCCCAGCGGCCTGCAACTCCGCGTGGACGGTGCGCTGACGACGTTAGATTCACGCGGACTCGATTTACAAAACGGCGGCCGGATCACGAAGACGACGGCGCCCGGAGGTATACGTATCGAGTTTCCTGACAGGACCGTCCTGTTTATCATACCGGGGTTCTGGACTACCCAGCAGGTATGGTATCTCAACCTTGATGTTGGACACCGCCGAATTCAGTTGGACTCGCCGGACCCTTCCCCATTCGCAGTTGGTTACCGGCGCTACCTGACGGTACGTCTCTTGGACCAATGCCTGACTCGCTGCACGATCGCTTCGTCGATCTGTATCAGAAATTCGGTAATGCGTGGCGCATAACGGCGGCAACCAGTCTCTTTGATTACGCGCCCGGTACTTCTACGGACACGTTTACCATGAACTGGCCACCGGAAAATCCGCCGTGTTCACTGCCGTCCGTTACTCCGGCAACTGGCACGACCGAGGCGATCGCAAGACAAGCCTGCCAGTTAGTGAAAGGCGAGTCTCCAAACCAGAACTGCATTTTCGACGTCATGTTCACGGGTAACACCGGGTTCGCAACGACGTACCTTGCGCTTCAGGATTTGGAGCCGAAGCCGGTCAATAATCAGCCGGCAAGCAAATACGCCGTCTCGCTGGATTTCGGCGCCGGCATTCCGCATGGAACGTTTTCTAACTTCTTCGATCCCGGGTTTAGCTTCAACGCCACGTTGGAATACGCAATCACGCCATACGTTTCTGCGGAGGGCAAATTTGGTTATCACCGGTTCCCAGGTGATAGCGGCGGTCATCTAAACGTTTATCAGTTCTCCGGCAATGGAAAGTTTTATCTGGTGCCGGAGCCGAATAAAGTCCGGCCGTTTGTGAACGGTGGAATCGGAGCTTACAATTTTGAGTCCGGCCCTACGAAGTTTGGCGGAAACGTTGGCGCTGGAATCCTGTTTGAAATAACCCCGCGGTTCGGATTACAGGGTTCTTACAACTTCCACGCAGTCAACACGACGTTCGCAACAACAAGGTTTTCAACGCTCCAGGGAGGGGTGCGATTTCGGTTTTGAAGCGCCGGCTGCTTGCTTGACACTCAACTGACCGGCCCCTATACTCCTCCACTTGCGCCCGGCTCGGGCGCTGAGAGGAATGTATGCCGAATCATAAGTCAGCAGAGAAGCGAGTGCGGCAAAATGAGAAGCGCCGCGTTATCAACCGAGGCCATCGTACCAAGGTCAGGACGTACATCAAAAAGGTGCGCGCGGCTTTGGAGTCGGGATCGGCCGAGCAGGTGCAGCAGGTGCTGCCCGAGGCGATTTCGGTGATCGATAAGTCAGTCCAGAAGGGCGTGATGCACGCCAACGCGGCTGCGCGTTACAAGTCGCGGCTGACGTCGCAGGCTAATCAGATCGGCAAGTAAGAATTCAACAAAATCTATGTCGTCGCGGGGCGGGTCGATAGTTCGGCCCGCCTCGCTTTTTTATTTTGAGAGGAGATTTTCGATGGGTTTCCTTTATGAGTCTGAGGAGGAGATTGACGCAGTTGTCCGCGGGTTTGAAACGTGTACGACGCCGGGCGACGACTTTCACCATCGCGAGCATTTGGTTGTGGCTGTTTGTTATTTGCAGACGCTTTCGACGCGCGATGCGGTCGCGAAGATGCGTGGTGGGTTGCTGCGGTTTTTGAAGCATCACGGTGAGGACACGGGGAAGTATAGCGAGGAGGTAACTGTGTTCTGGATGGAGCAGGCTGCGGCCCAGTTAAGGGAAATTGGTTCGCAAGCGTCAGTACTTACGAAATGTAATCACGTGATCGACGCGCTAGCGGGAGTCAGGTCGCCCACGCAGGGGTAACTATGAGCTTAAGTCGCCAGTTCGCATACCAGCAGCTCGAGTTGAAGGCGCGGAGTAGCCTGGGAAGTTTTGATGGCGAGGTCGGCGGCGGCGGTGAGCTGGAGTCCGCGGGCGATCTTCGCAGCGTCGTTGCGTTGCAGATTCGCGATGTACGCGTCGCGTTTGAACGGCGGCAGGTTGACGTTACGGAAAACCTCTTCACGGCCGCCTTTTGCCAACAGGTGTTTTGCGAGTGCGAGACGATGATAGTTGCCGGCGATCAGGCCGATGAGCATCACCGGTTCAGCGCCGTCGTCGAGCAAACGGTGCAGCGTTTCGAGCGCGCGCTTACGATTGTTGGCGAGCAGATGATCGCCGAGCTCGAAGTTTGACAACTCGCGCGAGCGGCCGATCAGTTCGTCAACGGCAGCGGATGTGATGCGCCCGGTGTCCGCCACGGCCGACGCGAGTTTGTCGAGCTCGTTAAAGAGCGTCTGCACGTCAGTGCCGACAAGGCCGATGATTTCACTCAACACCGCGTCGTCAGCCGTGACTTTCAGGTCCTTCAAACGTGTCTTGGCCCACGCTTTTGCTTCCGCGTCTTTCAACGGCTGGAAATCGACGACTACGCAGTTATCGAGCAACGCCTTCGTGGCCTTCTTGCGCTTGTCGAGATCGTCAGCGAGGAAGATCATCGTCGTCGCGGGCGCGGGATTGTTGAGATAACGAACGAGCGTTTCTTCATCGTTCTCGCGCAGCCGGCCAAAGTCGCGAACGCGGACCACGCGACGGTCAGACATCATCGGCAACTGTTCGGCCGCCGCGATTGCCGACTGAACCGAATCGCGCATCAGGTTGAAACTCGATTCGTTAAACTCGCGCAGCAGCGTGCCGTGAAGCGCGGCTTCCGTGATCGCGCGCGCCGCAGTGTCGCGCAGGAACCGTTCAGTGCCGAGCAGCAGGTAGAGCGGTTGCGAACTCTCGCGTAACGATCGTTCAAGCTCGGTGCGCGACAGCGGCTTCATTTCCTGGTTTCGACCGCGTTGATAAGCGTGGAAACGATGCTTTCCGCAAAGCTGCGCGACATGCGGAGAATGGCGGGATCTTCTTCGTTGAAAAAGCTGCGCGGATCGCTCGCAAACTCATACTCACCGCGAAAGACGAAGTTTTGGTTGTCGTAAAGCACGCGGTTCTCAGTCTGATCGCGCACGGTGACAGCGGCGGCAATCGTGACCTCGAAGATGCGTGCGCGCCCTTTGTCGTCGAGCAGCACGCCTGCGAAGTTGAAACTCTTGATGACGCCTTCAATCACCGCGTCGGCGCCCTCGCGTTCGCCCTGCACGCGCAGGCCGCGCCCACGATGGACCAGTTCCTTCATCACGGCTTCAGTGAAGCGCGACTCGATCTTGTAGCGCAGCGCGCTGCTCTCCATCTGGAAGGCAGGCACCGCAACGGTCTTGATGCGCTCGGGCAACTGATTTTTCGTTACCGGCTTATAGCACTCCGCAAAACCGGAAACGAACGCGAGCATGACGATGAAGAGGGAAACGCGCAGCAGCTTGTGGATCATTTTCATTTATAGGACGCTGAGTTACAGCAAGCTCTCTTGACGGCAGTCTGTACTAAAAGGCGACTGCGAAGCCAGAAGCCCACCCCACTATTCTCGAATGTGCATCATATCAGTTGCTAAGACCTCTACCCTATACCGTTTGCTTCGAGCGATTGTGAGCGGAAATGTGTGTTTCTAGTTCAGCATACGCGTGTCTAAGCTTGTTACGACGTTGCGCCTCGTCATATGGGATCTCAGCACAATGTAGAGTCTTGAGCCACTGTAATGCGATAGGTGAAGGCTCAATTTTTTCACCTTGCCCTAAGTAGATCTCAGAAATAATCCATTTTTCTTCGAGCATTTTCAAAGGCAACAAACTTCTAAAATCGAATGTGACCGGTGGGCACTCGCCAAATCGAAGAAGATACCACCCCCGCTCTTGCCACTCCTCGATTGCAGCATCCCGAAGACTCTTTCTAATTCTTGAACTGTTCACTATTCGATTCCAATCAGAAGCAGAAATAAGAATACGTCCCCCCTTTCGCTTCATAGATCTTAAGACATCCTCACCTCCTATACTCCAATCTTGCTGTCGGTCTTCAACGCTTCCGAACGGGCCTGTAGAGTACGCTGCGTACTCCATCATTCGACGCAACCAGTTATCCGTCTCGGAATAAGAGTACCAATCGGGTGCAGTAATGATTGTGGGACCTGCATAAATCTCCTGAAGTCCTGTAGGGTCACTGCTTCGACTTAGCAGGGCAACCATTACTGATTCAAACCCTTCGCTCTGGAGTATTGAGGCGTCCAAAAAACCAAAACGCTCTTGATTGAAATACCAAGGTACTCGGGATTTGGCGGGTGTACTGTAGTATGGAGGACGATAAGTTGAACTTGCAATTCCCGCGTATCTCAGCGCATCCGCTTCATCGACACTCAGATTTCGGTTCGGCCCATGTACCAATGAGTGAGCTATGAAATCCCGAATTACGTCTAAGGCGAGCGCGTGATCGAAAGGGTATTGCGTTTCTGCCGGATCCGTCCTTTGAAGATTTAGAGGTAGACGGCCATCAGGGTCAAAGACCGAGACACTTGGCATCGTCAACCCATACCTCTGTTCCCATCTTGACTCGGGAAACAAATCTCCAGACTTCTCACGACGAACCCTCAGGCCATTACATACCAACTCCGGAACTTTTGAATATGTCCAGAGAATACCGGCGTAATCCGGGTGAGCTGTGCTTCGCCAGTCGGCAGGTAGTGCTTCTTGCGGAACAGGCAAATAGTATTCTTGACTGAGTTCTTTACCTTTGACCCGCCGAGCGACTGACGGTTGTGAGAGACAGTACCAATCCCAATCGATCTCATCTTCATGATAATAGTCACGTTCATTGGGTTTATTTAGTTGTTCGACAAGTGTATTCGTAATTCGAATGCGTACTGTCGTGCCTACCGGTCGACTAATGCGTTTGAGTTCAATCAATTCTGTTTCAACATCGGCTTTGAATTCGACTCCTTCATGCTCGTCAACATGACGCGTTGAGACCGTGAGTTCGGGGCCCAAGAGAAAACTTGCTAGTGCTCCAACGCCAAAACGACCCGCACGCAGGACCTTCGATTTCCCTTCACTAGTTTCGAACATCTGCTTCCAATCCTCACTTCTACGAAAGGAAGCACCTGCAGTTAAGAAGTAATCAACGACTATTTCTGGAGTCATGCCGATGCCTTTGTCGCTGACGGATACCCAACTTTCACCAGTTTCTGTCGTTTCAACCGAGACTACAACGTCACTTTCCTGATGGGTTAGTGGTACATCGCCTAAGGTGGGAAGATCCTTTAGGTATTCGTTGAGCTCTCGGACAGCATCGACGGAGTTTTGGATCAACTCGCGAAGGCCTACCTCAGGCCGGTTTCCGTATAGAGGTTCAATCAACAGTTTAAGTAAGTCTGCGTCAGAACCACGGAAGCGGGCCTCAATCGGTAAATACGGTAGCTTTTGAGCGATCTCCTTAACGTCATCTAGAGTCGATCTGATTCTGCGCAATACGAGTCCAAGCTCATTCAGTCCCTCATATCTTCCGTATACCTCTCCCAGCACAGCCCAAGAATCATCGAGTTCGTGTTGAATCCCTTTCACCCATGACGAGACTCGGAAGAACGTCTGAGCGTCTTCCGGCAATGCATCAATGAACAGGGCTTCCGGATCTTCGTGGGTGTGTCGAATATCCCTGATTGCATGGTGCGCCTTCCATTCTCCTTGAGAAACGGGACTAGCTAAACGCTTAACCTGCAAAACCTGCGCGGGAGCACGCTCTGCATCAATTTGGACGTAGTCGGCCACCCGCAATAACGTCATCAGAAACACAGCATGCACACCCTTGTACTGTCGTAGATCAAAGTACTCGCGTAAGTAGGGAAGAAAACTTCTAACATCAGCACCATGACTTCGCGCAATGATGCCTGAGAGCGCAGCGATGTAGCTTTTTGATTCAGATAAACCGCGAAAAGCCAACGGGCGGTCTCCCAGTGTTGGTACGCCAAAGAACGCAATCTCCTGGGCCAGTCGCGGGTGATGCCGACGTACAAACTCACCTATCAGAAGTCGATCTCTTTTCGTCATCCGCTCCGGATCCAGCGGGGGACGCCGAATCGCAGCCGTTTCGCCGAAGATCCGCATGAGAGTCCGTCCATCAAACCGAGAGGCCTCACCACAGAAGTCTTCCCAGAGTAGATTCCAAGGCTTGTCATTCATGCCGGGGATGGATTGAGCGCTTCGTTTAGCGTCCAGCAGCGAAATAAAGCCGTCCTCCAGAAGGTGCATTGCACAATCATGCAGCAGAACCGCCAACACTAGAACTCCAGCATCCGTAGGTGTGATTGCCTCCCACGCCTCATCCCGGACCAGAGATACGGCTGTTCGCAAGACCGCTTCGATATGCCCAAGATCGTGTTTGGTGTATTCAGGAAAGAATGGCAGGTTCGAATTGTTTATCCATGGTTCCAGTTGCGTAACAGAGAGTTTTACTGCTCCGTCAAGTTCCTGATCGCGTTCGAGGATATAGGCTAGCCTTTGAGGAATTTGCATACGCCCGAGCTTACGAAACGAGGCAGCGTTTGCCAAGTAATCTCGGCAATGAACCTAAGCGTTATGATGCAGACCTTACGAGGTTCACTATTCGCGCCGTTTCCACGGCGGCTTTGACGTCGTGGGCGCGGATGATGTGGGCGCCTTTGAGAACGGCGGCCGCAATGGTGGCCATCGTGCCGTGAAGACGTTCGGAGGCTGGAGCCGATTGGCCCGACTCGTCGGCGAGTATTTTGCCGATGAAGGATTTGCGCGACGTGCCGATCATCAGCGGGTAGTCGGGGAAGGCAGAGATTAACTCGTCGAGGCGTGCGATCAGTTCGAGGTTCTGCTGCTGGGATTTGCCAAAGCCAATGCCGGGATCGATGACGATGGATTCGGATTTGACACCGCGCCGCTCGGCCATGTGAATACTCGCCCGCAGACTGCTAACAACTTCTTCCATCACGTCCGCAACCGGCGGCAAGCGGTGCATCGTCGCCGGCGTACCGCGCGAGTGCATCAACACGAGTCCTGCGCCCGCACGCGCGACCGCATCCGCAACGTAGAAATCAAAGCGCAGCGCCGAGATGTCGTTAACAATCGACGCGCCCGCGTCGAGCGCCGCACGTGCGACTTCGGATTTTGTCGTATCAACCGAAAGCGGCGTCCCGACTCGTTTCGCCAGCGCTTCAATCACCGGCACCACGCGCGCGATCTCGTCTTCGACCGAAACGGGCTCACCGCCGGGACGCGTAGACTCGCCACCGACATCGATAATATCGGCGCCCTCGCGGATCATCTGTTCCGCATGCGCCAGAGCACTGTCGAGCGAAACGAACTGGCCGCCGTCGCTGAAGCTGTCAGGGGTGACATTAAGAATGCCCATGATGAGCGTGCGCTCATCGATGGGCATTTTATGGTTGCGGATATGCCAGGCGCGACTCACGGAATTAGGCGGGCGCCGGATTGCCTCCCGCGATTGGAGGAAGAATCGGCTTGAGCGGCTTCGCGGTCGGTTCCTTGAGCTGCGGCCGGTCCTGATCGCCACCGGATTCAACCGGCGGGTTCTCATCCAGCGGCAGGCCCGCGACAATCCGTCGAATCTCAACGCCGTCGAGCGACTCGCGTTCGAGCAGGCACTCGGCGAGGCGAATCATCGTCTCGCGATTCTCTTCGATGATCGACTTGGCCCGTTCAAACTGGGCCGTGACGATCTTCTTCACCTGCTCGTCGATCTTGATCGCGGTGTCTTCCGAGAAGTCGCGATGCTGGGCGATCTCACGGCCGAGGAAGATCTGCTCTTCCTTCTTACCGAACGTGATCGGTCCCATCTCGGACATGCCGTACTCACAGACCATCGCGCGTGCGAGCTCGGTGGCGCGTTCGATGTCGTTCGACGCCCCCGTCGTAATGCTGCCGAGGAAGGTCTCTTCGGCAAGACGTCCACCCATCAGAATCGCGATCTGGCCCAACAGGTATTCCTGGCTGTAGTTGTGACGATCGCCTTCCGGAAGCTGTTGCGTCACGCCGAGAGCCATGCCGCGCGGAATGATCGTGACCTTGTGCACCGGATCGGCATTCGGCACTTTCAAACCAACGAGCGTGTGACCCGCTTCGTGGTACGCAGTGACGCGCTTCTCCTCATTCGAGATCACCATGCTCTTGCGCTCGGCGCCCATCAACACTTTGTCCTTCGCCAACTCGAAGTCGCCCATCGCGACGAGCTTCTTGTTGTAACGAGCTGCGTTCAGCGCCGCTTCGTTCACAAGGTTCGCCAGGTCGGCGCCGGTGAAGCCCGGTGTGCCGCGAGCGATCACCGAGATATCAACGTCTTCGCCAAGCGGAATCTTGCGCGTGTGAACTTTCAAAATGCCTTCGCGGCCACGAACGTCAGGACGCGAAACCACGACGCGGCGATCGAAACGGCCCGGTCTCAATAACGCCGGATCGAGCACGTCCGGCCGGTTTGTCGAAGCGATCAGGATCACGCCGTCGTTCGACTCGAAGCCGTCCATTTCAACCAGCAACTGGTTCAACGTCTGTTCGCGTTCGTCGTGACCACCGCCTAAACCGGCGCCACGATGACGGCCCACTGCGTCGATTTCGTCGATAAAGATGATGCAGGGTGCGTTTTTCTTGCCCTGCTCAAACAGGTCGCGAACACGCGAGGCGCCGACGCCCACAAACATCTCGACGAAATCAGAACCCGAAATCGAGAAGAAGGGAACGTTTGCTTCGCCCGCAATCGCGCGCGCCAGAAGAGTTTTACCCGTTCCCGGCGGGCCCATCATCAAAACGCCCTTGGGAATCCGGCCGCCGAGTTTCTGAAACTTCTGCGGTTCCTTGAGAAATTCAATGATTTCCTGAAGCTCTTCCTTCGCCTCTTCAACGCCGGCGACGTCTTTAAACGTCACGCGTTTCTGCTGGTTGTTCAGCAACTTAGCCCGGGACTTACCGAACGATAATGCCTTGTTCCCGCCCGACTGCATCTGCCGCAACATGAAAATCCAGATGGCGATAATGAACAACAGCGGCGCCCACGTTATTAGCATGGGCCATATAAAGCTGGCGCTCGACTCCTCTTCAACCTTGGCGACGCGTGGTTTGCCGTTAACAACTTCGCGCGCGGCTTTGAGCAGGTCGGCCTTCGCCTCTTCGTTGCCCAACGCTACGCGATACTCAACGTTGTTGGTGTCGATGCCGACGGACTCGCTCTGCTTGACCGTAAGCTGCTTCAGGTTGCCGCTCACGATCAACTGATCCATCTTGGTCAAATCCACGGACTGGTAGTTACTGCCGCGGGGGTTGACGAGCTTGTAGAGCAAAAGGGCCCCCGCGATGATCAGGAGCCAAAAAACGATCTGTCTTGCCGTAGAACTCAAATTCATTAACGCCTCCGACCCCCGATAATAACTTATCGGGGCGTCATTTGTCGCTGCCCAGCCCGAAAGCCGAACTCCGGATGATTACCGTGCCTACGATGCGGCTTTACCGCTTGTCGTTGCGCCTCGCGCCACTTGTGTAAACCCCGCCGAGACGCCATTTGACTATAAAGTTTGAATAACGCTTTTTCAATCGTTTTCGGACTCGAATTGCAGCCGGTTCTTGCTGCGCCGAACCCGTCCGCCGCCTGGCAATTCCACTGTTCGGCCGCCCGCTGTGCCCTCCAGCAGCTTCTCCACCGCCAGCAAATGAACCATTTCCAACCGGCGGGCGCTGCCACGCGCCTGCGAGAGCCACTGCCGTATCGCGCGCCGCCGCAACGCGGGCGGCTCATTGGCCAGCACCTTTACGTCCAAAGCCGGCGTTTTAGTTTCATCCTCCGCCTCGTCATCACTACCCTCACGGCCTTTGCCGGGCAGCGACGCTCGCCCCAGCAAATCGTGCGAACCACTGCCGAGCACGGCGCGATCTTCACGCAACTGCGCTGCCGTCCGCGAGATTGCTTCAACGATCCGGTTGTTGAACGACTGCATCAGCGGCAGCAGTTGCTTGCGCACCCGCACCCGCGCAAAGCCGGGATCGTTGTTCATCTCGTCTACCAGGAATTCCGTTTTTCGCAGACGGCAGTAGTTTTCCGTATCGCTGCGGCGCGCCCACAGCAGCGGCCGCACCAGTTGAACCGAATTGCCGAGCGGGCGCATCGCCTCCATTCCGCCCAGGCCGGCTCCGGCGCTGCCACGCATCAGACGCAACAACACTGTCTCCGCCTGGTCGTCCATCGTGTGCGCAGTCAGTACATACCTGGCCGCTTTTCTCTTTGCGGTTCGCTCCAGAAACGCGTAACGGGCTTCGCGCGCGGCCTGCGCGAGGTTGTCGCCGTTGGCGCGAGCGATCTCGGCGACTTTCGAACGGCCGGTGACGGATTCAAAGCCGAGTCTAGCGGCCAACTCCGAAACCCAACGCGCATCGCGCGCGCTCGTCTGCCGCAACTTGTGATCGAGATGAGCCACGCAGAGCTTCACTGAAAGTTTGCTCGCGGACTTCAGCTCGGCCAACGCGAGGAGCAACGCCACAGAATCCGCCCCGCCCGAAACACCGACCACGATCGTTTCGTCAGCGATTGGCAGCTTGAGTTTGCGCCACTCGACGAGCAGTAAACGCGGAAATTGATTGAGTCGAGGTGTGCGGCGCATCGGGGCGATTGTGAGACTCC
>Ga0105248_10008171_pt1 | contig 11494 bp, 12 predicted proteins | sample KBSS34metaG_FD_81524 | JGI IMG/M metagenome (GOLD analysis project Ga0105248, IMG submission 81524) | Switchgrass rhizosphere microbial communities from Kellogg Biological Station, Michigan, USA - KBS S3-4 metaG | ecosystem: Host-associated > Plants > Roots > Rhizosphere > Soil | place...
AAGACCTATGGGTCTCTTGGGGCCGCTGTTGGCTTCATAACCTGGATCTGGATATCCACGATGGTTATCCTGGTTGGCGCTAAGCTCAACGCCGAACTCGATCGTCAAACTCTTGGACGTTGAATAAAATAAAAGGTTCACCGATGATGGAGCCAATGCCGATTTTGACAGTTGGCGATTTGAGGTCGGAACTCGGCCGATGGTCGGATCAAACCCCGGTCACTTTCTATTCGCCACTTAGAAAGCAGGGATTTCGATTTTACCGCTATCGCGCTGGCGAACAGGTTCTCGTCCTTGAGATTAATGAATATCCGGAGACACCGGACGTGGTGCTGCCTGTTCCGTGATCGTTAAGTATCGAGCACATTTTTCATGGGTTGAGCCCGCCGCTCTTTTTCTGACGGCAAGCTTACGCCGGGTGGCTATTCTTGAGAGCTTACTGTCGCGAACTTACGGTAGCTCATAGGTTAAACAGTCGAGCGTTGCTCGCGACGTATTGAGCCCAAAGCTCGCATGATCTTGTGCACTTCTTCAGCGTTAAAGCCGCTCCCGCTGGTGCCCGTGTTTCTGAGTTGACCCGACCGCTCAATCCCCGAAAAAGGGATCGCCGGGATGTGGCGTGAAGGCAGCGTCGGTAGTCTCGTGAACGATGCCTTGCGGAGTGATATTGAATTGATCGCGCCTGACTAATTTGTGCTCGATAGCGGAAGATTTATCACGGGTGGCCATGGTCAGAACAGACGCATCGGCAGCGGCAGCTGAACGTCGCGGTAGCGGCCTTCATATCGATCAGTTTCGGCCAATGCACGGACGCGATCACGCACATCTTCGTTGAGATCGCGGGTGATTTTGCGCGCGACTGCCGTCATGCACTTCGGCTTCGGATGTCCGCATTTCGGTCGTTACCGGGGCTAAACCGGACACGACCCGAAGTGTCCGATTCAGCAGCGTTTGACCCTACCAGGACCTCCGCGAAGCCGCTTTTGCCGCGCTGAGAACTGCTGACGTTGAGTGCGTAGACAGCGCCGGTTTAGTATGACAACTGCATGACGCAAGAAATGCCGCAGACGTTGGCTGGTCTTCATATTCGACATAAGTAAAAGGCGGAGATCGGTGCTACGCGACCTGCGTGGAGAAGAGCACCTTTTGCTGCGCCGGTTCTACCGCGCAGCAACTGCATCGATACTGCCATTTGTACATACTCTCTTCCCTTACTGGCCGCGCTATCAAGTCGCGGCCCCCTAGATTGATCCGTTCAGACCTACGAGGACTCAACGTTGAGCCGACGCACAGTTGGAATACCCGAGGCCGATGAATTGAAAGACATCGTGCGGTCGTTAGCGAACTTGTGGGAAGCCGCGCATCGGCTTCCTGAGGGATCAGACCGGCAAGATGCGTTCAGACAGATCAGTAGCTTCCAAAGGCGGGTGGCGGCAATAGTTACACGCGCCCTCTAGGCCCTAAGGGTAGGCTTTTGATATCAAGCAAGTGGTTACCGATCCAACTCGCGCCGGACAATTGCGATTTGGAAGTTGGCGAAGTTGACAAGACCGGCATTTTGCCATCGGGTTTTCCATGCCGCCGAAAATCGGGGGTTTGGTACAATGTATGGGCTGATGAGCCGGTTTTGATTTGTCCGACGCACTGGAGGACCTGGCGCGAGCCAACAAACTGGTAAGTTGGCATGTGGTCTTTTGTGGAACGTACCGCCTGCACAAGCGTCTGACGCGGTTTTAATTGCAAGATGGCACATTTCTTGAGGCTGACTATCTCGCAACAGCTGTTGTTTGCCGACGAGGTCATCGAATAGGCGCTCCACTTTCGCTGTTGGCACGAAACAGACCAACTCTACCGACGTCATAATGTCCGTTGTTCGGGTGAGACTGGAAGTCGAGCGCCTACCGTCAAAATGACGCGAATGACGACCTAGAGCAGACCACAGTTTTTCTGGGCGAGGCTCATGTCCCTGCGCGGCCCGCGTGATATGATCGGCTCTCCAGCCTGAGGAGACGCCCCATGAGGCGACGCGAATTCCTGGCAACGGCCCTCGGTGTGGCTTCCTTGTCGCCGCGCGGCGCTTTTGGGCAACGGTCATCAAGGGTCGCGAAGGTCGGGCATCTTGAGTCCGGCTTTCCGTCGACCGCTCCGAATCTGCTGGCTGCATTTCGGCAAGGACTTCGCGATCTCGGCTATGTCGATGGACAGAACCTCTTCATCGTGTCTCGCTACGGGGAAGGCAGGGAGGAGCGCCTTCGTCCACTCGCCGATGAGCTGGTCCAATATGGGGTCGATGTCATCTTTGCCATTGGTCCGCCGCAAGCAGTCGCCGTCGCAAAAGCAACGGACAAGGTCCCGATCGTGTTCGTCGGCGGCGGTGATCCCGTGCAAATGGGGTTGGTGAAAAGTCTTGCCCATCCCGGTGGCAACGCGACAGGCCTCACGTTCGTGACCGTCGACCTCGCATCAAAACGAATCCAGCTCCTGAAGGAAGCCATTCCGTCAGCGAAGCGCGTGGCGATCCTTTGGAATCCGGACAACACGATCAACCACCTTGAAGTCAAGGAAGCCATAAAGACCGCCGAGGCGCTCAAACTGGAATCGCTTCCTGTCGAGATCAGGGTCCTTGACGATATTGACGGAGCGTTCGCGGGAATGGCCAGTCAAAGCGTGGAAGCCGTATTGGTGCTTTCCAGCCCTTTGACATTCCCAAATCGCACGCGAATTGTAGCTGCGGCGTTGAAGGCGGGCATGCCGACGCTGGGTGCACTTCGGGAGTATGCACAAGCTGGCCTGCTATTATCGTACGGTCCGAGCTATGCGGACCATTGTCGGCGCGCCGCGACTTACGTCGATAATATTTTGAAGGGCACCAAACCGGCAGACCTGCCCGTCCAGCTCCCCACAACATACGAGCTGGTCATCAACACAAAGACGGCTCGGACATTAGCCGTTGAAGTGCCCCCGACCTTGATCGCTCGCGCCGACGAGGTGATCGAATAACGAAGCAAGCCGGGCGAGCGCTTTGGCGGCTCCTACTCAAAGTTTTGACAGCGCGGCTGTCTTGATCTGGCCCGGCGGCTCTGATGGAATCTCGGGAAAAAACTCGGATGCGCCGGAATAGTCCTTCCCCGCGCGATCCGGCGCGCGAGGGTCAAGCGCCCTCAAATCTGCGCAGCCCGCCGCCATTGCTCCGCAGACGCATCCGGATTTCTTACCGAAACACCTGATCGAACACGCGGCCGACCGGCTTACCCGACGCCAGCATCGGCACCAAGGCGAGCCTGAGCCTTCCCATCGCGGTGCCGTAGGTCATGAAGCTCTTGTCGCTCTCTGCCGCCCGGTGACGCCGGTAAACTTTCGTGAATTCCCGCAGCATGCCGGTGCCGCGCATCGAAGCGAGGTATTCGTCCGAACGAAACTTTTGGACCGATCTAAAAGGTTTGGTATGTAGACCCATCTCCGGGAAAGCAGCCGGGAGCTCGTTCCTGTGCGATCTGATCGGTGTTAAATGTCCGCCGCCCGATGATCTCCACTATCAATTCTTCGACCGCACTGCATCGGCTATCATCGAAGCCGAGCGTTTTAAGGCCGACGACGCTGCGATTCGCGGGCTGACCAGCGCTATACAAATTCGCCCTGAACGGAACCAAGTCCGCTTCTGGCTTACCGGTCATGCCGATTTGCAGGCTGGTGTCGATGTCCGCTTTCGCGACCGGACATCAAGCCAATAAATCTTCGGACTATTCCGGCAGCCCCGCCTTCCGTAGTGCATCTTCCCACCGGGCCAGCACTTCGGGCTGCCTGTGCGGCAGACGGTACTTGAGGTTCTTGATCCGAAAATCCGAGTCGCTTGAACGTACTAGCGTGATCGCCGTCTTCGCCGCCTCCAGATTTCCGGCAAGAGCGTTCGAGGCAGCCGCAACAAGAGCAGCGATAAAGTTGTTCGGTTGTTCTAGCATGGCTTTGGTCGCAAGGGATGAGGCTTCACCCCATCGTTCAGCAGCAAAATGGGCTGCGGCGATCGCCGCGAGCATTCCCGGACGCTGCGGGTCAAGAGGACTGAGGCGGATAGCTCGTTCGAGATGCTCGATGGCAAGGTCCGGCTGACCAACGAAACATCTGATCCAACCACTCAGATGAAAGGCCATAGCCAGGTTCGGATTTAGCGCCTGAGCCCTATCCATCAACGATACTGCACGTTCGAAGTCGTCAAACATATAACCAACGGCGATACCGCTGCTCGCGAGGGCAACAGCGTTGTCATTGCCGCATTCAATGGCCCTCTTGGCAAGCCGCTCGGCATCCAAGGTTTCAGCAGGCTGGTCTTCCGTCCAACCGTTCAGCTTGCGGCGCGCATAGCACCACGCGGCCATTCCGTAGGCGGACGAGTAGGCGTCATCAAATTCGATCGCCTTGTGGAACAGGCGAACCGCTTCCTTAATGTCATCTCTGCCTGCTTTGTGAAAACTGGCCATTGCTCGCAGGTAATAGCCGTACCCGTCGAGGCTCTCGGTCGGCTTTCGCATTGCTCGATCGATTTCGGCGTTCTGCAATTTGGGAGCAATTGCGCCCACTACTTTCAAAGTAATGTCGTCCTGCAAATCAAAGATATCGTCGATCGCTCCGTCGAAGCGGTCGGCCCAGAGGTGCGCTCCTGTCGAGGCATCGATCAACTGCGCCGTAACCCGAACGCGGCCGGGGATCGTGCGCACGCTTCCCTCAAGCACGTACCGGACGCCGAGTTCGCGGCCCACCCGCTTGATGTCAACCGATTGCCCCTTGTAGGCGAAGCTGGAGTTGCGCGCGATGACAAACAGACCATGGTAACGCGACAACGCCGTGATGATATCCTCTACTATGCCGTCGGCAAAATAGTCCTGCTCGGGGTCGCTGCTCATATTTTGAAACGGCAGCGCCGCAATCGATGGTTTGTCCGGAAGAGCAAGAGGTTGTGCCGCGGGCCGCCCAGCCGAAAGGTATTCGGCCGACTTCGCGTCGACGCTCAATCGCCAGGCGCGCATCGGTTCGACGATATTCTTGAGGTTTTGCGGCCCCATATCTTCGAATGGGCTGTCGAGCTTGCCGCGAATCTGCCGTTGCGCGTCGTCGGAAATGCAGATGCCACCCGGCTCAGCGATGCCTTCCAGCCGGGCCGCGATGTTCACACCGTCGCCGAAGATATCATTATCGTCGAAGATGATGTCGCCGACGTGAATGCCGATGCGAAATTCGATCCTGGCCTGCGGGGGCACATCGATGTTTTCGGCAGCGACCCCCCGCTGGACTTCCACCGCGCAGCGTGCCGCGTCGACGGCACTGGCGAACTCCACCAGCATGCCGTCGCCGGTCGTTTTGACGATACGGCCGCGATGCGCTGCGATGGTCGGGTCCACCAGATTCTGCCGAAACGCCTTGAGTTGGGTGAGCGTCCCTTCCTCATCGCGGCCCATCAGAAGGCTATAACCGGCAACATCCGCCGCCAAAACCGCCGCTAATCGCCGTTCCATTCGTTCCCTGGCCAAGAAAGACCCCACCTGACGGCTTCGAAACTATCGAAAGCAGGCAGCAGGTAAGGCCAGGAAGGCCCTATAAGCAACCGCCAAGCCGTCATGTTAGGGGGTTAATTCTGAACTATTTCCCCCCGCGAACGGACATACTCAGGATAGGCAGGCATGTCTCAAAGGTGCCAGACTCGGACATGTACTACGCACTCGCGGCGAACAAATCCCAACGGCCGGGCAAGCCCTTGAGTTCATGCGAGCCGCGCTCGGCAAACTTCAGGCCCGCCCCGGCAACAAGGTCGGTGACAACTCTTGAAACAAGAACTTCACCGGGTTGAGACTGCGCCATGACGCGGGCGGCTGCATGGACGGCAATGCCGCCAATGTCTCTTCCTCTGATCTCAATTTCCCCAGTGTGAAGCCCCGCGCGGAGCGGCAAGCCAATCTGCTTTGACAACCAGGCCCGCGATGATACATAAGAACAAAGTGTAGATCACCGTTTGCACTATCCGAGCCCTGCGCCGGCCAGCCGCCGCTAGCTTTTGGCTGGCGGCCAGATATTCTACGGTCGGCGCCATCGCTGCAGCGAAGTCCGGATTGCCAAGCAGGTCGACCGCGCTGACCAATCGGGCGCCCCGGCGTACAAGAGCGTCGGTTTGCCGGCCACCGCTGTTCCACTCTTCAGCTTCGCGCATCACGTCGTCGCGCAGCTTGAGCGCGTCCTTTTGCTCTTCCAACCAACCGGCGATTGGTGGTTGGCGCAACAAGGCCTCGTGGGCTACCTCCAATGTATCCCGGTTGCGCACAAGGAGACGGGCTTCAATCAGTGCATGCGCCAGCTGCGCCAACGCGGTCCGTCTGTCACCAACTATCTCGGCCTCCTTCGCTACCCGCCGCTTTGCTACACCTGCCGCCGGGTCCCACGTCGCAAGGCTCGGAATAATGAGGCGCCGCAGGTTGTCATCGCTGCCGCCATCAGGTTGACCAAGGACGGTCGGTACCATTCCTACGGACCTTTGCGCCTGCCTCAGCACGCGGGTAACGCAGCCGTCCATGCCGCCAATCTCGTTGTACTGTGCCAGTGTTAGCTCATGCCCAGCCCCGTGCAGCTTGAAAATATGCGACATCGTAAAGGCAAGTAGCGGCAGCGCGTCGGCACCGGTCGCGTCCGCCACCAGCCGGTCGACCAGTGCTGCCTCGATCGCAAGGCGCCTCACCTTCCGGGAATAGACCTCAGCAGGTTTCAGAATGACGTCGCGATAGGCGCCGGGCGACAATGGCATCAGGTAAAGTGGTTCGGGAGCTTCGAGACCTAGTTCGGCAAAGCGCTGCAGCAGCCTCTCCACGCTATCGGCGCGGATCGTAATCAGCACATAAAGGTCCACGCCATACGATGCCACCCTTAGCAGGTCCGCAAGCAATTCCAGGAAGCGCGCGCTTTCTTGCGCGTCTTCGGCCGCGAACAGCTCTTCGCCTTGGTCGATGGCGATGAGTGGCGCGGGCGGACGTGCATTGAGCGCCGCATTTTGTGAGTCGGTGCAAATGGCCGTGGCCTCGGCGATCAATGCTCCGAATGCCTCAGTGGACCCCGCGTCACCGACACCACCGACAGCGGCGTTGATCGCGCCTGGAGTCCTAGGTTTGCCGTATCGCGAGAACCATGGTGCAAGTTGGAAGCCGAGCCCATCCGGCCCCGTCAAGATGCCTTGTGCAGGGCGCAGGATTGCGAGCGCCGCGAAATCGCGGTCGCGTTTTAGACGTGGCCATAGCCCGGCGCGGAGATATGACGATTTGCCGGCGCCGGATGCGGCCTCAATCACGAGAAGACGCGGTGAGCCACGCCGCCGCACCAGCTGCAACTTAGTCAGCCCTCCCATGATATCGGCATCGCGGCCAAATAAAATGCCGGCATCGTCCTCGCCCAGCGCGGACAGGCCGGGATAGGGCTCGGCGTTAGGTCTGTCCTTCGCCGGCCATGCGAAACTTTCCGGACCGACGCCGAGGTCCTCTAGTCGCGGCTTGATGGCCGCCAGCGTGATCTCATAGACCCGCACCGGGTCGGCAATGTTCTTCAAGGTCTGGAAACCGATATCTCGGGCAAAGACATCAATCTTGCCGCGTATCTCCTGATGGACTTTGTCGGATAAGCAGATCCCACCCGGCTCAGGGATCGCTTCCAGTCGTGCAGCGATGTTGACGCCATCACCGTAAATATCGTTCTCGTCGATGATTATGTCACCGACATTAATACCGATCCGAAATTGAACCCGGCGATCTGGAGGAATGGCAGTGTTGCGTGTGGCCATGGCACGCTGGATCTCGATGGCACAGCGAACTGCATCGACGGCACTTGCAAATTCGACCAGAGCACCGTCACCAGTGTTCTTGACCATGCGGCCGCGATGCGCCCCGATCTTAGGATCGATGATTTCGCGCCGGCACGCCTTGAGCGTTTCGTGAGTAACTTCCTCGTCAACACCCATCAGGCGGCTGTAGCCAACAACGTCGGCCATTAGGATGGCAGCCAGCCGGCGTTCTACCCGCGCCTTAAGCATAAAGGTGGCCCCGTCCCGCCCTATCTCGAACTAAGCTTAGGATTGCTGGCGGGATGTGTCTAGGTAGCAAAATGGCGGCGCGCTGAGGACGGCTCTGTCCGGGCAGAGGCCAGGCGTTTTTATTTTGTCGCGGTTTTCTCTGCCCCGAGTTAGCGGGCAAACCCTTCCCGCCAGGGTAGTGCGTCAAGCCGGGCACGAACCGGACCAACGGGGCCGGTCTGTTGATGTCCGTTGTTCGAGGTAGACCGGAAGCTAGGGCGGTTTTCAGCCCCTATCAGGCGTTCGTTTGAGTCGATACAATGCCGTCACCTGACTTTTGGGAGCGGAAATGCGACGGCGCGAGTTCATCACGCTGCTCGGCGGCACGGCGGCGACGTGGCCGCTCCCCGCGCACGCGCAGAGCAATCCCAAATTCGTGCGGCGCGTGGCCGTGCTTATGCCCTCAGCGCGAACGATCCCCAATCGCAAAACCGCAACGCGGCGTTTCTGCAGGCTCTGCAGCAATCGGGTTGGATCGTCGGGCAGAACGTCCAGATCGAGTACCGTTGGTCCGCTGGCAATGAAGATGACACTCGCAAATATGCGGCGGAACTGGTCGCGCTTGCGCCGGACGTCATCTTCACAGCCGGCAGCGCGGCTATCGAGCCATTACGGCGCGCGACACGCACCGTGCCGATCGTGTTCGCGCTCGTACCAGATCCGATTGGCGCGGGTTTCGTCGACAGTCGGGCCCGACCAGGCGGCAACGTCACTGGTTTTTACCCAGTATGACTACAGCATAGCCGCGAAATGGCTCGCGGTTCTCAAGGAGATCGCGCCCAATACGACCCGCGCTGCAGTTTTGCGCGATCCCGGCATCACAGCCGGCATTGGTCAATGGGCTACAATTCAATCCGTCTCGTCCTCATCATGGGCGAGTGCTCACCCGGGCGCCGCCGTGTCGGAGTGGTTTTCGATCCGGGAAACGCAACTTGGGCCATGTATTTGCGCACCATCGAAACGGCCGCGTCATCATTCAAAGTTCAACTGACGCCTCTCGGCGTGCACGATGCCGCAGAGATTGAAGCGAGCATCACCACCTTTGCTGCCGAACCGGACGGCGGTCTCATAGTGCTGCCCCATCCCATCGCAGCCGAATTATTGCCGTCGCGGCGCAACGCCGTTTGCCCGCCATTTATCCGTATCGCTTTTTTGCCGAAGAAGGCGGTCTAGCGTCTTATGGGATTGATCTGCCAAGCACCTTCAGACAAGCGGCGTCTTACGTTGATCGAATTTTGAAGGGTGCAAAACCCGGCGATTTGCCGGTGCAGTTGCCGACGAAGTTTGAATTGGTGATCAACCTCAAGACCGCGAAAGCACTCGGCTTCGAACTGCCAGCATCTCTATTGGCGCGTGCCGACGAGGTGATCGAATAGCCGCTGATGTCGCCTATGGCACTTCTCGGAAATCCGACAATGTCCGCTTTCGCGCCCCTGTTGGAGGACAGGCGGACAGCCCGCCAATCCCTTGTTTCTCCAAGCCAGATCCCTAGCGGAATTGATACGCAGCTTGAGCCAATTTGCTTGACGATTGCACTCCCGAGGGGCGATTTGACCTCACCTGCCGGCCAACCTTTTGTACGCCGCAATGGCGCGCTTGAGGTCGTCATATTCCTGGCAGGGAAGGAGGCAGAGATTTTCCAGCGCACCCAACAGACCCTCGGCTTTGGTGGGCTCGCCAAGAACCAAATAGGCCTCTCCAAGATGTTCGTGTGCGCTGCGGTGACGGGGATTCAGCATGAGTGCTTTTTGATAATGCCCGATAGCCGAACCAAGCTGACGCAGCTGCCTATATGCGTAGCCGATATAGTTCTGGATATCGGCATTGAGAGGGTCGCGCAGCGCGGCGCGTTCGAAGGCTGCAATGGCACCGTTCCAGTCCGCTGCACCAAGCGCCCTCTTTCCCACCTTGAAATCGGGATCGAGCTGCACCCAGTCGACGTCCGGCGCCACTGATGCCATGGTTGTGCAGATCGGCCAAGCTTCGTCCGTGAGTACAGTCGCTGCTGGGGCGTTAGGTCGGCCGACTGGCAGTATGGTCCGCCACTCCGCTCGGCCTTTCGCGTAGACCGCGAGACCGGCGACCAGCCCGCCCAGCACCGTCGCCGCAGCGATCGCGCGGATCAGAGATGTCATCCCTGCCTTGACGACACTCTTGGACGTCTGGCCGGATAGCCGAAATGTCATTGTCGTGTGGTACCTACAGTGTCATTCCGCGAGTGTGCCTTGGCTTCACGGATTGCCTGCCGCTCCGTATCGGAGTTTTTGGCGAGTTCTATCAGCTTGCCAAAATACTCGGTTGACTTCTGACGGTCACCAGCGCCGTCGGCGGCACGCGCGGCTCCCCAGAAGGCGCGGAAGCGATTGGGGGTTTGCTTGAGCGCGGTCTCGTACTCCTTCAGTGCGGCTGCGGGCTGTCCTACCTCGAGGAGCGATTCCGCCAGCAGTTCGCGGAACGGAAAGAGGCGGTTCTCCATCGCCACGTGTTTGAGACTGCCGTCTTCGCTGTCGGCGGCCGCCCGCATAAACTTAAGGGCCCGATCGTGGTCGCCTTCCTTCAGTGCCACCCATGAGGAAACGGCAAGCATTTGCTCTTCAGTGCGGTCGGCCCAGTAGGACTGATCGGCACCCTGCAGCGTCGTGCGCAACAGCTTCATCTCGTCGATCTCTTTCTTGGCGCCGGCGACATCGCCGGTGCGTGCCATGCCGAGACCGCGCGTGAAGCGGATCAACGAATCGGCCATGGGATATTTGGTGGATGTCATCGGCATCGCAGCCGCGCCGGCCCAGTCGGCGCGCTCCAGTAAATAGCGCGCCGGCATAGCAGCCTTGGCCGTGAAATTGACGAAGTTGATCGGCCTATCACCACGATCGGCAGTGGCTAGTGACTTCTTGATCATCGCATCGGCTTTCGCATCCTGCGCGAGCTGCAGATGCGCATACACAGTAAAGTCTGCGGCGTGATAGTAGTCAGGCTGGATCTCGAGTGCTGAAGCGTTTGAGGCGATCGATTCCTCCCACAGCCCGACCATGGAATAGATGTGCGACGGCATGTGGCGCGCATGCGGCACCGCCGGAGCGATGCCGGCATAGCGACGCGCTGAGGCAACACCCTTTTCGGCAAGCGGCGCGAAATCGTAGGCGTGAATGAGGTAGTGCGTCACACCCGGATGCTGCGGGTTCTGTTCAAAGAGCTTTTCGAGAAGTGCCGCGGATTTCAACTGATTGGCGTATGAGAGGTCGTTTTTCGTCGCCGAGGCCTGTAGCGTCAGCGCATAATAGGCCTGCACCTCGTAGTCGTCAGGGTAGGTTTGAGCCATCCGCTCCATAGCAGCATTGTACGCCGCCAGACGGGCGTCCGCCCGGACACTCTTATGGTCGCGGAAATAGGCACTCAGTG
>Ga0105248_10008172_pt1 | contig 11494 bp, 8 predicted proteins | sample KBSS34metaG_FD_81524 | JGI IMG/M metagenome (GOLD analysis project Ga0105248, IMG submission 81524) | Switchgrass rhizosphere microbial communities from Kellogg Biological Station, Michigan, USA - KBS S3-4 metaG | ecosystem: Host-associated > Plants > Roots > Rhizosphere > Soil | place...
GGGCCATCGGCAACCGGCGGTACCGAATGGGCAACCGTCCCTGTTCGATTGAGGATTCCGTGACGTTTTGAACAACCGTTCGACGATTTGTCACAGAAATTTGCAATTTTTCGTCACGAGTCCGTGATATTTGGCCCCGCTCCTGTAACATGACGCCCCTTAACAGTTGCCACTTTGGGAAGAAAGGGCACATATGCATTTGCACTACTTGAGGAGGATGAGTGTCGCGGCAGCTCTGGTCGCGATGCTGGCTGCGCCCGCCTGGGCGCAGCAACAGACGGGCAGTATCACAGGGCGCGCAACAGACGCCAGCGGCGCGGCACTACCGGGCGTCACTGTTTCCATCACCAGCGACAACCTGATCGGCGGGCCACGTGAAGCCGTGTCCGACGACCAGGGCGTGTATCGATTCACGCTGTTGCCTGGCGGCCGCTACAACATCAGCTTCGCGTTGACCGGCTTCAGCACGTTGAACGTCACCGATGTCAATCTCGGCGCCGGCGCATCAGCGACGATCAACGGCAAGCTGGAAATCTCGACGCTGCAGGAAAGCATCACGGTCACCAGCCAGTCGCCGACCATCGACCTCGAGTCGTCCAAGGTCGCCGTCAACTGGGACCAGCAGAAGCTCGATGAGCTGCCGTACAGCCGCAGCCTCACCGGCCTCGTGCAGATGATTCCCGGGCTATATGCGACCTCGCTCGACGTCGGCGGCTCGCAGTTCGGCACCGGCTCGGGCCCCGCGGCGCGCACCTTCGGCCGCAGCGGCGGCGGCGTCGTCAGCTACGACGGCATGATCTGGGACCAGACCTACGGCGACTTCGGCACTTACGAAGAAGCGCAGATCACGACGGCCGCCAAGGGCGCCGACGCGATGAACCCCGGCGTGACGATGAACCTGGTCGTCAAGTCGGGCAGCAACAAGTTCAAGGGGCTCGGCTCCGCGAACTACCAGTCGGGCGACCTGCAGAGCAAGAACGTCGATGACGAGCTGATCGCGAAGGGTTACGCGCCTGGCACCAACAAGTTCACGAGCTATAAGGACTTCTACGGGGAACTCGGCGGCCCGATCATGAAGGATCGCCTCTGGTTTTATGCGAGTCACCGTGACGCGTCGAACGGCCAGTTCATTCCGGGCTTCATCAGCCTTGCCGATCGCCAGCAGGTGGAGTTCTACACCAAGCTGCAGGATCCGACGGCGAAGGTGACCTATCAGATGACCAAGAACAACAAGTTCGAAGGCATGATCCAGTACGGCCGCAAGTGGCAGCCCTATCGCACCGCGAGCCGCTTCATCCCGCTCGAGTCCACGCAGAACCAGGACTCGTGGTCGCGCGTCGGCCCGTCCTTCAAGTGGCAGTCGGTACTGTCGCCCAAGTCGACGTTCGAGGCGAGCCTCCAGCGCGGCGGCTACGAGTGGCCCGATATCCCATGGAGCGACGACGTCCGCAAGAGCGACCAGCAGACCACGGCAGTGCGCGGCGGCTTCCTGCAGACCAATCGCCACCCGCGCCGCTGGCAGTACGGCGGCACCTACGCGTACTTCGCGGAAATCGGCGGCCGCAACCACGAGTTGAAGAGCGGCTACCTGGGTTGGCGCAACATGAACGAAACCGAGAACATCGGCTATCCCAATCAGCAGCAGTACCGTTACCGCAGCGTCGGGGGCGACCTCAACTGCGACGAGACGCACAACTACGACGGCTGCTTCACGCACCCGGACTCAGTGTTGGTTTACGACTACCCGAACGTCACGGCGTCGGGCGAGTGGTATAGTTCCGGCTACTTCAACGACCGCATCACCGTCTCGAAGAAGATGACGTTGAACGTCGGCGTCCGTTACGATCGCTACTCGAGCTTCCTGCCCGAGCAGGGCAACCCGGGCACCGGCCCGTTCGCAACCAAGAACATCTACGCCTACAAGGGCGAAGAGAACTACCCGATTTACTCATCGTTCGTGCCCCGCGTCTCCGCCGTGTATGACGTGACCGGCGAAGGCCGCATGGCCGTGCGCGCCAGCTACGGGCGTTACACCGGCGGTACCTCGGGCGCGTCGGCGAACCCCGGGCCCGGAGCGGACAACGTCAATCCGAACGCAATCATCACCCGAACCTATTCGAATTGGGACGGCAGTATTCCGTATGTGCCGGTGGCCGCGAACCTGACGTCAACGTCCGGCGGCGGCACGAATCGGTCGATCGATTCGGACCTCAAGGGACCGTACGTGGATGAGTACACGGCGGGACTCGATGTCGGCCTGAACCGGACGATGACGCTGCAGTTCAACTACGTGCGCAAGATCGACGGCAACGGCAACATGTCGATCAATTCGGCGCTGCCGTACGACGCTTACACCGTCACGACGACCGGCGTCGATCCGGGTCCGGACAACAAGACCGGCACGTCGGACGACCAGGTGCTCACCGTCTACTCGGTGCCGCGCACTTATGCGGGCTTCGGGCAGAACGTCGAGCGCATCGTGCAGGCTAACGGCAATAACCGCTACCACGCGTTCGGCGTGACGTTCAACAAGCAGTACTCGAACAAGTGGTCGTTCCTGACCTCGGTCGACACGGACTACCGCGACTTGCGCGACAACGCGCCGCGCAATCCGAACGAAGCACTCTATGGTCCCGGAACCGTGACCGGCACCAACTACGCCGTGCAGAACTTCCAGTTCTCGAAGCCGTCGTGGAACTACGCGGTGCGCCTGAGCGGCACGTATCAGCTGCCGTGGACCATCACTTACGCATCGTCGTTCACCGCGCAGAGCGGTGATTACTACTTCCGCGAAGTGCAGATCCGCGACGCCAACAACACGCTGGTGCCGATCCGCATCAATCCGCAGCAGGGCCGCTACGCCTGGACCAAGGTGTGGGACAACCGCTTCTCGAAGCGGATCAAGACGTTCGGCAGCCAGTCGCTTGAAGGCGAGTTGAACATCTATAACACGCTCAACGTGAACACGATCACAGCGCAGACGAACCGCGTCGGCAGCGCGTCCTACCTGCAGCCGACCGAGATTCTGCCCGCGCGCGTGATGCGTCTCGGCGTGAAGTACCGCTTCTAGGAGGTCTTGAGGTCTTGAGGCCTTGAGGTCTTGAGATCGAAAATCCGAGGGCGCGGCTGGTTATGCCAGTCGCGCCCTTTTTCTTTTTTACTAAACCTAATCACCCGTTCGTTCGTCAAAGCGTTAGTCATGCCGAATCTTCGCCTTGCCCTGCGCACGCTGTTCAAGTCGCCGTTCATCACGCTCGTCGCGATCCTGTCGTTGGCGCTTGGAATCGGCGCAAATTCGGCCATCTTTTCGCTGTTCGACCAGATGCTGCTGCGGCCGCTGCCGGTGCCAAACCCGAACGAGCTGGTGAACTTCCAGTCTCCCGGACCCAAGCCGGGGTCGAATTCCTGCAGCCAGGCGGGCAGTTGCGACGAGATCTTCAGTTACCCGATGTTCAAGGATCTCGAGCGCGCGCAAGCGAGTTTCACGGGCATCGCCGCGCATCGAAACTTCGGCGCGAGCCTCGGATACAAGGGCACCTCGCTCGCCGGCGACGGCCTGCTGGTGTCCGGCAGTTACTTTCCCGTGCTGGGATTGAATCCGGCGATCGGCCGCCTGTTCACGCCGGACGACGACAAGACCGTCGGCAGTCATTTCGTGGTCGTGCTGAGTTACGACTACTGGCGCAATCGCTTCGAGCTCAGTCCCGCCGTGCTGAACGAGACGTTGAACGTCAACGGCCAGGCCATGACCATTGTCGGCGTTGCGCCGCGCGGCTTCGACGGAACGACGCTCGGGGCGACGCCCGACGTGTTCGTGCCCATCACCATGCGCGCGTTGATGCAGCCAGGCTTCAAGGGCTTCGAGAATCGGCGGGAGTACTGGGCGTATCTGTTTGCGCGGCTGAAGCCGGGCGTCACGCGCGAACAGGCGACGGTGGCCATCAACGGCCCGTATCACTCGATCGTCAACGAGGTTGAAGCGCCCCTGCAGAAGGGCATGAGCGAGCCGACAATGGTGCGCTTCAAGGCCAAGCAGATCACGACCGAAGCGGGCAATCGCGGCCAGAGCAGCTTCGACAACGAAGCGCGCACGCCGCTGATTATTCTGCTGGCCGTCACCGGCACCGTGCTGCTGATCGCCTGCGCGAACATTGCCAACCTGCTGCTCGTCCGCGGCGCCGGCCGCGCCGCGGAAATGGCGGTGCGCCTCTCGATCGGGGCCAATCGCCCTCAGCTAATCACCCAACTGCTGACCGAATCAATCATCCTGGCGACACTTGGTGCCGTGGCGGGTTTGTTCGTCGCGAAGTGGACGCTCGACGTGATTGCATCGATGATGCCGGGCGACGGCGCGCCCATCGTGGCGTTCTCCTTGAGCCCGACGATGGTCCTGTTCGCGGCGACCGCGGCGGTCGTTACCGGCGTGACGTTCGGGCTGTTCCCGGCGCTGCACAGCACGCGTCCCGATCTCGCCGCCACGCTGAAGAACCAGGCAGGTCAGCCCGGCGGCGCCAAAGCGGCGCGCCGGTTCCGGACCACGCTGGCGACGGTGCAGATCGCGATGTCGATGGCCCTCCTCGTGCCCGCGGGATTGTTCGCGAAGAGCCTGTTCAACATCAGCCGCGTGGACCTGGGCTTGAAGACCGATCACATGGTGGTGTTCGGCCTGGCGCCGGTGTTGAACGGCTACACCACCGAGCGATCGAAACAGCTGTTCGAGCGCCTCGAGGACGAACTCGCCGCGCTGCCCGGAGTTACCTCCGTCGCCGCGACGATGGTGCCGGTGCTGGCCGGCGACAACTGGGGCAATAGCCTCGTGGTCGAAGGCTTCGAAGCCGGACCGGATACAAACACCAACGGCTCATTCAACGGCGTCAGTCCCGGCTATTTCAAGACGATGGGGATTGCGCTGATGTCGGGGCGCGAATTCACACGCGCCGACGCGTTCGGCTCGCCGAAGGTCGCGATCGTCAACCAGGCCTTCGCCAAGAAGTTCAATCTTGGCGACAACCCGATCGGCAAGCACTTTGGGATCGGCGGCCAGGGCGACAAGCCGAACATCGACATCGTCGGCTTCGTTCAGGATGCCAAGTACAGCGACGTCAAGCGCGAGATTCCGCCGCAGTACTTCCTGCCGTATCGCCAGGAAGAACGGTTCGGCGACGGCTACCTCTACGTGCGCACGGCCACGCCGCCCGAGCAGATGCTGCAGACCATTCCGGCGCTGGTCCGCAAGCTCGATGCGAACCTGCCGGTGAACGACCTCAAGACAATGGCGCAGCAGGTCCGCGAGAACGTGACGCAGGACCGTCTGATCTCGACGCTGTCGTTGGCGTTCGCCGTGCTCGCGACCGTGCTCGCCGCCATCGGCCTCTACGGCGTGCTCGCCTACACCGTCGCCCAGCGAACCCGGGAGTTCGGCTTGCGCATGGCGCTCGGCGCCAATGGTGGTGCCGTCCGCGGCATGGTGATGCGCCAGGTCGGCGTGATGGCGCTGGTGGGCGGCAGCATCGGCCTGATCATCGCGCTCGCCGTCGGCCGCGTCGCCAAGTCGCTGTTGTTCCAGATGGAAGGCTCCGATCCGTTCGTGCTCGCCGCGGCAACGTTCGCCCTCGCGCTCGTCGCCCTGGGCGCCGGGTTCGTGCCGGCGCTTCGAGCGTCAAAAATTGACCCAATGAATGCGCTTCGGTACGAGTAGTTCTACGACGGTTCAACGGAGGTTCTACGACGGTTCTACGTACGTAGAACGCCCGCAGAACGTTCGTTGAACCTCCGTAGAACCTTCATGCGCTTTATGACTTTGGTTTTTCGGTCGTAGTGACCGTGAACTGCCGGTAGTGGCTGTAGGTCGCGTGGCCATCGATCCTCGCGTTACTGCGGCGGACGTTGTAGATTTCGCGCATCTCGGCGGGCACGAGCAGTTCGAGGCCGGGCTCGGCCCTGTACACGACGTCGATGGTGGCGCGCAGTTCGGTGTCTTCGGTGACGAGAGATGTCCGCAGGATGCGGCCGCTCGCGCTGTCGATCCACACTTTGCCGTGCGAGGGCAGGTCGCGGTTGTTCGCGCCCTTGACCATCGTGCCCTTTCTGACTTCGTTGAATTCGATCATCCAGATGCGTTCTTCCGGCACGAGACCGGTGAAGCGCTTGACGTTGCCCGCCTCGCCCTTCTTGAATTCGACGCCGGGCTGGACGCTGCGCTCGAAGAACAGCAGCGCCATGATCGGAATGTTGATGGTGCGCATCACCGGACCGATGTTGTACCGGGCGCTCTCCTCCTGGATCGCGTCCGCCATGGCCTTGGCGTTGGCCTTGCCGTCGACGAACAGCTTGTAGAGCCGCTGATCGCGATCGCGGATCGGTTTGCGATCGACCTCGAACACGTCGCGAAATTGCAGCCACGAGTCGTCCTCGCCGAGCTTGACCAGCAGCAGGTCGGACTTCAGGAAGCGGCCCTCGCGGTTCGTCGTGGTGCGGGTGCCCGGGCTGTTGCGCTGTATCTGCGCCTGGCTGGTGGTGACATTCTGCGCGTAGGACTCTTCGGCAACGAGGCCGCGCAGCTGCAACTGGTAGGAAGACACGTAGGTGGCGGCCCGGGCGAGCACGGCGTCGAGCTCCGGCGCCTGCGCCTGGAGCGTCACGACGGCGGTGACGAGGACCAGCGTGGCTCCAGCCTTCCACATGCGCCCCACTATAATCAGATCAGCAATGGAAAAGATCATCGTCACGGCCAAGTTCCACACCGGCCATCGCCAGCTGGGCTACCCGGGCAAGTGCAAGTTCGTTCACGGCCACACCTGGCAAGGCAAGGTGATGATCACCGCAGAGGAGTTTCCACGCGACGACATCGACATGTCGCTCGAGTTCGGCGACATCAAGAACGTGATGCGCTTCATGGATCACAAGATGCTCGTCACCGAGCAGGACGCGGCGTTCCAGAAGGCGGAATTCTTCGAGCCCGAAGGCATCGTCATGTTGAAGGGCAAGGGACCGAGCGTCGAGAACGTGGCCTACTACGTGTTCGACGGGGTGGTGGACGTGATCACGAAGCAGTATCCGGGCAAGAACATCCGCTACACGATCGAGGTCACCATCCAGGAGACCGAGAACAATATTTTTATCGTTGAAAAAGCGGTGACGATCTAGAAGCGTTCACCGCCCGAACGCGACGAGGCCTTCGAACACGTCGAAGATAACCTCCAGCGCCGCAGGCGACGCCAGGATGGTGATCGATGCGGCGACAATGCAGCCCATTGCCGCCAGAGGCATCAGCGCCAGCGGCGCCGGTTCCTCGCGCTCCTCTTTCAGTAGCCGGCGAACGCGACGCTCCAGGCCGTGGTCGTCCTCGACAAACGGGCTGACGATGGCAGCGGGCCAGGCGCGGTGGGGCGTCAAGCGCACAACCTTCAACAGCAACGCAGCCAGATCGGCGCGCGCTTCCGGGTCGCTGCCCGTGGCCGCATCATCGGCCGCATCCTCAGCCGCGTGATGCCAGGCATCGACGATCTCTCGATCGATTGACGTCCAGCGCAGCATGTCCGGCATCGACGACATCAGCCAGCGCCGCAGGTTGTCGCGGGCCTGCAGGTGGCCGCGTTCGTGGGCGACGATGTGTCCAACTTCGGCGGCGTCGCAGGAATCCATGACGTTGGCCGACGCGATCAGCCGCGGACGGAACACGCCGACCAGCGCGACGAACGGCACCGGCGAATCGACGATCACCGTCTCCAGTTGGTCGCGATCACTCACGCGCAGCGTGCAACGGCGCAGCTGACGCTCGATCCGAAAGGTCAAGGCCGCGCGCCACAGTGCAGACGACGCGCCGGCGGCAAGTTGGGTGAGCGCAGCAATTGCGAGAATCACGAGTGCTGGGCCGATGCCTTCGCTCGATTGCACCGGCTCGTAGGCCATGAATGCCGGCAGCACGATGGCCAGCGTGAGGAGTGCGGCGATGACCGCGGGCAGCAGGCGCAGTGCGAACAGTCGCCGTGCGCGCGTAGCCGGCGGCAGGTCGATCGGCGCGATCGCGCGCGACCGCCAGGCGATCGCCACGAGCGTCGAGATCGCGGCGTCCAGCAGGCAGTACGCCGCCAGGCCGACGGCGGCGATCATCATCGGCCGGGTCACTTGATCCTGCTGCTCAACTCGGCGCGGCGGGCGCGCACCAGTTCCTCGAGTTCATCGAGGAGCGTCTCGTCGCGGTCGCTCACGGTGTCGACAAACATGGACAGGATTGGCCGCGTCGGGACGTTGTCACCCTGGAGCAGTGTCTCGAACGTCGTACCGGCCAGTTCGGAAATCAGATCCTGCTGGCTGGCGCGGGGCGTGTAGTAGAAGGCACGGCCTTCCTTGTGGCGGACCAGCGTGCCCTTGCGATAGAGCCGATCGAGGGTCGTCATCAGGGTGGTGTAGGCGACGCCTGGAAACGCCGGCTGCAGGTCGCGCACGCAGCAGGCGCCGGGATGGGTCCAGAGTGCGTCAAGCACCTTGATTTCCAACGGGCCGTAGGTGGATTCGAGTTGCCGCGCCGCGGCGCCTTTCGGTTTCATAAACGCACGGCGATTATGATTTGGGACGCCCCTCCGGTCAAACATCATGTCCACTGCCATTGATACCGTCTTTCTGGATGCCGGGGGTGTGCTGTGCCATCCGTCATGGACGCGCGTCGCCGACGCGCTCAACAGGCACGGCGCCGCGGTGAGCGCCGCGGCCCTGGCTGCAGCCGAACAGCGCGCGACGCGGGAAATCGATCAGGCGTCGGTCGTCGGCACGACCGATGATCGCGCGCGGGGCTGGTTGTATTTCAACCTCGTGCTGCAGCACGCCGGCGTGACGCAGGATGACGGCACGGACGCCGCACTCGCCGAGCTGCGCGAGTATCACCGCACGCACAATCTCTGGGAACACGTGGAGCCAGATGTCATTCCGGCCCTCGCGGCGTTGAAGGGCCGCGGCTTGAAGCTCGTCGTGGTGTCGAACGCCAATGGGCGCCTGAGGCACTTGTTCGATCGCGTCGACCTCACGAAGTGGTTCGACCACGTCCTCGATTCGCATGAATGGGGCGTCGAAAAACCCGATCCGCGCCTGTTCCAACTGGCGCTCGAGCAATCACGATCAGAGGCCGCGCGGACCGTCCACGTCGGCGACTTGTATTACGTGGACGTGATGGGCGCCAGGAAGGCCGGCCTGCGCGAAGGCATCCTGTTCGACATGGCCGATCTTTATGACGGCGTTGACTGTCCGCGCATCGGCTCGCTGGCCGCGCTGGTCGAGTGGATCGATACGCCGAGCGGAAACCACACCCTGAAGCGCGTGCCCTGACCCTCCGCGGACGTGACGCGCAGCGCGGCGCGATGCCCGCGCACGATGCCGCGCACCGCCGCCATCCCGAGGCCGCGTCCGGTGTCCTTGGTGGAGAAAAACGGATCGAACATGCGCGACAGCGTGTGCTCGCTCATCCCGGCGCCGTTGTCCACGACGTCGATGAATACGAACGGGCCAGGCGCGGCGCTGTCACGGAAGGTCATGTGTCCGAGCGACGACTGGCCGAGATATTCCTCGCCGGTCACCACGGTAATGACGCCCGAGTCCTCGACCGCCTCGGCTGCATTGACGATCAGGTTGAGCACCACCTGGCGGATCTGCGTGGGATCGGCCTCGACGAGCGGCAGCGGCCCGGGGCTGTCGTAATTCAACGTGCAGTGGCGCGCCACCGACGCGCCCAGCAAGTCGACCATCTCGCAGACCAGCGAATCCAGATCGACGCGCGCCGCCACGACGCGGCCGCCGCCGGAATAGGCCAGCATTTTCGAGACGAGATCCGCCGCGCGCTGCGCGCCAATGACAATCGTTTCCGCGGCGCGCCGCTGGTCGGATTCCGGTTCCGACAGGATCGCGATCAGATCGGCGTTGCCAAGAATGCCGGTGAGCAGGTTGTTGAAGTCGTGCGCCACGCCGCCGGCCAGCACCATCAGGCTCTCGCTCTGCTGCTGCTCCTGCACGCGACGCTCAAAGGTATACCGCTCGGCTTCGTTGCGCCGCCGGCTCGAAATGTCGTGCACCGTCACCAGCCAGCCGACGAAGCGCCGCTGGCCGTCACGCACCGCCGATATCTTGACTTCGAAGAAGCACGGCCCCGGCTCGACCTTCACGATCGCCGGGTGTCCATCGGCGACCGGGCGATCCTCGTCGACGGCTTGCGTCCACCAGGAGACCACCTCGTCGATCGGACGCCCGAAGCTGGCGGCCGTGCAGCCGGTGTAACGTTCGGCCGCGGCATTGAGGTCGACGAGCCGGCGCTGCTCGTCGAGCACGATCACCCCGTCGTCCATGCTCTCCACCACCATGTCGCGGGCAATCGGCAGCAGGGTGAACAACCCGTAGCGGTAGATGGCCAGGGTGAAGCACGCGCCGGAGATGGCAAACGCCAGCGGCGTAGGGTCGAGCCCCGGGACCGGCAGCGCGCGCGATAGGTACAGCACGTTGCCAATCCATGGCACGACGGCGCCGATGATGATGAGCACAGTCTGCCGCCGGTGGGGCGGTGGGTGACGCCGGAGATCGCGAATCAGGATCCAGGCTCCTGCCAGGAGCAGCAAGTAGCTGTACGAGACGTGCACCCAGTACCACGGACCGGGTTGGTAGACGAGGCGCGGCCCAATCGGCGTTTCGACCTGCTCGATCGCGCTCCAATACGCGTGATGAACGTCGTTGGTCGCGGCCAACAGCAGCGTGAGGGCGGGGACGACCCACAACAACAGACGCCAGGCGCCGCCCACTGGCCATCTGGCGCGGCCGTAGTCAGTGGTGAACAGGAGCCACAGCACGCCAATCGGTGCGACGGCCAGGTATTGGAACTTGGCGATGACGATACGGCTGGCCGAATCGGTGGCGAGCGTGTGCATGGCGCTGGTGAAACTCCACAGCGCGACCGCGGCCATCAGCCAGCTAAACGAGGCGCCGCCGGGCACACCGCGACGGGTGCGCGCAATCACTACCGCCCAGATCGACAGACCGGTGGACGCAAACAGTGCGCCCACTTGCACGGTTATTGGCCAGTTCACGGGAGGGCCTCATTATCAACCAGATGACACGAGTGCTCCGGTGCCTCGCGTCGTGGAGATTCCTCGCCCTGTTGAGGTCGGACCGGCTGGGATTGCCGGCCACTGATTTCTGGTATGCTCGGAAGGAGCTGTAGGGGAAGGGCCGCCCAGAAGGCGGCCTTCCGTGTTTCAGGGCCTTGGGTGAGTGCAGGTTCTCAGGTAGTCCCGGCAGCCTTCAGCGAGACGAGGAGAAAGACGATGGGTCGGAAGTTATACGTCGGGAACCTTCCCTACACCACGCAAGAGACGGATCTGCAGGAGCTGTTCGAACGTGTTGGTCCGGTGGAATCGGTCACAGTAATGCGCGACATGGCGACGGGACGCGCGCGCGGATTCGGCTTCGTGGAAATGGGCACGGACGAAGGCGCGCAAAAGGCGATCACCGAGCTGCA
>Ga0105248_10008173_pt1 | contig 11494 bp, 6 predicted proteins | sample KBSS34metaG_FD_81524 | JGI IMG/M metagenome (GOLD analysis project Ga0105248, IMG submission 81524) | Switchgrass rhizosphere microbial communities from Kellogg Biological Station, Michigan, USA - KBS S3-4 metaG | ecosystem: Host-associated > Plants > Roots > Rhizosphere > Soil | place...
AGCTTCGATCGCCGGAATGATGCTCACTACGGAAGCGACGGTCTTAGAAGCTGATGAAGCGGTTGCGCATTACGATACTAAATACAGCAGCTCGTATTCCGGGTCGCGAACGACGTCGTTTGGTGGATATTCTTCATCCTCATTTTCGCGCTCGTCCAAGTCGTTATTGTCAGGACAACTGGAAGGCACATTTCAACATGGCGGCCCAGTGGCCAGAAGTGTTTCAGATTCCGATTCAGAATTGGACCAGGACCAGGAGCGGGAAGATACCACACCGGAAAGGTTTCATTTCTCTCTTGAAGGTGAGCACACTGTCGGCGATAAGGTTCAACTGGGTTCAGACGTCGATCTTGTCTTCAACTATTCAATCCCGGGCGTGACAGCGCTCGCGGAACTCAAGGGCAAAGAGCTTGAGCAGGTTCTCCGGCAGGATTTGGACCTGGGGATAGCTATTACACCGAAAGGGTTCACTTTTCGCGACGAGACCTGGCACCGGGTCGCGTCCTTTTACCAGGGGAAACTGAAGAACCCTATTCGATTCCTCCTGAGGGCAGGTCGGAAAGAAGTTGACGACGCCGGCTTTTACGTAACACTTGATGTTCAGGGTTATGTGATCTACCAGTTTCATCTTGGAGTAGAGCTGGTTGCATCCACGGAAGGTCTTAAGCCCAAACATTTCAAGAGAGAAATAGATCTTGATCTGGGCAAGCTGCTGGAAGAGAAAAAGATGGCCGCTGAAGCTATTGAAGAAGAGAAAAAGTCAGCGCCTGAAGCTATAGGGATTTCGCAATGAGTTTAGCCACTGGAAAAGGGGTCATGTCTCCGCTTCGCACCGCAAACCTCACTATTTGGGCTGAAGGTGCGGAACTGCGGGCGCATTTTCGAAATAACGGTACAGATGAAAAGTCGAGACCCGCTCTGAAGCTGTCAATCAAACTGGCCCAGCTCGGCGATTATCTGCTGAAGGTAAGGAACACGCTTGGCGAGATCTCGGAGAGTGGAATCTGGTCCGAAGCAAAAAACCCGATTATGCCATCGAAGGCTGCAGCCAAACCTCTTCTCAAAAAATTCACTGAGATCGTCGCCAGCCAGGGGGCGGCATTGTACAAAACTCTGGCCGAGGAACCGGAACTTGGTCCATTCATTCAGAAGATAAACGAGCTACCTGCCGGAAGCAGTATCTCCATTGAAACTGATTGTGCCCTGTTTCCGTGGGAGATTATTTATCCGGCTGCTTTCAACATCAATTTGCCGGAAAAACTCCAGTCACGCATTCAGCCTGAAAAATTCTGGGGCAGTCGGTATTTGATTGAGTATTTTATAGCGCCTCGCAACGGCTCATCAGGTATTCCGCCAATTGCTGAACATCGTAGCGGGCGAAGTTTTGTCAGCTTAAATGTAAACCCCACCATCGATGATGAGCTTGAGAATGTTTCATACAAGCCAGTCTCCGAGCACAGCAACTTTTTCGAGAAAAACCTTCGCAAGCCACGACGGGGCGAACTGCGAACGAATGGAGAGTCGATCAAGGAACTGCTTCTTTCCGATTCCAGCGCAAACATAATTTATTTGTACTGTCATGGAACAAGTGATGACCCTTATCAGTTGGGCGGTGGAGAGCAGTTGATATTAGATGAGGGCGCCACCATCGATCCGACGTTCTTCTATTATGGAGAGAAAAAGTACCGGCGTGGACCAATAGTAATTCTGAACTCGTGCAGTTCGGGCGCATATTCTGCGCTGTCGTTTTCTAATTTCCATTCAGAGCTAATCAAACGACGAGCTTTAGGCGTGATAGGAACCACTATTCCCATGCCGGCAACATTCGCTTCTGCTTTCGGTCAAAGATTGGTTCGGGATTACTTGAAGGGAAAATTACCCATCGGGCAAATCCTTCGGAACATGCGCAAGGAACTACTTGCCAAAAATAATCCGCTGGGACTCTTTTACGTGCTGCAATGTCCGTGGCACGTCAAGGCGCCGCTTAGAAAGTAGTACAACCTCAGCAAGGACCACATCCTCATGATCCGCGTAGATTTAATGCCGGCGCAGCAAGGCGACTGCCTTTGGATTGAGTACGGCGATCCTCAGAAGCCGTATCGTTTACTAATCGACGGCGGAACTCCAGGCACTTATCGAACGCTGAAGAAAAGAATAGAGTCGTTGCCAAAAAGCAAACGGAGATTTGAACTGGTAATTGTTAGTCATATTGATTTGGATCACATCGGTGGGATTGTAGGGTTGCTGAAGAATCCACCGGCTGGTCTGGAGATTGGAGATATATGGTTCAATGGCTTCAAGCATTTGCCACGCAAGCCGACCAGTCGAACCCTCAGTGTACGGCAGGCAGAAGAAGTAACTGAAGAACTAGAGAAGGGCCGGTTTCCCTGGAACCATGCGTTTAAGGGAGGCGCAGTTTATGTAGATGGGTCGGCTGGACCTCAGGAGTTGACACTCGCCGGCGGAATTAAACTGACACTGCTGTCACCATATCTCCAACAACTCGAGAAGCTGCAGCCAAAGTGGGTAAACGAACTCAAGCGTCTCGAAGAGAAAAGGCGTATTCGGCAAACCGGAAGAAGCCTAACGCTTTCGATATTACCGAATGTCATATCTCTGGCCGGTTCTCCCTTTAACGAAGATACGGCCGAAGCAAACGGAAGCAGTATTGCCGTGTTGGCTGAGTATGAGGAAAAAGAAATCGTCTTCGGCGCCGATGCATTTCCGAGTGTGCTTACCCAGTCCATTAAGAGCTTGCTCGCGAAACGCCGGAAAGCGAAGCTGCCACTCCAGGCCTTCAAGCTTAGTCATCATTGCAGCAAGGCAAGCACCTCCAACGATCTGCTTTCGATCATAACGTGTTCCAACTATCTCATCTCGACCAACGGTAACTATCATAACCATCCGGATAGTGAGGCGATGGCAAGACTATTGCGGTACGGAGGAACAAAAAAGAACCTCCACTTCAACTATCTGTCGCCACAGAACAAAGTTTGGAACAGCCGGACCTTGAAGCAACGTTTTCAATACAATACAACTTATGGAAACGGCACGGAACCACTTACTCTGACGATACGCTGAGTATTTAAAGAGGGCCTTGCCTTGAAGTCCGAAAACAGTCTTGGACACAGTCAGTACAGGGAGCGGTAGCGACCTGGTCAAACGATGAGAGTCAAAAATCGTTAGGAGATATCCGATCTGATCACTGACCAGGTCGCTACCGCTCCCTGTACTGACTGTGTCCAACTGACGTCGGTGGGACGGTACTGCTTAACGTGCATAAGTAAAGAACTTTATGAATTCTTTCTCCAGACTCTTCGAGGCAGTATCATGGGACGTGCGATATGCCGCGCGAATGGTGCGAAAGCGTCCACTGTTTTCGCTCGCTATCGTCCTTACTATAGCGCTCGGTATCGGTGCTGACGCGACGATCTTCGGAGTCATCAACGCGGTACTCTTAGAACCTCTTCCTTATAAAGATCCCGATCGCCTCGTCCGCCTTTGGGAAAGTAACCTCGGACAGAGTCAGCCTGAATCTCCCGTCTCGGTTCCAAACTTTCAGGATTGGCAACGCGAGCAGTCCGTGTTCGAAGATGTCGCGGCATTGGAGATGGCGACGTACAACATCACCGGTTGGGGCGAGCCACAGCGAGTCGCGTCCGCCCGCATCACCGCTAACTTAATACCGACTTTGGGAGTCGCTCCTGCCCTCGGCCGTAGTTTCCTGCCGGAAGAAGAAAAGCCTGGAAGCAATCGAGTAGTGCTATTGAGCGATGGTCTATGGCTGCGACAATTCGGCGCAGATCGATCGATCATCAACCGGACGATCCATCTGAACGGAGAGAATTACGTGGTAGTCGGCGTAATGCCGGCGGGATTCCAATTTCCGGGAAACAGGGAGCTGTGGGTTCCACTTACGGTCGATCCACAGAAAGAGCCCTGGCGCGCCGACCGCACTAATCGCAATCTATCGGTGTTTGCTCGACTCAAATCCGGCGTCAGTTTCAATCGAGCCGCTTTAGATATGGATACCGTGGCTCAACGATTGGAACAACAACATGCGGATTCAAACAATGGCTGGCGCGTGCGCATGAAGACGTTTTACGAGTGGATCGTGCCGCGGGAAGTTCGGACCGCGATGTTTGGTTTGTTTGTAGGAGTCAGTTTGTTGCTGTTGATTGCATGCGTGAACGTCGCGAATCTGCTCCTGGCCGACGCGACGAAACGCCGGCAGGAAATGGCGACACGCGCTGCACTGGGCGCCTCTCCAAGCCGGCTGATAAGGCAGTTACTGATCGAGAGTGTGTTGCTGGCAGGGTTGGGAGGACTGCTCGGCTTAGGATTGGCTTTTGGCGCCACCAAAATAATTGCCGCCAACATGCAGAATATCGCGCGACTGAGCGGGTCGCGTATCGACGGTTACGTGCTCGTCTTTACCTTCGTCATTACCACGCTGACCGGATTGATTTTCGGACTAGCGCCCGCGTGGTTTTCGTCACGCGTCAATCTCTCTGACAAACTTAAAGAAGGCGCCAGAAGCGATGGCGGCAGAGTAACGCACCGGCTGCGCAACGCTTTGGTAGTTGCAGAAGTCACTATGACGGCAGCAGTCCTGGTCGGGGCGGGCTTGTTGGTAAGCATGCTGGCGCGATTGCAGGCGGCGCCGTTGGGCTTTACGCCGGACAATGTTTTTACGATGCAAATCAGCTTGCCCGGAGCGAAGTACAGTAACCGCGAACAGCGCGTTGATTTTTTCAATCGACTACTTAGCCGGTTGCGCACAGTTCCTGGAGTCGTTGATACCGCGGCAGTCGAACAAGCGCCGGGGGCCAGTAATGATTGGACGGTGGAGATCATGCTGGAAGGAGCGGAGGCTGCATTCACCAACACGCGATTGTCCGCCCAGGCACACGCTGTCACGCCTGGCTATTTCAAGACGATGGGCATCCGTTTCTTACAGGGGCAAGACTTCACTCGAGAGTATCGAGTTGATCAACCTCTCGAATACGTAGTTAGTGAAAGCTTTGCACGCCGCTACTGGTCCAACGAAAGTGCCATTGGTAAGCGATTTCGTCCCGGCTTAAACAATCCTGCCGGCGCTGTTGTAGGTGTAGTTGGTGACGTGCGTCCGCTCAACTCGCAGCAGGACGCGGCGCCTGCTTTCTACTTCTCATACGGATATATCGCTATGCCGGCGATGGTTGTACTGACACGCACCACCGGTAAGCCGGAAACATTTGCCGCATCGCTGCGCGGCGAGGTGCATCAGATCGACAGCGATCAGCCTGTTTACAACATGAAGACGATGAACGAGATCGTCGCCGCCGCCAGCGCGCAGCAGCGTTTTCAGGCGGTTTTGTCCAGCCTGTTCGCGGTCGCAGCTTTACTGCTTGTAGCCATCGGGATCTATAGCGTCGTTGCTTATATAGTCAAACAACGCAGCCGCGAGATCGGTATCAGGATTGCTGTCGGAGCGAGCACTCACAACATAATAAGAATGGTCATTGCACAGGGCATGCGGAATGTGCTGATTGGCCTGGTTCTCGGGCTGCTCGGCTCGCTGGCACTGACTCGATTAGTTGGTAATTCGGTATTTGGTCTGACGGCAGCGGCAACTGATTTGCGCATCTACCTTGTAGTGGCATTGCTGCTTGTCGGTGTAGCATTGATTGCGTGCTACCTCCCCGCCTGGCGTGCAACAAAGATTGATCCTGCGCAGGCCTTACGAAGTGAGTGAGTGAAGAGGTGTACAAATTGCGCGCGGGTATTTAAAGTACTTATCTAATGACAGAGGAAAAATCTAACCGCAGGATCATGGTTGTGGAAGACTATGACGACACGCGCATGTTGTTGAAGCAAGGACTCGAGATGCTCGGGTACAGCGTGTTGGAGGCGAGCAACGGGCAGGAAGCTGTTGACATTGCCGATCGTGAGCGTCCAGATCTGATTCTCATGGATCTCGATCTGCCGATCCTAGACGGCATCGCCGCAACCCAACGGATCCGCCAGCAAGAACATATGGAAAGCGTGCCGATCGTTGCGGTAACGGCATACCCGCTGTCTTATTCTCGAGTGAAGGCGTTTGCCAAAGGTTGTAACGAGTACATGCCCAAGCCGATTGACATGTCAGAGCTGGCGCGCGTAGTCGATCGTTACCTCAGCCCGTAACGCCTGAAAGGCAAACTCACTATGGTTTCCTCAAACCGTCGAGTCTTCGCTTGTGTTCTGCTGATCCTCGCTAGTGCTTCGTTTACAAACGCGCAGAAAGATCAAACTGCCAGTATCAGCGGGAAAGTCACGCTCAAAAACAAGGGCGTGAGTGGAGTCGTTGTGGTAGCAAAGGAAATTGATGGCAACGGCAGCTGGCAAGCCTCGCGTAATCGCGCCACTACTGATGACGAGGGAAACTATCGCATTAACAACGTCCCTACCGGCAATTACCAGGTTTATCCGATTGCGCCGGCACTCGTCGCGGAAAATGGCCAATCAAACCAGCGACTGTCAATTGCCGCGGGAGAAACTATCCGCGACGTCGATTTTGTTATGGTCCGTGGCGGTGTGATCACGGGAAGAATCACAGGCGCTGATGGCCAACCTGTGATCGAAGAGAGTGTGAGTGTGACCGCTGTCGAACCGGAACTCCATTACCAGCGGCCCGACTTCTCCGGCATCCATACTGACGATCGAGGCGTTTACAGAGCCTTTGGCTTACGCCCGGGAAAATACATAGTGTCTGTCGGACAGTCGGGGGCAATTCTTCCCGGATACGTGCGACAGGTCTTCAGGCAAACCTTCTATCCATCGGTAACCGATCAGGAGAAAGCGGTAATTCTCGACGTGACGGATTCGAGCGAGATTAAAGATATCAACATCGTGACGACTGCGTCTGCTTCTACCTTCACGGTCACAGGCCGAGTTGTCGACGGTGAAACGGGCAAGCCGTTACCCAACATCATTCTTGGTGTAGAACACACCGACGCCAACTCTTCTGCGACATCGTCAGGAGGAATCAATTCCAACGGCAACGGAGAATTCAAGTTAGAGAATGTCGCACCCGGAAAATACACGCTCTTCGCCGTTCCGCGGGAGAATGGTGATTGGCGAGCAGATCCTCTGACGATTGATGTCGATAAAGATTTAGCCGGAGTGGAGATCAAAACGAAAAAAGGCGGCAGTCTGCAAGGAGTTGTGGTGCTGGAGAGCTCTGACGATAAAACCAGACTGAACGACATATTCATTTTTGCCTCTATGTCGAGCCCCTCCGAACAGTACATTCCGACTTACCCCGTACAAATAAAGCCGGATGGTAGTTTCAGGATCGGTGGTCTGGGTGCCGGGAGTGTCCGCCTTTCCCTGGGGGAAAGAAATCGCTTTGAGATGAAGCCGTTGAAGATCGTCAGTATCGAGCAAAACGGCGTGACACAACCAGCCGAGCTCAACCTGAAAGATGGTGAGCAAGTTGCCGGACTACGAATCGTCGTAAAACCTATTAAGCGAACGGGTGGAATACGCGGACAAGTAAAGTTTGAAAGTGGAGAATTATCGCCGGGCAGTCGAATCGCAGCAGTTTGTCCGGCCACAGTCACTAGCGCAAACAAACAGATGACGGAAAGCGGCCAGCCTTTGGCTAACGTGACGGTATCACTCTACGCGATAGGTGTACTGCGGCGGGAAAACAACACAACTACAGATCGTGACGGTAAATTTCAACTTAGCGGGTTGGAACCTCGGAATTATCGAGTAATTGCATGGCGCAGTTCCTACGCGACCTTTGTTTCGACGACAAATCACCGGGTTGGCGATTCAGTCAACATCGTGCTGGCAAAAGGTGGTGTGATCACGGGCACTGTCACGACACAAACAGGCGAACCGGTTGTAGGCGTGAACGTACGGGTCAGGATAGTCCATGACGATAGCAGGGAGTTTGCCTTTCCCTTCAACGTGTTTGCCCTGGCACGCACTACAGACGATCGTGGTGTTTACAGAATCTACGGCCTTCGCGCCGGCACGTACGTGGTTTGGGCCGGTGGCGGTGGCAACCTCAGTTCCGAGATAGACGCATTCGATGACTTTGTTCCAACTTACTCAACTGCTTCGACTCGCGATACAGCCGCGGAAATCAGTGTTCACGCCGGTGAGGAGATCAGCAACGTTGATATTCGTGTCCGAGGCGAACCGGGTCACGTAATTAGCGGCCGGATCAGTCAACCCAAAGGCGCGCAACCGTGGGTTTCCGTTATCAATTTAACTGCGGTTGGCAAGAATAAATCCGAATGGACCATGTTAACTATCCAGCCCGCAGATGGCCGCAGTTTTACTTTCCGAGGAGTTGACGACGGCGATTACGTTCTGACTGCTCTACCGATTGCTCAAGATGGTCTAAATGGTGCGATTGCGACCACGCGGGTAAAGGTCAGCGGCGCTGATGTCACCGGGGTTGAGTTGAATCCTGACTTACTGGCTTCAGTCAGTGGGCGAATCGTTTTGGAAGAATCGAACAAGACAGAATGTACTGGCAAGCAACGTCCATTGTTCGCTGAAACTCTGGTTTTCGCCTCACAGGACGAGGTCCAGGTCACGGACTATCATCCGCAGCTTCAGTTCTTTTTAAAAGGACCAGGCACTGTTGATGCAAACGGCAGTGTGTCGTTGAAAAACCTCGTGCCAGGCAGATATTTTTTTGTGCCTGAGTTCGCGGCTAAGTACTGGTATCTACAGTCAATCACATTACCGCCCGTGCCGCCGGCTACAAAACCCGTTGACGCGACGCGTACATGGACGGGGTTAAAGTCAGGTGAGCGACTCTCCGGATTAACGATCACCCTAGCGCAAGGCGCCGCATCATTTTCGGCACAGGTTGCAGAAGATCGTTCGGAAGCTCTGTTCCTTTACCTCGTGCCGGCTGAAAAGGAGCGAGCCGGGAACGCGTTACGTTTCTTTGGCGCGGCAATTGGTCCGGACAGAAAAGTCGCGTTGAATAATCTTCCGCCGGGAAGTTACTGGGTACTGGTTAAATCGGAAGGTGCGCCAGTTTCAACAGCAAAACTGCGACTGCCGGATCAAAAAGAACTGCGCGCGAGTTTGCGGCGTGAAGCTGAAGCAGCGAAGACTACGATCGAACTCAAGCCCTGCCAGAACCTCACAGGGTTTCAATTGTAGAGCGGCCACCGAGGGCCGCCCCTACAAAATTTGGCAATGACGGGAGAACTACCGGTGCCGGCGGCGTGTTGTACGCAACTGGCGAATCTGTCGCTTCAATTCCACGATCTCTTTCTGTTGCTCCTTAATTGCGTTGAGCATGGTCCAGATGATCGGATCGTTGTTGACCATTAGATAACCGCTTTCGTTTCTCGTCACAGCTTCGGGGATCACTTTCTGCACTGCCTGAGCGCCAAAGCCGATGCGCTCGCCTACTGACGCCAGACCCATAGCGTTGTTTGGCTTGTATTCATACCGAAGTGGTTGCAATTGCATCACTGCATTGAGGCCGCTGGTGAATGGTCCACGAATTCTCTTCAACCGTTCGTCGGAGAAGGTTTGCCACGATCCGCCACCGGACTTGCTGGCATCGCCGTTCACGGACAAGAGTTGATCAGGTGTGGTCGTGCCAATCCCGACTCTTCCGATTGAAGTAATGCGCATGCGTTCCGTGCCGCTATCAGTATTAGTGTTGGCGGCCGTATGGAACACGATTACAGTGGCGGCAGAAAAGCCAGCTGAAGCACCACCGAGGGCGGCAATATTGTTAGTACCGTCGACCCCTCCTGCCGCATACGCAAAGCTCAAATTGCCGGTTGTAAATGGCGGCATGGCAAGCCGGCTCACTTTTGTTGTTGCGGTCGTTCGGGTAGTGGCCCCGAGGTCGGAGCCGAGAGTAATAGCATTTCCGGAGACATCGAGCGCTGTGGCCGGACTGGCATTATTAAGGCCCACGTTGCCGCTCGCGGCGATATCGATCGAGCTGGTTGGTGCGCCGGGACGGATGCGGAATGGGAGACGTGAACCAGCGGTGACGTCGCGTACGAAGAAGTTTGCTTCGTTTCCGGCAATGTCCCACGTTTGTGCCGTGAAACCGCCGGTATTGTTTTGTTCGAGACGAATCGCGGGCGTGTCGGTGGTGTTGGCGTGCATGTCGAGGACCGGCGTTGCAGTGCGTAATCCGACTTTGCTATTGCTGCCGACGCGGAGCGAGTTAGCCAGAGCACCTGAGTTGACCGCGAAAACAATAGTTCCAGTTTCGGAATTTCCGGTGGCGCCTTGATCGACGAAGCCGAGGAAGTTTGTGCCACCACTGCCCGAGTCGTTTGCACGGATCTGCCAGTTGTTATTAGGAAAGCCGGCGGAGCTACTCGTATCGTCAAACTGTATGCGGGTGTTGTTTTCCTTTACCCGGATCGTGTCAAAGCCGAAATTTTCGCCATCGACACAGTCCAAGCCAAAACAACCGCTTCCCTGAACAATGAGATCGTCCGCTATTACGAAATCGAACATCAGGAGAGCCGGGTGGTTTCGTTGAATTTTGTAGCCGGTGCGGCCTTTATAAACAGCGGCGGTCGTTTGCGGCACGGGTTGCGCGACAGTTGCGCGCGCCTGAGCTCCTTCAGTGGCGCCGGGAAGAACCAGCGAACCGTTCAAGATCATGAAGCCGCCGGATTGGACCGTGGGTTGTGAAGGCAGAGAGCCGTTCTTTCGCAGATCGCGAAGCACTTCCGACTCATTGCCTTTTTCACGCGCGGACTTTAGTGCGTCTTTTACTTCTTTGGAGAAGTTTGGAGTGACGCGCAGTTCGTAGGTGTATTGGCCGTCGGGCAGTCTCTCGCCCTTTGTCTGGAACAAATTGAATTCCGCGGCAGCTCCTGATTTGAATTCTTTAGAGAAGGAGAAGTTATCTGGTCCGATGACGGTTAGGGTTACGGCGGCGTGCGGAGCAGCGACATCAAATCTCACGCTTGCTCCGGAATTGCTGATGGTGGCGATTTTGTTTTCGTTCGCTTGACCGAGAACGATTACGTTTAAAGAGGCAATGACAAACGCAATAGCGAGTAGAGAGGGGAAACGTTTCAGATTTTTCATGTAAAAGCCTTCCTTACCGGCAAGGATGCCGGAGACTAAAGGTGAATTAAGGACTCTCCGAAGAACCAGGGGTGGAGAGACACCTTAGGCGAGCGAGGTAAACAACGCGACGTATATTAACCACAAAGTCGCAGAGTATCCAAAAAATTTTTGTTTGTGTAGTGGTAAGTTTGGATGGTGGTGATCGTTGAACGCCGAAGGCGTTCGCTAATTTCAGCCCAAGGTTGGAGTGCAGCGACAACCTTGGGAAAACCACAACAATAATCGGTTGAACCCTGTAAGGGTTATTCCCACACAGGCCTAACCCTCCTAAGGAACTACCGCCTCGAGAGTTTGATAGCTGACGAGTTGGTAGCCCAGTGATTTAGCCTTACGCTGAAGCGATTTGATCAGCGTGCCTTTGTATTTTGCTTCATAAAGG
>Ga0105248_10008174_pt1 | contig 11493 bp, 8 predicted proteins | sample KBSS34metaG_FD_81524 | JGI IMG/M metagenome (GOLD analysis project Ga0105248, IMG submission 81524) | Switchgrass rhizosphere microbial communities from Kellogg Biological Station, Michigan, USA - KBS S3-4 metaG | ecosystem: Host-associated > Plants > Roots > Rhizosphere > Soil | place...
CGTTACGCGAGGCGACAAGGTCACCGAGAACTTCCGCGAGAACGCGGAGCACCTCGCCTCCACCGTCGCCACCCAGGGCGACGCGGTCCGCGAGATGCTGGCCGCCCGCCTGCAGGCGTTCGAGGAAATGTTCTCGCACGGCGGCTCCGAACTCGCCGAAAAGATCACCCGCGATTCCTCCACCCTCGGCAATCTCATCACCCGTCACCTCGCCGAGTTCGACCGCACCGTGAAGACCTACGGCGGCGAGCTGGTTGAACGCCTCGGCCAGCGCACCTCCGAAGTCTCGACCGCGATGCACGACTACATCGACGGCTTCGACGGCAAGGTCGGCACCAAGGCGTCCGAGGTCACCGCGACCCTCGACCAGCGCCTAGCTCGGTTCCAGGAAGCGCTCGACAGCCGCACCCAGACTCTCAACGATGCCCTTTCCTCGCGCGTCATGGACATCGCCAAGACCCTCGCCGAAGGCGGCAAGGAGGTCGTCGGCGCGCTCGACCGGCGCATCGAGGACGTCACCGGCGTCATCAACACCCGCGGCGCCAAGCTCGCCGAGATGATCGGCGAGCGGATCGACGAGATCGACAAGTCGCTCGGCACCCGCGCCGTCGAGGTCGCCAACAGCCTCGACAGCCGTATCGGCCGCTTCGAGCAGTTGCTGGTCGGCCGCGCCGAGCACGTCACCGAGCAGATCGAGCAGCGCACCAAGGCCGCAGCCGACGCTCTCAGTTCGCGCATGGAGCAGCTCTCCAGCTCGATCAAGAACAACTCCGCCGACGCCAGCCAGCTGTTGAGCAAGTCGACCGCGGACGCCATGCAGGCGGTCAATCAGACCACCAGCGCGGCGGCCCACACGATCACCCAGGCCCGCAACGCCGCTACCGACACCGTCACCAGCGCGGCGCGCGAGGCCGAGCAGACGCTGGCGACAATCACCGGCAACACCGAGCGCACGCTCGGTACCGTCACCGGCGAGGCCGAACGCACGCTCAATCAGGTGTTCGGCCATTACGAGAATCTGTGGCTCGGCCGCACCGAAGCGATCTCCAGTCAGATCGAAACCCGCACCCGCTCAGTCACCGAGCAGATGGAAAGCCGCATCGAGCAGTTCGCCACCACGCTGCAGACCAATTCGGTCGCCGCGGCGCAAACGCTCAACGACGCCAGCGGCGCCGCCGAGCGCACGCTCATTCAGGTCGCCAACGCGGCCGAGCGCACCATCACCAACGTCTCCGGCGAGACCGAACGCTCGCTCGGCCAGGCCATCGGCCGCTTTGAGAACCTGTGGGTCGGCCGCATCGATGCGATCAATGAGCATGTCGACTCCCGGACCAAGACCGTGGCCGAGGCACTCGACGCGCGCATGACGTCGTTTGCCGAGACCATCAAGGCGAACTCGACCGAGGCGGTCCAGGTTGTCAGCCGCGCCAGCGCCGAAGCCGAGCGCGTCGTCACCAGCATCCTCAACGCCACCGAACGCTCGGTCACGACCGTCAGCACCGGCATCACCACGACGCTCAAGCAGGGCGCCGCCGAGCTCGAACGCTCGCTGATCGCGGCATCGACCGGCGCCAGCGGCATGATCAAGCAGAGCGCCGGCGAGGTCGAACGGGCGCTCACCGGCGTGTCGACCGGCGTCAGCAACGTGCTGAAGCAGAACGCTAGCGACGTCGAGCGCACCCTGCTCGGGGTCAGCGCCGAGGTGGCGCGCAACTTTGTCGGCCGCGCCGACGAGATCAGCCAGCAGCTCAGCGCCCGCGGCGCCGAGATGACCAAGATCCTCGACTCAAACTCCAGCACACTGCTCGGCGCCTTGGGTGCCAAGAGCAAGGAGTTTAGCGCCGAGGTGATCAAGGCCACCGATCACGCCGTGAAGTCGATCGAAGCCCAGGGCTTCACCTTCACGCGCACGATGATGGACAACAGCGAGCAAATCGCACGCCTCGTCAACGAGGCGAGCCAGAACGCGACCACCACCGTCAATCGCACCTTGAAGGAGCTGCAGGACAGCACCAAGACCGCGATCGAGCAGTCGCGCCAGACCACCTCTGCCAGCGTCGCCGAGATGATGGAGACGCACAACATGCTGCGCTCCGACACCACGACGCTGTTCGAGCGGCTGCGCGAAGCCAACATCCTGCTGCAGGAGGTGTTAAGCGGCGCTCACGAGAACATGAGCGCGGTCGAGAACACGCTCGTCACCCGCGTCTCCGAGTTCGTCAGCACCATGAACGAAGTCTCCGAGCGCAGCGGCGTGACCAGCAGCCAGGTCGACCAGCACATCGCCGCGTTCCACTCCATCACCAACAAGGCGCTGACGGACCTCGGACAGCTCGCCACCTCGTTCGACGCGCACGGCCGCAACCTCGCGGAAGCAGTGCAGCTGATCGACAAGAGCAACCGCCATGCCGACGCCGTGATGGGCGAGCGCAAGGCGGGAATCGAGACCCTTGTTACGACCCTCGACAGCCGCACCGACGACATCGAGCAACGGCTGAAGCGTTTCTCCAGCCTGCTCGACGAGTCGCTCGACGGTGCCACCGGTCGCGCCCGCGAGATCGCCCGCATCGTCGCGGATTCGAGCGCCGATGGCGCCCGTTCACTGGAACAAGAGCGCGAGCGCGCCAGCGAGCTCTTGCACGGCATCTACACGCAGCATGCCGGCGAGACGCACGAGATGTTCTCGCAGACCACGCAGCGCTTCAACGAAACGCTGCAAGGCATGCGGCAGATGGCCGCCGAAATGCAGCGGGAGCTTGAAGCCACGCGCAATGAGCTGCGCCGCGGCATCCTGGAGCTGCCGCAGGAGACCGCTGAAAGTGCCTCCCAGATGCGTCGCGTCATCATCGATCAGATCGAGGCGCTGGCCGAGCTCAACCGCATCGTCGCCCGGCACGGCCGCGGTCTCGACGCGTCCGAGCCGCAACCGCAACGCCGCGCCCCGGAGCCTGCTTACGCCGCCGGCGGCCGCGACGCCCCACGCATGGTGGAAGGCGCTCCGCGCATGGAGCCGCAGCGGCCGATGCCGATGCCGCCGCGCGCCGACATCACCGGCGGCGCCCCGATGCCGCCGCGCCGCGCCGACTCGCCCTCACTCACCCCAGCTCCCGGCCAAGGTAACGGCTGGCTCTCCGAGCTGTTGACCCGGGCCTCGAAACCGGATGCCGCGGGCGAACGCCCGGCCCGTCACTCGCTGGAATCGCTCGACTCGCTCTCCGTCGATATCGCGCGGATGATCGATCACGATGCCGCCGCCGAGCTGTGGGACCGCTACAATCGCGGCGAGCGCAACGTCTTCACCAAGCGCCTCTACACCATGCAGGGCCAGAAGACGTTCGACGAGATTCGCAAGAAATATCGCGCCGACCGCGAATTCAAGCAGACGGTGGACCGCTACATCGGCGAGTTCGAACGGATGCTGGAGGAGGTATCGCGCGGCGATCGCGGCCAGGTCGTGGCCCGCACCTACCTGACCTCCGAGACGGGCAAGGTCTACACCATGCTCGCCCACGCCGCCGGCCGCTTCGGCGAATAACGGCAAGGCATCGAAAAACGTTGACGGGCGCGCTTGAACGGCGCGCCCGTTTCGTTTTAGGCAGGATGATGGCCACCCTGCCCCTGTCGCTGACCGTGCGCACCGAACGCTGGCCGATCGCCGGCGCCTTCTCGATCAGCCGTGGCGCCAAGACCGAGGCTCAGGTCGTCGTCGCCGAGCTCAACGACGGCCGCCATCGCGGCCGCGGCGAATGCGTGCCCTATGCACGCTATGACGAGACCGTGGCGGGCGTAATGGCGGCGCTCGGTGCGATCGGCAACAAGCTGGCGTTCGGTCTCGACCGCAAGGCGCTGCAAAATGCAATGCCGCCCGGCGCGGCGCGGAACGCGCTCGACTGCGCGTTCTGGGACCTCGAAGCAAAGCGCGCCGGCAAGCCCGCCCATGAGCTTGCCGGCCTGCCCCCGCCTCGGCCGCTGACTACGGCGTACACCATCTCGCTCGGCACGCCGGAGGTGATGGCTAAGGCGGCGCAAGCCGCGTCGGGACGAAAGCTCCTCAAGGTCAAGCTCGGCGGCACGGGCGATCCCGAGCGGATCGCGGCGGTGCGCGCAGCTGCGCCGAATTCGGAGCTGATCGTCGACGCCAACGAGGGATGGACAGCTAGCAATCTCGCGGCAAATCTTTCGGCCTGCGCAGCGGCCGGCGTGACCCTGGTCGAGCAGCCGTTGCCGTCTGACGCCGACGCGGCGCTGGGTTCGATTGAGCGCCCCATCTTGGTGTGTGCCGACGAGAGCGTGCACGACCGCGCCGGCCTGGCTGCGCTGGTCGGCCGCTATGACGCGGTCAACATCAAGCTCGACAAGACCGGCGGGCTCACCGAGGCGCTGGCCATGGTGCAGGAGGCCGAGCGCCTCGGCTTCGGGGTTATGGTTGGCTGCATGGTCGCGACTTCGCTCGCCATGGCGCCGGCCATGCTGGTGGCGCAACGCGCCCGCGTCGTCGATCTAGACGGACCGCTGCTCCTGGCGAAGGATCGGCCTGACGGGCTGCGCTACGATGGCAGCCTGGTTAACCCGCCAACGCCCGCGCTTTGGGGCTAGGCGCGCAGTCACGCGCGGAGCCTGCCGGAGCGACGTCGGTCTTGGGCCCTACCACATCACCCATTTGAGCGGTTACGATGCCGTCCTCCTAAGTGTGGAAACAGCATGCGACGGCGGGAATTTCTCGGTCTCCTGGGTAGCGCGACGGTCGGATGGCCACTCGTGGCCCGCGCGCAGCAGCCGGCGGGCATACGCAGGATCGCCGTGCTGATGGGAGCTGCTCCAACTGAGCTCGGTGAGGTTCATCTTGCCGCCTTCCTGCGGCGGCTCGACGATTTGGGTTGGAAGAAGGATCGCAGCGCCCGCATCGAAGTGCGATGGTGGACGGGCGGGCCGGAGCAGATGCGAATCGTGGCGGGAGAGTTGGTCGCCTTCTCGCCCGATATCATCATGGTCTTCAGCAATCTCGCACTCGCCGTGCTCCGGCCCATTGCGGGAAAGGTGCCGGTCGTGTTCGTGGGCGTCGGCGATCCGGTTGGCGATGGTTTTGTCGCGAGCCTGGCCCATCCAGGCGGCAACATCACCGGCTTCGCGGGCACCGATGCGCCGATGGCCGGCAAGTGGCTTGAGGTGCTCAAGGAGACGGCTCCTCATCTCACCCGCGTCCTGACCATCCTTCATTCCGAAACGCCCGCGCATCAAGCCATGTGGGATGCGATCAAGGAGGCCGCGCCGCGCTTGGGCATCGAAGTCACGCCCGGCGGTGTCCACGATGCAGGCGAAATCGAGAGCGCCGTATCGTCTTTCGCGACGAAGGAGAATGGCGGGCTCGTTGTCCTGCCACACGCCATCACCTGGGCGAACGACAATCTCATCATCGCGCTGGGGCTGCGGCATCGTCTGCCGACGCACTTTGCCACGACCAGCTCCGTCTCGGCCGGCGGATTCGTCTCCTACGGCCTCGACTTCGAGCATAGTTTCCGTCAGACGGCCGAATATGTTGACCGCATCCTGCGCGGCGAGAAACCGGCCGATCTGCCGGTGCAACAACCCGCCAAGTTCAAGCTCGCATTCAACCTGAAGACCGCCAAAGCGATTGGCGTCAACGTGCCGTCAACCTTGCTCACCCGCGCCGACGAGGTGATCGAGTGAGCGGCCCCAATGTCTGCTTGCGGCACTTAGCGGCAATTCGATGCTGACACGACTTATACTGATTGTTGCCCTGGCGACCTGCGCGGCGGCGCCTGCCGGCGCCGCCGATTATCCGACACGGCCGATCCGGATGATCGCACCGTTCACACCTGGATCGCCGGTTGACGTGGTGGCCCGGCTTCTAGCGCAGCATCTGACCACCGAGCTTAAGCAAAGCGTCGTGGTGGAGAATCGCCCCGGCGCCGGCACCACCATCGGCATGAAGGCCGCGGCGCTCGCCGAGCCGGACGGCTACACGCTCTTATTCCAGAGCTCGAGCCTGGTGGTCGCGCCGGCGATGTACAAGAACCTCGACTACGATCCGCTGAAAAGCTTCGCGCCGGTCGCCAACGTGGCTTGGGGCTCGTGGGTGACCGTGGTGCCGCCGTCGCTACCGGTCGGTTCGCCGCAGGAACTGATCGCCCACGCCAGAGCGCATCCCGACACGTTGAATTTCGGCTTCGGCCAGGGCACCGCGCCGCAGCTCGTCGGCGAGTGGTTCAACAAGACCAATGGTTTGCAAATCGCCAGCGTGCCCTACAAGGGCGGCATGCAGGCGATCACCGATATGCTGGGCGGCACCATCCAGCTCAACATCGGCACCACCTCGACGCTGTTGCCGCTGATCCGCGAGGGGAAAATCCGCGCCATCGCGCAATGGGGCAAAAGCCGCGAGACCGACCTGCCGGACGTGCCGACCATGATCGAAAGCGGCTTCCCGGGACTATCGCTCGGCTTCTGGGTCGGACTGTGGGCACCGGCCGGCACGCCCCGGCCGATCGTCGACGAGCTCAACCGCGCGACCAACGCCGCGCTCGGCTCTGCGCCGATGAAGGACAGCATGGCGCGGCTCGGCATCGCACCGAGCATCGGCTCGGTGAAGGATTTCGAAGCCTTCATCGCCGACGAAGCGCCGCGCTGGGCGGAGATCGTCAAGGTCAGCGGCACCCAGATCGACTAGGGCGCGTGCTCCCAAAGTCGGCATCGAATGCGCCATGGGCCGAGTTTCAAATGTCAAATCGCACGCCCTGCGCCAACGGCAGCTCTCTGCCGTAGTTGATCGTATTGGTGGCCCGGCGCATGTAGGCTTTCCAGGAATCGGAGCCCGCCTCGCGTCCGCCGCCCGTCTCTTTCTCGCCGCCGAAGGCGCCGCCGATCTCGGCTCCCGATGGCCCGATGTTGACGTTGGCAATCCCGCAGTCCGAGCCCGTCGCGGACATGAATCGTTCGGCTTCGCGCATGTCGAGGGTAAAGATGCACGACGCCAGCCCGGCGCCGACCGCGTTGTTCAACCGGATCGCATCGTCAAGTTCGGAAAATCGCGTGACGTAGAGCATCGGTGCGAACGTCTCCCGCGGCATCGGACCGGTCTGGTTCGACATTTCACAGAGTGCCGGACGCACATAATAGGCGTCGTCGCCGGCAATTCCCCCGACGCGTTCGCCGCCCTTGATCGTCCCGCCGACCGCGCGCACCTCGGCCAGTGCTTGCTCCATGTTTTCAAATGCACCGCGGTCGATCAGCGGGCCAACCAAGGTATCCGGGGCGCGTGGATCGCCAACTCTGACGGAGGCATAAACCTGTGACAGCTTCTGCATGAACTGGTGATAAATCGTGTCCGCAACGAACAGGCGCCGCAGGGTCGTGCAACGCTGGCCCGCCGTTCCCATGGCGGCGAATGCGATGGCCCGTAACGCCAAATCGAGATCGGCGGACGACGTAACAATCGCGGCATTGTTGCCGCCAAGCTCCAGAATGGCGCGGGCAAACCGGGCCGCAAGGCGTGGCCCGACGCTACGGCCCATCGCCGTCGAGCCGGTGGCGCTGACCACGGCCACGCGACGATCGTCGACCAGAATTTCGCCGGTGTCACGTCCGCCGATCAGGACCTCCGACAGCCCTGCCGGCGCCTCACCAAACCGCTCCGTGACGCGTTGCACGATGGCTTGAACGGCAACTGCCGTGAGCGGGGTCTTTTCCGATGGCTTCCAGATGACGGGGTCGCCGCACACGAAAGCAAGGGCCGCGTTCCAGGACCATACCGCGACCGGGAAGTTGAAGGCCGATATCACCCCGCAGACGCCGAGCGGATGCCAGGTTTCCATCATTCGATGTTCGGCGCGCTCGGTCGCGATGGTGCGGCCGTACAACTGGCGCGACACGCCAACGGCGAAGTCGCAGATGTCGATCATCTCCTGAACTTCGCCAAGCCCTTCCGAGGCAATCTTGCCGGTCTCGAGCGTCACCAGCCGGCCGAGATCGGATTTGGCGGCGCGCAACTCCTCCCCGAGCAGGCGCACGAACTCCCCGCGCCGTGGCGCCGGCACCTCACGCCAGACGGCGAAGGCTTGCGCGGCTCTTTCGATTGCTGCGCTTACTTGCACCGGGTTGGTTTCAGGCAGATGCGCGATGAGTTCGCCGGTGATGGGCGATCGGGCCGCCAGACCGGAGCGGCTGAACGCGGTTTTCGGCACGCCGAGCCGAACCAGAATCTCGAGCGCTTCTTCGCGGAGAGGTGCGATCAGACGTCCACTCATCGCTCTGCCCCTCCCAACTGGGCTTGCGGAGTTTGGACAGGTCTGGCGTAGACCTTTCCGAAACGATTTTCCAAGAACGACGGCAACGGCACGTCCTCCTGACGAACAAACCCGCGCTGCCGGATCTTACCGGCGGCCAGAAGATCGAGCATGGTGCAGACAGCGGAGGCGGTCGTGATTTGGATCGCGGTCAGCGTCTTGCTATCGACATCGCGGCTGTAGATTTTGTTGGCATAAGTTTCCTGCACCAAACTCCCGCCGTTGCGTCCGCTCACCGTCACGAAAATGATGACGACATCTTGCAGCGTGGTCGGAACTGCGTTTTCCAAGATATCTTTCAGCACATCGCGGCGGTCGCGCAGTCGCAGATCGTTGAGCAGCGCGCGCATGATCGCAGCGTGACCCGGGTATCGAATGGTGCGGTAGTCGAGGGTTCGGACCTTGCCTTCGAGAGTTTCGCACAAGGTCCCGAGGCCGCCGGAGGTGTTGAAGGCCTCGTAAGTCACGCCGTCGAGCGAGAATTCCTCCAATCCCTCAAGCGGCGCAACTTCCCGCCGTACGCCATTCACGATGGCTTCACAGGGTTCGCAGTATTCGTTGATGACACCGTCGGTGCTCCAGGTGAGGTTGTAGTTGAGCGCATTCGACGGAAACTGGGGCAGCGCGCCGACCCGGAGCCGGACGCTGTCCAGCACCTCAAAGCGTTTTGCCAGGTCGAAGGCCGCGACGGAAATAAAGCCCGGAGCGAGCCCGCACTGGGGGATGAACGCCGTGCCGGCATCAACGGCGAGCTCCTTCACACGCCGTATGCTGGCCACGTCTTCCGTGAGATCCAAATAGTGGGCACGTGCCGCACGCGCGGCTTCGGCGATGCGCGAATTCAGGTGGAACGGCGCGGCATTGATCACCGCGGACTGATCGTTCAGAAGTCCGAGCAAGCTCGCACTGTTCTCAACATTCAGCGGCACGCGTCGGATGTTTTGGTGCGGCTCGACGCGATCGAGGGCCGCCTGCGAGCGGTCGGTCAGCAACACCCGGTAACCGGCCGACGCCAGCAGACCGGCGACGGTGGCGCCTATCTTCCCGGCTCCGATGACCACCACGCTCTGCATGTGCCCTCGCATTCGCCAGGACCGAAAGAGCTCATCACCATAACCGTGATTCTAGGTGCATGAAACCGAGCCGGACATGAACGGCCCAAAAACCAGGCCGCGTCGGCCACACGACCGCACCACCAAGCGACGCCCTTGAAACCTTTCCGCGTGGCCGTGGTTATCATGATTGGCCAAGATAAAGGAGCGGTCCGTGGAAGACGCACAAATAGGGTGGATCGGCGCCGTCATTATCGGTGGTATCGCTGGGTGGCTTGCGGAGATCGTCACCCGCAGCAACATGGGCATTCTTGTCAACATTGTCCTGGGTGTGATCGGAGCTGGATTGGCGAGCTGGCTCTTCGCCAAGCTGGGCATTCAGATTGGCGGCCCCAATTGGGTTGGCTACCTGGTCGCCGGCTTTGTCGGTGCCTGCATCTTGATCTTCGCGACCCGGATTTTATACCCCGATCGATGGCGGACCTGACGACATAGAGGCCGCCAAAAAAGAAGAGCCCCGCCGAAGCGGGGCTCTGCCGTCCTAGGCGGTCGCCGAGATTACTTCTGGTTCTGCGGGGAAGCGTTGCCGCCCTGCTGTCCCGGATTGGCTTGACCTGGATTCTGAGTCTGCTGACCCGGCTTGTTCTGGCCCGGCGTCTGGTTCTGCTGGTCGGGCTTTTGGTTCGGTTGACCGCCCTGCTGGCTGCCGCTCTGGCCGCTCTGGTTCTGCTGGCCGCTCTTCTGATCTTGATTCTGCTTCTGGTCTTGATTGGTCATATGGAACTCACTTTCGAATATGATTCAGCTATCCTGATTACGTGGTGTCTCATTCGTCGATAAACACCCGTTCCATTTTTTATATTGCTGTGTGTCATTCGACGCGTTGCCCGCGATTGCGTATTCGGATCAAGGCCCTGCCTACGAACGCCAATTGAACGCAGCGCCGACCTGCAAGGCAAGCCGTACAAGTAAGGCGCTGCGTTCAGCAATTTTCGCTGAGCTTGGTCCGGTTCGGCGGCTCTAGCCGGCGCCCAACACCGTAACCGTGACCGGGGCGAGGCCGGACAATCCAATGGCGCGCGCGCCTGCCGGTGTCAGATCGATGATCCGGCCGCGAACAAATGGGCCCCGATCGGAGATACGGACGACGACACGCTTGCCGTTTCGCTGGTTGACGACGCTGACCCGAGTCCCGAACGGCAGCGTCCGGTGAGCAGCCGTCAAAGCCCCGGGATTCACCCGCTCGCCGTTGGCCGTCTTGCTCCAGGCGTGGCCGTCACCGTTCGCATACACCGATGCAATTCCCGTCTGTGGTGCCGCCATAACCTGCGGCGAAAATGAAATTGCGGCAGCAGCAATCAAAGCCCCAAAGCCAAACGTTCCCCAAACCTTCATTCCGTAACCTCATGTGTTGTGGGATTGGATCAACCGCGAGTCGCCGTTGACGACCGGTCGTTTCGCGGCCGAGTGTGTTCATAGTGCGACGCAGCAATGGTGATGTTTAGGCAGGTAATTTGGGGCTTTTGCTGAAGTGTCAATTCGACACGAAGTTCCATAGACCAGTTCCCACATTTCGCGTTCATGCTCTAGGATCGGTACAGGTCGGCCGACGAGAACCACCGTTTGAACGACAGGCCGGGAGAGGACGCCATGATCAGCCGTCGCGCGTGGCTCGCCGGTGCCGTTGCATCGGCCGCCGCCCTCACCCGCCACGCCGATGCGCAGACCTACCCAAGCCGCGTCATCAAGATGATCGTACCGTTCGCCCCCGGCGGGCCGGCCGACACCATGGCGCGGCTCGCGGCCCAGCAGCTGTCGACGCGGCTCGGCCAGAGCGTCATCATCGACAACCGCGGCGGCGCCGGCGGCACCATCGCCGCCAAGGCCGCCGCCAACGCCGAGCCCGACGGCTATACACTGATGTTCGGCAACACCGCGACCTTCGCGGTCGGACCCGCGGTCTACGCCAACATCGGCTATGATCCGATCAAGAATTTCGCGCCGATCGCGCTGTTCTCGACCAGCACCAATCTCCTGGTCACCGATCCGAAGCTGCCGGTGAACTCGGTCGCCGAGCTCATTGCCCACGCCAAGGCCAACCCCGGCAAGATCAACTTCGCTTCGCCGGGCTACGGCAC
>Ga0105248_10008176_pt1 | contig 11491 bp, 6 predicted proteins | sample KBSS34metaG_FD_81524 | JGI IMG/M metagenome (GOLD analysis project Ga0105248, IMG submission 81524) | Switchgrass rhizosphere microbial communities from Kellogg Biological Station, Michigan, USA - KBS S3-4 metaG | ecosystem: Host-associated > Plants > Roots > Rhizosphere > Soil | place...
ACGGCCAACTGAGGCCGGACGGCAGGTGTTGGTCAAGCGCCCGCAGGGTGGCGGTCCCCTTGCGCCCTTGCAAGACGTAACCCCGGCGCCTGTTTCGGTTCGTTCCCTGGTGCATGAATATGGCGGCGGCGCCTATACAGTCAGCGGTGACCTGGCCTTCTACATCAATTACAGCGATCAGCGCCTCTATCTGGCCCCTACCGGCAACGGCGGTCCGGCGCGGCCCTTGAGCGAATTGGGCGAGCAGCGCTTTGCCGATCTGGTGGTTGATATCAAGCGCCGCCGTGTCCTGGCCGTTATGGAAGACCACACCGCTGTCAAAGCCGGGACCGCGCCAGAGCCAAGCAATTCCATTGTTTCGCTCTCATATGACGATGGTTTGACCGAGCCGGCCAAAGCTGTGACTCTAGTTTCGGGCTTTGATTTTTATGGTTGCCCCAGGCTCAGCCCCGATGGCGCTCGCCTTGCATATATTCGCTGGAATCACCCCAACCTGCCCTGGGACGATTCGCAGTTGGTCGTAGCCGACCTTGATGAAGATGGAAACGTGCTCAACGAAAGAGTTGTCGCCGGTGGAAACGATTGTTCGGTCTTTCAACCACAGTGGGGACCGGACGGGACTCTGTATTTCGTTTCGGACAGTTCGGGTTACTGGAACCTCTACGCCGTGCGCGATTTTACTTCGCTCAAGGGCAAGGCCGATTCATTTAAAGTCGAGGCCATAGTACCCAAGTTTTTTGCCCAGTGTGAATTTGGTCTACCGATGTGGGTTTTTGGCCAATCTACTTATGTGGTGTGTAGCGCAAAGTTGATTATCTGCGCTGTTAATCGGCGTGGACTCTGGCATCTGGCTCGTCTGGAGTTGGATTTTGAAGGCGAGCATAAGCTGATTGAAATAGGCTCTCCTTACACTGATATTTCTTATCTCGCACTTGGGGCCAATCGTGTAGCAATGCTGGCGGGATCGGCAGAGCGGCCGACGGCGGTGGTGGAATACGATTGGGGCGATCGCAGCTTTACGACAATAAGGAGTTCAGCGGCTCATGTGCCGGGCAGCGGTTATCTCTCCAAGCCCGAGATTATTGAATTTCCAACCGAGAACAATCGCACGGCCTTTGCTTTTTTCTATCCGCCAACCAATGTCGATTACGAAGACGGAGCTCCTCTGGCGGGTAAGAAGCTGCCACCACTGGTGGTGGAATGCCATGGCGGTCCGACCGGTTCGGCTTCGAGTGTTCTGTCATTGGAGCTGCAGTATTGGACTTCTAGAGGTTTTGCTTTTGTAGACGTAAATTACGGCGGCAGTACCGGTTATGGCCGCGACTATCGCAAACGCCTAAACGACAACTGGGGCATCGTCGATGTCGATGATTGCGTCAACGCCGTCAAGTATTTGATCAAGGAAGGCCGCGTCGACGGGGAACGTGTAGCGATTACTGGTGGTAGCGCCGGTGGTTACACCGTGCTCTGCGCGCTCACCTTCAAGGATATTTTCAAAGCCGGCGCCAGTCACTACGGTATTGGCGATCTTGAGGCACTGGCGCGCGATACGCATAAATTTGAGGCGCGCTATTTGGACAATTTAGTTGGACCATATCCGCAAGCCAAGTCAGTTTATGTCGAACGCTCGCCTATCAATCATATAGAAAAGCTCAAATGTCCGGTCATATTTTTCCAGGGACTGGAGGACAAAGTTGTTCCCCCCAGTCAGGCTGAAGCTATGGTAGATGCCCTCAAGGCTAAGAAAATTCCAGTTGCCTATATCGCTTACGAAGGTGAGCAACATGGTTTCAGGCAGGCAAAAAATATCATCCGCACGATTGAATCGGAGCTTTATTTCTTCCGTAAGATTTTCCAGATCGAAAGCGATGAGCATCTGGAAGCCGTGCCGATTACGAATTTGTCTGATTAAATGAAATTGGGAAGATAATTGCTCGGTGGTTGATGACACAGGATTTTTATAAATTTGAGCCGAGTCGATGCTACCTGGCCCTTGCCCTTGTCCTCGTGCTACTTGTGTCCGCTAGCCCGGCTGCTCCGGCTGAGGACAATTTTGCTATGGCCGTTTCTCTATATGGAGCTAAGCGCTACGCCGAGTCGGAAAAACTCCTCAACAAACATCTTGCTACTTATCCTACTAGCGCCGACGCGCATTACTATTTGGCATCCTGCTATCACTATCAGCGCAAGTTTGTTGAAGCCAGGAAAGAGTACGATTACATAATCAAAAATTTCCCCGGCACACAGGCCGCTACTTACGCTACTCAGGCCATGGCCGGTGTTAGCGGCGTTAAGGCCACTAGTGCCCCTGCGGGTGTCGCGGCTGCCAACCCTGAAACTAAATCTACCGGAGTGGGCAGCTCCTCGGCCGCAGATTTTATTCCCGATGAAGAGCGGGTGCCGTATCGACGCGGTCTGGGTGGGCACTTTTATGTGAACGCCTATATCAATGGTCATTTACAGGAAATGATGCTCGATACTGGAGCGGAGTCGACGGTCATAAGTCTAGACCAGTGGAAGCGGCTGGGCATGCCCACACCAAAGGGTGAATACAGTGGCGCAGGCTCCGGTGTCGGTGGTGTTGTGCACATGTGGACCGAGCAAGCCGACGTCTCACTGGGAAAAATCAAGAAACATATGGAAGTACATGTGGCCGATAGTCCTACGGTGCCACCACTCCTGGGCGAGACATTTTTTGGCGACCTGGAATACAACATGGACAGCCGGGCCGGTTATATTCATTTTTTCAAAAAGGGCCACAAGTCCTCTGCTAATGCCGTGCCCTACAATTCCATAGACATTCCTTTCAGACGCAGTGGCAACAATATGGCCATCACCGCCAAAATAAATGGAGTGCCCCTGGAGTGCTTGTTCGATACCGGCGCTTTTGGTGTCTTGCTCGGCATCAATCAACTGGACGAGGTTGGCCTGGCCGTGCCTTACGGTGCAAAGATGGCGCGCACAGGTGGAGTCGGCGGATCGGTTCCAACTTATTTCTTTCCGGTTAATACTTTTGAAGTAGGCGATCTGAAAAAGACCAATTTTGAAATTGCCGTTTCGGCGTTTCCGCAATCAATTCCTCTTGTTGGACAAAGTTTTTTTGGCGATCGTAAATATGTGATCGATAACGAAAAGATGTTGATTCGATTTGCTCGTTAGGTTGTAGGGCTGCACTGTGTAGGCGTGTTGTATATACGCGAAGAGCTTACACAGAATTTAATTGTCAACAGGCGAGATAAATGGCCCCCTTTGGCTAATTTGCCACTAGAATGACCTCGGTCAATTTGTACTGGCTTGTACTTGTGATTTGACAAAGGAAACACTAGGCCGTGGGAAACCGTTGTACTAAGCTTTCGGTATGCACTAAAGGTAAGCATTGTTCCGCCAGGGACAGCAGCAGCGTGCTGCGTAACCTGCGCAAAACAATCGAGAAGTGCGAGCTGGACTATTTGTTTAAGGTCAAGAAATCGGATTGCCTTGGCTTTTGTAAGCATGGACCGGTAGTAGCCGTGGAAAGTCACGGTATACATTACGGTGGAGTGCGGGAAGGCGACTGTCTGGATATCATCGACCGCCATGCATCGGAACGACACAAAAAACCACTGAAACACCTTCTTTTAAAAGGCAAGAAGCATAAGTAGGCACTAAAGGACGATTCTTCTGGTACATTATGGAAGTGTGTCCTAGGAGCGTTAGTACATGTCCACTGAACCTTCCGGTTCCGGCATATCAAGCGGCGGAGAGCCTCTCTTCAATAAGGTTTTAGCCGACCTGCGTAAGCACAGGCCTGGTCTGGCCACACGTCTGGCCGCCAACTCTACGGTGCTGGAGCGGGTGCGTGAATATGAGAAGCAGACGGCAGTAATCAGTCAGCAGGTGCGACTGGCGGCTGCCCGGGGCGAAGATATCGAAAAGTTGGCTCTGCTGGATCCGGTGACCGAGCTCTACAATCATCGCGCCTTCGTTAAAGAGCTCAAGGCCGAAATGGCCCGTGCTAAGCGTTACCGGCACTCGGCCTCGCTGGTGATCATGAGTGTTGACGGTTACGAGGAGCTGGTCCATCAATTCGGTCCGTTAACAGCCGAAGCGATTCAAAAGATTGTCTCAAATTCCATCCGCTCGGCCTTACGCGAAGTAGATGTGGCCGCTCGTTATAACGCCTGGCAGTATGCCGTTATCCTGCCCCAGACAAATGCCGCCGGTGCCTCGATGGTCGGTGAACGCATCAGACAGCGTGTGGGCAATCAGGCCATTGTGCACAACTGGCAAAACTTTTCCGTGACCGCATCGGTTGGTGTGGCTACTTTTCCCGATCACGCCGTCGAGTACGACGAGCTAATTGCTTGTTCGATGGAAGCGCTGGAAACGGCTCTCATACGTGGCGGCGATCGCGTAGTATCAGTTTAGTTCTAGGATAATTCTAGACTGCCGCTGATTATTCTAGCCTGCCGCAGGCGCCACCCCCCGGTGTCTCGATCAAGATAGAGCAGCCCGCCGGCACATCCACTGTGGCTGTGTGCGATAGCACGGTCTGCTTGCCCGAGGCATCGATCATACTGTTTGCGCCGACACTGCCGGGGCCACCGCCATCAAGGCCGGGCGGTAGTGTCTTACGCCGATTTGAGAGAATGGATGCAGTCATACCTTTGAGGAAGCGCATGCGACGCCGCGCTCCGCAGCCTCCGGCATATAGGCCTTTGCCGCCGCTGCCGCGTCTGATTGAAAATTCTTCCAACAATACAGGAAAGCGCTCTTCCAGAATTTCGGGGTCGGTCAAACGCGAATTCGTCATATGCGTCTGCACGGCATCTGTACCGGCAAAGCCATGACCGGCGCCGCTTCCTCCGGCAATCGTCTCGTAGTACTGGTGTTCAGCGTCGCCGAAAGTGAAATTGTTCATCGTTCCCTGCGAGCCGGCAAGCGCACCAAGAGCCTGATAGAGTGCGTCGACTATTACCTGCGATGTTTCCACATTGCCTGCCACCACAGCGCTGGGATAAGTGGGATTGAGCAAGCTGCCCTCGGGCACTATCAATGTCAGTGGCTCGCTGCAGCCATCATTTAGCGGTATAGAATCTTTGGCCAGGGTGCGAAACACATAGAGAACTGCGGCTCTGGTGACCGCCAGGGGAGTGTTCAAATTATTTGTGGTTTCACCCGAGGTGCCGCTAAAATCAATTATTGCCCGGCGCTTCTGGTTGTCCACAGTCACTTTTACATTTATTTCGCTGCCATCATCCATGGTGCAACGGGCCCGGCCGCTTTTTAAGGTGGTAAGCAGGTCTTCAATAGAACGCGCGGCGTTGAGGCGCACGTGCTCCATATAAGACTGAACTACCGACAGGCCATAAGTCTCCAGCACTCTGTAGAGGCCGTCTTGACCCCTCTGGTTGGCGGCTATTTGCGCTTTCAGGTCTTTGATGTTCTGATCGACATTGCGGGCCGGATATTTGGCTCCCTTGAGCAGGTCGATGAATGCTTCTTCTTCAAAGCGCTCCGAGGCCAGTACGCGGAAGTTGTCTATGAGCACACCTTCTTCTTCGACGTTTTTACTGAGTGGAGGCATGCTACCTGGAGTGATACCACCGACATCGGCGTGATGCCCGCGAGAACCGACAAAAAAGAGCAAGTCCTTTTCATTCTTCGAGCCTGGCGGACCGAAGACCGGGCTGATAACCGTGATGTCGGGCAGATGTGTGCCGCCGTTGTAGGGGTTGTTTAAAACATAGGCCTCGCCCGCTTGAAGATTTTCACCACGGGCGCGAATCAAACTCGTGACAGAGTCACCCATCGATCCAAGATGCACAGGCATATGTGGTGCGTTGGCAATCAGTCTGCCCTGACGGTCGAAAACTGCGCAGGAAAAATCCAGTCGTTCTTTGATATTGACCGAGTGACTGACTCTCTGCAAAGTGATTCCCATCTCTTCGGCGACGGTCATAAAAATATTGTTGAAAAGCTCCAATAGGACCGGATCTGCAGACTTGCCCGGCTCATGCCTTGTCTGTTCATCTTGCGGAAGGTTTTGATTTTGGCTGGCCGATCTTGCTACTAAAAGCGAGCCGTCGTCGAGTACAGTGGCGCTCCAGTTGGGCTCTATAACCGAGGTAGATGCCGGTTCGGCAATCAGCGCCGGGCCGTTAATTTGCAGACCGGTAAAAAGATCCCGGCGGCGGTAAAGCCTGGCCTGACGCATCTTGCCTTTATAAAAAATTTGCCAGGGCAGGCCTGCTTCCGGCTTGTGTTCTGGCTTGTGTTCAGGCTTGTGTTCTGGCTCTTGTTGAGACTTCTCTTCTGCTGCTGATTCTGATAGGCAAAATTCTATTTTTTCATTCTTGTTTTTTTCATTGGTTTTACTGCGGCTTTCCACAAGAATGCTTTCTACAATCAGAGCATTGTCATCGAATACAAATCCGAAAAGTTTTTTGTGTTCAATTTTAAATTTGTGGTTGATAGTGTCTTCGTTGTCTGCTGGCGCCGAATAATCTATCTGGATGGTCGTATCTGAACCGCGGTAGGAAAGGCCAAGCTGGTAGCGGCTCTGCGCTGCTTTTTCTTCTGCCTCTGCGGCCTCTGCTGCTTCTTCTTCCTGACCAATAGTTTGCAGTGTCTCCAGTCGAAGTTCTTCAAAGGCCGGCGAGAGACTTTTTAGCAGGGCGCTGGTAAGAGGTTTGCGAATGGTTCGTTGTTTTATGTCGGTGACTTCGCTTGCGCTGATTCCATAAGCTGAGAGCACGCCTGCCAAAGGGCTCAGGAGTATGCTCTCCAGATTGAGTTTTTCGGCAATCATGCAGGCGTGTTGTCCACCGGCTCCACCAAAGGCTACAAGGGTGGCCCCGCGAACGTCATGTCCTTTTTGAATGGAGACTTTGGCAATCGCCTGGGCCATTTTTTCTACCGCGACAGTGAGAAAACCCTCGGCAATGTCTTCGTCACTTTGGTATTTATTGTCGATTGTGGCATCCGCTTGGGATTGGGATTGGGACTCGGTCTGGGTCTTTTGAATTTTGTCTGCGATAGTCTTGAGCCGTTCACGAGCGGCGCTAATGTCTAGAGCAGAGTCGCCCGTGGGACCAAAAACATGGGGAAAGTGAGCAATTGATAGCCGGCCAAGGACCAGATTGGCGTCGGTAATCGTTGCCGGTCCACCCAGTCCGTAGCAGGCTGGCCCCGGTATCGCCCCAGCCGAGTGAGGACCCACTCGGAAGCGCGCCCCATCAAAGGTGAGGATGGAGCCACCACCGGCGGCGACGGTATGCACGGCTAACATTGGGGCTCGCAATCTGACACCGGCGACGGTGCACTCCATTTGTTTTTCGTAGCTGCCTTCGTAGTATGAGACATCGGTGGATGTGCCGCCCATATCAAAAGCGATAACACTTTTGCAGCCGTGCTTTTGCGCCAGTGCCACGGCTCCCACTACACCTCCGGCCGGGCCCGAGAGAATGGCGTCTTTGCCGCTGAAGACCGCATGTTGAGCCAGACCGCCATCTGATTTCATAAACAACATTGGCGCAGACAGATCTTTTCTCACCTGGTCGATATAACGCTGTAAGGGTGGAGTCAAATAAGCGTCTATAAGTGTGGTATCACCACGGGAGACGTATTTAATCAAGCCGCTCGTTTTGTGCGAAGTGCTGATGTGGCTATAACCCAGCTCCCGGGCGATTTGCGCGCACTCAATCTCGTGCTGCGGGTACTTGTAGCCGTGCATAAAGATAATGGCCGCAGACTTGATATTCTTTTCGCTCAGTATTCGCTCCAATTTTTCGCGCGCCTCTTCCGCTGAAAAAGGGCTGATTATCTGACCGTTCTTATCCAGGCGGCACTCAAGCTCAATGACTTCCTGAAATAGGGGTGGGGGCCGATCAATATTCAGGGCAAAAATGTCGGGCCGATTTTGATAGCCGATAATCAGGGCGTCGGCGAAGCCTTTGTTTGTAATCAGTACGGTTGGCTCGCCTCGCCGCTCCAGCAGTGCGTTAGTAGCGACAGTCGTACCGAGCCGGACTTCTTTTATTTCGACTTTGAATTTTGATTGATCGTATTGCGGGCTTTGTTCGGCCAGAATTTTTTCGATGGCTAAAACGGCCGGATCTTTTTGATAATGCTTACTCTGCGAGAGCATTTTGGTCACCAGCAAACGCCCGTCGCTGGTCAAAGCCACGACGTCGGTAAATGTGCCTCCCCGGTCGATGCTGAAAGATAATTTCACTGTTTTGGCCAACGCAGGTGAACGCCTCGAGACATTCAGTATTGTAGCCAGTCTTTTGCCTGTGTGATCAAATTTTCGGACCGACCAGACCTGCGTCGCGCAGCAGCGCGGACAAATGATCAAATGACTTTTGATAATTGTCGGGCTCAAAAAAAGTGCTGTATTCGGCCAGTAAATCTTTGCGTGTATTGGTATCAAGTGCGTGCATTTGATCGATCCAGACTTTTTTCACGTGCGGTTTGATGGCCGCGACCAGACGCTCGGGATCGTGAGGTAGAAGAGGCGCTATCGAAGCAAACACATTGACGCCATTCTCCTGTAAGGTGGCTATCAGGGCCAGTCTTCTTGAAATACTGGGGGCCATTGGCTCGAATGTGCGCGCTACATCGTCACTGTCTGTTGTGATTGAAACTCCTACCGCTAGTTTATCCCCGAACTCCTTAAGTAGTTCCAGATCTTGCAGTATTAGATGACTGCGCGTATGCATAGTAATTTTAGCCGGGTTATATTTGAGCAGTTCCGTCAAACAAGCGCGACTGAGGCGGTACTTGAGCTCGAGGTATTGGTAAGGATCGGTGGCCGAACTAAAAAAGATTTTCGCACCGTAGACCAGTGCTCTATCTTTGCGGATAAGCTCCGCTGCGTTCGTCTTAACCTCCACCCACTGTCCCCAGTCTTCATAGTTGTGCTTGGATGGAAATTTCGGCACATAACAATAGGAGCACTTGAAAGCGCAGCCGGCGTATGGATTGAGTGAAAAGTCGTAGTGACCCGAAAGTGAGCCGAACTTTTGCGGTGTCAGGATGGATTTGGATTTGACTTCGGTCACAGTCGGCATATCTGATAGTATGCCATATAAACGTATGGTAGTCTAGTGCCTTTGCCTTTGTGGCTGGGATTAAAGGGGATTAGACTCGCCCGGGGGGTGGAGGCGCTAAGATATCCCAACATATATAAGGTTCAAGATTGATGGATGCAAGTGAGGGAAAGGCCGTAGCTACCCAAGACCGCGAAAGTATCAAAGCAGAGTGGCAGAGCCTCAGTCAGGAAGGCTATACCGCCTTTGAAAAGCGCCGCTATGTCCAGGCTGAGACCAGGTTTCAGGACGCGCTGAAGCTGGCGGAGAGCCTCACACAGGGGAAGGAGGCGGGAAAGGCAAAAGATGATGATGAGCGTCAGGACTTCGAGCGGCTGACCAAAAGCCTGAACAATCTGGCCGCGCTGTACCATTTGCAGGCCAAGTACGAAATGGCAGAAGCCATGTATGACCGCTGTTTAGATTTGAAGCTGGCCCTCTATGGTGACGATCATCTCGAGGTAGCGGTCAATCTGCACAATCTGGCTGCGCTTTCCTGCGCTAAGTTGCGCTGGGAAAAAGCTGAGATCCTCTACACCCGAGCCCTGGAAATTCGCGAAAAGCATCTGGGCAAAGAGCACGTTGAACTAGTGCCGATTTTGAAAAACTATGCCATCATGCTGCGCAAGATCAAGCGCGAGGAAGAAGCGGCGGCCATGGAAGAGCGAAAGAGTGCTATCGAAGCGGCGGCCAAAGTTTCTTAGGTTGGCGCTATCGGTAAAGTGAAGTAGGTGATGGTGCCGCGACCGGCTTCAGACTCCGCCCAGATCTTGCCGCCCAGACGTTCAACATTGTTTCTGGCCAGGTACATAGCCAGGCGTGATCCGTAGGTGTGTTCGGCATGTTTGCCTTCGACATAACCGACGAACATATCGGCGATTTCACCCTCCGGCAGGGCTGGTCCTGAGCTGGAAACACCGATACGCATCTCTTGCCCTTTGGACAGACTTTCCACACGCACGCGGCCGCCGGCGCCGGTAATATCGATCATGCGCTCCAATACTTGCAGCAGTATGCCGGTAATCGCTTCTTTATTACCTGAGATATTCGGCAGGCCGGTAACCGTTTTATAATCCAGCATCAGCTGCCGTTCTCTGGCCATCGGTGTCACTTCTTGCAAGCAGTCGGCCACCAATCTGGAAATAGTAATTTGTTCTCTTTGTGGCACCACCGGTGGTGGGACGAAGCCGCCGTACATCATGAGCAGATTGTCGACCAGGGCAATCAGTTGTTGATATTGCCCGTGCAAATCATTCAGCGCCTGACCTGTGGAAGGGGCCACGGGGCCGGCGGCATTGGACATGATGGCCGACCAGCCTGTTTCCGCCTGACTCAGCGGAGCGCGAATATTTTCCTGCAACATGTTGATAATTTCTTGCCGCAAATGAGCATTTTCGCTGCGCAATGATTTGTCTCGCAGCACCATAATATAACCCTGGATATTGCTGTCGTCTCCGGAGAGTGGCTGCAGATGCGCCAGTACGTCAACTTTCTTGTTGCCGCTTTTGTGGAAAATTGTGCCTTCCGGATAGAACTGACTGATCAGGGCATGCGGATCGCCTCCGTGCTGGGCAAAGGCCTGGCCGTGGGCTTGAGCCGTCGGTGCTTCACCCGGTTTGCGCACCAGATCGAAACACATAAGGCCTGCTATTTCGCCCTCGCTGCTGCCGTACCAGTTGAGGAATACTGCGTTGGCATGCAAAATATTGCCGTATTGATCGAGCACCAGGAAGCCTTCAGTAGAGGCTTGAAGCACCGCATCGAGTTGTTGCTGCACAATGATCGCCTGGCGCGTGGCCTGGTTCATCTGACCTTTGTATTCGGCGATTTGTTTGGCCTGATGGGCGATGTTACGGTTGAGAAGGTCGGCTTGTTGATTGGACTGTTCGGCAATGACGATTTTTTCTTTGACACTTTCCGCTTGCTTGGTCAGTTGTTGCTTCAAGCTCTGGGTAGTGGAGCGCATGGACAGTACGGCCGTATCAATCAACTCACCCAGTTCCAGCCAATCTCCGCTCAAATTTTCCAGCGGAGGAATTACTTGTTTATTGGAGGCAATGTCGCGTGTGCGTTTAATCAAGAAGCGTATGGGGCGGTCGACCGAGGCTGAGATTTGCGATGATAGAAGCCAGCCGACGAATATGCCGAGAATGCCGACTAATCCGCCTAGCAGCGCAGTCTCGACAATTTTGGAAAATTCGCTGGGCACATCTTTGGCAATCAAAATATAGGCCAGTACGTCCTGATTATCCTTGGCGGTAAGCCCCAGCGTGCGCCACCAGGCATACTCGCGTTCGAAGCCCAGGGTAGGCACAAGCAGTCTGGTCAGGCCCTCGATACTAAAGTTGAAGCCCGGTTTGGCGGCGCCGGCTGCGCCGGCTTCCAATGCGGCTTTGGGTATGGACTTCAGGCCGTTGTTA
>Ga0105248_10008177_pt1 | contig 11489 bp, 16 predicted proteins | sample KBSS34metaG_FD_81524 | JGI IMG/M metagenome (GOLD analysis project Ga0105248, IMG submission 81524) | Switchgrass rhizosphere microbial communities from Kellogg Biological Station, Michigan, USA - KBS S3-4 metaG | ecosystem: Host-associated > Plants > Roots > Rhizosphere > Soil | place...
CCTTCCGTTTGGTCAACGCCGCGGACCAGTCGACCTTCGTCAAGTTCCACTGGAAGCCGCGGCTCGGCCTGCAATCGACCATTTGGGACGAGGCGCTGAAGCTCCAAGCTGCCGATAATGACTACCAGCGGCGGGATTTGTGGGAGGCGATCCGCACCGGGGCTTTTCCGGAATGGGATCTCGCCATCCAGATCTTCGATCAGGCGTTCGCAGATAGCCTGCCCTACGACATTCTCGATCCGACGAAACTGATCCCGGAGGAGATGGTGCCGCTCCGCGTGATCGGCCGCCTGACGCTCGATCGCAATCCCGACAATTTTTTTGCCGAGACCGAGCAGGTCGCTTTCTGTCCGGCGAATATCGTGCCCGGCGTCGATTTTACGAACGATCCATTGCTGCAGGGGCGCCTGTTTTCCTATCTGGATACGCAGAAGTCGCGGCTCGGCACGGCGAATTTTCACCAGTTGCCGATTAACGCGCCGAAATGCCCGATGGCGAATTTCCAGCGGGACGGCCAGATGCAGATGGGGGTGCCGGCGGGTCGCGCGAATTACGAACCCAACAGCCTTGCCGCACATGGCGAGGAAGGCGGCCCCCGCGAATGCCCTGCTACCGGTTTCACGACGGCGCCGGACCAACCGGACCGCGAGGAGGAGGGCAGCAAACTCCGGGTGCGGGCGGAACTGTTCGCCGATCATTACAGCCAGCCGCGCTTGTTCTGGCGCTCTGTAACCGACAGCGAGCGGGCTCACATCGCCTCGGCCTTCACCTTCGAACTTTCCAAAGTCGGGCTGCAACAGGTTCCGTCCCGCATGGTGGCCAACCTGCGCAATGTCGATGAGGAACTCGCCCAGCGCGTTGCCAATGGCCTCGGCATCGGATTGCCGGAGAAAGCGCAGGCGGCATGCGAGCCCCTCGAACTCGAGCCGTCGCCGGCGTTGTCTATCCAGAAGAATATGAAGGAGACGCTCAAGGGGCGCAGCGTCGGCCTCCTGATCGCCGACGGATCGGATGCAGCCGAGATCAGTGCCGTTGTGGATGCGGTGGAACGGGAAGGGGGAAGGGCTGTCCTCGTCGCCCCACGCGTGGGAGGGGTAACTCTGGCCGATGGCTCGCTGTTGAAAGCCGACGGGCAGTTGCTCGGCTCACCATCGGTCATCTTCGATGCGGTGGCGATCCTGCTCTCCAAAGAGGGGACGGGCGCGCTGCTGCGGGAGGCCGCAGCCATCCAGTTCGTGATGGATGCTTTCGGTCATCTGAAAGCGATCGGTGTCTCGAAGGCTGCGCAGCCTCTGCTGGACAAGGCCGGGATCGAGGCCGACGATGGTGTCACTAACCTTGGCAAGGATTTCATCCGGGCCGCTGCAAAGCGCTTCTATGCCCGCGAACCGCGGTTACGGATGCTGGCCTGAGGGGAGAGTAGACGAAGCGGTAATGATCGAACATCGCAGGCCGGGACGGCCTTGCCGAATTATGCCGATAAGAGCCGGAGGCTCACACGTCGTCATGGTTGCCGTGACGGCGGTTATCGAGGTGGTACTATGCGGATCAGATGAATGGCGCTCGGGGAATTTCGCATTTCGGTGATTGCAGCCTCTCGAACTTCATCCATGAGTTCAGCATCGAACCCCTCCATTTCTGGCTGCATTTCGATGTCGGTCTCTACGACGAGAACGAGCCGCAACTCGCGGCCATCGAGTTCCCATTCGTGCCAGCTGCGTACGATACGCGAATGGATCGGAAGATCAGTCATGACCTGACATATCGTCCATCAATATCATCCGGCACCGAGCTCAATAAAAGGGAGCCAGTTTTCTTCTGAGATAAACATCCGCGCGGGCTTTGCCTGGGACCATGGACCTTCGGCAAAGTAGCTGTCGTAGGCGCATGAGGTTGAGAAGAAAATTCCGCCCGCATAAACTGCGGACGGAATTTCATCCATTGGTTAAAGGCGCGTATCTTCCTGCGCATAGAGCGCACGCTCGCGTGCGATATCGTCAGGCTCATATACCGGTGCTAACGCATCGAAGCGCTCCCATCCGCTTTTGCGATAGGCCGCCCGACGAGTGGCTGGGTCGATCGCGCGGTAGCGGTTCATGATCGCCTCGGCCTCAGCAGTATGGCTGTTGCCCACTCGTGCGCTCACCAGCGTGCCGCCGCGACGCACGCCCTCGGAATAGAGATTGGCATCCTCCTCGGAAATACCCTCTTTCTGAAGTGCGCCGACAATACCCCCAGCAGCGCCACCGATGACCGCTCCAGCCACGACGCCCGCCGCCGTGGCCGCGAGCCAACCCGCCGCCACGACAGGGCCGAGCCCTGGAATAGCGAGTACGCCGAGGCCGGCCAGCAAACCGCCTACACCCCCGGCGGCAGCGCCAGCCCCGGCGCCGATACCAGCATCCTCGCCTGCTCTGGTGCGCGAATGCACACCCTCGGCATCATTGGCGATCAGGCTGATATCGTTGCTGGATACCCCGATATGTTCCAGCTCGCTCGCGGCGGCGGAAGCATCGGAGTAATTGTCGTAAAGTTTTATAATAGTATGTGACATCGTTGAGATTCCTTTATCTCGGGCTTACGTTGCCTTTATAGTCGAGCGCGACACGCACTTTCTGGCCGTCGCGCATCGCAGTGCCCTGCCAGAGTCCGCTATCGTCTTTGGTGAGGCTAGAAACGTGCTTATAGCCAGCCTTTTCCATGCGCTTGCGTGCCTGGGACTGGGTGAAGGAATTGGCGCCTTCCGACGGCGCCGCCGTCGTCTGCGCTTCACTGCTCTTGATCATGGGGTTCGAGGAACCCTGCGTCGTGGCCTGAGGAGGCTGCGCGGACGCCACGCTGGCTAGCAGCATTACGGCTGTGGCGGCGTTCCATGTTCGTTGTTTCATCTTGCTCTCCTATGGCCTGCGCAGTGGGCTTTCCCAGCGGTTGGCGTGGCAGGAAGGCGCCCGTGGACGGCCTCAACCACGATTTGCTAAGCCCACATCCGACACGTCACCTCGTAAGGCGCTCAGCGGTGGGCGGGCCTATTTCGATGTAAAAGTCTGTTGCGGGGCACGCTGCCGAGCCTCACGGCGACGACGACGCTCCAAGCTCCGAAATTATCATCGAGGACGGACGCTGGTTGGTTGACTACCCGTCCGGGATAACCCGCTGTAATAGCCGGCGACCGGATGGTCATGGGTAGAACCGCTTGCGAGAAGCGGCGTTCCGTTTGCCTGCCAGAAGCAACACAGATCAATACGATTGTGCGCCGACCGTTGGCCCCATCTTTTCGCGGGCCTGCGTGTGGTGGAGCGCTTGAGCCGTCGCGCGTTGGCAGTCGCCTTCCGATGAATGGGCGCGAGAGCCTTTTCCCCCAGCTGGGCGCCGGCCTGTGGGAACGCGGCCCCGCGTCGCCATGGCGCCCAGATTCTGCATCTCGTTCAGCCAGGCAGCCTGCCAGAACCACCAGGCTGCGATGATCGCGGAACCGGACCGCGTAAAAACGTCCACCTTCTCGGGCACCATCCGCGCGAGTTCGGTATGATCCGCCTTGAGCGGTGAGCGCAGGGCCGAGCCGATTATCGTCCTGCGGGAGGAGACGACACTGCCCGCCGCACCCCGTGTCTCCGCGACGCGCAGGCTGGTTTCGGTCATCGTGAAGCCCGCTGACATCAATCGGCTCCAGCTGTTGAAGGGATCGAACATCAATTCGCGTCTCCTTGCTCTGCTCTCTGCCGCTCCGCCATTTCGGCGGCGGATACGAGGCTGTGACCGGTTCTTGCCGCGGCGTCCGGCGTCAGAGTGAGGGCAACGCCATTGGGGCCATCGAGAAGGACGACCCCATCTTCGGCGCTGGCAATGCCGGGCTGGGACAGGGGCTGCGGAACGGAGAAATTCATGGGGATAGCCTCGCGCTGGAGGAGCCGGACCGACAATCTTGCTCGATATAGAGATAGTCTGGATCGAACTGGCCGCGCTCCGCCAGTTTATCGGGATGGGTGATCTCGACCAGCGAAGAGCGGAAAACGCACAGCCGCTCCTCGCGTAAATGGCGCATCACCCGGTTCACATGGACGTTGGTAAGCCCGCAGATCTCAGCCAGATCGGTCTGGGTGATGCCGAGCGCGAAGCGGTGTCCGTCGCTCAGCCCGGCGGAAACCAGGCGTACATTCATTTCGCACAGGAAGTGCGCCACGCGGCCGACCGCATCGAGCCGGCCCAGCCGGAAGAGCCACGCGCGGTGGATGGCTGCGTCAATGAGAGTCGAAAACCAGAGCTTGCGTGCAAGGCCCGGCATTTCCTCAAGGATCGTATCGAGCGCATCGTGACGCACGATCGCAATCGTGGCGGGGGTTATCGTCGCGACGTCGTGATCGAGAACCTTGAGCGGGTAAGCATGGAGATCAAAGAAATCGCCGGGAACGTGCATCGCCACGAGCTGACGCAGCCCGTTGCGATCGTCGATATAGCGGCACATGAAACCCTCGATCAGCAGGCTGCTGACCCGCAGCCTCTCTCCGGCTCGAACGATCATGGTTCGGGAATCCACGGTGCGGATTTCGGTGATCGCCGCTTCGAGACGGGCGCGTTCCTGCGGCTCCAGTTCAACGCCGCGCTTGCCTCGTAGAAATCGCTCCGTGAACATCGGCTCACGATTCCTTGGCCGGAGGGGAATATGGAGGGGCGGGACGCTCTGCATCTTCCATAACAATCGGCGACCGGGGCCGTTGCGTCTCACGGATCACAATCGGGATGACGCAGGTTAGTTTTCGCCATGGCTGCCTTCGCGTCGGGCTTCGTTGCGGCAGGGGCCGGGGGGCGTTGCCCTAGCGGCGCAGCGGCGCGCGAGCGGCAAGGTCGTTACGGATCGTCGTCGCCGCGACACCGCCTTCCCCCATCGCATGGCTGATCTGATCCAGGCCCAGCACGACATCGCCGGCCGCATAGAGACCGGCGATGTCGGTGCGTTGATGGGCGTCGACGAGTAGGCATCCATCAGACGACACCGATGCCCCGAGTGACTTCGCCAGTTCAGAGCGGCTGTCGGAGCCGAGCGCCGGGTAGACGCTGGCGAAGCGCTCCTCGCCCGATGGCAGGGCGATCAGGATCGCATCCTCCATGAAGTCGAATCCAAGCGGCGGGCCGTCCGTCAGGCATATTCCGGCGCTCTCGAGGCTACCTCGTTGATCGGCGGTCAGCGCATGGGGGCCATCCGGTGCGATGAGGCTCAGGCGCGCGGTGAAACCCCGCAGGAATAGTGCTTCCTTGTAACCGCGTTCGCCCGTTCCCAACACGGCGACCGGTCGATCGGTCACCTCATAGCCATCGCAGATCGGGCAGTAGCGGATCAGGCCGCGCGCCACGGCCTGCGCATGGCGCCCTTCGTCGATGCCTGTGGGCCGTCGGTTGACGACACCGGTCGCGATGAGGACGGTACGGCTATCGAACGCAGTGTTGGCTGTCTCGACGTGAAAACCGTTTTCCTGCCGTGTGAGCCCAGTCACTCGGCCGGTATCGAGAGTGCAGCCATGGCGCCGTGCCTGATCCTGCATCCGGTTCAGCAGGTCCTTTCCCGTTATGCCGCCCGGAAAGCCGGCGAGATTGCGGATAACAGGTATCTGCGCCGTCCGGCCATGGCCGGCATCGACGATGCGGATGTTCATATGGAACCGGGCGAGGTAGATGGCTGCGGTCAGACCGGCAGGGCCACCACCCACGACGAGGCAGTCGAGCAGATGCGCCTCCGTTTTCCACCTCCCAGCCCGTTGGCGTTTTATTTTTCGGCCTGCGCCATTAACTCGGCTTTGCGTTTGGCAAGCTGAGCCCCGAGGGCCTTGAGGTCAAGATGGGCCTCGCGGCCTTCGGGGAACATCTCGCCTTCCTCTTCCTCGACATGATGATTGATATACTCACCGAGGACCGTCACCTTCGCATCGAACAGCCGGTCTCCGGCATTCATTGCCTGGATCTCGGCAATCAGCTGCTTGGCGCTTGCATGTTCGACCTCGGCTTCGTCGATCAGATCGTCATTGTCGATCGCCGCGCGGGCAGCGGGATAATAGATTTCCTCTTCGATCTGCGCATGTACGATCAACGCAAGGCAGATCTTGTCGGCCATCGCCTGTTTCTCGTCAGCGGTTTCTAGCTTTTCATAAGCCTTGAAATAGCCCTTCACTTCGCGGTGATCGCCCTTAAGCAGCTTGACCGCATCCGTCGGACGAGGGGCTGTGGCCGCTGCTTCGCTGTCAGAGCGGGGCGTCGGCTTATGCTTGTTGGTTGAGGTCGCCATTTCACTCTCCGGATTGAATGGGGGCCTGCCGATGCTGCCCACTGGTTCGCAAGGAAACGGCTGGCGAAGCGCGAAGCCCCCGGCAGCAACGCGAATTTAATCGGCATCAATACGATTGATCAGGAATACGGAGAGTAGCTGGTCGGTGCCGCCGGCTGTGCGGTGACGAAATGGCGAGCTTCCTCGGCCGCTGGCGGGTTATCGAAAGCAGTCGCGCCGACGGAACTCTCAGGGCTCCTGACCTCTGGCGAGCACGGCTTCCAATTCGGTCGGATCGATCGTCACGGTCTGGGTCATGCCGTGGTGGCGAAGAATCAGCAGCGTCGCCACACGGCGATAGCCCGTTCGTCCATTGCCCTCGATAATTTCCTCGTCGGTCTCGATCTCGTAACGGCCGGCGGGCTGCATTTCCTGAATGCCTGCGAGGCTGAAGGGCGCGGCAAAGGTGACGAAGGATTTGGTTGTCCGCAGGGTCATCGCCGTGGCTCCCAGCACGGACCTCCATCGTCGGCCCAGCCGGCCAAAGCATCGCTGATGCTATAAGAAGCAGGCAAAGCCTCTGGTCGGATGCGTGGGAGCCTCGTCCGCTGTTCCACCACAAGGGCGCGATAGCGGTCGGCCATTCCCTTATGGGCCATACGAGCACCGGGATCGGTCGCGGCATTCATCAGGTTGACCGAAATGTTCAGACGATCTTCGAAATAGGTGGCGTCCATCGGACACATCTCCCGATCGGCAAGCGGGAGCGCATGTTGTCTCTCAGTCACGGGATGCTTGCGGCAAAAATCGGGTGATGCGCCATCATAGCAGATTTAGACGACGATCACCCGTCGTTTATAGTCCGCTGTTAGCCGGCGCATCTGCAAAGTCGCGATCAGGATTTTCGCTCATCGAACGATTTTCCTCTTCGGAAAAATGCGACGCTTTCGGTTCGCTGTTTTGCGGGGACGCATTATTTCGTTCGTACCGAGCTTCGCGACGCTCGGCGACCAGGGCTTCGCGACCCCATGCGGTGGCTGCCTCCATCGCAACATTGCGGACATTCCCTAGCGCCGTGCCGGCAGCGCGTTTGCGATGCAAAGTTTCCTGCGCTCGGCACAGGGCGGATGTAGGGTACATCGGACTATTCCTTTCCCGAGCCATGCCCGGTTGATCGGCCACCACCATTCGTCAGCTTCCGCTAGATTCGGGCAATATTCCCTTGGTGGAGGGATTTGATGCGTTGACCTTGGGCGGAGCGGCCTTTTTCGGTTTGCGCGCTTCCTTGCTGCCTCTGCGTTGTCCCTTGGCCATGGTGATCTCCTGTATACTCGGGTTTCGCGTGTCGACGGCGCGTTGGTGGAAGCGCGGGCAACTTTTCAGGAGAGCGGAGTGTCCCGCATCGCCTGTGCAAGGGCATCGGCCAGAGTGGAGTAACGGTAGGATTTGTACAGAAACCAGTCGGCCGGGATGCGCGTGATCCCATACCCCGCCATCAACTCTTCTTGGGCCGGGCCGCAGAGGGGAGGTGGCGTGGGCTCTGCAAAGGTTGGGGGCCCGGGGTGAATGAGGTTCTCTCGCTGCGCGGGAGGACCGTAGGATGGACCATTCCAATCTGCCTGGCGTATCATCCAGCGCCCGGCTTGGGCGGCAATCAGGGTAATCAGCGATAAAACGAGGATATCTCCGGGGAACCAGTCGAGGATATTTTCGAAGCTCTTGGCGGGCGGCTTTGGAAAGCCTGAAAGCCGCAGCGCATCGAAAAGCGTCATTATCAGAATCGCCGTTCCCGCGACGCTCATCAGCCAAAAGATAATCAGGAAAGGGCGGCGCAAACTTCGTGAAATCCGCAAGGAAATGCGCGCGAGAGCGGTGGAGGAGGGGGTGGGGATCATCCTTGGGCCTACATCCACCGACTAGATATGGGATGCACTGACTCTCCTTCTCGAACGTGGCTCGCCGCGGGCCTCGAATGAATCATAATTGATGTGGATTTCCCTGGAATATTCCAGGAATAATACGCCATATTCATGAATCTACGACCGGAGAGATAAGATGTTTCCAATCATATTTTGGAAAATATTTGAGGCTGCGTATGGCATGTAGGGATTGATATAGAATATTTCTAGGTGGATGATTTGTTTATGTGAAATTATTATGATTTTTGATAGATAAGGCAAAGGAAATCGGGTGCTGGAAGGGATGGGATTTCATTCATCATGGCGGTCGTTCCGTCCGCTTCGAGCCACCCACGGGAGCCGCCGATCTTTCGGAATCGCAACGTGTGCAATGGGTGCGCGGCCATGCGCAGGAATTCGGAGGCGATGCCGACCGGCTCGTGCTCTCGGGTCATTCCGCCGGCGCTTACAATGCGGCGATGCTGGCGCTGAACCCCCGTTTTCTTGGAACCGACAGGAAGGCAGTGCTGGGACTGATCGGCCTCGCCGGCCCTTATGATTTCCTGCCCTTCGACGGCCCGGTTGTTCAGCAGGCCTTCGGTGTCATCGGCGATCCTGTCGAAACGCAGCCCGTCCACTATGTCGGCCCGGGCAACCCGCCTGCGTTTCTGGCGACCGGCGACAAGGACGAAATGGTGCGGCCCGCCAACAGCGACTCTCTCGCGTCAAAGCTGGATGCCGTCGGCGTGCAGGTCGAACGGCGTCGCTATCCGGAGGTTGGACATGCCGGGCTCGTCACAGCCATCGCCAAGCCGCTCCGCGGACGAGCTGACAGACATGGTCGCCTTTGCCGATCGGGTCACCAGATAACATCGGTTGAAATCCAGCTATCTTTGTCATTCGGCTGATAAGCCGCGTGGTGCTATGCGCCCCATGGCGGTCGTCTCAGTCGATTGCGATCGAGTCCAAAAGCCGACGCTCGTCCAGATGTCCTCTGTGTCGCGATGATCAGAGGTTACTGCGACACCGCCATTGTCCCGGTTTGCCGCGCGTCACGTGACGTGACGCGCGGCAGCGAACTTGCGGATCGCGCGTTGTCTTGGTTTGGAAGCGGCGGTCATGTCGTTCCGCCAACCGCGAGGACCTATGACAGAACAGAACGAAGCCACCAGCTTGTTGGCGCTGGCTCGCACGGATGGCCTCAAGGTTCGATCGCGCGATGGGGATGCGTTGGGCAGCATCCACGCGCTGATGGTCGACAAGCGATCGGGGCATAGCAGGTATGCGATCCTCGGTATCGGTGGCTTCCTTGGCATGAACAAGAGCTTCTATCCGCTCCCTTTCGAGCTCCTGGCTTACGATGCGGCTGAAAACGGATATGTCGTGACAACCGACCGGCGCTTGCTGGAGGGAGGCCCCAGTTGGGCCAACAATGCCCCCGACTTCAATCAAGCCTACGCCGACCGGGTCGCCAGCTACTACGGTGTGAACGCTGCCGAGGTCGCGTGATGCGGACGTTGAAGCGGCCTGCCGGTCAAATCAATCGGCCGCCTCGGTCCGGCCAGTCGACGCGGCGCACCTTCACGGTAACCTCAATCCTATCGAAGTCTTCTGGCCGCTCGGGGAAGCCACCCGCGACCGGCATGATCTGACGGTTCAGACGCGCGAAGGCGACAGGAATCAGGTTGGCATTGCCGACGCGACGATGTGTGGGATCGAAGGCGATCCAACCAGCGCCCGGGAGGCAGATCTCGGCCCAAGAGTGCGTCGATCCGGGATCATCCTCCGGTTGACCGACATCGACGAGATAACCGGAAACCGCGCGTGCATCGTAGCCGAGATGACGCGCCGCCTCGATGAACAGCGCCGCGATGTCGCGGCATGATCCGCTACAGGTGCGGGAATGATGGACAAGCTCATCGTCATGCTCCTTGGTTGAAGGAGCCTCGATGCTCTGCCTCGCTCGCCGCCCTCTCAACGGGAGCTGGGCGGCGATACTTCTAGCGCGACCTCACCACGCGCGTCCCTCCCGCGCAGCGGGTTCGTTCAACGGCCAGGTCGAGCCGGAATGCGGCCTTGGCGGCAGCGCGCCAATTCGGGCTGAGCAGGGCCATTGCCGAGAATTCTAAATCGATCGGGCGGCTATCGGATGGAAGCGCGCGTCCCTCCTGCAATGTGACGGCGCGCGAACTGCCGCAGATATGTAGTTTGGTGCGGCAGACAGGTTCTGCCGTTTTGGCGCAAATTCTCGGAGTCTGAAGGCCAGCCCCGCGGGAGTGGTCCGTGGCGGGCGGAGAGCCCCTATGACCCCGACCAAGCTACTTCTCGGCCAGATATTCGTCGTCTTCGCCATCGTGCTGCTCGGCATATGGCTCGCGACCCAATGGGCCGCGGCTCGCCTCGGCAATCAGCCGGAACTGGGCCTTGCCTGGTTCGTGCTCGCCGGCCGACCCATCTATGGGCCTTGGGCGCTGTTCGGCTGGTGGTTCCATTTCGACGCCTATGCGCCCCACATCTTCGATCGTGCCGGCGCGATCGCCGGGGCCAGCGGTTTTGTCGGCTGTGCCGCCGCGATCGCGGGCTCATTGTGGCGCGCGCGCCAGGCGCGCCGTGCCACGACCTATGGCTCGGCTCGCTGGGCCAGTCTTGGGGATATCCACGCGGCCGGTCTGTTCAATGATGCTGGCGTCTTCCTCGGACGGCTGGGGCGCCAATATCTGCGTCACGACGGGCCCGAGCATGTCATGGCGTTTGCGCCGACCCGGTCGGGCAAGGGGGTTGGCCTCGTCGTCCCGACCCTGCTCGGCTGGGCCGGATCCGCCGTCATCCACGACATCAAGGGCGAGAACTGGCAGCTGACCGCCGGCTGGCGGAGCCGTTTCTCGCACTGCCTGCTGTTCAATCCTACCGATGCTTCCTCGGCGCGCTACAATCCGCTGCTCGAGGTGCGCCGTGGCCCGGACGAGGTTCGCGACGTCCAGAATATCGCCGATATCCTCGTCGACCCGGAGGGAGCGCTCGAGCGGCGCTCGCATTGGGAGAAGACCAGTCATTCGCTGCTGGTCGGCGTCATTCTCCATATTCTCTACGCGGAAGAGGAAAAGACGCTTGCTCGCGTCGCCACCTTCCTCTCCGATCCGCAGCGCCCGTTCCCAGCCACGCTCAGGCAGATGATGGAGACCAACCATCTCGGCACTACCGAGGCGCCGTTGGTTCATCCCGTCGTGGCGTCCGCGGCACGTGATCTTCTCAACAAATCCGAGAACGAGCGCTCGGGCGTGTTGTCGACCGCCATGTCCTTTCTCGGGCTTTACCGTGATCCGATCGTGGCCACCGTC
>Ga0105248_10008178_pt1 | contig 11488 bp, 8 predicted proteins | sample KBSS34metaG_FD_81524 | JGI IMG/M metagenome (GOLD analysis project Ga0105248, IMG submission 81524) | Switchgrass rhizosphere microbial communities from Kellogg Biological Station, Michigan, USA - KBS S3-4 metaG | ecosystem: Host-associated > Plants > Roots > Rhizosphere > Soil | place...
CGTCAACGCCGGAATTAGCGGACCGATGCTGCGCGCGACCGGCGTGAACTACGACATCCGCAAAGTCGATCATTACGGCATATACGATCGCTTCAAGTTCCGCGTGCCTCTCGGCGACCACGGTGACATCTACGACCGTTACATGGTCCGCATGCTCGAGATGCGTGAGTCGATCTCAATTCTCAACCAGGCCCTGAAAGACGTGCCCGCTGGCCCGGTGATGGATCCGAAAGCCAAGATTCGCAATTTCCGCCCCAAGGCCGGCGAGTCGTACGGACGCATCGAGGCCCCGAAGGGCGAACTTGGTTTCTACTTGATCAGCGACGGCAGCCCGAACCCCTATCGTTATCGTGTTCGACCGCCAAGCTTCATCAACCTCACAGTTCTGGAAGATATGTGCCTCGGCTCGAACGTTGCCGATGTTGTTCTGATTTTTGGAAGTGTCGATATCGTACTCGGAGAAGTGGACAGGTAGCGACTCACTACGAACTCCGAAGGAGCTTTGCATTGCTGGGTGATGGAATTCTGAAGGGACTGGTAGAGACGGCGAGAAACTTTGCCGGCAGCTATGTCTCGAAAGAACGGATGACGACCGTCGAATATCCGGAGGAGCGCCTGCCGCTGCCGGAAGCTGCGCGAAACTTTCCGTTCCTCGTCTACGACGGCGACGACTGGGAAAAGGGCCTTCGCTGCGTCGCATGCCAGATCTGCGAAAAGGAGTGCCCGCCGAAGTGCATCTACATCGAGAAAAGTAAAGACAAGAAGCCCGACTACGTGGGCAAGCCGCAGATCTATCCTGCAAAATTCGACATCGACATCTCGGTCTGCATGAGCTGTCAAATCTGCGTTGAGGTCTGTCCCTTCGAAGCCATCAAGATGAACACCGAGTTCGAGCTCGCCACCGACGACAGATTCGGCGGCCTCCTTCTCGATCGCAAACAGCTCTCCCGCTCCAACGAGTACTACCACCAGATCCATCCCACCGAAGCCAGCGAAGTTGACGCGCGCCTCGCCGAAGAGAAAGCCAAGGTAGAAGCGAAAGCCAAGGCCGCTGCGGAAGCCGCGTCCGCAAAAGCTGCAGCAGCCCCGGCCGCCGCACCTCCCGCAACTCCTGCCGCCAAACCTCCCGCACCGGTAGAAGCCAAGTCCGCCAAAGCCGCAGAGGTCGCAAAGGCTCCAGCCGCCGCCACTTCGCCCGCAGCGCCGAAACCTCTGCCGGGGACGGGAAGTGACGGAACAGCTCCCATGTCCGCGGAAGACAAGAAAGCCGCTGAGACTCCAGCGAAGCCAGATGAAGGAGAGCCGAAAGCCCAAGGAGAGCCGAAAGAATGACAGACAGGCTCGACCAGATTTTTGTACTGCTGAAGCATTGGTTGCTTGGTTATCTCCCCGAGAGCTGGCAGACTCCCGTCGGCGTCGTCATCAGCGTCGTCTGCATCATCGGCCTTTATCCCGCGCTCTTCGCCATCACTACGGTTCTCGAACGCAAAGGCGTCGCGCGTATTCAGAATCGTCTCGGCCCGAATCGCGTCGGCCCTTACGGAATTCTTCAGCCCATGGCCGACGGCATCAAGTCGCTGACTAAGGAAGATATCGTTCCCACCAGCGCCGATGCAGTAGTCCACTTCCTCGCGCCGGTGATTCTCGTCGTCACCGTCTTCATGGGCTTTGCCGTGCTGCCCATGGGCCGCAACATGGTCCTCGTCGACATGGACGCCGGCCTGCTCTTCTACTTCGCCATGGGTGCTTCGACCGAGTTGTCCGTCTTCATGGCTGGTTGGTCGAGCCGCAATAAATATTCGCTCCTCGGCGCCATGCGCGCGGTCGCTCAGATGATCAGCTACGAAGTCGCACTGCTGCTCTCGAGCGTAGTGATCGTAATGATGACCGGCTCGCTGTCGCTCGTAAAAATTGTCGAAGCGCAAAACCACTACAGCTACGGCTTCCCGCACTGGTTCATCTTCACGCCATGGGGACTTGCCGCGTTCATCATGTACGCCGTCGCCGGCACTGCCGAGACGAATCGCTCGCCCTTCGATCTTCCCGAAGGCGAATCCGAGCTCGTCGCCGGATATCACACCGAATATTCCGGCTTCAAATTCGCTCTGTTCTTCCTCGGCGAGTACGTGGCGATGTTCTCCATATCCGCGCTCGGTTCCACGCTCTTTCTCGGCGGATGGATGGCGCCTCTTTCCGTACTCCAGGTCGTTCCTTCGTGGATTTGGTTCTTCGGCAAGCTCTTCGTTTCGATGTGCGTCTTCATCTGGCTGCGCGGAACCCTGCCCCGCCTGCGTCAGGACCAGCTGATGAACTTCGCGTGGAAATTCGTCCTGCCCATGTGTTTGCTCAACCTTTTCGTCGCCGGACTCTGGCGATTCATGGGCGACGGCTGGCTGCGCTGGCTGGTCTGCTCCGCGATCCTGATTCTTGCCTACGTCAGCATCGGCCGCGAAGGAATGCGCCGCCAGAAATTCGGCCCCAGGAGCTACCGCTATGCCGAGTAGCGAATCACTGCTCCTGAAACCACCTTCGCCTGCGAAAAGGCTGGGTGCCCCATCCATCCGACGGTTCTTTGTCGGATGGGTGGGAAGCCACAAAGCAGGAACTCCCCACACCTCGAAAGAAAGGAGCGTGCCGTGGACTTTGTTTTCTATCTAATCTCCGCCTTTGCCGTCGGCGGCGCGCTCGCTGCGGTTCTTTTAAAGAACCTTGTGCATGCCGCTCTCGCGCTCACCATCGCCTTCTTCGGCCTGGCGCTGCTCTTCCTTCGTCTCGATGCGCAGTTTGCCGGCTTCGCGCAGATCCTCGTCTATGTTGGCGCAGTCGCCATCCTGGTTGTCTTCGCAATCCTGCTGACGAAGGGTTCTGAAGTCCCGAAAGAAGGCGTCTTCTCGAAAAGCTGGTTCGCAGGTCTCGCCATCGCCGCCGGAGTCTTCGCCGTGCTTACGTGGGCTGTATTGCAGGCTGCCCCATCGCTGCCGAATCAGACCGCAGTCCCCGCTGTTACCGTGAACGACATCGGCAACGCCCTCATGAGCCGTTACGTACTGCCGCTTGAGATCATCGCCGTGCTCCTCACTGCCGCTCTCCTCGGCGCCGTCATCGTCGCCATGCATGAGAAAGAGAGGGCGAAGCAATGACTCCTCTTACCGGCTATCTCATCGTTGCAGCTCTCATCTTCGCCATCGGCCTCGCTGGCGCGCTCACCCGCCGCAACGCCATCATGGTTCTCATCGGCATCGAGCTCATGCTCAACGCCGCCAATCTCAACCTCATCGCCTTCTGGCGCTACTCGCCGCATTCCGAGCTGCTCACCGGCATGATGTTTGCCATCTTCTCCATTGCCGTGGCCGCAGCCGAAGCCGCTGTCGGTCTCGGCCTCGTCATCTCCATCTACCGCCACGCAAAGACAGCGGACGTCGAACAAATGAACAGGATGAAGGGGTGATGATGCAGGAAGCCATCGCGTTCACACCTCAACTCGACGCCAGTTCCATCGCACGCTGGCTCTGGCTTATTCCGGCGCTTCCCATCGTCGCCGCTGGCATCATCTCTGTCTTAAAACAGCCCCGCCGCAAACTCGCCTCGAACCTCGCCATCGGCTCGATGGGGATTTCTCTGCTCATCGCCATCACTGCCTTCGCGCACGTGTTGAGCGGCTGGGCGCACAACCACGCCGTCCGCGAGGTGGTCAACTTTTCCTGGCTCACCGTCGGCACACAGTCCGTTGAACTCGGCTGGGTTCTCGATCCGCTCTCTGCCGTGATGCTGGTGATGGTCACCTTCGTCGGCCTTCTCATCTTCATCTACTCCACCGGCTACATGGAGCACGACGAGAACTACACGCGCTTCTTCTGCTTCCTCGCGCTCTTTGCCGGAGCCATGCTCGGCGTCGTCATCGCCAACAGCATCCTGCTCCTCTTCATGTGCTGGGAGCTCGTCGGCCTTACGTCTTACCTGCTCATCGGCTTCTGGTACCACAAGCCCTCCGCCGCCGCAGCCGCGCGCAAAGCCTTCATCACCACTCGCGTTGGCGACATCTTCTTCCTTCTCGGCATCGTCTGGCTCTTCGCCCAGACCGGCACGCTCCTCTTCTACGACCACGGCGCAGGCTCGATGGAGCCTCTCGCCCTCGGCGGTCTGCTCGTTCACCATTCACACTGGGGACTCACCGCCGCAGGCGCAATCGGTCTGCTTATCTTCGCCGGGGCAGCAGGGAAGAGCGGCCAGCTTCCACTGCATGTCTGGCTTCCCGACGCCATGGAAGGCCCGACGCCCGTCTCCGCGCTCATCCACGCCGCCACCATGGTCGCCGCCGGTGTCTACCTCATCGCCCGCGTGTATCCGCTCATGGCAGCCGGAGCAATCGCTCCCGGCACCACCACGGCACTCACGGTCGTCACCTGGGTCGGCGCATCAACCGCAGTCTTCGCGGCCCTCATCGCCGTCGCGCAAAACGACATCAAGCGCATCCTTGCCTACTCCACCGTCTCGCAGCTCGGCTACATGATGGCCGGCCTCGGTGTTGGCGGAGTCGCCGTCGGCATGTTCCATCTCATCACCCACGCCTTCTTCAAGGCCCTCCTCTTCATGGGCTCGGGCTCCGTGATTCACGGCGTTCACGAAGAGCAGGACATCCGCCGCATGGGCGGCCTGCGCAAGTACATGCCACTCACGTTCCTCACCTATGCCGTCGGCATGCTCGCACTCTGCGGTGTCCCAATCTTCTTCTCCGGATTCTGGAGCAAGGACGCGATCCTGGAGTCGGCCCATAGTTGGCCTCTCTCGCACGCTCCTTACTACATGCTCGTCTTCGGCGCGGTCCTCACGGCGTTCTACATGACCCGCCAGGTCAGCTACGTCTTCTTCGGCGAGTATCGCGGTCACGGTCACGCCCACGAGAGCCCGCGTGTAATGACAACGCCGCTAGCGATCCTGGCCGTCTTTGCCGTGGCGCTCGGTGTCATCGGCACCCCGGCCTGGCCGTGGTTTCGAGGCTTCCTTGAAAATCACGCAGCTTCCGTCGAGATGCACGCCTTCGCCGAGCCGGCCTGGTTGATGCTCCTGCTCACGTCGTGCGTCATCGTCATCGTGGGCATCGGCCTCGGCTGGTGGATCTACGGCAACAAATCTCCGCGCTCCGAAGAGCCCGACGCGCTCCAGAAAGCTATTCCGCCCGTCTGGACCGTGCTTGCCAATCGCCTCTACATCGACGAGCTCTACGGCGCAACCGTCATCGCCTTCTACTACTGGTGGGCCAAAGTCGCTGACTGGATCGATCGCGACATCTGGGGAGACATGGTGTCCACCGTCATCTGGCTGACCAACCACTGGGCGCGGCTCAACAAATTCCTCGATGCCACCATGGTCGACGGAGCCTTCGACAAGGGCTGCGAAGAGATCTACAACGGCGGCGGCGTTCTCGCGCGCATCCAGAATGGCCGGGGCCAGATCTACCTTCGCCTTCTCGCCGTGGCGGTCGTGATACTCGCCGCAATCCTCATATGGAGCGGCCGGCCATGAACAATCTCCGGCTCCTCACCATCATCACGGTCATCCCTGTCATCGGTGCGGCGATTGCGCTCTTCACGCATCGTCATTCACGCGCGGTCGCCCAGGTCACAGGCATTGTCAGTTTGCTTCTATCGCTCGTGGTCTGGCAGCAATTGCCGAAAGACGGCTCTATCGGCCTCCAGGAACTGCACCAGTGGGTGCCATCGCTCGGCGTTCAATATCACCTCGGCGTCGACGGGCTCGGCGCGCTGATGCTTATCCTCTCGGCGCTGGTTTCTCTCATGGCGATCGACGCCGCGCATCGTGTCCGACATGAACCGGGCATTTTCTTCGCCCTTGTGCTACTGCTCGAAGCCGGACTCTTCGGTACATTCACCGCGCTGAATTTCTTCCACTGGTTCATCTTCTGGGAGCTCAGCCTCATCCCCGCATTCTTCCTCATCAAGCTCTGGGGAGGCCCAAGGCGCGGGCCAGCCGCGACGCAGTTCTTCGTCTACACCATGGTCGGCAGCGTCGCTCTTCTGCTGAGCTTCCTCGCGGTCTATCACGCCACCAAATCGATGGACTTCATCGAGCTTGCGACGATGGCTGCAAACGGCACGCTTCAGAACCGGGTCTTAGCCAGCCTCGGCCCCGTCATGATGTGGCTCGCTCTTGGCGTGCTCGCCGGATTCGCCGTCAAGGTCCCCCTCGCTCCATTCCACACATGGCTGCCCGCTGCGTATGCCGAAGCACCATCGCCGGTGACGATGCTCCTCACCGGCGGCATGTCCAAGATGGGCGTCTACGGACTGATTCGCATCGCACTGCCGCTCTTCGGCGCTCAGATCGCCACCATCCGCACGCCGCTTCTTGTCCTCGCCGTCCTCACCATCGTCATGGGTGCATGGGCTGCGGCTGCGCAAAAGGATCTGAAGCGAGTCTTCGCCTACTCTTCCGTCAATCACCTCGGCTACTGCCTGCTTGGAATCTTCGCCATCGCGATCCACACCGGCGGCACCGTCTCGGACTCCGTGAGCCAAGCCGCGGCCCTCAACGGCGTCATCCTCCAGATGTTCAATCACGGCCTCACCGCCGCCGCGATCTTCTGGTTCATCTCCATGATTCAGTTCCGCAGCGCGGGCCTGCGCCGCATCGACAGCTTCGGCGGACTTCGCAAGCCAGCTCCCGTCTTCGCGGGCCTGATGGGAATCGCGCTCTTCTCGTCTCTCGGCCTCCCCGGGCTCAACGGCTTCGTCGGCGAGTTCCTCATCTTCCGCGGAGTCTTCCCGCTCTCGTGGGTCGCGGCCGCAATCTCAGTGCTCGGCTTGCTCGTGACCGCCACCGTCATCCTCACCGTCATCCTCAAAGTGTTCACCGGACCTGTCCCCGAGCGGTGGGCAGAATTTCCTGACCTGCATGGGGGCGAACGGCTTGGGATTGCACCCGTCATCGGGTTGATGTTTTTGCTCGGCTTGCTGCCGCAGATCGTCATTGAACGTGTGAACCCCACCGTCCAATACCTGCTCGCGCATTGGAGATTTTAGACAGAATGTTGGCTTGGACGATTTACATCTCGTTTGCCGGTGCGCTGGTGCTGGCGCTGATGCCTAAGGGCAATGCTGCCCTGGCTCGCGTCATCGCGCTCGTCGTCGCGGTAGCGGGATTTGCAATTGCGATCGCCGGATTCGCCGCAGGGGCAGGGCAGGGACGCGTCACCATCATCGACGTGCCCTGGGTTCCGATGATGGGCATCCACTACACGCTCGCCGCAGACGGCATCAGCCGAGTACTCGTGCTCCTCACCGGTCTTGCCGCGGTCGCCGGCGTGCTCTTCAGCTGGAACATTAATCTCCGCACCAACGAATTCTTCGCATTCTTCCTCGCTCTCATCGGCGGCGTTTACGGGGTCTTCCTCAGCTTCGATCTCTTTCTTCTCTTCGTCTTCTACGAAATCGCCATCGTGCCCAAATACTTCCTCATCGCCATCTGGGGATCGACCCGCCGCGAATATGCCGCAATGAAGCTTGCGCTCTATTCCTTCGTCGGATCCGCCATGGTGCTCGTCGTGCTGCTCGCTTCCTATGCAACTGCAGGCAGCCATTCCACAGGTCTCGTGAGTCTCGCGAACGCCAATCTGCCGGTCAGCTTCCAGATGTGGGCATTTCCTGTAGCCTTCGTCGGTTTCGGAATCCTCGCCGGCTTGTGGCCCTTTCACACCTGGGCGCCCACCGGCCACGTTGCCGCGCCCACCGCTGCATCCATGCTCCTCGCTGGTGTCGTCATGAAGCTTGGCGCCTACGGATGCCTGCGCGTCGCCATCGGCCTCTTCCCGCACGGCCTCGATCCGTGGGGCTGGTCGTTCTGGGGCATCGGATCGTGGCGCGACGTCTTCGCGCTGCTCGCCGTCATTGGCATCATCTATGGAGCGCTCGTCGCTCTCGCCCAGACCGACTTCAAATTTGTCATCGGCTATTCCAGCGTCAGCCACATGGGCTTTGTGCTCCTCGGCCTCGTCACCTTGACCCAGGTCGGCGTCGACGGCGCTGTGCTGCAGATGTTCTCCCATGGAGTGATCGCGGGACTTCTCTTCGCCATCGTAGGCCGCATCGTCTACGAGCGCACGCACACCCGCCAGCTCTCGGAGCTGGAAGGCATGTACCTCGGTCGCCGGCTGCCATTTGCCGCCTGGGCATTCGTCATTGCCGGCGTCGCCTCCATGGGCCTGCCCGGCTTCTCCGGCTTCGTTGCGGAACTTCAGGTCCTCATGGGCGCGTGGATCGCGAAGCCCTGGTGGACCGCGGCCTCCGGCGTCGGCATCGTCATCGGCGTCGCCTACACCTGGCGCGCACTGCAGATGGCCTTCTTCACCGACAGGCTGCCACGGCCCGACGAGCATCCCAAAGAGGGATGGCCAAAATTCGATCCCATTACATGGCCTGAAATCACCGCAACCTGTCTTCTGTTCGCGGCTACTCTCATTGTCGGCATCTACCCCAGCATTCTGCTTAACTCGATCGAGCCCGCGGTCAAGGCGTTGCTCGCAGGAGGTATGCAATGAACTACGCTGACCTCTTCCGGGTAACACTCCCTGAAACTGCACTCGACATCACCGCTCTGCTCGTCCTGATCGTAGACCTCGGTTTTCTGCGCAAGGCTGCTTTGCAGACGCGCATCATGGCCGCAGTTCTCATCGGAGTCTTCGGATGCGGAGGAGCGCTAATCGCCATGCCGTATCAGGTAGACGGCGGCCTCGCCTATCCCGGCAGCACCGATCTCCTCCTCTCAGCTGGCGGATACACCGCGGTCTCGCAGGTCGGAATCCTCGTCCTGACTGTGCTCACGCTGTTCCTGCTAATCGGCTCCGACTTCACAAAGCACGTCGGCGAGTTTGTTGCGGTAGTGTTGATGGCCGCAACCGGCGGCCTGCTCATCTCAGCCGCGCAGGATCTGCTTGTCATCTTCGTCGGCCTCGAGCTCCTCTCACTCGGCCTCTACATCCTTACGGCCTTCGCCAAGCGATCCGCCAAGAGCGCGGAAAGCGCCATGAAGTATTACCTCTTCGGCGGAATGTCGGCAGCCTTCCTCCTCTTCGGCTTCAGCTATCTCTATGGGCTTACCGGCTCGACAAATCTGCACGAAATCATGCTTGGCTTTTACGGACCGACCGTCCTCGGCTCCACGCCCCTGGCCTATGTCGCTCTGGTGATGATCGCCGCCGGCCTCGGCTTCAAAGTCGCGGCCGTTCCATTCCATCTCTGGGCGCCTGACACATACGAAGGCGCACCCGCTCCGGCTGCTGCTTTCATCGCCTCTGTTTCAAAGGTCGCCAGTTTCGCCTTGCTGATCGGCATCGGCACAGCCGCTGCGCATGTCTTCAATCAGATGGGCCACACCGGCATCATTGTGGAGTCCCGAGGTCACACAACAAACTGGATCGGCTTCGGCGGACCCTGGTCCACCATCCTCGCCATCATTGCCGTAGCTTCCATGGTCTTCGGCAACCTCGCCGCTCTCGCGCAAGACAGCGTTCGCCGTCTTCTCGCCTACTCCGCCATCGCCCACGCGGGATACATCCTCATCGCACTCGCCTACTACTCGGGAACCAACGTAAGCGCCAACGCCATCCTCTACTACATCCTCACCTACGGCCTCACCACCATCGCGGCTTTCGGCGCGGTCTCACTCGTCGAACGAATTCACGGCAGCGACCGCATGGACGCATTCCTCGGCCTCTACAAGCGCAACGGCCTGCTCGCCGGCGTCCTGTTGGTCCTCTTCCTCTCCCTCGCCGGAATTCCTCCCCTCGTCGGCTTCTGGGCAAAGTTCAATCTCTTTGCAACCATCCTCCAGGTCAATCATGGAACAGTGCCGTTAGTTCTCGTAGCCCTTGCCGTCGCCATGAGCGCCGTCTCGCTCTACTACTATCTGCAGGTCCTCAAGCGCGTCTTCGTCATGCCACCGGCGGACGAAGCGCCGGTGAAGGGAAGTCCGCTGACCATGGGCGTTCTCGCTCTCATCACCCTGGCGGTCGTTGTACTCGGCTGTCTGCCCGGCTTGATGCAAAGCTGGATGGCCGGTTTCTACGCAGGCATGTAGCTGCAAAATCCGCTCCCGCCTCGATGTCTACATCAACAGTGGTTTCGAAAGTGCACGACTTGCCAGCCTGCTGAAAACTCCAGACGTCCGCAGTCTTGAAAGAGCAGATCAGAATGGCGTGCTTTGAAAGGGCACGACTTCAGTCGTGCCGCTAAACAACGCAAAGGGAGCGCGGCTTTAGCCGCTGAGGCACGGTTCCACGCTCTATTTCATCACAACGGTCAACATCTTCCAGCAAACCGCTTACTCGCCCCCGCTTCGTCCAACCGAAACGCCTGCGCTCTAGACCGCGGGCACGAGTCCGCTACCAAAATCACGCACACCTTGTTTCGCAAACCCCCGCTCGCTCTTCTGTTGTTTCTTGACCCGCTCTGCTCGCATCTGGTCTACTCAAAACAACATGATGCACGCCGTCAACACGCACGCAATCCTCGTTCCCGCGTCGTGTCGCATCATGCCTGTTCCCGCCATGCGAATTAGCATTCACAACATGCGCGCGGGAATCAATGCCTGGACCTAAACGGACAAAGCAGTTCAGCACTACTCAGGCCACCTCCCGCAGCAGCGGCAGGTGGTTTCGCTTTTGGTGGCCATTCACTCGAAGGAGATTCTCTTGGAGCCAGTTTCGCTCATCGGAATTCAATCGGCTCGCGCCCGCATAGAGAGCTCGATCCACGTCTCGCCATGCCAGTTCTCTCATCACCTCTCGGAGCTGACCGGCCTTCCGCTGCACCTCAAGCTTGAAAACCTCCAGCGCACGGGATCCTTCAAAGAACGCGGCGCGCTGAACAAGCTCCTCACTCTCAGCGAAACCGAGCGCAAGCGCGGAGTCATCGCCGCCAGCGCCGGCAACCACGCACAGGGCGTAGCCTTTCATTCGACGCAGCGCGGCATACGCGCCCAGATCGTCATGCCGCTCGCCACGCCTCTGGTCAAGGTCGCCGCAACGCGCGCCTACGGAGCCGAAGTCATCCTCCACGGCGCAACCTACGACGAGGCCTGCGAAGAAGCCATGCGCCGCCGTCTCGAAGAAGGACGCACCTTCATCCATCCCTTCGACGACCCCGAAGTCATCTGCGGGCAGGGAACCATCGGCCTCGAACTTCTCGAACAGGTGCCGGATATCGAAGCCGTCGTAGTCCCCATCGGCGGCGGCGGTCTCATCAGCGGCATTGCCTGCGCACTGAAGGAGACCAATCCAAGAATCCGCGTTGTTGGCGTCGAACCCGAGCGTCTTCCATCAATGCTCCGCGCCCGCGTTGCCGGAGCACCCGTAACCATCAGCGCTGAAGCCACCATTGCTGACGGCATCGCAGTTCGCCGCGCCGGAGACATCACTCTCCCCCTCGTTACGCGCTACGTCGACGAAATCGTCACCGTTGACGACGAAGAAATC
>Ga0105248_10008180_pt1 | contig 11488 bp, 9 predicted proteins | sample KBSS34metaG_FD_81524 | JGI IMG/M metagenome (GOLD analysis project Ga0105248, IMG submission 81524) | Switchgrass rhizosphere microbial communities from Kellogg Biological Station, Michigan, USA - KBS S3-4 metaG | ecosystem: Host-associated > Plants > Roots > Rhizosphere > Soil | place...
CACCACCACGCGGCCGCTGCGAAGGCGAGCTTCCTCGCACTCGATCAGTTCGCCGGCGACAGCCTCGGCAGACCATTGCCGCCTTTCCGCGCTCCAGGCTGTCAGCGAAGGCGAAAAAGGCGGAAGCACCTGCACGTCGAGATGCAGGACCTCGTGGTAATAGCGTTGGAGCCCGGCGATGCGTTCGGGCGGCACCTACATCGGCACCAGGTAGACACCGTCCCGTTGGGCCGGAGTGCGGCTATCTTGCGAGTGGAAAAGGCTGGAAATACCGACGAGCATGACGAAAACGAAATTGAGGGCGGCGGCAGGCATGAATCAGTGCCGATCCTATCGGCCGATTACAGGCCTGGCGTGAGAGCGGGATGCGCTACTCCGCCCGAAGCGCCACGAGCGGATCGAGCCTGAGCGCGCGCCGAGCGGGGATGACCAATGCCGCGCACGCGGTTGCCGCGAACAGCATCAGCACCAGGACATACGTCAGCGGGTCCATCGGCGACACTTCGAACAGCAGGCCGCGCATGGCGCGGCCGACGAGGGCCGCGGCGAGACTGCCGGCGGCCATCCCGGCGATCGTGAGACGCAGCCCTTCTCCTGCCACCAGCCGCACGACCGCACGCCCCTCGGCGCCGAGCGCCATCCGGATTCCAATCTCCTGCGTGCGCTGAGTGACGGTGTAGGCGATCACGCCGTAGAGACCCGCTGCCGCCATCACGAGCGCCACGGTCGCGAAGGCGAGCAGCAGCCACGTCATCAGCCGCTCTGTCGAGATCGAGCCGGCCAGCGCCGCGTCCATGGTCTCGACGCGCGTGATCGGCAGCTCACGGTCAGCCGTCTGGACCGCCGCACGCACGGCACTCACGAGCGCGAGCGGGTCACCGCCAGCGGACCGCACCGCAAATTGCATCGCCGGCCAGGGGCGCTGCGCGTACGGCGTGTACATCGCGGGCATCGGCTCCCTCGCGAGCCCGTTGTTCTTCACGTCGCCGGCCACGCCAACGACTTCCGCGAACCCGGGAAACCGGCCGACGAGAATCTTCCGGCCGATCGGCGAAACGTTCGGCCACACTCGGCGCGCCAGTCCCTGGCTGATGACGACGACGAGCGGCGAACGCTCCGTATCCGTGTCGGCGATCGCACGGCCTGCGACGATGGGAATGCCCAGCGTCGAGAAGTACCGAGGCGTGATCGCGGACCACTGGCCCACGGGACGCTCGCCAATCGCGACCAGCGGCTGATCGGCGGTCACGTACGGCGCCATCGTGGTAATCGCGGGTGGAAGCGCCATCGACGCCGCCGCGTGCGTGACGCCCGGCGCCGACTCGAGCGCCGGCATCAGACGCCCGACGAACGAACGCATCGCCGCCGCATCCGCATACGTGGATGTCGGCAGCGAGACGCGGAACGTCAGCAGGCCGTCCGGCCTGAAACCGACCGGCACGCGGGCGAGCCGCGCAAAGCTTTGCAGCAGGAGGCCGGCGCCCACGAGCAACACCAGCGACAAGGCGACCTCGGCGATGACGAGCGCGTTGCGCGCACCTCGGCGCGAAGCCGTCGCACCGCGGCCGCCGCCCTTGAGCGCGTCCGCGGGCGATTGACGAGCCGCGACGGACGAGGGGATCACGCCGAAGAGGAGACCGGCGGCAACGGATACCGCCAGTGAGAAGACCAGTACCCGTCCGTCGACGGCAATCTCAGATCCCCGCGGAAGACCGCGGAGCGCGGAGGCGGCCAGATCGACGCTCCAGAATGCGAGCAGGACTCCCAGCATGCCGCCGGTCAGCGACAGCAGAAGGCTCTCGCTGCACATCCAGCGCACGAGATCCAGGCGTCTGGCGCCAAGCGCGAGGCGAATCGCCGCCTCGTGCGATCGCGCGGTCGCCCGGACGAGCAGGAGATTCGCGACGTTCGCGCACGCGACCAACAGCACCAGGCCAACGGCTCCCATCAGCAGCAGCAGTGGCGATCGGACGCTGCCGACCGTCCGCTCGCGAATCGGCGCGAGCCGGAGGCTGGCGTCCGCGTCGGCGTCGGTATTGGTCGGGTTCGCACGCGCGTAGGCGTGGTGAATGGCATCCACTTCGCTCTGGGCCTGTTCAACGCGAACGCCCGGCGCGATCCGTGCGACGGCGGTCAGGTAGCCGAGACCGCCATCGATCAGCGAGCGCGGGAATCCGGTGATCTCATCCACCCTCGGCGCCCACACATCCACATCGTCGAATGGCGGCGGCAGGTCGATGCCGAGCGCGCCGACCACCGTGTGCGGCGCGCCGTTGAGCGTCATGACCGAGCCGATGGCGGTGGGCTTCCCGCCAAAGCGCCGGATCCAGTACGCGCGGCCGATCACGGCGACGGCCGGGGCGCCGGTCTTGTCCTCTTCAGGCGTGAAGGTGCGGCCAATTGCAGCGTGGACGCCGAGCACGTCGAAGAAGCTGGCCGACACACGCGCGCCCGGCAGCTGCTCCGGCCGATCGCCGTCAGTCGCGTTGAACCGTTCGTTCGCGATCGCCGCAAGGCCGCTCAGCTTCGAATCGCGAGCCGCGAGTTCGACGAACGCGGGGTACGAGAACGGGCGGTCGGCGACCGCCCGCTTCGGATTGGATCCCGACAGGATGAACAGGCGCGACGAATCGATGAACGGCAGCGGCCGCAGCAGAGCGGCGTCGACGATGCTGAAGACGGCCGTTGTGGCGCCGATGCCGATCGCGACGACCGCGATCGCCACCAGCGTGAACTCACGCGCCTTCACCAGCGAGCGGATCGCGTATCGCATCGGGCGTCACACCACGTAACGTTCGCCCGCGTCTACCTGACGCGCCGCGAAACGGTCGGCGGCAAAAGACGAGAGGTCGAATCCGGGATCGCGGCCCGCGATCACGTCGGCGAGAATGCGGCCGGCGGCCGGCGAGTGCTGGAAGCCATGGCCGCTGAAGCCGTTAATCAGATAGAGACCATCGACCCCGTTTGCGGCGCCGAGGATCGGATTACCGTCGGGCGACATCTCGTAGAGTCCCGCCCAGGCGTGCGAGATCGAGGCGTCCGCCAGCGCCGGCAGCCTGGTCACCGCGACATCGATCACCTGCGGCAGGAAATCCCACTGCACGGTCGTGTCGAACGTCGGCGTTTCCTGTCGATCGCCCATGCCGAACAGCAGGCCGGCTCCTTCGCGATGAAAGTAAAACGTCGTCTCGAAGTCGATCACCATGATGTGCGACGAAGGCACTCGCATGGTGTCGCCGCCCGCGGCGATGAAGATGTGCCTGCGAATTGGATCCACGGGGACATCCGCGTCCGCCATCCGCCCGATCGCACGCGCCCATGGTCCGGCCGCATTGACGACGCGACGGGTTTCAATCGTGCCACGCGTGGTCTCGACAGCCGAAATGCGCCGGGCCGTCGTCGCGATGGCCGTCACTTCGACATCGCGCTCGACGATAACGCCGAGCGCCTGCGCCGTCCTGGCGAACCCCATCGTGACGCCGTTCGGATCCGCGATGCCGTCGCGCTGGCAGAAGGTGGCCGCGAGCACGCCGTCCACGCCAAGGCCCGGGGCGAGCGCCGCGGCCTCGTGCGGCTCGAGCCATTGCACGTCCACGCCGAGCCGGCGCTGCAGCGCGACGTTGCGCCGGAACGTTTCGACACTTCCCTCCGACGAGAGCAGGAACAGGTAGCCGTCCTGATGGAAGTCGATGGGATGGCCCACTTCGTCGGCGAACCGCTCCATCAACCCGATCGATTCGAGCGACAGCTTGATGTTCGCCTCGTTCGAGAACTGGTGGCGCACGCCGCCGGCATTGCGGCCGGTCGAACCGGTGCCGAGCATCTTTTCGCGTTCGAGCAGCACGACGTCCGTGATGCCGAGTCGAGCGAGGTGATACGCGACGCTGGCGCCCATGCAGCCGCCACCGACGATCACCACGTCAGCCGTGCGTTTCATATCAGAAACTGTTTATCACGAAACGCACGAACACCCGAAAAGGGGACGTGCACGCGCACCTGAAACTCGAGGCGTCGATCAGGCGCGGGTCCTGATCTGCTGGCTGGCGGCGATCGCGAAATAAATGACAGTGCCGACGACCGCCGGCCCGAAGAACACGATCAGGTCCCAGGGCCGCTCGAGTTTGTCGGTGCCAAGCCAACGCACCAGCCAATCGAGACTGAGGACGCCAGACATCAACCCCCCGAACGTCGCCGCCATCACCATGAAGCCGAAGATGAGGGCCTTGCCCGCCACGCCGACAACCCATAGCGACGGCACTCGCCGGCCAAGGGCGACGGCGCCGATACAGGCGAAGAGGAGGAGGGGACCTAGCAAAGTCATGAGGTCGGGTTCAGGGTTCAGGGTTCAAAGTTCAGCGTTCGAGGTTCAGGGTTCGGCGTTCAGGGTTCAGAGTTCGGCGCGGTGTTTGCGAGCACCTGCCGCATGATCGCGCAACGCTACCAGGATCTCGATTGCTGGCAACTGTCGAATGAGTTGAAGCAGCGCGTGTACGCATTCATTGCCAAGCCGCCGGCCTCGAAAGATTTCGAATTCTGCGATCAGATCAGGCGCTCAGCCCGTGGCGCTCCGCGAACGATCTCAGAAGGCTTCGGCCGTTTCCGCCCGAAGGAGTTCGCGAGATACATGGAATTCGCGCGCGCGTCGTTGATGGAAACGCAAAACCACCTTGGCGACGCGCTCGATTCGTACTACATCACGGCCGAAGAGCACCAGAGTCTCTTCAACCTCGCCGACCGAGCCATCGGTGCAAGCACGAAGCTGCATCAGTACCTCACCACGTGCCCACCGCGGGGAACCAGGAACCCAAGAACCCGGAGCCGGGAACGCAGAACCCCGAACCAGGAACGCCGGACCCGGAACAGAGAACCCTGAACCCGGCACCCTGAACCCGGAACCCGTCAGGATCCTTTGATCTTCTCGACCTGCTCCATGACGCGCAGGATGTTGCCGCCGAGGATCTTGTCGATGTCGGATTCCGAGTAGCCCTTCTTGAGCAGCGCGTCGGTGATCTTCGGCAGCTTCGAGGCGTCCTCCATGCCGAACGGCATCGTGGCGCCGTCGAAGTCTGAGCCGAGACCGACGTGGTCGGCGCCTGCCACCTTCACCGCGTGGTCGATGTGCTCGACGATCTTCTCCCACGTCACCATCGGGAGTTCGCCCTTCCGCATCGCCTCGTGGTCTTCCCGCTCGCTCTCCATCGTCGCGCACGCTTCGTTGCCGCCGCATTTCTTCGCCATCGCCGCGTTCGACGCGACGACGTCACCGGACCGCTTCTCGCTGGCGACGCGGAATTCTTCGCTCAGGAATGCGACGTGATAGTTGATCATCACCACGCCGCCGTTCCTCGCGAGCGCGCGCAGCATGTCGTCGGTCATGTTGCGCGGGTGATTGGCTATGGCGCGGCACGACGAATGCGACGCGATCACCGGCGCCTTCGACACTTCGAGCGCATCGTAGAACGTCTTGTCGGCGACATGCGAGATGTCGACCATCATCCCGAGCTTGTTGAGCTCGCGGACGACATCCTTGCCGAAGGGCGTAAGGCCGTTGTGCTGCGCCTTGTCGGTCGAAGAATCGGCCCAGTTGTTGTTTTTGAAATGCGTCAGCGTGAGATAGCGGACGCCGTCCGCCGCGTATTTCCTGAGCTGCCCCAGATCGTCGTTGATCATGTGGCCGCCTTCCATGCCCATCAGCGCAGCGATCTTGTGTTCCGCCGCGGCACGCCGCACGTCAGCGGCCGTCGTAGCGAGCACCAGGTCGTTGGGATGCGCCTTCACCGCCTTGTGGACGGATTCGATCAGCGCCGTCGCCGTCTTGACGGCCGGGGCTCCCGTGACGTCGGATGGGACCCAGATCGAGAAGAACAACCCGTCGAGCCCGCCCTCGCGCATCCGCGGGATGTCGATGTTGCCGTTCTTCTGGCGCACGGCGATGTCGAACGTCTTGTCGAACAGCAGGCGCTGCGTCGTGTCGTCGTGGGTGTCGATTACGATCGCGCGGTCGTGAATCTGCTTCGCGCGGGCCGAAACGGCGTCAGCCGGCGCGGACTGGGTAAAGACGAGCACCGGCAACGCGAGTACGGCAAGGAGGAGGGCAGCGCACGCGAGTATCTTTCTCATGCGCGCATTCTAACTCTGTCGGCTATGACAACCTGATGTTTGTGTTCTATCCCTCGGTCCACCGGAACCGCGACGCCGCGATAGTCCAGAACGCGGCGGCGAACGCGAGCAGCACGGCCACCGGCATGAGCGCGCCGCTCAGCCCGATGCCCCGCCACGTCATCGCGTCCAGTCCGTCGACGGCCCAGCGCACGGGCACGATCAGCGTGAACTGCTGCAGCCACGCGGGGAAGATGAACGTCGGCACCCAGGCGCCGCCGAGCATCACCATCATCAGCACCGCCAGCGTGGTTACGCCGCGAGCCGTCGCGGGCGAATTGCCGAGGGCCGCCACGAGCAGGCCGAACGTGGACGCCATCAGCGCGCAGGCGATCGAGATGCCGAGAAACCCGGCGGCGCTCCCCTGTATGCGGACGCCGAAGACGATCATCGCGAAACCGAAGGACACGAGCAGGATCATCAAGGAGATGACCGCGCCGCTGACGGCCTTGCCCGCGAGGAGGGTCACCTTCGCAATCGGCGCGCTGCGCAGCCGGCTCCACAGCCCGCGCTGCCGCTCGAGCAGCATCTCGACGCCGATATTCGCCATCGCGAACAACAGGAACTGGATCGCCATCCCCGCGAAGGAGTGGGCGTAGCCGTTGTACGCGATGTTCGACCCGGCCGTCATCGCTTCCTCGTCGACCGTGTAGGGCATCGTCAGGCCGCGTCGCCGCGGCTTCTCGGTCGTTGCGGTCGCGGAGTCGTCCTTGTAGAACTTCTGCACGGAGCTCAACATGTCGACGAGTAGTCTTTTCTGATCGGGCGCCATGCTCGTCGACGATTCAATCTGCGGCAGCGTTTTCTCGATGAGTTTCCGGCCCTGATCGCCGCCGAACATTTCCTGGCTGACCGCCTCCATGACGTGCTGCGTCATCACGCCGCGCACCATCGCCAGCTCGGTGCTCTTGGACGGATCGTGCAGCAGCGTCAGCACCGGCTTCTCGCCGTCGCCAAAGAACGCCTGCCCGGACAATTCGCCGAAGCCTTTCGGAATCACGACGGCAACGGCCGTGTTGCCTTTCTTGACGGCCTCACGCGCCTCGTCGATTGCCGGCTTGCTGACCTTCAGGTTCTTGTCGCTCTCCGCGCCGCTGACGATGGCCTTCGAGATGGCGCTCTCGTCCTGATCCACGATCGACACGGCGATCCGCGCGGGCTCGCGGTTCTGGCCGCCGCCGGAGAACACGGCGCCGAAAAACGACGCGATCGCGATCGGCACCACGAAGCTGACGATGACCGAGCGGCGATCGCTGAAGAACAGCTGCAGGTCCTTGCGGACCATCGCGAGGAGAGGAATGACAGCCATCAGTCGCGCAAGCTCCTTCCGGTGAGGGTCAGGAACACCGATTCGAGCGTCGCCTTGCCGCCGCCGACGACGGCCACCCGCGACTGCAGGCCCTCGAGCGTGTCCTCCGCAATCACGCGCCCATGGTCCATGACGACGATGCGGTCGGCGAGCCGCTCGACCTCCTCCATGTAGTGCGTCGTGTAGATCAGCGCTTTGCCGCGGGCCTTGAGCGTCTCGAGGTTGTCGAAGATCGCGTTGCGGCTCTGCGGATCGACGCCGACGGTCGGCTCGTCCAGCAGCAGCACGTCGGGATCGTGCAGCAGCCCGGCGGCCAGGTTCAGACGCCGCTTCATGCCCCCGCTATAGGTGGCCACCCGGTCGTTGACACGATCGGACAGGCCGACGAGGTCGACCGCGTTGCCGATCGCCTTGTCGAGCGCGCCGCCGGACAAGCTGTAGAGCGCGCCGAAGAAGCGAAGGTTCGCGCGGGCGGAGAGCTCCTCGTAGAGCGCGAGATCCTGCGGCACCAGGCCGATACGGCGCTTCTTGGGATCGGTATCGCCGCTGAGACGCGCGCCTTCCACGAGCACATCGCCTTTGTCGGGAGTCGTCAGGCCGGCGATCATCGAGACGGTGGTCGTCTTGCCGGCGCCGTTCGGACCCAGCAGGCCGACCAGCGTTCCCCGCTCGACGCCAAATGAGACATCGTCGACCGCAACGAGAGGCCCGAACGATTTTCGAAGGTGTTGAATGGTCAGCATGGCGAATGCCTGATGTGAATAGTCGATAGCCTCCAGTTCACGTAGGGCGAAGGCTTTAGCCGAGCCATCTTGGCACGGCGATGGCCGGGCGCCGGCTGTTTCCGACGAACGGCGGATTTTACCGGACGAACGGTGGACCCGCCCGGTCAGACGCCGGGCTTGCTGGCCAGGACCGCCGGGTTCACGACGTTCGTCGGATGGCCGTCGGCGTACGCGAGGATCTGATCGAAGATGTCGGAAAACTGGAGTTCGTACTCGTCCCTGGTGACATAGCCGATGTGCGGCGTGCAGACGACGTTTTCCAGCGCCAGCAACGGATCACCGGGCTCACGCAACGGCTCTTGTTCGTACACGTCGACCGCGGCCTTGCCAGGACGTCCTGCTCGGAGCGCGCTGACCAGCGCCCCGGGAACGACGAGTGGAGCGCGGCTGGTGTTGACGAACAACGCCGTCGGCTTCATGCGCAGCAGATCTCCCTCGGTGACGATGCCGCGCGTGGCCGGAACCAGCCGCAGATGGATGGACACCACATCGCTCTGCTCGTACAGAGCGGCCTGATCCTGCGCGACCGCATGTCCGTCCGCGCGCGCCCGCGTGAGCGATCCTTCGCCGCCCCACGCAAGCACGTTCATCCCGAACGCTTTTCCGTACCCGGCGACGGTGCTACCGATTCGGCCGTAGCCGTGAATGCCCAGCGTCTTGCCTCGCAGCGTGTCGCCGACGCCAATCTGCCACTCACCGGCGCGCAGCGATCGCATCTGCTGCGGAATCTGCCGCGCCGCGGCCAGGATCAGGCCCCACGTGAGCTCCGCTGCCGCGTAGGACGGGGTGCCCGCGTGGAGATTCGAGGAGACGATCACTCCGCGCCGTGTGCACGCGTCGACGTCGATGTGCGGGAACACGCTTCGCTGACTGATCAGGCGAAGCCGATCCAGCCGTTCGAGCAACGGCGCGCGGATCTGCGTCCGTTCGCGGATGAGGACGAGCGCCTCGGTGTCCTTCAACCGGTCCGCGAGCGCGTCGGTGTCCTGGACGTGGTCGTTCCAGACCACGACATGATGGCCATCCAGCTTCCGGAAGCAGCGCAGCGTCCGGAGCGTATCGAAGTAGTCGTCGAGAATCGTGATCTTCATACCAGTGCGGAATGCCCGCACTGGAGAATTATAGAGCGCGCGCTATTCCGACAGCGCGACGATCGGATCGATCTGCGTCGCGCGGCGCGCGGGAACGGCGCACGCGGTGATCGCGACGACGGCCAGGATGGCCGTCACGACGATCAGAACGACCGGATCGGCAGCACTGACGCCAAAGAGCTGGCTCTCGAGGCTCTTGCGGAGCACCAGCGCGCCGATCGCACCGACCACGAAGCCGCCGGCAATCAGGATCAGGCCCTCGCGAAGCACGAGATCGAAGATCGCGCGGCCGCTGCTGCCGAGCGCGATCCGGATGCCAATCTCCTTGCGGCGCTGGGTCACCAGATACGCCAGGACACCGTAGATCCCGATCGCCGACAAGCACAGCGCAACGACGCCGAACGTGAGCGAGAGCAGCACCGGCGATTTGCGGCTGACGAGCGATTTCTCGACGCGCTGATCGAGGGTCTGCGTATCGAACACCGGCAGCTCGCGGTCGAGGCCGTTGAGCACGCCTCGCACGGAATTCGTGAGCGACAGCGGATCGCCCTGCGTCTTGATGGCGTACGTCAGCCCGGTCGACGTGTCCTGGTCCAGCGGAAAGTAGTATGCGCCGACCGTCTTGGCGCCCTCGGTGAGATCGTGGAGCTTCATGTCGGCGATGACGCCGACGACGGTGTAGAACACGGTTTGCGGTGAGATCGCCGTGAGATCCTTGATGTCGTTCGGCTTGTACATGCGGCGGCCGACCGGATCCTGGTTCGGCCAGAAACGCTTAGCGAGCGTTTCGTCCACGATCACCGAGCCGGGCGCCGTCGGACGTCCGCCAGGTGTCTGAATCTTCAACGCGGCCGTGTTGTCGCGGCCGTCGAAGAAACGCCCTCGTATCAGCCGCACGCCCATCGCTTCGAAATATCCGGGCGACACGTCCACCGCGTTGGGTGAGATCACCGACTCGCCGGGCTTCATCTGGTAGCCCTCGGCGAAAATGACGCTGTCGCTGTGGTTGCCGCCGAAGGGAATCGTATCGGTGGCGCCGACGGCGGTAACCCCTGGAAGCGCGCGCAACCGCTGCAGCGACTCGTGCGCGAAATTGGTCAGCGCCTGGTCATCCGTGTACCGCGAGCGCGGCAGGCTGATCGCGGCCGTCAGCACGCCATCCTGGTTGAATCCTGGCTGCACCGCGAGTACCTGGCGGAAGCTCGCGAACAGCAGGCCGGCGCCGATGAGCAGGACGAAGGCGAACGCCACTTGCGCCACGACGAGCGCCCGGCGAAGCGTTCGCGCGCCGCGGCCCGCGGTTCCCCCGCGGCCTTCCTCGCGCAGGACCGCGGTGAGATTCGCGGGCAGCACGTTGGCGATCGGGATGAGTCCCAGCACGATGCCGATGACGCTCGCCACCGCGACGGTGTAGGCGACGACCACGCCATCGAGACGGATCTCCTCGCCCCTGGGCAGGTCCTGGATGTTCACGGTGCCGAGCAGCCGAAGCGCCGCGTATCCGATCGCAAGCCCCACCACCGCGGCCACGGTCGTGAGGATGACGCTCTCGGTCACGAGCTGCCGCGCGATCCGGACCTTTCCCGCGCCGAGCGCCAGCCGCGTGGCCAGCTCCTTCAGGCGTGCGCGCGATCGCACGAGCACAAGGTTCGCCACGTTCACGCAGCCAATGAGCAGCACGAAGAGCGCGCCGCCCCACATCAGGTAGAGCGTCGACTTGATTTCACGCACGAGCGTTTCCTGCAACGGATCGACCGTGGTGTGGAAACCGGCGTTGATCAGAAGCGGCTTGAGCGCGGGGAATTTTTCGAGGTTGCGGGCGTTGATGGCGTCGATCTGCTGCTGGGCCACCTGGATGCTGGCGCCCGGCTTGAGCCTGCCGATATTTTGAAAGTTGTTGCTGTGCCGCTGCTCGTCGCTCTTCTGCTGTTGTGTGAACGCGAGCGGACGCCAGAGCATCACGTTGGGGTTCAGGAAGTAGAAGCCTTTCGGCATCACGCCGACAACCGTGAACGGCTGGCCGTCCATGCGGATGTCTTTGCCGACTACGGACGGATCGCCGCCAAACTGCGATTGCCAGAGCGCGTAGCTCAGCACCACTTTCTTGTCGTTGCCGACCTCGCCTTCGGCCTCGCTGAACGTCC
>Ga0105248_10008181_pt1 | contig 11486 bp, 10 predicted proteins | sample KBSS34metaG_FD_81524 | JGI IMG/M metagenome (GOLD analysis project Ga0105248, IMG submission 81524) | Switchgrass rhizosphere microbial communities from Kellogg Biological Station, Michigan, USA - KBS S3-4 metaG | ecosystem: Host-associated > Plants > Roots > Rhizosphere > Soil | place...
GCGGCGCCACAATCAGTGGTGGCGCCGGCGGGCGGCAGCGAACGCCAAAGCGACCATAAGGAGCATGACCCCCGCGCCCGCAATTACCGGCCCGGTGCCGACGCGCTCCGCGAGGACACCCGCGAGCGTCACGCCGGCCGCCTGTCCGACAAAGAGGGTACATGCAAACAACGCGAGACTGCTGCCGCGCTGTGCAGGCGCCATCTGCGTTGCATTCACCTGCAGCGTGTTGTGCAGCATGTAGAAGCCGAGACCCGCCACGAGGCAGGCCGCGCCGGCTATCAGTGGAATCGATCCGAGCGCGATGGCCGTAAAGCACGAGGCCAGGAGAATCCCGCCGCCGCCCGCAAGACCCGGTTCGCCCAATCGCCGCAACAGTACGGGCGACAGCGCCGCATAGATGAGGCCACCCGCGCCGAAGAGCATCACCACGGAGCCTGCTGCCGTCAGCCGGAGTCCGTATGCCCGGTGCAGATGCGTGGGTACGAACGCAAGCGCGCCAACCAGCAGGAAACCTTCGACGAACACGGTAAGCAGCACGACGCGGGACCACGGAGCCTCGAGCACCGACGCGAACCGCTTTGCGATATTGCCCGACGATCGCTGCGGCGCCTCCAGCCGCGGAGGGGTATGTCGCCACATGAGCCACGCTGCCGCTGCGAACCACACGGCAAGGGCGACGAACACCGGTCCGCCGCCGAGATAGTCAGCACCAACGCCGCCGAGCACCTGCCCCAGCGCTACTCCGAACATGTGACCTATGAGGAATCGTGCGAGCACCGGTTGTCGTCGTTCGTACGGAACAGTGTCCCCGATCCACGCGAGCGAAAGCGGAATGAGCGCTCCGGCTGTCGCGCCGGCCAGCATCCGTGCGATCAATAGCGTGGGTAGCGTGGGCGCCAGCGCGCACGCCAATGACGTCAGCGCAGAGCCGATCGTCGCGAGCGTCACCACGCGATACTTGCCAAACCGATCCCCGATCGGACCGTAAGCGAGTTGCACCACGCCGTATGCGACGGCGAACGCGGTCACGGTTTGCGCCGCCGAACCCAAGCCCACGCCGTACTGCGAGGCGAGATTGGGTAGGAGTGGATCGCACACCCGCAGCGCCGCGCCGGAGCCACAGGCTCCAAACGACAGTGCGACGATGGGGCTGACAGGAATGGGCTCGGCCGAGGTCACATCCAGGATGTCGAGCCGGGAACGTAGTCGAAGTGACTGTGCGTAAGCACGTCCGCGTTGTGCGCTGCTTCAACCGCCAATTCGAGTTCTTGGCTTGCGCCATCATGCACGATCCGGCACGGGCTTGGCAGGTCTACAAGCAATGGCCGGTGATCTTCAACAATGACAGCGTGCTGACCTCGGCGCTGCTTGACCGTCTGCTGCATCACTCCGAGACCGTGCGCATCGAGGGCAAGAGTTATCGCATGAAGGACCAAATCGAGGCGTAGGCCGCCAGTGTTTCGCGCGAGCCACCCTCTGCAAACTCATTCATCCTCTCGCAGTGCGTCGCATCTCATCGATAATTTCAAACCGGCCGAATTGCACGAACATCAGGCCGGCCCTGACACCTAGGCGCGAGGTGCTCTCCACGGGAACACCCTCTGAATGACAGGAGGCATGTCCCCATGGAGGCAAGCCGTAAACTTCGAACCGGCTACTACTGCACGACCAACGACCCGAGCGGAAACGCCGTCAGAGTGACGCGATCGAGAAGGATTTGGAACCCTTGGCAAAACAGGGACACGAGGCCGCCAGGCGTGGTCACCGGGCCGACCACCGACACCTGCTGCGTCGTAGCGCCCCCGTCGTCGCGCCCGTCGAAGCGCACATCTTCCTGCTGGCCCGAGGGCTCCAACCGGCAAGCCATGGTTTGGGGGTCGTCATCGTTATTGAAGCCGCGCGCTGTTGCGATGACCCAGTACGTCCCGGCAGGCAGGTTCAGATTGTTGACATTTATCACATTGTCAATCGAGCCGTTGAAGGGGCCCGTGGCCCTGAAGTAAACCGCGGCTTGGCCGGCCGGTCCTGCCGGACCTTGAGGTCCCGTGGCGCCTTGCGGTCCTGCCGGGCCTTGCGGTCCTGCCGGTCCTTGTGGTCCTGCCGGTCCTTGTGGTCCCGCGGGACCTTGCGGCCCTTGTGGCCCTGCTGGTCCCTGCGGTCCTTGCGGGCCCCTTTGGTTCCATACGATCGCAGTCTCGTTGTTCTTGCAGGCCTCGAGCGCGTCATCGATGATGCGCGTCCCGCCGTTGGTTTGGTTGTAGCAACCGTGGATCACTCCGCTAGCATCTGGAATCGACGCGATTGTCCGCGAAGACGTAAACGTCAATCCCGCGACAGCGGCTGTCACAAGCGCAAAGATGACACTACGTTGGCCCATAGCTGGTTCCCTCCCGTTTGGTGGTCTAACAAATTCCAAAACGTACTTGGTAACCCCCGCTGCTCGCAATGGTGCAACCTCCGTACCGAGGCGTCATTGGGGGCAACAATTGCAAGCAAAAAGCACTCCAGCTTAGTAACTGTTTTGAGTATCAATATGTTGCGACAATAACAGTTACATAGAATTGCTCCTGGTGTAAAAGGACTCGACATGCGCGACAGCACGGCATGACTGTGACCTTCTGCCATTCCATAAATCGCGTAGCGCGCGCGGGATTCGAATTCAATCGACCGGTATCCACCGCCCAGGTCAACGCGGCGGGCAAGCACGCCATTTCATTGCGCACGTGCGTCGGTGCATCAGCGGCCCGCGTCTCGCGAAACTTCACGATGGTGGTGCGGCTCGAGGCCAAGAAGACAACGCTCAACCTGTCATTCATGCAGGAGCACTACCACAGCCTCGCCAACGTCGCCGTCGACAAGCACCCGTCGCACATCGACTACCTTGGCGAGCTCGCCAGCCGCGGAGTGGCCGCACGGATATCGAGTCAGCTGAGTCGGTGACGAGTTAGTTTGTCGTAACGCTACCCTGGCCTAGCCTTACTTCTGGTATTGCTTTCGCCGGCGGACTTCATGCTCGAACTCCTCCAATGCCGGATCCATCGCGTTACGCGCTGAAACGATACCAACGATCTTGCCGTCTTTGATCACCGGCAGGTGTCGAAATCCGCCCTCGTGCATCCGCAGCAATGCATACCCGAAAGGTTTGTCGGGATCGACCGTGACGGGTGCGGGAGTCATAACGTCAGCGATTCGGGGCGTCCGTACGTCGTGCCCTAGCGCGACGACGCGAAATACAATGTCGCGTTCGGTGCAAATGCCAACCAAGCGAGCAGCTTCCACTACCATGATGGCACCAACGTTCCTGTTCGCCATGAGCTTGGCAGCTTCATTGACCAACGTCTGCGGCGGCGCCTTGAGAACCCGGCGCTGCATCACGCTTCTAACTCGCTCGTCGAACATCGACCTTCTTTAAAGGAGTCCCGGCCTTTGGCTAAAAGACCTGTTGGCCAGGTTGGTCAACGTTAACTTGTCCATCAGTCCACCACGCCTGCAATCCAGACGCTCGCTCGCTTCCGGACGACGCTACTCCAGGCTGTAACGGGGAAATTGACCCGGATCAATCCGGAGCCCTTTATGCAAATTAACAAGCGAAAACATGTTCAAGACGCTCGAGGCGCTTGAGTTCGACATCCGCTGTTGATCGCCAGTTTGCGCCGACGAAAGGCCGCTCGAGCCAACGGCCGGCGGGTGGCGAGCGATGGGTGCAGCCGGTAACCTTGGTCTAGGTCAGCTTTACCGAATGGACGCCAGACGACCACATTCGGCACCCGAAGTTTCCCGGGATCCGATACGACAAACCGGCGGAATCAATGCGAGTTTGCAATCCCACATGGGGTCCTCGGCCGCGTACACCAATCGTCCCGCGACGTCTCGGCCCTCGGCGTCAAGCCTGCGCCGCGGGATCGCGCCGATGCCCTGCTAAAGGAATGGTCGGCGATACCCGCCAATGGTCCACCGCCGCTGCACGTGCGCTAGCACGCCAATTCAGGAACAGCGCGATTGCGCTCGGTTATTCGTTTCAATGCACCAGAATCGAGCAATTTCACCGAGCGCCCCTGCGCCTGCACAATCCCTTCCGCTTGAAAACGCGAGAACATTCTGCTCACCGTCTCGAGTTTAAGGCCGAGATAGCTGCCGAGTTCCTCGCGCGTCAAACGCAGTGTGAACTCTGTAGAAGAGTATCCTCGACGACGATAGCGGGAGGCCAAATTCAACAGGAACGCCGCGAGGCGCTGTTCCGCATTCATGCTGCCGAGTATGAACATCATGTTCTGATCGCGGCCTATTTCTTTGGACATTAGTTGGTGGAGATTGTGTTGCAGCACTGGCAGGGTCCGTGAAAGTCCCTCGATGCTCATGAATGGCAGCGCGCACACTTCGGTATCCTCCAGCGCCGTTGCGCCGACGCCGTGGATGTGGGTGGCAATGCCGTCGAAGCCGATGATCTCGCCCAGAATGTGATAGCCCGATATCTGCTCCCAGCCATCCTCCGTCAGGATGGTTGTCTTGACCGATCCATAACGAATTGAATAAAGCGCGGAAAAGGCGTCTCCGGTGCGAAAAAGTGCATCGTTCTTTCTGAGCCTGATTCGCTTGGTGATCAATCCGTCGAACTGTTTCAACTGGTCGCTCGTAAGAGCGAGCGGGAGACAGTGCTCGCGAGTGCAACAGGTCTGGCAGTGCGACGCCGAATCATGTATCGAAATGAGCGGCGTAGGCGGCGCTCCCGTGGCGTCGCGCGCATTGGGAACTTTGAACGATAACGGATCGAGGAGAAGTTGCATTGCAAGACGACGGCTAATCGCGGCCATCCGAAGAATTGATCTCAGCGTACGCTCAATTAGGTCCAATTACGGTAAATGAAGCATGAGCCGTCAAAATAGATCTGCAATAAAGTGCGGTACCCCACATATGCCAATGGCATAGTTCTTGCAGGCGCAATTCGTGTCAGCGAGTTCCCGCGCTCAATGGATCACGGTGCGCGCTTCCTAAATTCGACGGCACGATAAACGTGCGAAGCGTGGGGGCTCGTACGAACAATTTTTGGATTTCTATTGGTCGCCGTCATCGCAGCGGTCGTGCTTGGGTACGTCCTGCGACGAAAGCAACGCCCAACCGCGACCAGCCGAAGCGCGACGGCGGACGACGCACGCATACTGTTTCTCTGCGCGGTGTCCGGGGAATCCGGGGACGCCTGGTCTTGTTGATGCGGACGGAGTCTGAGGCTACGATCGGATTCCCGTCCCGGCACAAGGAGCTTGCCATGAAAAGGCTTATCGCGTTGACAACTTTCGTTCTGTCGCTGTTGGGAGCAGGACCTGCCGCTGCTTTCTACCCATGGCGCAATCATGTGGCGCCGTTCCCATTCCTGTTCGGCAATGACATTGACACCCATCAGCAGACTCAGCTGAAAAAAGACGGCAGCCTATCCGGGTACTTCTATATTCACTTCACCGGGATTGTCACCAAGGACGGCTACCCCGTGGCGACACACGTCGATTGCAACACTGGCACTTGCACCGTGGGCTGGACGCTGGAAGGCGAGCCTGGCACGGCAGCGTTTCTGTACCAGGTGGATGACGACCACCCGATGTTTCTGGTGAGCCGCGCCGACATCCCACAACCCGGCGCCTATGCCCACTTCCACTGGCTCAGCAGCATGCCGGTGGCCGAGGTGGCAGCGAGCGGATATTTGCTGCAACTCACGGCGGTTGATACCTTCTGCTTCATCCACCATGGGGCTGCCGGCGCCCAGACCAGCAAGACATGCGGTGAAAACGGCGGTATCGCGGTGAACCGGGGGATCGATATCGCCACGCACCTCAACATCGTACCCAGCTTTCCATGAACTACTGACGGTTCGGGTGTATAGCGACGCGTTGAAGGAAGTGGATGGTCCACGCAGGAACGTCAGTTGTCGTGACCTTCCGCAAGCGCGTCGGCGACCAGCTCCGCAATGTCGCGCGTCGCGATTTCCGATTCGCGCTCGAGCGCTTTCGTCCCATCGCTGATCATCGTCGCGCAATATGGGCAGGCCGTGGCGATCACCAGCGGCCGCTGGGGCAGCGCCTGCTCGACGCGGGTGATGTTGATGCGGCGGCCGATGGTCTCTTCCATCCACATTCTCGCACCCCCCGCGCCGCAGCACATCGCCTTCTCACGCGTCAGCTCGAACTCGAGCGGCGCATCGCGCGTCAGCCGCGCGATGATGGCGCGCGGCGCCTCGTATTCGCCGTTGTGCCGGCCGAGATAGCACGGCTCGTGGTAGATCACGCGCTCGAAGGTTCGGTCGACATGGACGCGACCCTCGGCAATGAGCCGCGCGATAAGTTGCGAGTGGTGCACGACCTCGTAGTTCCCGCCGAACTCCGGGTACTCGTTCTTGAGCGTGTTGAACGCGTGCGGATCGCAGGTGACGATGCGCGTCACGCCTAGACCATTCAGCGTGTCGACCAGCGCCCGCGCGAGTTGCTGAAAAAGCATTTCGTTGCCGGCCCGGCGCATGCATTCCCCCGTCGACGTCTCGCGCGCGCCGAGGATGCCGAACCGGATGCCGGCGCGGTTCATGATCTTGACGAACGCAACCGCGATCTTTTGTGCGCGCGGATCGAACGACTCCGCCGAGCCTACGTAGAACAGGTAGTCGAGCCCCTGGACGTCTTCAGGCGTCTGCACGATGGAAACGCTGAGCCCGCTTGCCCAATTCCCGCGCGTGTCGGCGGGCAATCCCCAGGGATTGCTTTGCACCTCGTAGGCGTCGAACACGGCCTTGAGCTCGTGCGGGAAGGTCCCTTCCATCATGACCTGGTGCTGGCGCATCCGGTAGAAGCGCGGCAGGTGCTCGAGCTCGATCGGACACGCGGCCTCGCAATAGCCGCAAGTCGTGCAGGCCCACAGCGCTTCCGGCGCTATGACGTCGCCGACGAGTGCCGGCAGCGCTGCGTCGTTGCCGGAGACGATCGCTTCGCGCTCCGTCAAGAGGTGCTGCTTGAGACTGTCGTAGACCCATTTCAAGGCTAGCGGCTTGCCGGTCAGAAAGGTCGGGCACGCGTCCTTGCAGCGCCCGCATTCGGTGCACGTGAACGCATCGAGCCCGTCCTTCCAACTCAAGTCGCGGGCGGTACGCACGCCGATCTTCATGTCTTCAGTGTCGCTCGCGCCCATGATTGCTTCCAGGTCCATTCCGGGCACCCGGTTGGCGGGACCGCCGCGGCGAAAGAAGAGGGTGGGGAGCGCGGTCACGATGTGGAAGTGCTCGCCGGCGGGCAGCAGCACGAGAAACGCGAGCACTGTCAGCATCTGGATCCAGTACGACGCGTGGTATCCGGCGGCGAGTAGTTCCGGCGACAGACCCGAAAACCGGTCGGCGATCGCGTTGCCGACGAAGGCGAACAATCGCTCGTGCGCGATCCCCGGATGGGCTGGCGCCAGGAGTGCGAAGCGGAAGCCATCGAACATGAAATCGGTGACCATGATGGCCGCGATCAGCGACAGGATCAGGAGCGCCTCGCGGTTGCGCTCCAGCCGAGCGGGCTTCTGCGCTAGCCGCCGCCACAGGGCGTATCCGACGGCAATGAGCACCGCAAGCTCGACGAGATCCTTGAAGCTTGCGAACATTCCACCCGCCAGCCCGGGATAGACGAAGCCCTCGTTGTAACCGATCACGAGAAGCTGCACCTTGCGCGCGAGCAGCGTCATGAATCCGAGGAAGATCACTGCGTGCATCGTGCCCGGCTTCCACTCCCGCGCGACCATGCGCGACTGGAGGAAGCCATTGATCAGCACGGAGCGCAGGCGCGCCAGGGGATGATCCCAGCGCACTTCCGGCGCCAGCTTCACGACAATGGCGAGCTTGCGCCATGCCAGCGCCACAAAGCCCGCAAGGGCGATCGCGAGCAGCAGCGTGATCGCGATCGGATTCACGAAAGGGTCAAGCGCGGCGCTTCTGCTTTCCGCGCGTCATGTTCCCGCGCGTGCCGCGGCCGGCGAGTACATGTCCAGGAGCTGCAGTCGCGTCGCCTGGAGCCGTTCGGCCACGACTCCCAGCAGCCGTTGCATCAGGATGAAGCCGAACTGAGTGTCTTCGTGGCACGCGGCGAGGAGGTTCGTGCCCTCGAACGCCAGCGCGTCGACGCGTTCCAGCGTTCGCGCCTGGAAGTGCTTGCCCCGGCCCATCAGGAACGCAGACCAGCCGAGCTCGTCGCCGGCGAAGAGCGTCTGCACGCGGAACGTGTGGCCGGGCGCGACGATCTCGAGTCCGATGAGGCCGGTCACGATCAGGTAGAACTCGGTACAGTCGTCGCCCTCGCGAAAGAGAATCTGGTCCCGGTCGAAGCGGACTTCCTTGGCCATCGTCGCGAGCTTCTCGACGTGACGGGGCTCGAACTCCGCCACGAACGGATGATGACGGAGCGTGGCCAGAACGGTCTCTTTCATATAGTGCTGCCTTTCCTGCGCGTCATGAATCCGGATTCCGCGGCGATGGCGTGGCCTTCAACTTTCCACGTAGGTGGCATAGCGTGGCTCGTACACCCGGGATTTTACGAAGCCCAGGAGGTCGGACGGCTCCGTACCGGCCGAGAGCCCGCGACGATAGGCGATGGCGGCGGTTGCCGCCGCGATGTGCGCCGACACTTCGCGGATGTTCTTGAGCGGCGGATAGAGGCTTCCCTGCCGCAGGTCGTCTTCGGTCACCTGGTCGGCCAGTGTCTTCGCCGCCGCCATGAACATTTCGCCGGTGACGCGGCTCGAGCCGGAAACGATTACGCCGAGGCCGACGCCCGGAAAGATGTACGAGTTGTTGCCCTGCCGCGGGACGTGAGTGCGGCCATCGAGCGTCACCGGGTCGAACGGCGAGCCGCAGGCAAAAAGCGCGCGTCCGTCCGACCAGCGATACGCCTGCGATGCCGTGCATTCCGACTTGGAGGTTGGATTCGAAAGCGCAAAGACGATCGGCCGCTTGTTCTGTGCCGCCATGGTGCGCACGACATCCTCGGTGAAGGCGCCGCCGACCGCCGCGACGCCGATGATGGCAGTGGGGCGCAGCGCCTTGACCGCATCGAGCAGCGTGCCTACGGCCGCATGCGCATGCGCATACGGCTGCTTGTGCGAAGCGAGATCGGCGCGCTCAGCGACGACCAGGCCGCGCGAATCGAAGAGCCAGCACCGCCGTCGCGCCTGCTCCTCGTTCATCCCCTGCGCGACCATCGCATCGACGACCAGGTCGGCGATACCCGTAGCGGCCTCGCCGGCTCCCTGGAACAGCAACGTCTGCTCGCCGAGCGAACCGCCGGTGATCCGCAACGCCGAAAGTATTCCCGCCAGCACCACCGCGGCGGTTCCCTGGATGTCGTCGTTGAACGTCGGAATCCGGTCGCGATATTTGCGCAGCAGCCGGAACGCATTCTGGCTTGCGAAGTCCTCGAATTGGATGACCACGCCGGGGAAGATCTTGCTGGCGGCGACCACGAACTCCTCGACCAGGGCGTCGTATTCCTCGCCACGCACGCGCGGCTGATGCAGGCCTATATAGAGCGGATCGTCGAGCAGCGCCGAGTTGTTGGTGCCGACGTCGAGCAGCACCGGCAGGCAGGCGCTCGGAGATACGCCCGCGCAAGCGGTATAGAGCGACAGCTTGCCGACCGGAATGCCCATGCCGTTCGCCCCGAGGTCGCCCAAGCCCAGGATGCGCTCGCCGTCGCTCACCACGATGATCCTGACGTCGGGGTGCGGCCAGTTCGCGAGCACGTCCGCGACGCGACCGCGGTCGGCCGCGCTGATGAAGATGCCGTGCGGACGCTGGAAGATATGGGTGTACCGCTCGCAGGCAAGTCCGACCGTCGGCGTGTACACGATGGGCAGCATTTCATCCGGATGGTCCATCAGCAGGCGGAAGAAAAGGGTCTCGTTGCGGTCATGCAGCGCGCGCAGACTGATGTACTTCTCGAGGTCGCTCGACTTGCGGCGGAAATTCTCGAGCACCCGCCCGATCTGCTGTTCCTGCGACGACGCGTGGGGCGGCAGCAGGCCGCGCAGGCGCAACGTATCGCGCTCCGCTTCGGTGAAGGCCGTCCCCTTGTTGAGCGCCGGATCCTGCAGGAGCGCGACACCTTTCGGCAGCGCGGACGCCGCCTTCGCTTTTTCATCGCCGTGAGTTTTTTGCAACATCGCTTATCCCTCTCGTTTCTGTCGATTGCATTGCGGGCCGTCGGCTCGGCGGTCGCGCAGCGCCATCAGTTGGTTTCCGGAACCATCTTGATCGCACCGCATGGGCACTCGGACACGCAGATGCCGCAGCCCTTGCAGTAGTCGAAATTGAACTCGTAGCGCTTGCCCGGCCCCAGCTTGATCACGGCGTTGTCGGGGCACACGCCATAACAGTTGTCGCAATTGAAGCAGTTGCCGCAGGAGAGGCACCGGCGCGCTTCGAACAAGGCGTTGGTCTCGTCGAGTCCGCTGACCACCTCGTCGAACGTCGAGGTGCGGCGCGCGATCTCGAGCAGCGGCCGCACCGTCTTCGGCGCGTCGCTGTAGTACCACGGGTTCATCTTGTCGAAAGTGGCCAGCTCGTGCTTCGGCGGAGGTGCGTAGACCGTGCCGGAGAGCCACGCATGAATGTGGCGCGCGGCCTTCTTGCCGTGCCCGATACCCACGGTCACGGTGCGCTCGGACGGCACCATGTCGCCGCCGGCGAAAATGCCGGCATGGCCGGTCATCATGTTGGGACCTACCTGGACGGTGCCGTCCTTGATGGCGAGTCCCGGCACGCCGTCCAGCAGCGACAGATCGACGTCCTGACCAAGCGCCAGAACCAGCGAATCGGCTTCGAGGGTTTCGAATTCGCCCGTGGGCTGCGGAAACCCCGTGGCGTCCAGCGCCATCTTTTCGACTGTGAGCGTGCCTTCGTCTCCCATGTTCTTGATCGTCGACAGCCATTTGATCAGGACGCCTTCCTGCAATGCCTCCTCGACTTCGAAATCGTGGGCGGGCATTTTTTCGCGGGTACGCCGGTAGACGATGATCGATTCGGTGGCGCCGAGCCGCTTGGCCGTGCGCGCAACGTCGAGCGCCGTGTTGCCGCCGCCGTACACCACGACCCGGCGGCCGAGCATCGGCTTGTCCTCGCCTTCCATGCCGCGCAGCACCGATACCGCGTCGAGCATGTGCGCGGCTTCACCGGCCGGTATGTACGCCCGTTTCGCGATGTGCGCGCCGACCGCGAGGAACGCGGCGTCGAAGCCGTCTGCCTTCATCGTGTCGAGAACATTGGTCACCTTGCAATCGAGCGTGAGCTCGACGCCCAGATCGAGGATGCGCTGGATCTCGGCATCGAGGATGTCGCGCGGCAGGCGGTACTTCGGGATGCCGAAGCGCATCATGCCGCCGGCGCGTGGACCGGCGTCGACGAGCCTGACGCCATGCCCAAGGCGCCGGAGGTGGTACGCGGCGGACAAGCCCGAGGGTCCGGCGCCGACGATGAGCAC
>Ga0105248_10008191_pt1 | contig 11481 bp, 10 predicted proteins | sample KBSS34metaG_FD_81524 | JGI IMG/M metagenome (GOLD analysis project Ga0105248, IMG submission 81524) | Switchgrass rhizosphere microbial communities from Kellogg Biological Station, Michigan, USA - KBS S3-4 metaG | ecosystem: Host-associated > Plants > Roots > Rhizosphere > Soil | place...
GTCCGTCACGTAAATCGGGCTGCTTGCTACAGTTTCTGGTCGACGTCGACCTGAAGTTTCCACAAAGCCCCTCGGCTCGAAGCAATCAACTTGTTTTGCGATTGCTCACCGGTTATGCAATTAGTATAGCGAGATCTCGTATGGATACCAGTACCCCGGAATATATTTCTTGGATTTCTTTTGACTGGGTAAGAGCTGCTTGTTGTGCGCCTTTCGTATAGCGGTCGAGATGTAAGCAGCTCGGCCTATGGCGGTGCGGCCTTTGGTGTTGATCGTATATACAGAAGGGCTGTTCTTTTGCACAGACTACAACCGCAACAATTCCCCAATTGACATTGCCCCTGTGAGACTGGCAGACTATCAGCGTTTTGTATGAGAGTTCTATGAAACTAAACATTCGACGCATTCACCATGCGGCAATTATCTGCTCCGACTACGCGCGCTCCAAGCACTTCTATACTGAGGTATTGGACTTGCCGGTGTTGCAGGAAAACTACCGCGTCGAGCGTGATTCATATAAATTGGACCTTGCTGTGGGTGAGCATGGGCAGGTGGAGTTATTTTCCTTCCCCAACCCACCTGTTCGCGTGACCGGTCCTGAGGCCTGCGGGCTCAGGCACCTGGCGTTTGCCGTTGAAGATCTCGATGCCCAAGTGCAGTTGTTGAAAGCACGAGGTGTTGAGATGCAGGAGATCAGGGTAGACGAATACACCGGCAAGCGCTTTGTCTTTTTCTTTGATCCCGATGGCCTTCCGCTGGAGTTGTACGAGCAGGACGAGTAGTGGCGGAACATTTGAGGTTTCCCTCGGTCGCAGTAACCAGAGACATTCTGGAGAAGCGATATGAGAATTCCATACCTGAGCCCGCGCCTGGTGAAATTTGCACTGAGTGCTGGGACCCTGGCAACAGCCGTTTTTGCGGCCGTTCGACAACTGCGTAAAATTGACCTTGGCAAACAAGTTGTGTTGATTATGGGCGGCTCGCGGGGCCTGGCCCTGGAAGTGGCACGTATCGTGGCGCGCGAAGGAGCCTATGTTGCCCTCGCGGCACGCGACGCCGATGAGCTTGCGGCAGCCAAAGCCATTCTAGATTTGTCAGAAGACAGTGTCTTTACCTCGGTCTGCGATGTCACTGATGAAGCGCAGGTGCGGCGCACGATCGCCGATGTTGAGGAGCGCTTCGGCGATGTCGATGTGCTTATCAACATGGCCGGTCTGATTGAAGCTGGGCCGATGGAAGTGCAGCTCGAACAAGACTATAAGGATTCGATGAATACGCACTTCTGGGGCCCGCTGCATGCCATCAATGCTGTATTGCCGAGCATGCGCGAGCGCAAGAGAGGAAGGATTGTAAATATCGCATCCATCGCCGGCCTCGTGAGCGTGCCGCATTTGTTGCCTTACAGCACCAGTAAGCACACGCTAGTTGGATTTTCCGAAGGTTTGCGCACTGAGCTTGTGAAGGACAACATCTATGTCACGACCGTTTGTCCGGGACTGATGCGCACAGGAAGTGCGCGCAATGCCGACATGAAAGGTCACAATAAAATCGAGTATGCGTTCTTTTCTATACTTGATGCGTTGCCGTTCACAAGTATTGACGCAGGACAGGCCGCAAAAGAAATTGTTGAGGCGTTTAAATATGGTGATTCGCGTTTGATTATTTCAATACAGGCCAAGGCATTGCATCTTGCGCACGCAATCTGGCCTACGGCCGTGATAGAAACTTTTGGCTTGGTCAACTGCTTCTTGCCGGGTAATGGTGGCATCGGCACATTGAAAGCCAAAGGCAAAGACAGCGAAAGCGCGGTATCACCCTCGGTGCTGACAAAGTTGTCGGACGATGCTGCCGTGCGCAACAATGAGATGGATTGATCTCCGCAAAGTAATCGACATCATTAGATGCTGTAACTACAAAAAGACCGCCCAGAATAAACTGCAGCGGTCTAAATGCTATTGCCTGACTGCCCTTTGCGGAGGGCTCAATATCTATCTACGCTTCAGTCAGTCCGTCACGTAAATCGGGCTCTTTGCTACAGTTTCCGGTCGACGTCGACCTGATGTTTCCACTCTGCCCCTCGGCTCGAAGCAATCAACTTGCGTAGTGATTGCTCACCGGTTATGCAATTAGTATAGCGAGATCTTGTATGGATACCAGTACCCCGGAATATATTTCTCGGATTTATTTTGGCCGTGCAAGAGCTGCTTGTTGTGCGCTTTTTGTATAGACTTTGGGATGTAAGCATCTCGGCCTATGGCGGTGCGCCCTTGGGTGCTGATCGTATATGCAATAGGCGTGCGCTTTTGTACAGGTTGTCACACCGCCAAGACGCATACTACAGTCTCGGCCCATTGCGCAATGCGTCGACGACTGATGGCCAATGGTGGTCATAAATGTGAACTGGAGTTGGGTTTTGTAACTGACAAATCTAAACTCTGGTAAATGTTGGGCACCCGCCATTCTAAGTCTCGTCTCTGCCTGAAATCACCAAGAAAGGGGACAGTTATGTTCAAATCATTTACTTCGCGTATGGCTGCTGTTGCAGTCGTCGGCTTGTGTACACTACCGGCACTCGCTAAAGATTCGGTTGAATTGCAAGCTGAAGCCGACAACAAAGCCAACCAGGCTGCTGCTACACAGGCTGTAGCCGGCAATGAATCGGCAGAATCCGCCTCGGCCCAGGCCGACGGCAAAGCCAGCTGTGCCGCCAAGCACGCAAGGCGCGCCGCTGAAGAGTCTAAAGAGGCTGATAAGTTGAGCGACAAGGCCGCTGACTTGCAGACTGAAGCTGACAAAAAGGCGATTAAAGAGTCGCCCTAAGATTCAAAAATGTGCGCTCGACAAAAGCTCGGAGTGAAGCCCATGCGGTTTTACTCCGAGTTTTGACGCACAACTATCAATCACGTAAGATTAGCGGTCTCCCTGCCCTCGCGAGGCCACAGCTCATGCGTCCAGCTAATCGACCCTTACGTCCGATTCTAGTGGCCACTATGCTTGTTTTGTCTCCTTTGGCCACTCATGCTTATATGGCAGATAAGGAAAAATTGGACAAAGCGGCCGCCGCATGCGATGCCGGCAACTACAAGGAAGGTGCGGCGCAATTTAAGGTACTGGCTAATGATGGCGATGCTTTTTCACAATGTTTACTGGGAGTCATGTACCAGAACGGTCGGGGCGTGCCAAAAAACGTAAACACAGCCATATCCTGGTATATGAAGGCGGCCAAGCAGGGCTGTTCCAACTCCGAGGTGCATCTGGGAGACATTTATCTGTACGGTGAGCAGGGCGTCAAAAAAAATGACAAAGTCGCTGCCGACTGGTATCGACGCGCTGCGCACCACGGCAGTCAAAAAGCGCAGATGGCTCTTTTTAAGATGTTTATATCCAGTCATTTTGGCGATGAAGCTGCCGAGGCGCGGGGCTGGCTGGCCCAGGCCTGTCAGGCTCCGGGTGAGCTTACTGAGGAGGCCCATAAGGCCTGGGCGAATCTCTCACCGGTTAAGGAGATGGCTCAAGTGCAAAACAATTTCGAAAATGAATATGCCAGCGTGGCAGTGCTCGGCACGCAGAAACCAGCCTCCGGTCAGGTTGAACCGACAGCGCAACCGGTGAGCAAATTACTGCATCAACCTGATGGCCTGGTGGGTGCGCTCGAAGAACACTGGGACAAAATCGCCGATCTGGATAAGAAGTTGAGCTCGCAACAGGCTGTCACGCGCCCGGCACAGTGATGCTAAAGGCGCTTCTATTTAGCCGGCTTTGTTGATTTTGTGTCTTTCGCCGCCGCTGCGTCTTTGGCGCGGCTTTCACGCAAGCACTTCAGTATGCTGAGTAGATTTTCGTTTTCTGGAAACTCTGATTTACCGTAGTGAAAGTTAGTGAACTCCCAGTGTTTGTCTTTGAATTTCAGCTCGGGTGTAACTACAGGCTTGTCGGTTTTCTTGCCTTTGGTAGTGCCATAGACTTCCACTAAATAGGCACCATTTTTTTCTGTTATTTTGCCAATTGAATAATGTTCATAGGGTTCTGCATTGGTGGCAAGGAATGGATCCATATCCAGGCCTACGATTTCACCAGAAACTTTGGCTGAGGCGTCGTAGTCTACTTTCAGTTGGCGGCGCAGTTCGGCATCGAAGCTGCTGCTTTTTGCCTTGAGCACTTCCTGGTCGGTGTGTTCTTTAGGTGGTTTGCCCGAGGGCTTGATGTACCAGGAATAAAATCCTTGCACAAAGCTGCTGCAAGATTCTTCCATTGGCGAGCCTTTAGCCTGCACTCCAAGCCCGATTGAGCCGGCGATTAGAGCCAACGTGCAGCATGTGAGAGCTTTCCAAGAGAACTTCATTTGATTACCACCATAAATGTTGCGCAAGTATAGCGCATAGCGTGTTTTAATAGATTTTCGAGGCGGCTTCGGCAAGTGATTGTGTGAGCCGTGCTCTAGCTACTGCAGGGGATGACAAATTAGTGACGAGATCGGCAAAGAAAATCGTTAAATCCGTCGTCTTCGCTTTGTGTCTGTGGCTTTCTCTGTCTCTTATTGGTTCTTGTCCTCTTATCCTTTCTGTCCATGCCGCTCAGCAGTTTATCGACGAAGTGGGCGTGCCTTACGAACAGTGGCGCTCTCTCAAAGGTGCAAACATCAGAGTCAATCTCGCGCGGCTAGGTGACAACGTCTTAAGTGCGCGGTCGACACATTTTTGGAAGGGCCTGGCGAGCGCGTCGGACCGAAAGTATGAAGAAGCAATTAGCGAATTTGAGCAATGCGGGCCGCTGAATAACTTGTCCAATTTTGCCGTGCAGCAAGTGGCCGAAGCGTATATCGGTGCAGAAGAATTTGATAGGGCCGTTCCAGTAGTTGACGCGCTGCTCAAGCGCGCACCAAACTCAGACATGCCGTACAAACTTCGCGCCGATGCCTATTTTGCCAAAGGCAAACTTAACGATGCCGCCGCGCTGTATGTAAAGTCTTCGACATTTTCCTCTCCCCGACGCAGTCTTGAACTGGCTCGAGCGGGAGAGTGTTTACGCAATCTGAAAAACTATAAGGAAGCGATCAGAGTCTTGACGATTGCCGTCAATCACAAAGATGACATTCAATTGCCCGAGGTGTACTTGACCCGCGCGTCTTGCTATCAGGCCACGAGTAAGTGGTCTGACGCAGTCCACGATTTCACTCTGGCGCTCAAGTATTTAAAAGTCAGACACGCCAATAGGATCAAAGACACTCAAGATGCCGCAGTGGCTTCGGCACTGAAGGAACGGGCGACGTGTTACGCGCATATGGGCAAGTACAATCTGGCAACAAAAGATCGCGAAGCCTACAAAGCTATTGGGCAAAGCGTAGAGGATGATTTCTTTGGCAAATAAAGGAGGATAGATGAATCCAAACAAAGCACTGTGGGAAAAAGGCGATTTCTCCCGCATCGCCGAAACAATGCGTGATAGTGGCAAGACTCTCGTCGAATCAATCGGTGTTGGTCCCGGGCTAAAAGTTTTGGATCTGGGCTGCGGTGACGGCACCACTGCTATTCCGGCGGCGCAACTCGGAGCCGACGTGCTCGGTGTAGATATTGCCAGCAATCTGGTTGCCGCTGGTAATCGCCGCGCCAGGGAGCATGGTCTCGCTAATATCAAATTTCAAGAAGGAGACGCATCGGGCTTGCACGATCTTCCCAATGATAATTTTGATCTTGTCGTCAGTATTTTCGGTGCAATGTTTGCACCAAAGCCATTTGACGTCGCCAGTGAAATGGTGCGCGTAGCTCGACCTGGTGGTCGCATTGTTATGGGCAATTGGATACCTAATGACCCGACACTGGTGGCACAAATTTTGAAAATCTGTTCAGTCTATACGCCGCCGCCACCTGAGGGATTCATCAGTCCCATGACCTGGGGGGTTGAGGATCATGTGACCGAGCGATTCACCAGCGCCGGCGTGCGCAAGGATAAGGTCTCGTTTGCTAGAGAGTCGTTCACTTTCAAATATTCTGGAACTCCATCTGAACTTTTGAACGAGTTTCGTACTTATTATGGACCGACAATGAACGCCTTTGACGCCGCCGAGAAGAGCGGCCGCGGTGAGGATTTACATCGTGAGCTCGATCAGCTTTTTCATAGTCAAAACCAGAGAACCGTTGAGCATGCGACTTGCATCCCCGCGACTTATCTTCGCGTTACTGTGGCGGTTGACTAGTTGTGATTTATTGCCCTCGCCTCATCTCATTATATGACTGGGTTGTATGATGCTGTCCGTCTGCCAACAGTTGTGTGTCTGAGTCTTGAATCCTTTCCAAATTATTGCCACACTGCGCAAATTCGGCAACTTTCTTGTCGGTCTATTCCCGTGGGTAGGCAGTGCGGCGCAGTTTTGCTCCGGCATTTTATTGCGACTCTTGGGTTTAATACTGACCATCGGAGTAATCAACAAAGTCGCAATCTATCTCCAGGATAGACCAGCGGTCAAGGGCATTCAGTCAGTCTTCAAGCGCTTTTACTGGCGCGATTATTCCAAAGATAAACTCAGCCTCGAAGATCTGCCCGCAGATAGTGTGGCTATTCTTAGACCTATCTTTTTAGTCAGTGCTTTTCTTTGTCTTTTCATGCCATTGCTGATGCTGCCTACCCCTGCGGTACCCATTGAAACGTTCAGCGGACTCAAGCATGATGTGCCCGTCTGGTCGGTGCTGCTATGGTTTGCCAGTGCGGTCATCGCCTGGTCGGCTCTACTTGTCGGCACCGCAGTCTCTAATCGACCGTCTTTTCTAGCTGGTGGCATTGCTTATTCTTATCTATGCGGTTCGGTGGTGGCATGTACCACTAAGTCGCCCACCAATGTATTTATCCCCCTGACGATTCTGTTTGCTGTTTTTTTGCATGAAAAGACGTGCCGGGCTGCCGGTAAACTAAATGCCTGTTTCGGTGCGGTCATCGCCGTGCTTCTTGGAGCCGCAGCCGGTGTTTATTTCTTTGCCGCAACAACTATTAAAATGCCGCCTACGGTAAGCAGCTTGTGGATCTCCGTTCCAATTGGGGTCTGTCTGGGGCTTTTCTCTTTTGCGCTGGCCAGGCTGCCGGCAAAAGAAAACAACAAGCTGTCCCAGATTATCTCAGCGGAGCTTCCATTAGCTTCAGCCTTTCGCATTGTCGCCCTGATGCTTGGGTTCAATCTTGCTATTCTTTGTTTCCGTGCCGGTCTTAGCATAGTCGCCGGTCATCTCATATCTCTTACTCATTTGACCGAAACTTACGCTTGGCCCGTCTGGTATCTGCTGGCCGTGGGCATCATCATGAAATTGATCAAAAATAGCGATGTTGTAGCCAAAGCTACAGCGGATATTGTCGGACTCAAACTTTTGCGACCTGTCACTACTATCATTCTTGCCACAGCTCTGGCTATTGTGTATTGCGAGAGTGCAGTTAGCTGGTTTACTCCCGGTTCGCCTTTCTTTTTCATTTCGGATGCGGGTATACACATCTATCAATGGTCCAGGAGCTGGTTCTGGAAGGAGCCAATTTTTGCTTTCTCCGCACCATATATAGGTCCGATTCTAATTTTTGATTTGCTTTGCATTATCTGGCTTACTTTCAAAAAGAGATTTACCGACGGCGCCGCGGGCAGATTTTTATATCTGACTATTTTGGCCTGGTTCTTAATTAGTGAGTACTCCTTTGAAGTGCTCTCGCTGGGGCGTTCGCCATCGCATTCAATTGTGGCTCTGATGTTGTTTTCTGTCTGGTTACTCTGGCTCATGCACACAATCGGTCTGGCTCTGAGTGCGCGCTCTTCGCTGTTGTGGCCGTCGCGCGGTAGACTGCCCATCTACGGTAGCATCTTAATTTTTGCCCTGTTGGAAATTCATTCCCGCGGTGCTATGCAAGATTTCAAAGTCACCAATGAACTCTTTTTGATCATGGAGCGCGGCATCATCGACGTTGGCCTGCCGTATTTTCTCTGGGTCTATGTCACGCGTCGCTTTTCTGCTCTGCCTGTTGGTGTGGCCACGGTTTTCTGTATGTTCTGCGCCGGCGCTTTGATTGCACTGCCATTCAATGTGCTGGACAAGCTTTCATTTTGTAATTGGGACTGGGGCCAGTTTATTCGGCTGGTAGATGCTCTGACGCAAAAATATATATCCACCGGCAACATGCAGTGTGACGGTACGGTTAATTGGGGCTGGTTGCTCGTCAAAAATGCCATATTTTGTCTGGTACTTTGGGCGGTACTGTTCGCCTCGCGGTTAAGTTACCGCACTCGGCCTGATTGGAAAATGATTGTCACATTTGTGGTTGTCATCGTCGCCAGCGGCATCGCGTCCTTTTCAAAAGGATTTTTAGACATTGGTTTGCCTGCCTCAATTGCTGTAGCCAGCGCACCCATGCACCTGGACTTGCTACTCAGTCAGCGGGTTCTGGTGATTTACCTCGCCGCCTGGATTCCGGCTTTACTGCTTGGAATTTCGTTGGGCAAGCTGGGCGGCAAGGACAAGAGTGATGGCAACGGGGAGGATGAAAATTTTTCTGCCTGGACACTTCTGCGACACACCGGTGTCTATTTGTTGATTGGTTTTATTCTCAGTGCAATTTTAAATGTACTTTTCTTTTGCTGCGAAGACTTTTTGCAATCGGCAGGGGCCGTGCAACCGATGCTCGCGTTATATGGACTAATATTTGTGATTTTGGTGTCGAGAATTATCGACGTTGAGGCCGGTGCCGGTGCTAGAGTGAATACCGATGCGCTAGTAGAACCTCAACCTGATCTTGATCTAGATAACGGCCGGAAGGATCGTCGTGATTTGCAAACACTGGTACTAATCGCAACTGCCGCTTCACTGATCTTTTTTGCCTTCAACGTCGTCCGTGCTGTTGCGTCGGTGCGACAAGTTGCATCGCTGCAGCAAGACCTGCGCGTTCCAGAGGAATTTGCCAATCCTACAAACTCAGACGTCTCGGAAAACAATCAAAGTAAAGCCTCTGTTTTCACTAACAGCAGAAGCGGAACGGATAAGTCTTATCTCGTAATCGGCAAGGTCAAAACCAATGGTCTGGCAATCGGTCCCTTGCTTGCACATCTCATGGATAAGGCGGCAAAGTCAGGGCAGTTCGAAGCCCTACAGCCGATTGAGGTAAAGTCCTGGAAGGATCGTTACCCTGACGCGCTGGCCTGTACCTATGCCTATAACATCATGCTTAAACAAGGCGCCGCTTCTGTAGCAGTGCCGATGACTGGGGTGACTGTTTTGCTGCCCACTCCAGATCCTCTGAACGTTGATTTTGTCACTGTCTATACGCCTCCGGCTGAGCTTGATCTGCGCCGGTGGCAGGCGGCCTGGTTGGTAGATCAATTGAAGGCGCTACAAAAATCGGTGCGACAATAACGCCATGAGTAAATTGAAAGGCTTGCTAGATCTATTCAATACAACTGGCAGAGTCGGAAGAATCTTTAGCTGTCTCTGCTCAGTCTGTGCCATCGTTTTCTTTCTAACTACTACTCAGGAAGTTGCCTTCTTTGGTTTTCCCGATAGTCATGTAACCGATTTTCAAAAGGCCGTTACTGGTCCTTTAACCATATTGTCCTGGGTCAGTCTCGCCTTGTGCCCGTATTTTGCAGTCACCGCCGCCGCCGGCCACAAATTGAAAACTAGGCCTGTAATATTCGTTTGTGTGTTGGCCTTATTTATAGCGGTGATGGCAATTGCCCTTTTGGCTGTGCCCTGGTATTTCGGCACTTACCTCAATCTCGACAATGGTATCGGCGGCTAAAGCCGGCCGTTTGTCCGGCCGGCTTTGAAGCTGTGATGAATCAATTTGAGCTGACTGGAGTCGAGCTGGTCAGTTATTTCTCGTCAACCGTTCTGTCACCGGTGGGGAAGAATGTTGCGTTTTCGGATTTACCGACACCGTACATGCTGCCCGAGACTTTTCCGTCGCCGTTGACGTCGATGGCTGGACCGAAGTCGAGGGTGTCTTTGTCGGCTTTGAGACCGACGCCCACTCCAAATCCAGTATCTTCGGGACCGAGCGCCACTCTGGCACCACCTCTGGCGCCAAGTGTGTTGAGGATGTCGGCGTTGCCGCCACCATGCGCCTTGAGACCCTGGTCACCGAGGGATACTCCACCGTCGGCCTGTCCGTTGACGAGCAGGGCGCGACCGCGTACATCTGCGTCTACACCTATGTCGCGACCGAGGCGTGCGCCGACATCGGCGTCGCCACCAACAAGATTGAAGACATTGGCGCCGGCTCCGGCCTCACCGTGGAAGCCATTGCGATTGACTCCGACACCGGCACCTACTCTAGCGTGCAGCGGGCCGCCCACGGGCATGAATTCGCCTTCGATGCGGTTTTCCAGACCAACCTGTGCTTCAGCGCGGGCCAATCCGATGTTTACGCCGACATCAAGTGAACCGTGATTGGTGACACCGATTTTGAAGAGACCGGCATTGAGGCCGTAAAATTTTGCTGGGGGCTGTCTGTAGGCAGCGTCATAGGCGGGGCTGTTTGGTGGCAGCGGAGCGAATGGACTGTCCGGTGCGTAGCCTGCCGGGGACGGCGTGCGTGTCACCACTTCATCCGGCATTGTCACCACTGCCGGTGCCGCTGCTTCTGCTGCTGTATTCTGTTTGGCTGCTGCTTCATCGGCTGCGCGCTGCGCTTCTTCGGCTTTGAGTTCGGCTTGCAATTCTTTTTGGGCTTTTTCGTCGGCGTCGACTTCTTTCATCGCCGACTTCCAGGCTCTAGGATCTTCTTTAAGTAGTCTGGTTTTTTCTGCCATCGCATGATCCCAATCTTTAGGATCGTTGCTCTTCCAGGCTTCGTATGCCAGCTTGGCTGCGGTGATGTCTTCTTGCATCTGAGCATGACTGATCTTGTGACCATGATCCGGTTGCGCACTGTGTACATCGGCCTGCGCTTTGGGGGTGGTGCTTTGATTGCAGTTGTCCATTTTGGCATCTCCAGAAAGAAAGTTTTGTTCGGGGGAAGTAGGGGGATTTGGTGGGAGGGGGAATGTTTGAATGATGCCATCAAAGTGCGCAGTTGTCACTAGGGAAAATACGTAGGAAAAACACATTAAAACCCGCATGAATAGTGGGTTTTGCCACGTTTCGACCACGTTAGTGTCACGTTTCGGCCACATTCACGTGCATGTCGGCAAACACACTGGTCCCAGCCTCTTGCTATCTCCCTGGCTTAACATAGCTATTCCCCGTCAATTCAGGCTCTCGGGCACCACAAGTGCCACTGCTTGGCAACAATTGGGAACTTTCGCCTGTAGCCGCTGGTCTACCTAACACTTACTTGAGAACGTCAATCGTTATAAGCGTAAAAGTCGATAAGAGGATTTTATGACCAATTTAAATAGCCATAAAAAGACCGTGCGTACATTCAACGCGCTGGTCGCAAACGCTGCTGTTGCTGCTTGCTTGTTCTCGCAGCTCTCCCCCGCTCAGGCGGCCAGTAAGCGTTTCTATAAAGGCACCGTCA
>Ga0105248_10008192_pt1 | contig 11479 bp, 10 predicted proteins | sample KBSS34metaG_FD_81524 | JGI IMG/M metagenome (GOLD analysis project Ga0105248, IMG submission 81524) | Switchgrass rhizosphere microbial communities from Kellogg Biological Station, Michigan, USA - KBS S3-4 metaG | ecosystem: Host-associated > Plants > Roots > Rhizosphere > Soil | place...
CGGGTAAATATAGGCCTCTCGCGGGGTCGGCGGCTCCAGGAAGGTGTAGTAGAAAGCCGATACCGCCATCTTTCGGCCTGCATCGCCATTGTGGCCATCCCAGGCGAAGAACACAGTTGGGATGTATTGCCCCATTTCGAAGAAGGTATCCGAGTCGTAATCCTGTTCTTTCTTGTCACCCAACGGACGCTGAATGATTACCGTCCATCGGCCATTTTTCCACTCTGAGTGGAGGACCTTGATGTTCTCTTCATAGTCAAACCGCTGTTCAAAGTCCTTATCCCATCCGGTACCCTTGAAGGCATGGAGCGAGCCATCGGCTTCCCACTTCACAATGTCCATGGGAAACTGTTCGTTGCTGCCAAACAAATACCGTGGCTTAATCGGCGCGGGCAGTTCTTTCCATTTTATGGCAGTTTCTATGGCAACTGCATCGTTATAGACCGTATAGTTGTTCTGATGCGCTGCAATAGAGCCCTCTTCTCCCGTCTTCGGGGCTTGTTCCTTGACATCGACATTGACCTCAGTAGGAGCCCAGGGCAATTTGGCTTCGGCTACACTCTTGGTCCTGTCATCCCACTGGAACATGAACACGACATATTTGTCATTGTAGAGCGACTTCACCCAGAGATCGTCGATCCTGTTAACAAAATTTCTTGGTTTGTGGGTAATCTGACCGCCCATCGCGACATAACGCCGCACCCGCTTCGTCCAGAGTTCATTTTCAGGGTCTGCGGGAATTTCTCCCTCGACCTTCCCTGAGGGAAGCACAAAGTTGATTTTGGGCTTGTCCGCCTGTGGGTCAATCGCTAGGGGTTTGCCATCGGCCTCCCGCTCACAGAGCGAGTTCACAAAGTTCGCAATGTGCCAACGCTCTTCAACGGTGGTGTTGTCGGCAAACGAGGGCATCGGAGTTCCGTTGACCCCGGTCGAAAACGTCCTGAAAATATTTTTGACATTGTAGGGGTCTTGCCGGCTGCCCCTGAAGTTCCAACACTTATGCCAATTGGCAGGCTGTATCGAAAAGCCCCAGTCATCTTTCAGGTTGAACGCATTCCCGTCACCACGGCCTTCCATGCCATGGCACTCAACGCACTTCTTCTCAACAATAAGCTCTGCCCCTTTTTTCAAACTCTCTTCTGACGCAGCAATTGGAGCCAGGTCAGCCAACTGTAACACGGTCTGGCTCTCAGACTTTGTGTCTGTAAATTTCCGATCTTTGACCAGCTGAGTCGTGACGAAGGACAAGACTTGAAGGCGCTGTTCCTCTGTCAAGATACCTTCCCATGACGGCATGGCAGAACCGGGTAAACCATGGGTCACAGTCGCGAACAGATCATTCTGTGCCTCAATAGGCTTTTTTGCGTCAAACAAGGGCAATTCGCCGCTCGCTGTGTGCCTGATCTTAAAAGTCCCTTGATTAAAATTTCGGGGACGAGGCCAGAGACGATCTGCACCAGGTCCATCACCGGCACCATCGACACCATGACACCAGACACATTTGGTAAAGTAGACCCGCTTTCCTCCTTCGATCATGTCCGCGGATGGTTCCGGCGCAAGCGTACCAGCCTTAAAGCCGGCTGGAAGCGAATCCGCTGCGAAGGCGAATCCTCCGGCACTCCCAGAGAACAAGATCATTCCAAAGGCAGCGATGGGCAACAGGCCCGCCTTTAGACTATTCGAATTCTTCATGGCTTCCCTCTTCCCTCATGTCGTCAATCAAAGGTGGCTAATCCCAAGTCCCCTAAGAACTAGTCCCAAGTCCTGGGGTAATATCCTGTGTGCCAGTATTCAAACAAGACGACTTTCCAGATTTCATCCACAGTCAAGTGCTGTTCCCACGGAGGCATGACAGAGGCCCAAGGGAATCCCTCGTTCGGTAAGCCAATCCCGCCCTTGGAGACACGCCAGAAGATGAAGGTCTCTTGCAATTGCGCAATCGTCCCTGGATCGGTGAAGTTTGCTGGAATCGGATTGAATGCGAAAGCATGGAGACCACGACCGTTCAAGTTATCGCCATGGCAGAAGTGGCAGTTCTGGAAGAAGATCTCCCCACCCTCGCGCACATATTTGAGGTACCCTTGCGCATCCTTGTCCCAGGGGTTGGCGTTTGGTTTCATCAAACGTCCCATACCCTGTTCCACAATGTTTGCATTACTAAACTCTTGATCGTATTTCCCTTCGGGGTTCACTCGGTAAGGGTTCTGCGACGTTTGAAGTGTGTAGGTCTTGCCATGCACCTTCGTGCTGGCTGGTGGGGCCGGATGCACCGTTCGTAACTCGATCGGCTCCTCTGATTTCGGGATCATCGCATTGTAAGAGAACCCTCCGATCAAAATCGGCAGAATAATCAAATAGGCATACCTCAGCAACCGGTTTCCCCCAGTCCTGGCATCCATGACATTCATAATCGGTTGCTTGAACTTCTTCCAATCTTCTTCGCTGGCGGAAACCCACATGAAGACAGCGACAAGCGAAACTGTCCCATACATCGCGCGCACGCTGAACGGAATCGGCGGATACACCCGAAATTTTAAATAGAGGAGAACAAACGCCCAACAACTGATTCCTTGCCAAAACCTGGGGAATGCCATCCCCATGGCCGACATCATGTAGCTGATCCCGGTAAACCCCGCTACGAACAGCGTCAGCTCCAAGATAACCTGAACTGGCATGTATCCTTCGATCAAGCGTACAGTGTCTGACGGAACGATCCCGACAATCATTCCGGCAAGCAGGAGTAGTCCTACCACCCCTATAAGTGCCCCCAGTGACATTATTGCTTTCATCGGTGAACTCCCATTGCTCGACAAAAGAGACGGTTGCCCATGATCATGAAGTTTTCGGTGGCGGCGCACCGGCTTTGACCTGCGACAGATAGTCGACGATCTTTTTCAAAGCGCCTGCGCTCAGCTTCGTCCCAAATTCCTTTGGCATCAGGTTGTCAGGAAATCCCTTCACCACATAGGTGCTGGGCGATACGATGGACTCCATGATGTACTCTTGCGTGTTATGCGCGGTCCCTTTATAGGCTGGATCCTTGAGTCGATTCGGTGCGTTCGTCCCCTCTTCAAGCAAGGGACCTTGCTTGCCGACCGCGCCAGGAATGCCGGGAATCGTATGGCACATGGCACAAGTCGCCTTGGAAAAAATCACGTCGATCGGCTCGGTTCCATCAACTAATAGCGAGCCTCCCGCACCTGCCGGCTTATCATCTTGTGCTTTGGGCCTATCAGCTTCGGGAATAAACTTTTCGTAGGACTTGATGATCTCATCGTATGACGGAGCATCAACCCCCTCGCGCACATACAACCAGGTATCGACAGCAGCTAACTCTGGAAGCGTCAACGATATCGGTGGCTTATGGATTGCGGGCATCGGGCTTGACTTATCGTTTGTTCCCTTGACGCCATAGCCAACCACGACATAGCAGCTCGGACATGCGTGGGACTCAGCGATATATTCCTGCCCATTTTCAGCAGTCCCGGCACCAGGGAACGCTTCCTTGTCATCAAATTCACGACCCTTCGGATTTCCCTTACTGTACTTTGGATCTTCCAACCGCTCTTTCCCCGCTCGTGCTGGAAGGCCCTGTAGATTGGGAGCACGCTCTCCGAGCATTCCCGTGTGGAACGCATGACAGAGAGGACATTGACCTTTGCCGACCGCACCCTGTTCCTTGTTCTTTCCAATCCCGCCGAAGATGATTTTTTCGCCTTCATCGGCGAGTTGCTGTGAGGTCATAGCTTCATACTGAAGCTTTTCTTCTTTCGGAGGGAACCCTCCTTCAACCTGCGGCAACCAATTCCCATAACCTGACAGGCCAGCTGCCACAAGGAACATGAAGCCACCGATCTTAAGGAGTGCGGCATGATTGGGGAAATAGATCCCCAACATAAAGCACATTGAGGTGATGAGGACTAAAGAGACCGGAAGCATCCGGTTCGCTTCATAGAAACTCCCCTTATAGTGTGCAATTGCCACTAACAGCAGGCAAGCGCCAAGCGTACCGATAAAGAGCTTGAACATCGCACTTTTCTTTGCCGCGGCGTCCTTACCCGACACGATGGAATACACGAATAGACCAGCGAGAAGTGCAAATAATGGCCAGCCTATTTTTAGAGCTTCTATGACCAGCTCTTTCACAGTAGTAACCTCCTGAGGTCTGAGTAAAGCAGCCAGGCTTTTTAAGCCGGCACTCCCCCAACCAAATTTCTATAGATGATTAGTGGCCTCCAGCGGGCTGCGGTGCGCCGCCTGGAACCCCTGCCTTCGCCTCAACTGGAGCCTTCTTCATCCCCAGGCTTCCCAGCCAGAAGACAAACAGGATACTCACCCAGAAGAACAGCACGTTGAATGAAATCATGTTTGCGGCAAAACCCACCGTATGTGTGTAGGCCCAGGGCGAGTTGTCACGCATGATCTCGTTCACGTGCCAGAACAATCGGACCGAAGAACGTATGTACCCCATCAACCCCATCATCCAGGTGAAGGCAGTTGCGAGCATGATCAAGGCATATTGCGATCGAACGGATATCTTGCCCCACTCGATCGCTCCCATCTGTTTGGCACCCTTCATCATGGCAGCGTTGAGCGGGAACATGAAGAAGAGACAGGACAAGGTGGTGGCAACTTGAGGCACTGACAAGCCGACTCGCACGTTTGCAGGGATATAGTACCCGTAAATCGCCAACCAGATAATGTTGACATATGCGCAGGCAAAGAAGACACCCATGAAGATATTACCGAACTTCGACCAGGATACGGTTGAGACTTTGTTTCCGCGCATGTACCACACGAAGCTCAAAATGGTCGTCGTGATAATGACGTTAATACCCCCATTTTTGGCCGACATAACTCCATAGTTTCCCAACACAGGATGTTGCTGACCACCCATCGCTTTGAGCTCAGCCGGAGTCATAACGATCGTGTGGGGAGTGATGAAGACCAGGTAACCGCAACAGAGGATGAACACGAGATACTTAATGTACCGCTGATACTTCTCAGCGCCGCGCATACGGCCAAGCGCCTGCCAGAGGTAGTAGTTCGTGCTCAAGAAAAGAATCCCGATCATGGTGGCTTGAATAATGAAGAGCCAGGCCAGGAGACCGCCCATGAGCGTGATCCCCATCTGTTGCCGGTAGGCATAGACTTCCCGCATCAACCAATACCCTGCAAAGGGTAAGGGGATCAGGAATGCCACGCCCAGCGCCATGGCGATATAACCCATCCAGTCATAATGCGCACGATCTTCGTCCGTTTTGGAGGCCAAGAACTTGTAGGCCGCGTAGGCTGCCACGACACCACCGCCGAAGGCCATATTCCCCAAAATACGATGCACATTGAGCGGATTCCAGAGGGCCGTATGAATGACGTGCCAAATGTTCCCCAGGAACCGGCCCTGTTCATCGACGCCGGCCGGTGACATCATGAAACCGATCCAGGAGTTCGCCAAGAACATGAGCAGGGTCCCGATCACATTCAAGACCACGGACATGCTCAAGTGAATATATTTGAGGAGCCCCTCCTTCATCTTGTCCCACCCGTAATAATAGATGTAGAGGGTTCCGCTCTCTGCGACAAACATCAGGGCATAAATATGCATGACCGGACGGAAGATACTGGATAAGTAACCAAAGAATGCGGGATACAACGTGAGGAAGGTGAAGATTAGAATACCGCCAAGAATTGCGGTCAACGAATAGGCCGTCAGGCTAATTTTGATGAAATCGTAGGCGAGCTGGTCGTACTTCTTCGCCATCGCCTTATCTTTCGTCACGACCCCCATAAACTCTATCACCATGCAGAAAATTGGGACCGCGAGCACGAAGCTCCCGTAGTACAGGTGCTGCTGGTTCGCGAACCAGAGCAACACACGGCTTTCAAAGTTGTACCGCGGATAATCCTTGGGACCGTCGACAGTCTTCGGGGCAGGAGCCCCAATCGCAAGTCCCTCCGTCTTGTAATAAACATCCCGCCCCTTCTCGTACTTCACCTCTCCTTCCTTTTTCACTGCATCAGGGGCATCAGCGCCTATAGCCAGTGAAGGAAGCGATACGGCGATAGGGAGCAGGAGAAGGCCGATCATCGCGGCAAGCGCCATGATCGAGAACAGCTTCTTCCCGGCTACACGTCCCATGAAATACCTCCTTGATGCATTCAGAAAAAAACTCATCTCATATTTCTCCATAAAACTTTTCGGAACAGCCGGACGCCACCTTCTACTTCCGGAATAAATACCAGAAGTCGAGCCCCTGAGAATCCATCAAGAAGTGGTCGACTGCGAGAAAGTATGCGACACAGATGACGAGAGATATTGCCCCGTAGATGATTGCACTTCCCATGACATCCTCTCCCCTAAACCTTGCAGGCGTATAAAAGATCCCGACGCAATGCGCCACGAATTAACAGGGGCATTGAATTCCGGCAAACCAATAGAAAAACCACAGGCCGAGGGCGCAGGTGATGTAGAAAATCATTTTGCCGATCGCGATTTTCAGATCGCTGTCCGGTGGTCTCGCTGGTGTTGCTGATGCGTCGCCCATTTCTATCTCCCTCTTCTTAGCGTCTTAGCGGTCCTATCGATTTCCTATCAAAATCAGCTTCAGTGTCTTTCTTGACAGTCAGAGACCCTTGTGTTATTCAAAATTCCCTACCGCACACGCAAGATCAGGGTAAACTCGATGAAACGTAACTCAAAAGTGTTCGATATTATAGTTTTGGTTGGCATGGTTGTCAATATCATTTTGGCTGTGTTCCTCATCCTCTACTACTTTGATTTCCTATAAATTTCGCGCATTTTCCATTCAGTCTTTCTCCAGCTTCCCCGCGGAAGTAGCACAACGAAATCCAATCGTTTCATCGCGAAAGTCCGGAACCATTTTGCTCCGGCTGGTGATGCGGATATCAGCTCCCGTGGTCGAATAGCCACCTCCTCGAAGTACCCGAAAAACACCATGATCTGGGCTGGGAGGGTTCTTTTCGGGAGCCTCTTCGAAGTATCGTTCTGCATACCAGTCGTTGACCCATTCCATCACGTTTCCCGCCCCATCCATGACACCATAAGGGCTCTTATCGGATTGAATTGTTCCGACAGAGGCAGAAACCTCATAGCCATCGTCTACCCTAGCCCAATTGGCTCCGTTAGGCTTCTCGACGTTTCCCCAAGGCCAGAGACGGCCATCCGGACCCCGCATGGCCTTCTCCCATTCTGCTTCAGTTGGCAGGCGTTTCCCCTTCCAGCTGCAGTAGGCTTCCGCATCCTCCCATGACACATAGACGACAGGTTGATTGACACCCTGCATCTTGCTCATATTCTTGGCATAGCGGGCTGGAGGACCAGATTTACGATGGCCCGTGGCATGCACAAACTGCTGGTATTGAAAGTTGGTCACTTCAAACTGATCGATGGCGAATGCGTCCAGCATCAAAGTCCGCTGCGGTTGCTCATCGAGCCCGCCTTGACTCGTTCCGCGGATAAAGGGGCCCGCGGGGATCATTACCATTTCCTCACGAACCGGCTCTTCCTGGGACTGCTTAGAGGAATCGGGCACCCCTGCCGGAATCGTTTCACCCGAGTCATCCGAAACTTTTTCAAAGGGGGTCAATATGCTGCCGCGGAGGATTCCCATAATAGGGATCGCGGCAAAGGCAAGAATAGCAATGAGAAACAGGACCTTGAATTTCGTTTCGAGCATCTCTGTTATGACGGCGCAGGGCTCTCGCCGGTCTCCACATCGCTCGCACAGCGAAACCCGATCGTGATGTCCGTTCGCCAATGCTTTGCGGCAAATCGCTTGGAAAGCCGGGCATTATGCTCAGTCTCTCGCCACGACCCTCCACGAACGACTTTCAGATCACTTGGTTCCGGCCCCTTCGGATCGCGATACGGTGCCTTCTGGTAATAGTGCTCATCATACGTATCCGCGACCCACTCCGCCACATTCCCAGTCATGTCATACACCCCATAGGGGCTTCGCCCTGTTTCGAAAGATCCAGGAGGCGCCAGATACCGAAATCCATCTTCACTCCCATCGACGTTCGCATTGGCACGGCCAGTTAAGAAAGTGTCGCCCCACGCATACTTCCGTTTACCCTCGCCACGACCGGCCTTTTCCCACTCCGCCTCCGTGGGAAGACGCTTCCCGGCCCACTTGCAATAGGCTGCTGCTTCCTCCCATGTCATGCTCATGGCGGCAAATTCAGGCCGGAGCAGTTTGGATTGATCGTCCTCGAAGACTTCGATCTTGGGCAGCTGCCTCTTGGTCATCTTGGCGAATCGGGCATATTCTTCTTGCGAGACCTCCTTCGCATCGATAAAAAACGCCTTAAGATACGTCTGACGTTCCGGCGCTTCATCCGGATCGCCATCTTTGCTACCCATGATGAAAGGGCCTTCCGGTATTTGCACCATCGTCCGGCCTTCATCGCCAATCTTCGTTTTATACATGGAATAATCCTGTGCCGTTGTGCTGATCGGCGCAGGACGAGCTTCGGTCTTGATTGAGGCGGCCAGTGCCTTTATTTGTTTCGCCTTGTAGGACTCATAGACCATCAGGCAGATCATCAGGAGGAAGGACCCAAAGACAAAGACGATTGAACCGATGAGTACTCCCTTCTTTTCCATATTGTCTCAGGCTCCCTCGCGGTTCTTCTTTGCCGCGCGCATGTCCAACAACATCGAGATCTGCACACCGAGAAATCCTCCCATGGCCGCACCGGCCCCGGCGCCCACGGATATTCTCTCCGGACCGGCAACAGCCCAGGCAAGCGCTCCACCCAGCAGCGTTCCGACCAGGATGCTCAACAGAAATCGCCGCCCCCGCATGAATCCGATGAACCCGCCGAGCACGAGCCCTGCTCCGCTCGTAAACGGCATGATGTCCCCACCCATGATGAGACCGATGAGCATCCCGACCGTTCCCATGACGACCACGCCGAGCAGGATGTCAATCACCTTTGAAGGCGCAACATGTTCCATGTCGGACTCGTCGATGCTAACGGCAGACTATGGCTCTAGCGTCCTGTGCTTGCAACCATTGAACCAAAATCGATTTCTACGCCGGGGCTGGCGACGATTGAAATACCCCAGGCTTTGGCAGCCGGCTCATGCTTGTGAATCCGTTTGAAGTCTTCGTAGACGTTCACTCGTTCTTCAAACCACTGATCGACATCTTTCGTGCCGCTCTGCACCACGATCTCCGAACCGCTGAACATGCCGCCCTCGGTAAAAGTACCTTCGGGCTTGGTGGCACTCCAGACATACTTCGTAAACACCGGTATGAACATCAGATCTACGTCCAGCGAAGCATAGATTGCCGCAACAGGTTCTGTGTCCGTCCTGGTCTTGTGCAAGCGCCACCGCCAGCTAAGAACTGGAAAGGCTTTCGGATCCCAATCGATCTTCTTTTTTTTGATCCTCTGCCCCGCATCCTTCGCCGCTAGAAAATTCACACCATCTTCTGTCTGAATCTTATAGGCATCCCGCCCTTTGGACTCGCTTCGTTGGCTTTCATTTTCCCAATTCATCGGAAATCCGTCCGCTTCTTTCGCCTGAAAATTCTCTAAGACTAAGGATTGACTCTGGGCCGAGACCGCCCCACCTATCAAAAAAGCTCCACATACCACGAGCCAGACAAGACATCGACGGATCATCGCCCCTCCACTCATGCCCCACCCCTTTCGATTTTATGCCTCTTGCGACGATGGCGGCGCCAGAGCCCTCGTGTTCTCTTCAGCCGACTCCTCTCCCATCGCAGGCGACTCTCCACGCCGGCACATCCAGAAAATAGTCAGCACCGCGCCCCAAAACACCATCATGTTGAGTGTCACCATCTTCGCAGCAAATGTGAAATCCGGCGTAAAGGACCAGGGAGAGACATCGGCCATCAGTTCACTCACATGCCATGCCAACCGTCCCGAGGAACGGATATAACCCATAAGACCCATGACCCATGAAAATGCAGCAGCCAATCCGAACAAGCCCACCATGCCTCTGAGAGAGATCTTGCCCCATTGGATCGGCCCATGAACCACCGCGCCTTTGAGCATCATGCGATTGATGATCGCCCCGATCACGAGGACCGTCAACGTGGTCGCAGCCTGTGGCGTTGACAAGCCGATGCGGAGTTTCGCCGGCAAATAGTACCCATAGACAGAAAGCCAAATAATATTAAGCGCCCCTAGGAGGAAGAGCGCGCCCATGAGGATGTTCCCTTTTTGGGCCCAAGGCACAACGATTGTTCTATTGGCACGACGGTAATAGAGAAAACTCATGGTGGTCACGAGAATCATGATGTTGATCGCGCCGTTCTTTGCAGACATCACTCCGTAGTTGCCGACCACGGGATGTTGCGCACCACCCATCGCCTTGACTTCACTGGCCGACATGAACACCGTGTGAGGGGTCAGCCAAATAACCAATGCCACCATGAACACGGTGAGCAGCATTTGATAATAGGGATGATAGCGTTCCCCGCCGCGAAGGCGAGCCATACTTTGCCAAATATAAAAGTTTATTCCGAGGAACAGGACACCGATCAAGAGGGCCTGTACTACAAAGAGCCAGGTCAGCAATCCCCCCATCATTGTCACACCCATGCTCTGGCTAAACGAGTACACCGATCGCATCAACCAGTAGCCGGCAAATGGCATCGGTAACAATGCGCAGACCATGACAAACAAAAAGACATGCCCGACCCAATCGAAGTAGGCCCGCTCCTTCTCGGTCTTGCTGGTGAAAAACCGATAGCACGCATAGGCCAATACCACCGCGCCCCCCGACATGATGTCAGCCAGAAATCGATGGACGTTCAATGGATTCCACAGAGCCGAATGGAGTAAATGCCATCCATTCCCTAGAAACCTGCCCTGCGCATCGACACCGGACGGAGCCATCATGAAGGCCGACCAGGCATTTGCTGACAGCAGGAGAGCCGTGCCGAACACGTTAGTCAGCAAGCCGATCGACGCGTGCCCCCATTTCAAGGCCGGGGTGGCCATCCGGTCCCAGCTATAGTAATAGACGACCAGCAGCAGCGACACTCCGACAAACACGACTGCATAGACCGGCATGAAGGATTTAAATGTCCCACCCATATACTGCATGAAGCTGGGGTAGAAATAGAGAAACATCCCCAGCATGAGGCCTCCGATTACGGCAGTGGCCGAGAGGGCAAGGAGGGCAACTTTAGCCAAATCGCGGGCGAGACCATCGTAGCGAAGGGTGAGTGCGGGCTTTCTGCTACTGAGCCCCAGAAATTCCAGCAATACACAAAAAATCGGCAGAGCAAGAACAAACCCCCCGAAATATGTGTGCTGTTGCGTGATGAACCACACAAGCAATCGGCTGTCGAATGATCCGATGCGCGAGTAGACAGTTTCCTCAGGAGAAGGAGCCGGCGGTCCTTCTGGAGTCCCCGGTGTCTTGAAATACAGATCGGTGCTGGTCTCGGCAAAGGATTGGCTGTATGAGCCCCCA
>Ga0105248_10008198_pt1 | contig 11477 bp, 11 predicted proteins | sample KBSS34metaG_FD_81524 | JGI IMG/M metagenome (GOLD analysis project Ga0105248, IMG submission 81524) | Switchgrass rhizosphere microbial communities from Kellogg Biological Station, Michigan, USA - KBS S3-4 metaG | ecosystem: Host-associated > Plants > Roots > Rhizosphere > Soil | place...
CGTGTCGCCGAACGGCATCGTGATTGCCGACGGCAGGCCGGCCGCTGTGAACGCGGTGGTGGTGCCGCCAGCGCGCAGGTCCAGCGGGCCCCGGGCAGCGGCGACGAGCCGGGCCACGAGGGCAGAGTCACCGTGCGTCTGACGCTCGCCCACCGGGGAGAGCGCAACCGCGACCGCACCGCCGGTGACCGCGCACGCGGCTGCGAGCGTCCGGGAAACGAGCTGCTCGTCCGTGGCGGACGTCGTAATCAGCAACGTCTGCTCCAGGACGGCGTCCATACATGGGGGTTTCAGCACCGCTGGGTCTTTCGTCGAGTCCGGGGTAAAACATGAAACCTTTTCGGTACTCCATATTACCCACGGAATGCAATCAACTACACGTCGTATGCGATGTTGTGAGGTTTCGTGGGCGCTCCGGGCGCTCCACACCGACCCCTAGGCTCTTGGCATGAGCGGCATCCACGTGCTGGAGGCGATCGTCGGGCTGATCGCCGTCGTGGTGGCGGTCACCGCGGTGGCCCGCCGATTCGGGCTGCTCACTCCGATCCTGCTGGTCGTGGTCGGGCTGGCGCTGTCCTTCGTGCCGGGGTTCCCGATCCCCCGAATCGATCAAGAGCTCGTGGTGGTGGCGATCCTGCCGCCCCTGCTCTACGTGGCCGCGATCGAGATCTCGGTGCCGGCGTTCCGGTACAACCTGCGGGCGATCCTGCAGCTCGCGGTCGGACACACGCTGTTCATCGCGCTCGCGGTCGGGTTCGTGGTGAAGGGGCTGATGCCGCACGTACCCCTGCCGGCCTGCCTGGCGCTGGGGGCGGTCGTCGCGCCCCCCGACGCCATCGCGGCGACCGCGGTGGCCCGCCGGATCGGGCTGCCGCGCCGGATGGTCGTCATCCTCGAGGGCGAGAGCCTGCTCAACGACGCCACCGCGCTGGTGCTGTTCCGGGTGACCGTCGCCGTGGCGATCGGGACCGCGATCGGGCCGCTGGACGTGACCAAGGACGTGATCCAGGCGGCCGGCGGAGGCGTCCTCATCGGCGCGGCCGGGGCGCTTCTGTTCAAGTTCCTGCACAAGAAGACCACCGACCCGCTGATCGACAACGCGCTCTCGCTGATCACGCCGTTCGTGGTGGCGGTCGCGGCCGAGTTCGTGAACGCGTCCGGCGTCGTCGCGGTCGTCGTCGCCGGCCTCTACCTGGGGCACCGGTTCCCGACCCTGATGTCCGCAGCGTCGCGGCTGCAGACGTTCGGCTTCTGGCAGATCCTCAAGTACCTGCTGGAGGGCATGGTCTTCCTCGTGGTCGGCTTGCAGCTGCGCGGCATCGTGCGCCAGCTGCACGAGCCCTTCTGGCAGGTGGCGCTGATCACGGGCGCGGTTGTGCTGACGGTGGTGGTGGGCCGCCTGGCGTGGCTGTACCCGAGCGCGTACGGGGCTCGACTGGTGCCCGCGGTGCGCCGGCGCGAGCCACCGCTGCCCCGCTCGATCCCGCTGGTCATCGGCTGGGCCGGCATGCGCGGCGTGGTCACCCTGGCCACCGCGCTGGCCCTGCCGGAGACGCTCGCGGGCGGGGTGCCCTATCCGCGTACGCTGTTTGTCTGGCTGGCCTTCGCCGTGATCGTCGCCACTCTCGTGCTGCAGGGGCTGTCGCTACCGTTGGTGGCGCGCTGGGCGAACCCGCCGCGCGACGACCGGACCCGCGACTTCCTGGCCGAGGCCCAGGTGCAGAACGACGCCAGCCGGGCCGCCCGGGCCAGGCTCGACGAGAAGGCGGACGGCGCGCCGCCGGACGTCGTGCAGCGGCTGCGGCAGCTGACCGAGAATCGGTCGAACGCGGTGTGGGAGCGCCTCGGCGGCGGCGGGGAGACCCCGTCGGTGGCGTACGTCCGGCTGCGGCGGGAGATGCTCGACGCCGAGCGCGAGGTGTTCCGAGTGGCCCGCGACGAGGGGCGCATCCCGGAGGAGATCCTGGTCCGGGCGCAGCGCCAGCTGGACCTGGAGGAGTCGTTGTTGGAACGGAGCGAGGACTGAATGCAGTGTGAGCACCTGAGTGTGGCGACCGACCCGGTACCGCAGACCACCGAGGGGTGCCAGGAGTGCCTGGAGATCGGTTTCCGGGACTGGGTGCATCTGCGTATGTGTCTCGAGTGTGGACACATCGGGTGCTGTGACTCGTCGCCCTACCGCCACGCGACCGCCCACTTTGGATCGACGAAGCATCCCGTCATGCGCTCGTTCCAGCCCGGCGAGTCGTGGCGCTGGTGCTACGTGCACGAGATCGTGGAGTGACCGGCCGCACGAGGTTTCCTCACCGTTTCGGAACTTGATTTCGGAACGACGTTCCGATTAGGCTGCCATCCATGTTGGTCAGTTATCACCTGGATGGCCGGATCGCCACCATCACCATGGACGACGGCAAGGTGAACGCGCTCTCGGTCGAGATGCTCGCCGAGCTCAACGCCGCGCTCGACCGGGCCGCGGCCGACCGGGCCGTGGTCGTGCTGTGTGGCCGGCCGGGCATCTTCTCCGCCGGCTTCGACCTCAACGTGCTGCAGGCCGGCGGGGTGCCGGCGGTCGGGATGGTGCGGGCCGGGTTCGAGCTGGCCCACCGCCTGCTCTCGTTCCCGTTGCCGGTCGTCATCGCCTGCGGTGGGCACGCGATCGCCATGGGCGCCTTCCTGCTGCTCTCCGGCGACTACCGGGTGGGCGCCGCCGGTCCGTTCAAGCTCACCGCCAACGAGGTCGCGCTCGGCATCACCATGCCGTACGCGGCGGTGGAGATCCTGCGGCAGCGGCTGGCCCCGGCCGCGTTCAACCGCGCGGTCGCGCTGGCCGAGGCGTTCGCTCCGGAGAACGCGGTGGAGAGCGGCTTCCTGGACCGGGTCGTCCCGGCGGCCGAGCTGAGCCAGGTCGCGCTCACCGTCGCCGAGGCAATGTCCACATTGGACCTCGACGCGCACGGGGCGAGCAAGCTGCGGGCCCGCGAGGCGACGCTAGCCTCGCTGCGCGCCGCGATCGACAGCGACGCCGCCGCGCTGGGCGACCGGGCCCGCGGCTGACCGGTGCCCAGGCCGAAGGAGCGCACACCCGAGCTGCGCGACCACGTGCTACGCACCGCGGTGGCCACGCTGGCCGCCGAGGGTGTGGCCGGGTTCACCGCGCGCCGGGTGGCCGAGGGGGCAGAAACCTCGGTGCCGGCGGTCTACGAGCTGTTCGGGGACAAGGCCGGGCTGGTGCGGGAGGTGTTCTTCGAGGGGTTCCGGCAGCTGAGCCGCACCTTCCGCGACCTGGCTCCCACCGACGACCCGCGCGCCGACATTGTCCGTACCGTCGATGCATTTAGAGCTTTTGTACGGGCCAACCCCGAGCTCGCGCAGGTCATGTTCAGCCGGCCCTTCACCGATTTCGACCCCGGCCCGAACGAGCTGCGCGGGTCGGGCTCGGTGCGCGAGCACATCGTGGGACAGGTCCGGCGGTGCCTCGCGGCGGGCGTGTTCGCCGGTGACGAGACTGACATCGCCCACGTCCTGCTCGCCATGGCGCAGGGGCTGTGTCTCCAGGAGACGGGCGGCTGGCTGGGCACGACGCGGGCGTCGCGGGACCGGCGGTGGGCGCTCGCCCTGCGGGCCACCCTGGACGGGCTCGCTCCCTAGCCGTCGTGACTTGTTTCGTCCTCAATGGACGGATGAACCGTCAGGCCGATGCAGGTCACTCGGATCTTGATCTCCCGGCTGCTGCTCTCGAAGCTTAGCCGTGCCTCGGCTGCCGGGCCCCGGTTGTCCACACCGGCCCGGAACCCGGGCGACGGACTCCAGTAGACGAGATAAGCCCCGCCGGGCTGGCACCGCGCCACCACGGTGCCGCCATTGGTGTCGATCGTCCGATTTGGGCCGACCGTAGCCGTCGCCATTGGCGAGGCACTCGGACCCGCCGACGGGTCCCCCGTGGTGGGTTGCGAGGACGGGACGGAGGGCCCGGGCAGGTCGGCCCGGCCCACCGGCTGGGTCAGGTGGTCGCCTGAGTCGTTGGTCAGCCCGACGCCGATCAGCGAGAGGGCGAGCAGGCCCACGCCGACGGAGACGGCGGCCCCGAGGGTCCAGGCGATCACGCTGGTGGCGATCGGACCGGGACGTTTCACGCCGACGATCCTGCCATGCGGCGCGTTAAAGGTGGCTTAACGGCCGCTCAACGAGGATCCATGACTGCGCGTGACCGTGGCAGGACGGCCGAGCGTGCGCTACCGTGGCGCCCGTGGCCGACCTCCTCCTCGTGGAGGATGACGCAGAGATCCGTCGTGCGTTGATCCGGGCCCTCGTCGGACTCGGCCATGTCGTGTCGAGCGCGGCGACGGCGATGAGTGGTCTACAAGCGATCATGGACAACCGCCCCGACTGCGTCATCCTCGACCTCGGGCTGCCCGACATCGACGGCAGCGAGCTCATCCGCATGGTGCGCGCGGTGAGCCAGGTGCCGATCGTCGTCGCCACCGCCCGCGGCGAAGAGGCGGCGATGGTCGCGATCCTGGCCCAGGGCGCGGACGACTATGTCGTCAAGCCGTTCGGGCCCGCCCAGCTCGACGCCCGGATCCGGGCCGTGCTGCGGCGTGCCGGGTCCACGACCGAGACTCCTGCCCCATTCGTGATCGGCAAGCTCAAGGTCGACACCGTGAGCCGCGAGGTCACGCTGGACGGGCGCACGATCGAGCTGACCCCGCGCGAGTTCGACCTGTTGAGCTACCTGGCCTCCCGGACCGGCGCGGTGGTCTCCCGCCGCGAGCTGCTGACCCAGGTGTGGCGGCAGGCGTACGGCGGCGCCGACGACACGATCGACGTCCACCTGTCCTGGCTGCGGCGCAAGCTCGGCGAGAGCGCGCAGCAGCCGAGGTACCTGCACACCGTCCGAGGGGTCGGGGTCAAGCTCACCGCGCCCGACTCATGAGGTCGCGGCTGATCCTCCTGGTTGGGGCGACCAGCTCGCTCGTCGTCATCGCCTTCCTGGCGCCGCTCGCGGTGCTGGTCCGGTCAACCGCGGCTGACCGGGCACTCAGCTCGGCGGTCGTGGAGGCGCAGACGCTCGCACCCACGGTCGCCACTCTGGACGGACCGCAACTCGCCGCCGCGGTGGCCCAGACCAACGCGACCAGCACGCACCAGTTCACCGTCTTCCTGCCCGACGGCACAGTGGTGGGCGCGCCGTCCGCGCGCACGCCGGCGGTCACCGAGGCCTTTACCGGCCGCAGCGTCATCGCCGACGCGGACGACGGCGACGAGGTCACGGTCGCGGTCTCCGGCCTGCCCGGCGGCCCCAGCGGCGGCACCGGCACCGCGGTGGTGCGGACGTTCGTGCCCGACGCGGAGCTCACCGCCGGCGTCGCCCGGTCCTGGCTCGTGCTGGCGCTGCTCGGCGTTGGGCTGTTGCTGGTCTGCCTGCTCGTGGCGGACCGGTTGGCCCGGCGCCTCACCCGCCCGCTGTCGGCGGTGGCCGGTGTCTCGCACCAGCTCGCCGGCGGCGATCTCGACGCGCGCGCCGGCACCGACGGGCCACCCGAGGTACGTCAGGTCAGCGCGGGCCTGAACCTGCTCGCGAACCGGATCACCGAGCTGCTGGCCCAGGAGCGGGCCACCGTGGCCGACATCTCACACCGGCTGCGCACGCCGCTGACCGTGCTGCGCATCGACGTCGAGTCGCTGACCGACGCCGAAGCCCGGATCCGGCTGGTGGCCGACCTCGACGCGGTTGACCGTACCGTCGACGACGTGATCCGGGAGGCGGAGCGACCCGCCCGCAGCGAGGTGGCCTCGTGTGACGCGGCCCGGGTTATCGCCGACCGGATCGGTTTCTGGCGGGTGGTCGCGGAGGAGCAACGCCGCAAGGTCGCCGTGTCGGTCGTCGATGGACCGGCGCCGGTCAAGGCCAGCCGCGCCGACCTGGCCGCGTGCGTGGATGCCTTGGTGGGCAACGTCTTCGTGCACACCCCGGTCGGCACCGCGCTGTCGGTGAGCCTGCATCCGCGCCCGGGTGGCGGGGCGTGCCTGGTGGTCTCGGACGACGGCCCCGGCATGCCCGAAGGACCGGTGCTACGCCGCGGGAACTCCGGCGCCGGCTCCACCGGGCTCGGGCTTGACATCGTGGCCCGGACCGCGACGCGTTCCGGCGGCGGCGTGTGGGTCGGACGCGCCGGGTCCGGCGGCGCCGAGGTCAGGGTCGACCTGGGGCCACCGGACCCGTTGATGTAGTCCGCTAGCGGCAGTCGTCGGATCCGTCGTGGTGGCGGCCACCGTCGTCGCCGCCTTGTCGGTCGCCGCTGACCGCGTCGTCGTCCGGGGCGTTCGGGTCGCCGTGCCGGTCCCCGGCGATTTCGTCCGAGTCGGGGTCACAGGTCGCACTCGCCGTCGCTCCCTGACGGTCCTCTGTGGACTCGTTGTCGTTGCCGCGGTTGTTGCCGTGGTCGTCCTGATCGCCGGCGGAGGGGGTCGCGGTCGCATGGGGTTGAACGGACGATCCCTCGTCGGTCCGGTTGGCCGCGAGCGCGATGCCGCCGACGGCCGAGCCGCCGATGACGACGAGACCCGCCACCAGCACGATCATCCGGGTGACGCGATTGAGCCTTCTGGGCACGGTGGAGAACCTTTCGGGAAGTGGCCGCACTGTCAACGACACGGATCGTGGCAGCACCGCGGCTAACGGATCCCGTTCCCCGGCTCAAGACTGGCTAAAGCGTGGGAGGTTCCGGAGTCGACGGCGGCGTCGTGCGGCCGCGCTTGCTCGACTTGCCGTAGGCGTCGGACGACGAGTACTTCGCCGCCCGGGTGATCAGGCCGGACTGGGTCTCGTTCGCGAGGTAGCTCAACGACTCGACCTCCTCGGCGAGGTCCGCGACGAGCTCCGGCGGGGCGTCCGCCATTGCCCTGCTGACCGACTCCTGCGCCGCCCGGATCTCCTTGAGCGCAGCCTCGGCGTCGCCCGCGCTCAGGTGGGTCGACGCCCGCCGCTTTGCCTGCTGGGCGCGCAGGTACACCAGCTCCGTGCGGACCGCCGGATCGGCCACCCGTCCGGCCGCCTGGTCCCCCGGCACCACGTTGACATGCAACGGTACGGAGACGGTGTGCTGCTTCAGGGCGGGTAACTCGACGTAGGTGAACTCCAGCGTCGCCACCTGGGTCAGGCCGAGCGCGGCGATGCCCGGCACCTCGAGCACCAGCACGATCTTGCGGATCTCGTCCGCGTAGAACGAGCCCAGCTCGGCCACGATCCCGTCCGCGGTGGCGGTCACCGGCAGGTCGTTGACCACCTGCACCGCCCGTACCGCTGCGGTTGGCCGCACCAGGAGCGAGGCGGCCTGGGCGGTCTGCGCCAGCAGTCCCTCGACCTCGCCGGCGATCAGGCCCACCGCGGTGTCCGGCTCCTCGGCGAAGAGTTCGTTACCGGCTCCGCCGCGGGCCAGGGCGGACATGATCCGTTCGTCGTACCCGAGGCCGAACCCGAGCGACGACGTGGTGATCCCGCGACCGCGGGCGTCGGCGGCGATGCCCTCGAGCCGGTCCGGGTCGGTGACCCCGGCATTCGCGTGCCCGTCGCTGACCAGCAGTACGGTCGCGCCGGACTCGCGCGCCGCCCGGCGGGCCTCCTGCAGCCCACGCAGATAGCCGCCAGACAGGTCGGTGGTCCCCCGCGCGTCGAGGGCGCCGATGGCCGACTTGGCCGACGGCTTGTCGGTCAGCGGCCCGGCCGGCACCACGATCTCGACCCGGTCGTCGAAGGCGACCAGCCCGAAGTTGTCGGTCGGGTCCAACCGGTCGATGAGGCGCTGCAGAGCCAGCTTCGCCCCGTCGATGCGAGGGCCCGACATGGAGCCGCTGCGGTCGAGTACGACCTCGAGCGTGCTCGGCGATCGCGGCGCGGCGTTGTCAGGGGCGGGTGGCGCGGTCAGCTCGATGAGCACCGAGACCTGGTCCTCGGTCTCGACCGCGATGACGTCGACATCAAGGTGCGCGCTGATGTGCACGGTCCACCCTCCGCTCCGGTGTGGGCTCCCTTGTGCGGAGCCAGAACGCCCAGGGTAGATCCGCCCCGCCAATCGGATGCGGGATACCGCAGCGCACCCGTGCGAATTGTCAACTCGGGACCCCGCCGGGATCGACCGGCGTGATGAGATAGCGCGCAGAACGGGGGTAACACGACTATGGCCGTGACAGGAGCGCCGACCCTGGGGGGCCGGGTGAGGGGAATGGCGCGCGGGTCGCCTCATTCGCGACGTTCTGGCCCACCTCACCCCATTCCCCGGAGAACCGTCATGCCCGACCTGTCGTTGACGCCGCGCGAGCGGGCCCTGATCGGCCTTCTCGTTACCGGCCATACCGACGCCATGGCCGCCCGCGAGCTGCACATCAGCGAGCGTTCCGTGACGTCGATCATGCGATCCCTGATGGACCGGGTCGGCGTCTCCAACCGGTTCCAGCTCGGCGTCGCGCTCGGCACACTGCGGATCGCCCCTGCGCCGCCCGGCCTGGCGGCCAGGCAGTCCACTGTGGATTCCATGCAGCCCGGCGAGACTGAACCCCAGCCTGAGCCGGCATCCTAGGACCCCCCAGCGACCGTCCACTGTGGCGGGTCGTCGGGTCAGGCGCAGCGGCTCAGGCGGCGGGCCTCAGGCGCGACGGTGGTCGGCGAAGAAGCGCCAGATGACGTCCGTCGCGTCGAGCGCGGTCGACGGAGGGTCGAGACCGAGGAGCTTCTCGACCGCCGGCCGTGACGGCGATCCGGGCCACTGATGCCCGGCGCCGGCGATGGTGATCAGCTCTACCGATCGTCCGGACGGGCAGGTGGCGACCGAGGTCGTCACCGTTTCGACAGTGGTCACCGCCGGCGGCGGGCAGCCGTCCACGCCCTGCCACATCGCGACCAGGTCCGGCACCGCCATGCCGTGGATCTTCGCGACGCCGCTGCCCTGACTGCCGTCGTACGGGATGTTCTCGTCCGCGGTCCCGTGGATGTGGAGCACCGAGACCGGGGCCGGCGACGGGCATGCTCCGAGCAGAGTGGCCGAGTCCGGCCCGATCGCGGCGAACAGGTTCGTATCGCAGGCGAGCCGGTACGCGAGCAGGCCACCGTTGGAGATGCCGGTCGCGTACACCCGGTCGGCGTCGATCGGTAGCTGCCGGGACAGGGTCGCCACCACCGCGCTGACGAAGGCGACGTCGTCGACCCCGGTGGTGCCGGGCGTCCCGCAGCACCCGCCGCCGACCGCCCAGGCGCGGTTGACCCCGTCCGGATACGCGACCACGAAGTGGTTCGCCTCCGCCTTCGCGTCCCAGCCGTAGTACGACTCGGCCTGGCTCGCGCTGCCGAATCCGCCGTGCAGCATGACCACCAGCGGTGCCCGGTCGGGGAGCGAGGCTGGCCGGTACACCTGGAATGAGCGCTCCCGCCCGTCGACGGTGATCGTCTGGTTGGAGGAGCCCATCGGGATCGTGGGAGTCGTGCCGCCGCGCGCCGCCGGCCGGCACCCGGCCAGCAGCACCAGCACGCCGACCAGCGCTAACAGACCGGCTCGCCTCATATCGTCGATTGTGCCGGTCTGGTGTAAGCGGCCGGTAAGCACGGGGTCTGCATTTCGTCCACTGTGGTCTTGACGTTTCGCATGCTATTGAAAAATGTCGACGCTTCTGTTCGTGGCGTCGACGCGTTCGTCGGCTCGCCGGTTCGTCGAGAGGCCAGCGTGGAGGAGCGGGCGCGCTGGCCGATCGCGGTCGTCGCGACGATCGCCCTCCTGGTTGTCACCGGCCTCATCAGGTAGGGCCTGCTCCCGGCCACGGTGCCGACCCTGGTCGCCAAGCCGCTGGCGCGCGCCGGGGTCACCTTCGACACCGCCGGCGTGAGCACGGGGCCGGCGCCACCGATCCGGGGCGCGCGGCCGGGTGGAACCGTTCACGTGCTGCGGACCGCTCCGCTCGCGACCGACCCGACCCGACCGGTCCCGGCTAGCGATCGGTCGGCGCTGGGCCTGCTGTTCCGTACCCTGACCGGCTACCGGAGTACCGCGGACGGTCTCGAGCTCGTCGGTGACCTCGCCCCCCGCACTACCCGGACGGGGACCAGGTGCTGGGCACGCTGTTCGGCACGCAGGACTACAGCTACCTGCGCGACGGGACCGTCACCGACCGGCTGAGGACGCTGGCCGGACGTCTCCGACCGGGTGCTGGCCGCGCCCGCCTACGTCGCCCTGGACGAACGGATCATGCGCGACCTCGCCCGGCCGTACCGGTGGCGGAGCGCCCAAGATCGGGACAACTATCCAACAGTTGGGGCGTGTGAGCGCTCCGAACCCCCCAACTGTCGGACAGTTGTGTGGATCTTGAGCCGAACCGCGCGGACTAGCGGGACAGGGTGGCCAGGGCGGAGCGGGCGGCGAGGTGGCCGCACATGCCGTGGACGCCGGCCCCGGGCGGGGTGGCCGCCGAGCAGAGGTACACGCCGGGGACCCCGGTGCGGTACGGGTTGAGCGCAAGCCGGGGCCGGAACAGCAGCTGCCGCGGGTCATTGCGGCCGGTGCCGATGTCGCCGCCGATGTAGTTCGCGTTGTACGCGGCCAGCTCGGCCGGACCGCGCGTGGACCGTGCGCGGACGCGGTCGCGCACACCGGGGGCGAACCGTTCGATCTGGGCCAGGATCGCCTCGGTGGCGTTGCCGGTGTACCCGGCCGGCACGTGGGCGTAGGCCCACACCGGGTGCAGGTCGCCGGAGGACCGGCCCGGGTCGGCCAGGTACTGCTGTCCAATGAGGACGAACGGGCGATCCGGCAGCCGGCCGGCCGCGACGGCCGCCTCGCTGGCGACCATCTCCTCCAGCGTCCCACCTAAGTGGACAGTTCCGGCGCGGCGACACTCCTCGTCGCGCCAAGGGATTCCGCCCTCCACCGCGAGGTCCAGCTTGAACGCGCCCGGCCCGTACGCGTAGCGACGGTACGCGCGTGCGACCCGGCCAGGCAGGCGGTCGCCGAGGATCCGCGCCGCAGCGGCCGGCGTGAGGTCGAGCATGACGATGTCCGCGCCGCGCAGCTGGTCGTACTGGTCGACGGTGACACCGGTCGAGATGGAGCCGCCGTGCTGTCGCAACACCGCAGCCAACGCGTCGGCGATGGCGCGCGACCCACCCTCCGCGACCGGCCAGCCGTACGCGTGGCCGGCGGCGGTGAGCGCGAGACCCACGGACGCCGAGAACACGCCGGTGAGCGGGTGGATCTGGTGTGCGGCCACGCCGCCGAACAGGGCCCGGGCCCGGGCGTGCCGGAACCGTCGAGCCAGCAGCGTCGCCGGCTGAACCGCGGACAGCCCGAACCTGGCCAACGGCAAGGGGTGGCGTGGGAACCGCAGAACCGGCCGCAGGATGTCGACGGCCAGGTCGGCGTACATTGTGGACAGAGGTTGAAAGAGCCGACGCCACGATGGCCCGTCCGCGCCGAGGCTGGCCGTCGTGTCGTCCA
>Ga0105248_10008199_pt1 | contig 11476 bp, 9 predicted proteins | sample KBSS34metaG_FD_81524 | JGI IMG/M metagenome (GOLD analysis project Ga0105248, IMG submission 81524) | Switchgrass rhizosphere microbial communities from Kellogg Biological Station, Michigan, USA - KBS S3-4 metaG | ecosystem: Host-associated > Plants > Roots > Rhizosphere > Soil | place...
TACCTAATTCGGCCAGTCGATCTCAGAGATTGTCGGCAGACTTTACAAACGAGGGAATAGAATTAAACGTTTTTGCCACAATGAAATACACGATTGGAGAAGTCGATGCGTCAGCCTCTCTTACACTTTTTAGGTGATTGAAGCAAGCTCCGATAGCTCGGAGGTGGCCAGAAACTGTTGCAGCAATCGGACTTAGGTGCTAATCGTCCACTGTTCTAATTTGGAGCATGTCGTGCACCGTGCGTCACGCCAGTACGATTTTCCGGAAAGTTTTCCGTGGTAAGGGATCCAAGTTGGAAAGTTTCTTGGACTGTGTCGGACAGGCGGACTCACGAACGAAGGGCTAAAGCTTGTGTTTTCACGTAAAACCGATGTGGGTTGGAGTTCCTTTTGAGAACTGCATTGGCTTTCGCGGACGTCAAGCTTTTTCCGTAGGATGCGGAGAAGCAATTTCAAGGATGAGAGTAAACCGATCAAGGAGCTAAGCGAATTAGCTAAGGAGTAGGATCAGTGTTCAATAGGGACAACATAAGAAAAAGTAGGATGGGCATTTCGCAGTTCCGGCGACTTAACGCGGGAACTGCTCTTCAGGCACTCGCGGTCGTGACGGTTTTGCTTTTCGCAAGTACGAACGCTCATGCCGACTATCTAAGCCTTCTAACGTCAGGCAGTTCCGGTACAATCAATGGAGCTGTTTACCAGCAGGGTCAGAACGGCGCTGCGGGAACAGGAGTTTTTCCCGCGTTTGTTCGGTTACAGGCGAATGGCACAGAATCGGGGTACAACACACCCGCGAAGGTCTTGGACAACACAAATGACGATACGCACAATCTGAATATCCAGATTCAAGATTTAGGGGTGGTCACCAGCGCGGGGGCTTGTGCTGCAGGCTGCTACGAGTTCCACCTCGACGTTAATGAGGCAGGCGGTAACCCGCCGGCTAGTAACCAGTTTATTTCGCTCGACGAGTTGCAAATATACACTGGTACTACAGCCAGTCCGACCACGACGGATCCTACCACATTGGGAACGTTGCGATACAACATGGACGGCCCCGCAGGAGCAAATAATGGGGTGCTACTGGATTTCCAACTTGAGGCGGGTAGCGGAAAAGCAGACATGACCCTATTAATTCCCGTGGCCAACTTTTCAGGCGCCTTACAAACCAATTATGTCTACCTTTATTCCAAATTTGGTGTTCTCGGTACGGGCACCCCGACCTGCGGTGGAGGACCCTGTACGTTGGGAGCCGCCGGTGCCGGCAGCGACTTTGGAACTTCGGATGGTTTTGAAGAATGGTCCTTTAGGCAGGGTCCGAACAGCACCATTACTCCCGAGCCTTCGACATACGCACTGTATGCTCTAGGTGCCGCAATGCTCTTTGTAAGCGGCTGGTGGCAAAAGCGCCGAACGGCATACGACCGCGCCTAGTCCCGCTTTCAGTCCCTGTAACGCTCCGGTGAACTTCACCGGGGCGTTTTTTGTTAGAGAAGCCTGTTCTCCTAGGGTGTGGAGGCGCTCGCCTCCACACCCTAGGCAATGGCTGAGGGACGGAAAGTGCCGGGGAATCGCTAAGATTCATCCCGCAAGGGAGCATCAATTTCGCAATGTCCTCCAACCGCTCATGCGATGACGTGAGTCTCGTGGAATGACCCTTTTTTCGAATTTCAAAAAAGTCTTATTCACAGTAGCATCACGGTCAAAGTCAGTTCGAGGGCTTTACGGCAGATTATGAACACCGTGCTCGACAAGCAGCTAATTTCCCTCTCCCGAGGGTCGCAAGCAAAGAAGTTCCTTCTGCAATGGTCGTGGCTGGGCCTTGGGGTTCTGCTGGTATACGGGGGAATCGTCTTTGGAACGGCGAGAGAATGGTGGACGAATGAGGATTACGCTCATGGACTATTCACTCCATTCGCGATTGCTTATCTCGTTTACGAGCGACGTCGAGAACTGGTTGGAATATCAGGCAAACCTTCCGATGTCGGCCTTTTCATCATTCTGGCATCCCAGGTGATCCTGGCAGTGGGATTTTTAGGCGCGGAATTTTTTCTTCAACGTGTATCGATATTGGTGTTCATTGCTGGATTGATCGTGTACCTGTGGGGCTGGCGTGCCCTTTGGCGGACTGCTTTCGCCTTAATCCTGATCCTTTTGGCGATTCCGCTGCCCGCGCTAATCTTCAATTCCTTTGCGCTTCCGCTGCAATTGTTGGCATCGACTTCCGCGGAAGGCGTTCTCGATATGATGCACGTCTCGGTGTTGAGGGAGGGGAATATTCTTAATCTTCCCCACGGAGTGCAATTGAACGTGGCGGAGGCTTGCAGCGGCATTCGCTCACTTGTCAGTCTGATCGCTCTTACCGCCTTAATAACAATGCTCGCCCGTTTTCGTCAGATTCCGCGGTGGGCGCGGTTCGTTTTCATTCTCAGTTCCATCCCAATTGCACTTTTGGCGAATGCCTCTCGTGTAGCCGTCACGAGCCTTCTTGCCTACCAATTCGGACAAAGAGCTGCTGAAGGATTCTTTCATTCGTTGAGTGGTGCGCTTGTGTTTGTTTTTGCATTCGCTGCTCTTCTTGTGGAGATTTTTTTCTTTCAGACGCTTGCATTGCCCAGGAAGGACGTCGCCGCGTGAACCAACGGATTTTCACTGTCATCATTGTTCTCGCCCTATCCTTTGGCTTCCAATTTTGGTCGAATGCCGCGGCTTCAACACCAGAACGAGAATCCCTCGAGAGCTTTCCGAAGCAGGCAGGATCGTGGAAAATGACAGGAGAAAAGACGATCGACCCGGAAACTGCCGCGGTCCTGAAAGCCGATGATTACATGCTGCGGCTCTACCGCGCGCAAACGGGGCGTCAGGTAGAATTCTTCATTGCCTACTACCGAACCCAAAAAGCCGGTGAAAGCATGCATTCGCCCCGGAACTGCCTTCCGGGGGGCGGTTGGGAAATCGTCAGTTCAGACGAAGTCCGTTTGACGGAGAATGGGCCTGAGGCCATTCAAATTAACCGTTTCATCATCGAAAATGGCAGGGAACGAGCCTTAATGCTCTACTGGTATCAGGCAATCTGCAGGGTTATCGCGAGTGAATATTGGGGGAAGTTCTATCTTGTCTGGGATGCGGCTCGAACCGGTCGACGTGACGGCGCTATCGTCCGTTTGGTAGTTCCAGTGGCGAAGGGCAGCGACGGGATGGCTGAACTGAAATCGGGTCTAGATCTGGCCGAAGCTGCCCGGCCTCTTCTTCCAAGATATGTACCGAACTGACCGTATGGTGGGCCAAACATGAAAAAGCTCTTTTTTATAGCGGTGATTCTCGGAACTACAGTGTTTGTTGGCATCTTTGGGTATTCCTACATCAGGCTAAAGAACAGGACACCGGAGGCCTACTTCGAAACAGGAAAGAAATTCTACGATCAGGGGAAATATTCGGATGCGATTCTCCAATTTATCAACGCCATCAGGAGAAACGACAACGATCGAGACAGTCGATACTACCTGGCCCTCTCCTATCTAAACCTCCCGGATCTTACGGCAGGCGTTAATCAGCTGAGAAAACTTCTCGCAATTTTTCCCGATGATGTTGAGACCAATCTGAAGCTGGGCAGCATCTACCTGCAGCAAGGGCCACGCAATCCCTTGGCTTATCCCGAGGCACAGAAGTTAGCTGAACGGGTCTTAGATAAAAATCCTCAGAATGTCCCTGCGTTGATCTTAAAAGGCAATGCGCTATCTGGTCTTAAGGATCTTGAAGGAGCCAAGTCTGTATTGGAGGAGGCGACCCGCCTCGATCCCAAGGACGTCTCCGTATGGATCAGTCTAGGAAGCCTCAACCTACAAAGGAAGGACCTTAAAGAAGCAGAGAAAGCATTCCTGACTGCGCGCTCATCGGATGAAACGAGTAGGAGCGCGGTTGTTTCGCTAGCAAGCTTCTATCGTTTGACTGGGAATTCGGAAAAGGCTGAACAAATTCTCAAAGACGCCCTTGCGCGATTTCCAGCGGATCGGGCGATTTCCAACCAATTGTCGGATTTCTATGTTCGAAGCGGGCGGGCGGATGATGCCGAAAAAGTCTTAAGAACTGCAGTTGCCGCTGGAAATGACCCCATTCCTGCACTTGATCTGGCGGAATTTTTTTCCTTACGGAATCGGCAGGAAGACGCGCGTAAGGTCCTAATCGAGGCAAAATCCAAATTCCCGGAAAGCACTGAACTCGCTATGAAGATTGCTGAAAACCTGCTTGCTAATAAGGAGCCGCAACCGGCAAAACAGGAAATTGACAGAATCTTGAAAGCAGAACCGTACAACCCCGCAGGATATGTCCTGCTCGGAGAGTATCAATACAGCATCGGTCATTTCGATGAGGCGGCGGCAACTTTGGGTAAGGAGCCTGCGATTTCCAGCCCGTTTCCCCAGGTTCATTACCTCCTGGGAAAGATGTCCGTGAGGGACGGAAAACTCGATGAGGCACGGACACATTTTGAAGAATCTACTCGGTTAAGTGATCGATATTTAGCTCCCAAGATTGCGCTCGCGGAGCTATTCATCGCAAAAGGTCAATACTCTGACGCGCGACAACAGGTTGAGCAGACACTCAAAATTGACTCGCGAAATAGGACAGCGCGGTTGATCAATGCCACGCTGGATTCAATCAACAAGAACTACGTCACCGCTGAAATGGGATATTCGGCTTTAGTCCGGGAATTTCCCGATGACCCAGAGATCCATCGCCAGATTGCCCTCTCCGAGATGACTCGTGGGAGGACAAATAAGGCAGAAAAGAGTTTCCTGCGAGCGCTGGAAATCTATCCTCAATCCGAGCAGCTTTTTCGCGAGTTAATCGGTTTTTATGCGGCTACAAAGCAAACAGATCGCGCCATGCAGAAGCTCAACGCTGTACCGGACTCTCAGAAGACGGCCTTCCATTACGAGCTGATAGGAACGACGGCGGAACAGGCTGGGAAAGTAGAGGATGCGGAAGCAGCCTACGAGAAAGCGCTGGAAAAGGACCCTAAGCGAACAGGCGTCCAAACACGACTGTTCAACCTCTATTTGCGCGACGATCGGGTGCAGGAGGCAGAGAGGACACTGGATGTTCTCACTGAAAATCCTCTAGCGGCGAAGAACGTTGTGTTCGCGATGAAGGGGTCGCTTCAGTCCAGTCGCGGAGACACGACAGGAGCTGAGCAGAGTTACAAAAAGGCATTAGAACTCGATCCGCAAACCGATCTCGCGGCAAACAACCTGGCCTATTTGCTCGCTGACGAAGGTCGTGAGCTGAACACCGCGTTGGAAATGGCGGAAGGCGTCAAGAGACGTCACCCGGAAGACCCAACCGTAGCTGATACTCTAGGGTGGATCTACTTCAAACTAGACCTCATACCTCAAGCCAAATCCCAGGCAGAGTTTGCGGTGTCAAAGGTACCGAAAAATGGGGAAGCCCAGTATCACCTTGGAGAGATTTACAGAAAGAATTCCGAGTTCGCAAAGGCGGAGGGAGCATTCAAAAAGGCCGTAAGCGACCCGAAATTCAAGCGAAAGGATTTGGCTGAAACAGCCCTTAAAGATGTACAGAAGGTTCTCGCCACTAAGAAGTGACCCAGTCAGCAGGTTTACGTGGCGTCTATGCGTAAATGGTGTAAGACTTGACAGAAATTCAAGCGCGTGGAGAATGAGGTTTCCGTCAAACAGGCCCTCGCACATCGTACTGGGTCCAGCTTGGGTTATGGCGGTTGCTGCTAAATCTGAGTTAACGAGTAGCCAGGGATGAAACTTGTCAATCTGAGCGGCCCACAGGATGTCCTAGCGCTCCTGGTTCGGCGGAAGTGGTGGGTGATCCTTCCGTTTATCGCGCTGTCTGCAGGAGTTCTGCTGATAACGGCCATACTGCCGCAGTTGTATGTGTCGCAGAGTCTGATTCTCATACAGCCACGCGACGTTCCAAACGATTTCGTCAGGGATCTGATCGCTGGGACACCTTCAGAACGCTTGAGCATTATCACAGAGCGGCTCCTGAGCGACACGAATCTCAAAGCGCTACTGGAGTATGTGGACCCACTGACTAAGAAAAAACTTCAGGAAACTCCGGAATTTGCAAGTCTGAATCTGCAGCAGCAGACCGTTAAAGTTCGTAAGCAAATTGACGTTCAGTCTAGTTCGGGAGAACAGCTGCAAAGACAACAATCCATCAGCGCTTTTCGAATCACTGGCCAGAATCACGACCCGTTGATGGCCCAGGCTATTGTGAACCGGCTGATTGAAGTCTTTGTCAAACAAGACAGGGAAACCCGCCAGAAAAACGTCAATGAAACCGCCGAGTTTCTGAAAGGTGCGTTGGATGATCTTGCAGTGAGAATGGAAGCGTCCGATACGAAACTCAAGGCATTGCGCAGCCGACGCTTTAACGAGTTGCCCAACCAACTCGAATCCAATCTTCGCAGACTCGAGACCCTCAGTACTGAAAACCAGGCTCTTCGCCGCGATCGGACCACTTATGTGCTGAATCAAAGTCAACTCGAGCAACAAATGTCCGAAATGCCTAAGCAGATTCCCAAAACCGGCGGGTCGAAAAGCAAGCCCCCCGAGGATCCGAAAGTCAATCGGTACCGGGAAATTCGGAAAGCATTATGGGAACTCAGGACGCTGCGCGGGGCTAAAGATGGACATCCGGATGTGATACGAATGCAACGGGCATTGGAAGATCAAGCACGAGAAATGACCCCCGAACAGATTGTCCTGGGCGGGGAGGACCCCGTCCCGGAACAGGTTGATACAGACGACCCGGAAACATTGCAGGACAATCCACGGATCCCGGAGATGGAGCGAACCCGTGAATACCTGAAGAAACAGATCGAGTTCATTGACCAAAGAACAGCCGAAAACGACGCAGCAATCGCGACCTTCAATCAGCACGTCAATAATGTCCCACAGGGTGAGCAGGAACTTGCGGATGTGCTACGCGAGAATAACGACTTGAATCGGCAATTCCAGGAGATGAGTTCCAAACTGGCTGCCGCCCGCCTCTCTGAAAGGGCTGAAGAAGCACAGAGGGGCACGCAGTTTGTAATTGTCGACCAGGCAAGTATACCTCTCACGCCAACGAAGCCCGAGAAACCCAAGATTATGATGGCAGGAGTTGTGCTGAGTCTGCTGATCAGCCTGGGGCTCGCGTTCCTCGTAGATATAGCGTACCAGAAGACATGGACTCAGTCGGATATTACCCACCTGCTGGGCGTCAAAGTGCTCGCGGAAGTTCCCCGAATTCCGACCCGTAATACCGCAGCGAAAGCGCAGAAAAAGAGAGTCGGGTTTGTCAGCTCCGTAGGTATCGCCGGCGTTGCCTACGCGGTCTTTCTCTACTTCGCGTATGCCCATGCAGGCTTTGTACTTCGGCAGTTGGATCCGTTGATCCAGAAGTTGTATTAAAAGATGTCGCCCAGCAACACCTGGACGCAATCGGATCACGCAATTGCTGGGAGCCAAAGTTCTCGCAGAACTCCCACGGATTGCACGCAACGGTGTTGCGAAAGCCCAAAAACGCAAGGTCGGTCTTATACCCTCCTTAAGTACTATGGGCATCGCCTGCGTTTTTTTCCTATACTTCGTCTACGCTCATCAGGGCCTTGTGCTGCAGAAGCTGGATCCTCTGATTCAGAAGCTGTATTAAAAATATGTCGCTAAATATTTCTGTTCTGCAAGAAATCCAGAGGCTACAAAAGGATGAAGAGAACGGGGTCCTTGTGCTCTCACGGCCCGGCGAGCGCCTGACCATTACCTATCGGGACGGAATCGTACAAAGTGCGTCTTCAAGCCAGGAAACACATCGCCTGGGGACATACTTTGTGCGCGAAGGCCTCTTGAAGGAAAAAGATGTTCTAAAAGTCGCGGCGGAGGCCAAAAAAAGAAAGATTATGTTCGGCGAAGTTGCGGTCGAGAACAGGTACCTCGATCCCGCCGAGCTCGCGGATCTTGTGCGTCGACAAGCAATGGACCTGCTGACGTACGCCTTCGAAGAAGGATTCAAGGTTGAAACTTACATCAAGGGAATCCGGTCCTTCTATGCATCTGCAGGCATCAGCGTTGAACATATTCTCCTTGAGATGTCGCGCCGAAATCCAGCGGCCCTGGACGCAGACTCAAAAACGGTCTTCGCCCTCAAGCAAGGCGAAAATCTCGCCGGAGTACCGTGGTTCCCAAAAGAACTCGCCATTCTCGGGGAGTTGGACGGTACAGCCAACATCGAAATTCTGACTCAATCGACCGGCATCGACGAGCCAACGGTAAGGAAAATTCTGGCGGTCTTCAGCAGATTGGGAATTATCGAGCAGGTCGGGGATGACCCGACTCCAGGCTCGTCTCCAGAATGCGAACCTACGAGTCCAATCAAGAAATCCGAATTTGCATTTGAACGTTTGGTACCCTTCGTCAGCAACCCCGTATTCAGCGAAGAGTTGGAAGTAATCAAGAACCCCTCGTCATTCATTAGCGAGCAGTTCAAGACTTTGAAGGTACGCATTCGACAGGATCACCAAAACTCTCCGCGCGTTCTCACGATTTCAAGTCCGGAGCAACAGGACGGAAAGTCGCTTGTGAGCGCAAATTTTGCCCTGGCTTTGGCCATGGAGAAGGGCCGTCGCACGGTTATCGTCGATTGTGACCTGCGAAGTCCGTCCCTCGATAAGTACCTTGGAGTCATTCCGGAGCCCGGGCTGATTCAACATCTGTCAAACGGGCGATTTCTGCCCCATTGCTGCATGCGCCGGATCGGAAACCTCTATTTCATGACTTCGGGAGGAATCTCCGAAAGTCCGACGGAAATGCTGTCGGTGCGGAAAATGAAGGAACTGATCGAGAGCCTTCGAAGGGATTTTGATACCGTCATCCTGGACGCACCGCCGTATTCACCAGTCGCCGATGCGCAGATCATTTCGGGGCTGAGCGACGGAGTGATCATGGTGATCCGAAGTGGCAAGACCTCCAAAAGCAACATTGAGCACGCGTTCAAGGTCATCGACAAGAAGAAACTACTCGGTGTGGTGTTCAACGACGTCGTGCCGACGCTGCTGAATAGTTACTACCATCGGTATCATTATGCGTATGGAGGCTATGGCAAGGCCGGGGACTCGGGAAAGAGACGATTGCGGTCGACACCGAAGGGTTATCTGGACAGCTGAGGCGTAGCCCGCATGTCACCCTGGGGACAATTCCTCGCCGCGCTCGTGGTGTTTATTCTGGCAGGTTCGCTCGAACCGACCCCCGACAAACCCTTTGAGTTCTTGGGCCTCAAGATCGAGTACGCCTTCTATCCATGGGTCTATACGGCGAAGATCGCGCTAACGATCGCCACCATGGCGTACTTTTCGCGCGTCTATCGGCTGTTTCGCTGGCGGATCTCGCCGTTATCCGTGGTCGTTGGCGGCTTGGGGGTGGTGGTTTGGGTGGTGCTCACAAATTTTGGCTTGGAGCACCGCTTGCTCGAGCTTCTCGGCCGGCCAATTTTGGCCGGGCGCAGCGGCTATAACCCACTTGAACAGCTATCGGTTCAGCCGATCGCGGCCTACGGCTTCCTGGCGATCCGGCTGTTCGGACTGGCGGTCATCGTGCCGGTGATCGAAGAGTTCTTCCTGCGCGGGTTCGCGATGCGGTTCGTCATCAATCCCGACGCTTGGTGGAAGGTTCCCTTTGGAACGCTCACGCCCTTGGCCATCGCGGTCGGGACGTTGTTGCCAATGGCTATGCATCCGGGCGAGTTGTTGGCCGCGGGTGTATGGTTCTCGATGGTCAGCGGGCTGATGGCACGCACCAAGAATATCTGGGACTGCGTCGTAGCCCACGCCGTGACGAACGGTATGTTAGGCGTCTGGGCCATCTACAGTGGCCAGTGGCACTTTTTATAGTTGCCCTCGCCCCACCGGGAGAGGGCCGGCGACCTTGTCGAGCTCTAAGCGGCACCAGCCGAACAACATAACGCCTCTCTTGCGACGCCACAGCCTGGCCCGTGAACCGCCGTGCCGGATTCAGCTGGCCGTCGAGCGAATTTCCGGTTGAATTCTTCCCTATAGGTTTGGTGTTTGCCCACGTGTAGCTGTAACGAATCTCGTGCTCCTCGATCCGCGTATCGTGGAAATGCCGCACGCTGAGGTCCGCGTATCCTAAGGAATGCAAGTCCGGAATGGTCATCTCTTGTCCCCAGAAGCCACGACAGCATCGTGAGGCTGAACTGGACGTCAGAAGCAATCTGTGAAAGAGTTGCGCCATCATATGATTTTCGAGGTCTGATTTTATGACGAGATCGATACTGCGAATCGTTGGGCTCCTTTCGATCTTGGCGGTCGTGCCGGCCGTTAAGGGCCACCACTCTTTTGGGGCCGAGTTCGATGCGAACAAAACCGTAACTCTAAAGGGCGTCATTACGAAGGTCGAGTGGTCCAATCCGCATTGTCATTTCTATATGGACGTCAAGGAGCCTGCAGGAAAAACGACGAACTGGAAGTTCGAAGGGTTTCCGCCAAATGTCCTCGCGCGCACGGGCTTCAAGAAGGACGTCACGCTCAAAGTCGGGGATACGCTGACGGTCTTTGGGTGGCGCGCACGAGATGGCTCTGATTTTGCACACGCGAGAGAAGTTACGCTGGCAGACGGAAAGCGGCTCTTTTTTGGGCCGCCGGCGGGAACGGGTGAAGGAAACGCGGTGGTGAAGTAACTATGTTTCTGCATCTTTCGCCCCTCCTGGCCAGGATGGGTGGACGCGACATCAAGAGAAATAGCGCGAAGCTTCGTTTGATGGAGCGGACGCTGTGGTGGATTAATTGGACCACCACCCCGTCTGCGCCCGCTGAGGATGCTACGCGACTTTTTCTTACTGGGCGCAGCCGCCCCTCCTGGCCAGGAGGGGTGATCGTCTGCGTTGCAGTGATAGCGAGTTTGTTTGGGTGCGCTGCCGGATCCACCGAGTCAAAGGATAAGCCTGCCAGCGCGATTCCTCGCACCGCCGATGGCAAACCGGATCTGACCGGCGTCTATCAGGGCGGCAGCTCTCGTCGTGGCGCGTGGGACTTTCAAGTGCCGGGAGATCAGCCAGGGGTTGCCACTCCGGAAACGCAGTCCGTATTTCCTGCGGCTCAAGTACGCAAAGATCCCATTCCGTTTCAGCCGTGGGCTAAGGAAAAAGCTCAGGAACATGCGAACCTGCGATCGATCGACGATCCGGCCGGACGCTGCCTCCCAGGGCCGGGGCCAAGGCTGAATGCGGTGGGATTATTCCCGATCCAAATTGTGCAGACTCCCGAACAGATCATCATCCTCTATGAATATTTCACGGTCTTTCGAGTGATTCCTCTAAACGCCAAACATCCCGAGGATCTGGAACCTTCATTCATGGGCAACTCGGTTGGGCATTGGGACGGAGACACGTTGGTTGTCGACGTCGTCGGATTCAACGACAAGGGATGGGTTCTTGCGGGAGGAATTTTCCA
>Ga0105248_10008200_pt1 | contig 11476 bp, 17 predicted proteins | sample KBSS34metaG_FD_81524 | JGI IMG/M metagenome (GOLD analysis project Ga0105248, IMG submission 81524) | Switchgrass rhizosphere microbial communities from Kellogg Biological Station, Michigan, USA - KBS S3-4 metaG | ecosystem: Host-associated > Plants > Roots > Rhizosphere > Soil | place...
CGCCGAGGATGGCGGCCAGGGCCTCTGCGGCGGAGGCGGGCGCGCAGGCCCGCTTCGGTTGTCGCGCCACGGCCGCGCTAGGCGCTGAGCACGGCGTGCCAGGCGCCGTTGGCGGCCGAGGTGAGCTGCGCGGTCTTGCCGGCGGCCAAGGCGAAGGCGGTGTTGGCGGCCGCCCCGTTGATCTGCTCGCCGGTGGCGGGGAACAGGTTCATCGAATTCGCCGCCGCATTGGTCACGGTGATCTGCATGCCGGCCTTGGCCGCCGGCAGCAGGCCGGAGTCCGCCGCCGTCGCCACCGTGGTGAAGCGGTTGATCATCGCGGCGCACAGCGTCGCTCCGCCCTGACCGCCGCCGACCTTGGCCGCCAGCCCGTCCACCGCCGTCACCGTCGGATAGGCCCCCGACGCCCCCGTTCCGACGCCTTCGCAGGCCCACGCGCCGGCCGCCGCCGCGGTGAACAGATAGGCCGCCTGCGGCGGCGCCGTCAGCCCCACCGAGCCCGCCACCCCGTTGAGCGTGTCGGTCGTGTCGCCGTAGATCCGCACCACATTGGCCGTGTTGTTCAGCACCGCCACCGTCAGGCCGGCCACCGCCGGCATCAGCCGCACGCCATCGCCCAAGGTCGAGCCCGCCGACACCGCGGTCGAAGCATCGATCCGGTTGACCTCCTGGCTGAGCACCGTCGCCCCGGCCTGGGTTCGGGTCGTGCCCGCGGTGATGCCGACCGCAGCGCTGCCGGTGACGAACGCCCCCTGCGGCAGGGCGAGCGCCCCGGCGAAGCTCCAGCCGCCGTACTGCGAGCCGGAAATTCCATATTTCTGTCCAACGCCAGCCATCGGCGAGACCCTCTCTCTCTCTTCTTTTTTGGGGTGATGGGAGTGCGGCGGGACCGCGGCCCTCGGACCACTCCCTCCATTCCGTCATGGCCCGGCTCGTCCGGGCCGGTCGCCCGGACAAGCCGGGCGAGGACGGAGGGACGTGACGCTGAGGTCCGCTCCGCCACAGACGCTTAGAAAACAAAAAAGCCCCGCAGCGCCGCCGCGAGGCCCTCGACCGCCATCTCCGCGATCATCTCATTTCGTGAATTCCGCGGTGATTTGCGGCGGGAAGCAAGGGCTGTCGGGCGGGTCGCTGCGCTCTAGGAGCGCTTCACCCGTCGCCGGATCCACCACTCTCACCGTGCCATTTCGTGAATCCAAGCCGATTTGCCCCGCTCCGCAAGTCCCGGCGTTCGCTTCACGCCAGCGGAATGATCTCCTTCCGAAGCAGGGCGATCCGCTCCTGCAGCATCTCGCCCAGCTCGTGGCTCGGCTCGACCGGGATCGGGTAGCACTGCGTAAGGTCGCCGTCGGCCAGCACCGTCTCCGCCCAGTCCTCAGCGATGGCGCAGTAGAGCCGCAGCGCGTCGGATGGCACGCGGGCGTCCTCGGTCTCGAAACACATGGCGGGCAGGTCGCCGGCGACCGCCCACATCTCCGTCCCGCCGGCCAGCTCGCCGCCGGCGATCGGTTGGGCGAACCGCACCAGGAAGACCCCCACCAGCGGAGCGACGCCGAAGGCCAGCACCAGCTCCCGGACCGGCGGCGACGAGTCCCAACCCTCGACATGCGCCCGCGCGTCGGCCTTGAGCAGGTCGAGCGCCGCCAGCTCCCGCGCGCCATAGTCGAGGTCGTCGGCGCCGGTCGGAAAGGCGGAGGTATCGACAGGCTCGCTCATATGGCTTCGATCCCGGCCGCGAGGCCGCTCCCAGACAGGTCGATGGTCACAAGATCAGTGGCTCGGGCGCACCTCTCTCACACCTGAACGCGCGACAACAGCCGCCTCAGAGGTCGTTCAGCGGCCCGACTCTCTATTGGCGGCAACACGGGGCTTAGGGCCTCGAGCCCAACCGGAGACCCAGCCATGAAGAAGATCCCGGCCATTTCCGCCGTCGCCCTCGCCGTCCTCACCGCCGGCGCGGCCGCCACCCCCAGCTTCGCCCACGACTATCCGGGCTACGGCGACGGCCGCGGCTATTACGACAACGCCTGCCAATCGAAGCAGCACGACAACGGAACCACCGGCGCGGTCATGGGCGGCGTCGCCGGCGCCCTGCTGGGCTCCAGCCTCGCCGGCCGCCATGGCGGCCGCGGCGGCGGGGCGGCGATCGGCGCAGTGGCCGGCGCCCTGCTCGGCAACAGCATCGGCCGCAGCAGCGCCAAGTCCTCGGACATCTGCGACGGCCGGGACTACGGCCGCGTCACCTACCGCCAGACCACGCGCTACGACGACGGCGGTTACGGATACCGGGACTATGACGCGCGCGGCTACCGCGACCGCCAGGATCGTGGTTACGGCTATCGTCACCGCTACGACCCGTACAGCTACTGATCGGGTCAGCTAGGGCTGAGGCCCCGTCGGCGGCCTATTGCAGCGTCGGCTCCACGGCCGCCGGCGGCTCCGCCTCGGTCACCCCGGGCGCGAAGCCGGCCAGGTCGAGCATCTCGACGATCTGCTCCAGCGCCTCGGCCAGCGTGATCGGCGCGTTCGATGACGAGGCGATCGTCACCACGCGTTGGATGTGCTTGAGAGCGATCTCGCAGTGGGCATCGGTCATGGCAGGGCCGTTCGCTGATTGGCACGCGGAGCGACAACAACGCGCGTGGGCGGCGGGTTTCCGAGTGTACCGCTCAGCGAAATAAATGCCAGTGACGTCGCAGCGTCTCAGGCCGCCGAGGCGCGTCCACGCGGGCTGAGGATCTGCAGCAGCATTTCGCTGAGCGGCCGCAGCGTCACCGGCTTCGGCACAAAGCCGTCGAAGCCGAGTTCGCGGTACTGGGCCTCGTCGCGGGTGAGGTCGGCGGTCAGCGCCACCACCGGCGCGCCACGGTTCGGCCCCTTGCGCAGGCGGATTTCTCGCAGCACGTCGAAACCGCTCATCTCCGGCATATGGATGTCGGTGAAGATGATGTCGAAGGCCTCGCGCGCCAGTAATTCCAGCGCCGCTTCCGGGGATATGCAGCAGCTGACCGCAATTCCCAGCGCCTCGAGCAGCGCCGCAACGACTCGGAGATTAACCGCGTTGTCATCAACATAGAGAACACGCGGCGGGCCGCGGCCGTTATCTGCGTTCAGAACCATGGTTAAGGCTCCCGCCCAAAGCCACTATACTGGACCTTATCTGACGACCTGCAGGCTTAAGACATTCCAAACGTTGGGCGCGAGCCTTGCGACATTTGAGCGCAAAAGTAGCGCCCAGGGGCCCATTTTGAGCCCAATTGTCAAAAACTCCCCCGCCCGGCGCCCGCGAACCTGAGCCTTTGGAACATCCACCAACCTGATGGGTTCGCCGCCCATGGACATGGCTCGCCCGTTTTCCGGCCCGGTCTCAGTGACGATCGCCGGCCTGACCCTGGTCGCCCTCGCGGCGGGCAGCTTCGCCGCCAGTCTGTGGCGCCAGCTGGAGCAGCCGCGTCCTGACGCCAGCGCCAAGGTGGTGGTGATCGCGCCGACGGAGCCGCCCGTCGCCACCACGACTCTCGCCCTTGCGACGCCAGCGGCCCAGGCGCCGGCCAAGGCCGCGCCCGCGCCGCGGCCCGTCCGCGCGGCGCCTGACGTCGAGACGCCCATGCAACCGATCGAGCCGGCGCTGGCGCCCAACGTCGACACGGCGGTCGATGCGGCGGCCACGGGCGACACCCAACGCGAACCGTCGCCCGAGTCCAAACCCGAGGTGGTTCCGCCCTACTGAGCTCCAGCCGCCGTCATGACGCCGCCGCCCGCCTGTGGGGGCGGATCGCCGCCAGGGTCTCGAGCCCGCTGACCAGCAGCCGGTGCTTGCGCTCCCAGCTGGTCTCGAACCGCCCGGCGCACCGCTGCAGGATCCACTGCGGCCAGGAGGCCAGGCAGAAGCAGAGGAAGACCTCGTTCTGCTCCTCCGGCGTCATCGCCCGGCTCATCGTGTTGTAGCGCAGCCGGGCGTCGGTCCGCTCGGCCTCGCTGGGCGGCCCGCGGCTCTCGGCCGAGCAGAGCAGGGCCTCGAAGGCGGTGGCGATCTCCGCATCCGACATCTCGCTCACCGGCCGCAGGTCGCGCGCGCCCGACTCAGTGGTCTCGGTCAGCCCCGGCGTCCGGTGTTGCGGGTGCGACCGCCGCCAGGCGCCGGCGTAGACCAGTCCCCCTCGATATTGCGCCTCGCTGATCCAGCCGCGCGCCAGCGCCAGCCGCATCGGATCCTCCGCGTCTGCCAGCCGCGCCGAGGGCGCCTCGCCCAGCAATGCGCGGCGCAGCGCCACAACCTTGGCGTTGGGCTCGACCTTCTGGACCAGCTGACCCGAGGGGTGTCGCGGCCCCTCCTTCCGCGGGCGTCCGCCCTTGCTGCGCCGCATCACGCCGCCCACCTCTCGGCCTGCTGCGTCCACCGCTGCCGCTCGGCGGCGAGGTCAGCCGGCCCAGCCGACTTGAAGACGATGGGGTGATGCCCCGGACAGTAGGCGCTCCTCGGCCGGACCGCCGCGCAGCAGGAGACCAGCGCCTCGCCCTCGCCGCCCACCGGAAATGCGCATTCGCCGGACGCCCGCGAGAGCCACGGCCGCGGCAGGGTCCCCGGCAGCGGCGTGAAGGCCTGCTCGCGCCAGGGCGCGCTCGGCGGCTCGGGAGGCGCGGCCTTCGGCTGCGCGAGGTCCCGCCGCACGATCGGCGCCCGCCGCAGCCCAAGGTGGGCGCCGGACGGACCCTCGTAGCGGCGAGGCGGCGAGGCCGGCTTGCGGCTGCCCAACAGGTCCAGGCGGTAGAGCTTGCCCAGCACGGCGCTGCGACTGACGTCGCCCAACGCCTCGGCGATGCCGGCGGCGGACACACCCGCAGTCCAAAGGCGTCTGAGCTGCGCAATGCGGGCGTCGGTCCAGGACATGGAAAGGGCTCCGATGATTGATGTGTTCGCGTTTTGTTCCATACGACAAATCCGGACGTCCTCGCGCGCGCGAGAGGCGCCGTCGGATTGACAGCCCGGCTCAATCGGGTCGCCATATGCGGGTGAAACAGAACCGGAACAGTTGCGAATGGAGGACCGCTCGGTGGCGGCTGCGCTGTGAGGTGGCATGGGCTTACGGTATTTTTGATACCCCTCCGGAGTCAAGCGATTTGGTAGCATTCATACCGCATTCCATGTTAAGCCTGTCGCCATGGCTGAACGTCACGACCGTCTGCGCCAGGCCCGGATCGCCGCCGGCTTCGACCATGCGAGCGATGCGGCCGCGCGCTTCGGCTGGAACGAGAACACCTACAAGTCGAACGAGAACGGCAACGCTCCCTTCTCCTTCCGCAAGGCGCGGGATTACGCCGCAGCCTTCGGCGTCCGCGCCGAATGGCTCTACGACGCGACCGGCCCGATCCAGGCGACGGCCGAACCCATGGTGCGGATCATCGGCCGCGTCGGCGCCGACAGCGAGGGCGCAGTGATCCACACCACCGGACAAGAGGGCTTCGACACCGCCCCGGTTCCCCCTGGGGGAACCTCGGCCGCCGTCGCGCTCGAAGTGGTCGGCCACTCGATGCGGACCATCGCCGAGGACGGCTCGCTGATCTATTTCGAGGATCAGCGCAACCCGCCGACGCCCGACATGCTCGGCTACTACTGCATCGTCGAGACCGAGGACGGCCGGGTGCTGTTCAAACGCCTGCTGCGCGGCTCCAGCCCGGGCCTCTATGTGCTGGAAAGCCAGGCCGGCCCGCCGATCGAGGACGTCCGCCTGCGCTGGGCGGCCGACCCCACGGCCATCATCCCCCCCAAACAGGCCAGGCGCATCATCCGGCGCGCGGGCGAACGCCAGGTGGCCTAAGGCCCCGATCCCACGCTGCACCGGGACGCCTAACCTACCCCGCCCTTGACAGAGTGTGGTATTTTTTATACCGTTTGATCGTCAAGGAGGCGCTTTATGTCGGGCGGTCGGTTCAGCTTACGGGACGTTGGCGAGATCTGCCTCGCCCCCTATCTTGCCGCGGAGCAGAGGCGCGACGCGGCGCGGCAGGCCGCCGCCAGCGCCGAAGCGAGCCGCAGCGCCGGCGTCGCCTGGTCCGGCCTGGGCCCCGTGGCGGCGAGACCGCCACGGCCGCCCCAGGCGGTTCGCGCCGCCGCCGAAGCGGCTCTCGCCCGTGCGGAGACCTTCGCCCAATCCCCCCGCGGCCAGCTGCTGCGCAGCCTGCGCGCGCTCGAACAGCGGGGCTGCGCCGCCCCGGCCGAGACTGCCCGCGCCGCCTTCGCCCGCGGCTTCGCCGATCCCGACCGCCCCGCCTGCCCGGCGGAAATCGGCGCGGCGCTCGCCGCGCTCGGCCGACTCGATCTGCCGGAGTCGCGTCGCGCCTGCCTGGCGCTAACCGAGCTCCTGATGGGCGAGATGCGGCTGGCCGCCGAATAGCCGGTCAACCGCCGCCCCTGCCTACCCCAGGCGCGCGATCACCTGCGGCAGGTCCGCCGTGGTGGCGATTCCCGGCGGCGCGGCGCAGACATAGGGGATGGCGTTGACCGGCCGGTGCTCGGTCAGGCGCGGCAGGGTCAGCTGACGCTCGTCCACCGGAATGGGAAAGCCGATGATGATGATGTCGAGCGGGGTGTCGCCCTCCATTGTCACCCGCCAGCCGTCGGCGCGCAGGTCCCAATGCGGATCGAGGTCCTCGGTGACGAACCAGTTCGAACGGAAGCGCAGCAGCGGCTTGCCCTGGTGCAGGCCGCTGACGACCACGCGCGGGCCGCCGACCGTCCCGGCCGGGATCGTCACCGTGTGAAGCTTGGTCGGCGCGGGTAAGCGCAAACTCGCTCATCGTTTCGAACCGCTCGATCGGCAGCCCGATCGCCTCGCGCTTGGCCAGTTCACGCCGGGCGAAGACCTCCGGCGTCTCCCCGAAACCGATGAACGTCGGCGTCGGTGCTTTCCGGCATGTAGAGGACGCAGTCCGGCTTCAGCGCCAGGATCGCCTCGATGTCGCGGGTGGCGGCGACCCCAGTGGCGGGCAGGCCGCACAGCTCACCCGCATCCTTGCCATCCTTGGCGGCGGAATAGACCCGCACCCCGACCAGCTCCATGTCCAGATGACCGATGACGGCGCGCATCGCGCTCGCGCCCACCGCGCCCGTCGCCCACGTTATGGCGCGCGGCGCTATCGTTGCGCCCTTGGGCCGCAAGCCTACAGGGGATGTCGCCCGGCGTCGCCACCTCCGCCGGTAATGTTCCAGGCCGTGGCGAGACCGGTTCCGCGCGACCGCGCCCGCCCCGCGCGCCAGGCGCCGATCACCAGGATCAGGCATTCGAGGTACCACCAGACGAGCATGACCGTGACATAGGCCCACCCGCTGACGGGATGCACGATCTGGGCGATCACCGTCAGCGCCGCCGCCACGACGACCGAGGCGAAAACCAACGGCCAGACCTTGTTCGACCTCAGCGCCACCGACAGCGCGACGCCCAGCTCGAGCACGACGGTCAGGACCTCCACCCAGATATGCGGGTGGGCGTGCAGCAGGACGATGTCCAGCGCCAGCACCGCGACCTCGGTCCAGGCGATCTGCCGCTCCTCGGCGTCACCGTTCCAGATCGCGTAGGCATAGGCCAGCCCTTCGAGGTGCGCCGTCACCCAAAGCGGAAGCTCAAACACCGTAGGCGGCTCCGGCGATACGAGCGCGGCGGGCTCGCCCTGCGCGCCACGTGGCCACCACCAAAATCAGGCATTCGAGATAGAACCAGACAAACAGCGCGGTGACGTAGGCCCAGCGACTGACGGGAAGGACGACCTGAGCCAGGGCGGTCAACAGCGTCGCCAGGGCGACTGCGGAATAGGCCATTGGCCAAGCCTTGTTTGACCTCAGCACCACCGACACCGCGGCCCCCAGGTCGATGATCATGCTGAGGATTTCAACGCTGATGTTTCCGCCGCGCGGGTTCAGCAAGATGATGTCCAGCGCCAGCACGCAGGCCTCGACCCAGCCGATCAGCTGCTCCTCGACGTCACCGTTCCAGATGGCGCCGGCGTAGACCAGGCCCTGGACGTGAAACGTTAACCAGATTGGCAACGTAAAGACCATGCCCGCCAACCTAGCGACGAAACGTTGAAATAGTCTCCCGCGCCGCCCATGCTCAGCGTTCCAGTTTCGTCGACAGGATGATCGAAGACGTCGTCCGCTCGACGCCCTCCAGATTGCCGATCCGATCGATGACGCTCTCGATCTGGCCGACGGTGTCGGCGGCGGCGACGACGATCATGTCGAAAACCCCGGCCACGGTGTGCAGCACCCGCACCTCGTCGATGGTGCGAAGCGCCGCCCCGACCGCGGCCTCCTTCTTCGGCTCGACCTTGATCATCACGTGCGCGCGGACCGCGCCCTGTTCCCGCTCGGGCGCCAGGCGCGCCGTATAGCCGATGATCACCCCATCACGCTCGAGCCGCTCGATGCGCGCCTGGACCGTGGTCCGCGAGCGGCCAACGAGCCGCGCCAGCTCCGCGGTGGAGGCGCGGCCGTCGCGCCGGAGGGCGGCGATCAGCTTCTGGTCGATGGCGTCGAGCGGCACTTCGCCAGGCCTCCCCTGCGAACTGCCGAAATCTAACCCGCATTTCGACGGTTCAGCCACTGTCTTCCGCAGCGGCCAAGCTGGATGATGCAGCGATCATCTGGAGATGCGGCGATGAAGAGGATTGTCGTGGTCGGCGCCGGCAAGATCGGCACGACGATCGCCGACCTGCTGGCCGGGACCGGCGACTACCAGGTCGTCATCGTCGACAAGTCCCAACTGGCGCTGGAGCGGCTCGACGCCAGCCAGGCGGTCGAGCGCCGGCAGATCGACATCCAGGCCCCCGCCGAGCTCGCCGCCGCCCTCGACGGCGCCTTCGCTGTGCTGAGCGCCGCCCCCTACCACCTGACGCCCGACATCGCCCGGGCGGCCAAACAGGCCGGCGTCCACTATCTCGACCTCACTGAGGACGTCGCCAGCACCCGCATCGTCAAGGCCCTGGCCGAAGGCGCCTCGACCGCCTTCATCCCGCAGTGCGGCCTGGCCCCCGGCTTCATCTCCATCGTCGCCCACGACCTCGCCACCCGCTTCGACAGCCTCTTGGAGGTGAAGATGGGGGTCGGGGCCCTGCCGCAGTTCCCGTCGAACGCGCTGAACTACAACCTCACCTGGAGCACCGACGGGCTGATCAACGAATACTGCGAGCCCTGCGAGGCTATCGTCGACGGCGTGCTGCGCCAGACCCAGCCGCTGGAGGACCTCGAACAGTTCGCCCTCGACGGCGTCGTCTACGAGGCCTTCAACACCTCCGGCGGCCTTGGCACGCTTTGCGAGACCCTGGCTGGCCGGGTGCGCAACCTTAGCTACCGGACCATCCGCTATCCGGGCCACGCCGCCCTGATGAAGGCCCTGCTCAACGACCTGCGCCTGCGCGAGCGTCGCGACGTGCTCAAGGACATCCTCGAGAACTCGCTCCCCGCCACCTACCAGGACGTGGTCATCGTCTACGCCAGCGTCAGCGGCGAGCGCGCCGGCCGCCTGGTGCAGGAGACCTACGCCCAGAAGATCTACGCCGGCTACGTCCAGGGCCAGTTGCGCAGCGCCATCCAGATCACCACCGCCGGCGCCATCTGCGCCCTGCTCGACCTCCTCGCCGAAGGCGCGCTGCCGCAGGCCGGCTTCGTGCGCCAGGAACAGGTGTCGCTTTCGGCCTTCCTGCAGAACCGGTTCGGACGCTTCTATGCGCCGACCACCGCCACCCAGGCCGCCGCCTGATCCTGAGCAGCCCGTCGAGAGCAGCCCGTCGAGAGTAGCCCGTCGAGAGTAGAATGAACGCCTTCGAGCCCTCCCGCGACCGCCGCACGGCGGCCGACCTGCTGACCGCCCTGGGCGTGCCCGCCGACCTGCATGTCGGCGGCGGGCGCGTTGTCCGCTCCCCGGTCACCGGCGAGCCGGTAGGCGCGGTGCATGACGCCGCCCCAGCCGAGGTCCAGGCCGCGGTCGAACGCGCCCACCAGGCCTTCCTGGCCTGGCGCGACATCCCGGCGCCCCGACGCGGCGAGTTGGTCCGCCTGTTCGGCGAGGAGCTGCGCACCGCCAAGGCCGACCTCGCCGCCCTCGTCACCCTCGAAGCCGGCAAGATCACCTCCGAGGCGCTCGGCGAAGTGCAGGAGATGATCGACATCTGCGACTACGCCGTCGGCCTCTCGCGCCAGCTGTTCGGCCTGACCATCGCCACCGAACGTCCCGACCACCGGATGATGGAGACCTGGCACCCGCTGGGCGTGGTCGGCGTGATCTCGGCCTTCAACTTCCCCGTCGCCGTCTGGGCCTGGAACGCCGCCCTCGCCCTCGTCTGCGGTGACGCCTGCGTCTGGAAACCGTCGGAGAAGACGCCGCTCACCGCGCTCGCCGTCCAGGCGCTGTTCGACCGCGCCAGCGCCCGCTTCGGCGACGCGCCGCAGGGTCTTTGCGCCGTGGTCATCGGCGGCCGCGACGTGGGGGAAGCCCTGGTCGACCACCCCAAGGTGCCGCTGGTCTCCGCCACCGGCTCCACCGCCATGGGCCGCGCCGTCGGTGCCCGCCTCGCCCAGCGCTTCGCGCGCGCCCTGCTGGAGCTGGGCGGCAACAACGCCGCCATCATCGCCCCCAGCGCCGACCTCGATCTGACCTTGCGGGGCGTGGCCTTCGCCGCCATGGGCACCGCCGGTCAGCGCTGCACCACGCTGCGCCGGCTCTTCGTCCACGACAGCCAGTACGAGGCCTTCCTGCCGCGGCTGAAGGCGGCCTACGCCTCGGTGCGGGTTGGCGATCCGGGGCGCGCCGCGACCCTGGTCGGCCCGCTGATCGACCGCGACGCCTTCGAGCGCATGCAGGCCTCGCTGGCCGAAGCCAGCGCAGCCGGCGGCCAAGTGACCGGCGGCGAGCGCGTCGAGAGCGAGGCCTTCCCCGACGCCTTCTACGTCCGCCCCGCCCTGGTCGAAATGCCCGGCCAGGCCGAGGTGGTCCGCCGCGAGACCTTCGCCCCCATCCTCTACGTCATGCGCTACCGCGACCTGGACCAGGCGATCGCCTGGCAGAACGACACACCCCAGGGCCTGTCGTCGTCGATCTTCACCAACGACATGCGCGAGGCCGAGCTCTTCATCTCCTCGCGCGGCTCCGACTGCGGCATCGCCAACGTCAACATCGGGCCCTCGGGCGCGGAGATCGGCGGGGCCTTCGGCGGCGAGAAGGAGACCGGCGGCGGCCGCGAGGCCGGGTCCGACAGCTGGAAGGCCTATATGCGCCGCGCCACCAACACCCTGAACTATGGCCGCAGTCTGCCGCTCGCCCAGGGGGTCAGCTTTGACCTCTGATCATCTGCAGACCCTGGTCGCCGCCGCCATCGGCGCAGACGCCGCGCGCGAGGCGCTCGCCACGCTGGTCGTGCCCGCGGCGCTGGCCTCCAACGGCGGCCCCTACGTCTCCCGCGCCGTCTTCGCCATGGCGCTGAG
>Ga0105248_10008201_pt1 | contig 11476 bp, 10 predicted proteins | sample KBSS34metaG_FD_81524 | JGI IMG/M metagenome (GOLD analysis project Ga0105248, IMG submission 81524) | Switchgrass rhizosphere microbial communities from Kellogg Biological Station, Michigan, USA - KBS S3-4 metaG | ecosystem: Host-associated > Plants > Roots > Rhizosphere > Soil | place...
CGTCAGCGTGATGCTCGAGATGTCGATGCCGATGGAGTAGGCGCCGCCCGGATGCAGGCGCACGCCTGACCCGGGGCGCCCGGGGCGGCCGCCGCCGAGGCGCTCGACCGTTTCTTCCACGAGATTCGAATCGATCAGTTCCTTGACGGCGTGTCCTATGGTGGCCCGCGTCAAACCCAGTTCGCGCGCAAGATCCGCACGGCTGTAGGTCGCTCCACGCCTGAGCAACCTCAGACATCTTGCCGTATTGATATGCCGCAGCAGCATCGGAGTGGTCGGCGCGGTTTCTGCGGCGGTGGTGGTGTCTTGCGGCGGCTGCGTTTCTTCGTACAGGGTGGGCGCGAGGTTGGTCGGGGCCTCTGTGGCGTTCGGCGTGCGCCGCTCGAGATGATCTTCGTGCTCCTCCCTCGCGGCCTTGCGAAAGCGATAGAGATAGCTTTTCAGCGTAGCTGTCGTGATGGCAAGGCCGTGCTCATTCAATGTCTGCACGACATCCGCAATGCGTGCGCCGGCCGCAAGGCGCTGCTCGATCTCGGGCAGGACACTGCGCAGCCGCGCGGCCTTGGTGCCCACCTCGATTTGTTCAACCGCGGCGCGCAGCGATTTGATCGGTTTCATTGGCGTGATGTTCGGGAATTTATGTGCATTCTAAATGCATTCCATTTGTGTCGTAAATGCAGTCAAACCACATAATTTGCCGTGTTAACCCGGCCTTGAACTCCATTTTAGTTGGTTTAAGATGCAAACAAATAAGATGCAACCTGACTGGAGCAAACATGCTGAAGAATATCGATCCGTTGCTGGGGCCCGAATTGCTGGCATTGCTACGAGCCATGGGACATGGCGAGGACATCGCCATTGTCGACCGCAACTATCCCGCACTGACCGCCGGCGCGAAGATCATCCGCGAAGAGGGCGCCGACGGGCCCCGCATGCTCGATGCAGTGCTCTCGGTATTGCCGCTCGACAAGGGAGCACAGACGGTTACGCGTATGGAAGTGCGAGACCAGCCGGATGAGGTCCTGCCGGTCATGGCCGACCTGATCGAGGTCGCACGCACGCGTGCCCCTCACCTGGAGGTCGATTCGCTGCAGCCGGCAGCGTTCAAGGCGCGTGCGTCCAAAGCGGTCGCCATTGTCGTCACCGGCGAAACGCGGGTGTACGGGAACATCGTGGTGCGCAAGGGCACGCTGCCGGTCTGATGTGGGCCATGTCTTCGGTCCGCTCGTAGTCGTGATGAAGTGCCGCCCATTCCAGATGAGGACCCCATGTCCGATGTTTTGACGAACCTTCGCTTTCCGGTCGCATGTGCGATTGCGCGGGAGGCGGGGCAATGGATCCGGACCCGGTTCCTCGGCCGGGACGAGGCCGTGAACCTGAAGTTCAAGGGGCCGCAGGACTATCTGACCGAGACCGACGGCGAGGTCGAGCGTCTGATTGCGGCCCGGCTCGCAGCAGCGTTTCCTGATGACGGCTTTTTCGGCGAAGAGACCGGAGGAACAGTCGGCGATAGCGTATGGATTGTCGATCCGATCGATGGCACCGCGGATTTTGCCCGAGGGGTGCCGTACTTCTGCGTGTCGATTGCGTATGTGCGGCATGGCAAGGCTGAAATCGGCGTGCTCTACGACCCGATGCTCGACGAACTGTTTGCGGCTCGACGCGGCAGTGGCGCCACCTTGAACGGCAGGAAAATCAGCGTAAGCGGGATCGAAGACATTGCGAAATCGGTGGTGGAGCTAGGCTGGTCGTCGCGCGCGCCCTTTGCGAAATACGCAAAGGTCCTCGAGCGTCTGAACGGACTTGGCGCAGGTGTGAAACGGCGCGGCTCGGGTGCACTGGGGCTCGCGTATGTGGCAATGGGGAGGCAGGATGCGTATTGCGAACTGCACATCAATTCATGGGACGCAGCGGCTGCAGTCCTCCTTGTTGAAGAGGCGGGTGGCTGGACCAACGAATTCCTGACCGAAGCGTGCCTGACGCGCGGCAACCGCGTGATCGCCTGCACGCCGCATCTTCGCGTGGCTCTGGAACGGGCGATGGACGTGTAACCGAGGCCGGGATAGCACCCTGGTCTTCAATCTGGATTGAGTCGAGCGATGTCGATCAATGAAATGAATCCGTTTTCCCTCGAAGGTGAAATTGCCCTTGTTACCGGGGCTACCCGAGGCATTGGACGCGCCTGTGCGATTGCACTGGGACGCGCGAGCGCTGCAGTCGCGCTGGGTTGCCGCAACCTGGAAGCCGGGACAGCACTCGCGAAAGAGTTGCAGGACGACGGCATCAACGCGATGGCGGTCCATATGGACATGTTGTCGCGTGACTCGATCGGGCAGGCCATATTGGCGGTCGAGTCGAACCTCGGGCCGTTGTCGGTTCTGGTCAACAACGCGGGGCTCAGTCATCCCGCGCCGGCCCTGGATGTAACGGAGGCCGACTACGACGCGATGTTCGACCTGAATGTGAAGGGCGCGTTCTTTGCCTCCCAGGCGGCTGCCCGGCAGATGTCGGCGCGGTCGCGTGGGTCGATCATCAACATCGCGTCGCAGGCGGGTCTGATCGCGCTCGACGGCGAGCCGGTTTACTGCATGACCAAGGCGGCGATGATCCATATGACCCAATGTCTCGCGGTCGAATGGGCTCGGTATCAGATTCGCGTGAACGCAGTCGCACCGACGTTTGTTCGCACTGATAGCACGAAGGGGTGGCTCGCGGACGAAGCATCGCTGAATTCGCTGCTTGCGCGAATTCCGCTGCGGAAAATCGGCGAGCCCGAAAACGTGGCCGAGCCAGTGGTATTCCTTGCTTCACAAGCGGCAGCGCTGATTACAGGCGCGACGCTGAAGGTCGATGGAGGCTGGACCGCGGTATGACGCGTTCAGCCTGGCGGCCGTCACACGCAACCCGAACAACAGCAACCGGTCGATAGCCCTTCGATAGCCGGTTCATCCAGACCCTGAAGGAGACAATCGTGAACGCCAGGAAATTTGCCTGCCTGTTTTTCATAAGCTTAGGGATACTATTCACGACCATAGCGCCTCGTGCAGACGAACCCGTCAAGATCGGCTTCATCGTCAAGCAGCCCGAGGAGCCGTGGTTCCAGGACGAATGGAAGTTTGCAGAAATTGCGGCCCGGCAGAAGGGCTTTACGCTCGTCAAGATCGCCGCACCCTCCGGCGAGAAAGTCATGAGCGCGATCGACAACCTCGCTGCGCAGAAGGCACAGGGTTTCGTGATCTGCACGCCCGACGTCAAGCTGGGCCCGGGCATTGTTGCCAAGGCCAAGGCAGACGGCCTCAAGATGATGACGGTCGACGACCGGCTGGTCGACGGCTCAGGAAAGCCCATCGCATCGGTGCCTTATATGGGCATCTCGGCTGCCGCAATCGGCGCGCAGGTCGGACAAAGCATCGCCGATGAGGTCAAGCGTCGCGGATGGGATCTCAAGGACGTGGGCGCGATCGATGTCAGCTACGACCAGTTGCCGACCTCTCACGAGCGCACCGCTGCGGCGGCCGATGCGTTGGTCGCCGCGGGGATGCCACGTGCGAACGTGATCAATGCGCCGATGAACCGCCCCGATACGGAGAACGGGTTTAACGCAGCGAATATTGCGCTGATCAAGCATCCGCAGTTCAGACATTGGGTTGCATTCGGCCTGAACGACGAATCGGTACTCGGTGCAGTGCGAGCTGCGGAGGGCCGGGGTATCAAGGCCGACAACATGGTGGCGGTCGGCATCGGAGGCTCCGGCTCGGCCCTCAACGAATTCACGAAGCCTGAGCGCACGGGTTTTTTCGGCACCGTGATTATCAGCCCGAAGCGGCACGGCGAAGAAACCTCGGAGCTTGTCTACGAATGGATCAGGTCAGGCAAGGAGCCGCCTCTGCTGACGCTTACCACGGGGATGCTCGCCACCCGCGATAACGTCAACGACGTGCGGGCAAAGATGGGACTACTAGCCGCCAAGTAACGCGCTTCAGGCAGACGGTCTGGTCGTGGATGCCGGGTGCGGTGCGGTTAGCCGGCAATGAACCCGTGGACAACTGCGTCGCATCGATAGGGTTTGTCGTGCGGCGTCGAAATGGCAAGTCGGAGGCACCGTGTCGTCGTTGCTGAGTTTCGAAAATGTGTCGAAGGTGTTTCCTGGCGTGCGCGCGCTGTCGGGCGTTTCGTTTGAAGTGCGCGCCGGTGAAGTTCATGGCCTGATGGGCGAGAACGGCGCGGGCAAATCGACCTTGCTGAAGGTCCTGGGCGGTGAATACCAACCCGACTCGGGACGGGTGATGATCGACGGCAGGGACGTGCGCTTTGCGTGCGCCGCCGCGTCGATCGAAGCCGGAGTTGCGGTGATTCACCAGGAGCTTCAATACGTGCCCGACCTCAGCGTGGCCGAGAATCTGCTGCTGGGCCGGCTGCCCGCTTCACACGGGTGGTTCAGCAAACCGCGCGTGGTGGCGCTGGCCCGTGCCCGTCTGGAAGCCATGGGTGTCGACCTGGACCCCACGATGAATCTTCGCAAGCTGTCGATTGCCCAGCGTCAGATGGTCGAAATCTGCAAGGCGCTGATGCGCAATGCGCGGATCATCGCGCTCGACGAACCGACCAGCTCGCTATCGCACACCGAAACCGAAGTGCTGTTCAGGCTGGTCCGTCAGCTCAAACGCGAACGCTGCGCGTTGATCTACATCTCGCACCGCATGGATGAAATCTACGAGCTTTGCGACGCCTGCACGGTGTTTCGTGACGGCAAACGGATTGCGTCGCATGCCGATCTCAAGGATCTGCCGCGCGCGACGCTGGTGCGCGAAATGGTGGGCCGGGAGATTGCGGATATTTACCGCTTCCGGCCTCGCAAGCTGGGAGACGTGCGTCTCTCGGTGGCTCAACTGGTCGCGAAGCCTCTCACGCAACCCGCGAATTTTCAGGTGCGTGGCGGCGAGATCGTTGGGTTTTTCGGTCTGGTGGGGGCGGGGCGCAGCGAGCTGATGCACCTCGTCTACGGTTCGCGCAGGAAACAGGGCGGAAGTATCCGTCTCGATGGCGCGACCGTGCGTGTCGATAGTCCTCGCGCGGCGATACGGCATGGAATCGTGCTCTGTCCTGAAGACCGCAAGGAGGAAGGCATCGTCGCGACAGCGAGCGTAGCCGACAACATCAACATCAGTTGCCGGCGCCATTCCTTGCGGGCCGGCGTTTTTCTGAACCGCAGAAAGGAAGCGCATATCGCCGACGGGTTCATCCGGCAATTGCAGATCAAGACGCCTCGCCGCAGCCAGAAGATCAGGCTGCTGTCCGGCGGAAATCAGCAGAAAGCCATTCTTGCGCGCTGGCTCGCCGAACCGGAGCTACGCGTCGTGATTCTCGACGAGCCGACCCGCGGCATCGATATCGGCGCGAGGCACGAGATTTACAACGTCATTTACCAGCTCGCCGAGCGGGGCTGCGCGATTGTGGTGATCTCCTCGGAGCTGCCTGAAGTGCTGGGCGTTTCCGACCGCGTGATCGTGATGCGCGAAGGGTGCATTGCCGGCGAACTGTCACGCGAAGCTGCCAGCGAGCAGGCTGTGCTGTCGCTGGCGCTGCCTGACCGGGCGAATCCAGCCGCACATGGGGTCATCCCGGCAGCATAACTTTCAGCGAAGTTCAATTGTACGGATTGCGCGAGACATCGCCTTCGAAATCCGCCAGCAAACAGGAGACAGATGTGCAAACCAACGAGCAGATGAGCCATGCGGGTGCGGCAGGCGCGGGCGGCCTGACGGCAGGTAGGCCGGCTGAGCCGGCCAGCTTCCGGCAACCGCTTGCCGAATACAGTCTTGTGCTGATCTTCGTTGTCATGTTTGTGGCGATGTCGTTTGGCGTCGAGCATTTCTTTTCCATCGACAACATGTTGGGGCTCGCACTGTCGGTCTCGCAGATCGGCATGGTCACATGCACGATGATGTTCTGCCTCGCTGCCCGTGATTTCGATCTGTCGGTCGGCTCTACGGTGGCGTTCGCCGGTGTGCTGTGCGCGATGGTATTGAACGCCACAGGAAGCGCCGTGATCGCGGTGACCGTGGCGGTGGGTGCGGGCTGCGCCATCGGCTTCGTCAATGGCGCCGTCATTGCGTACCTGCGAATCAATCCTCTCATCACCACGCTGGCCACCATGGAGATCGTGCGGGGACTGGCCTTCATCGTCTCGCATGGGCAAGCGGTGGGCATATCGTCGGAGCGCTTCATCGCCTTCGGCAATCTCACGCTGTTCGGCGTGTCGATGCCGATCTGGGTGGCGCTCGCCTGTTTCATCGTGTTCGGCGTGATGTTGAACAACACTGTCTATGGCCGCAATACGCTGGCGATCGGTGGCAATCCTGAAGCCTCACGGCTTGCCGGTATCCGCGTAGAGCGTGTGCGCGTCACTATTTTTCTTGTGCAGGGCGCGGTGACCGCGCTCGCCGGCGTCATCCTCGCGTCGCGAATCACGTCGGGGCAGCCGAATGCCGGAGAGGGGTTCGAGCTGAACGTCATTTCGGCATGCGTATTGGGCGGCGTTTCGCTGCTGGGTGGGCGCGCGTCGATCTCCGGTGTCGTGGTGGGTGTGCTGATCATGGGCACTGTCGAGAACGCAATGAACCTGCTGAATATCGACGCCTTCTATCAGTACCTGGTGCGCGGCGCGATTCTGCTCGCGGCCGTGCTGCTCGATCAGCTGAAGAACCGGGGCGAGCGTAGCTGACGCCGCGGTTTCGTGTACGGAAATATCTGAAACCGATGGAGAGATTTGTGAACAAGGACGAGCGGCAATTACGGATCGGCGTGCTGGGTTGCGGACCGATTTCCCAGTTTGCGCATCTGGAGTCTGTGCAGAAAGCGCGCAATGCGGCGCTATATGCAGTGTGCGATGTCGACGAGGGACTCGCGAAGCATTTCGGCCAGTTCTACGACGCGCAGAAAACGTTCTTCGACTACGACCAGATGCTCGCCGATCCTGACATCGAAGCCGTCATTATCGGCACCTCCGATGCCTTTCACGTGCCCGCCGCGCTGACTGCGCTGGCCGCTGGAAAACATGTGCTGTGCGAGAAACCGATCGGCGTTTCGGTGGAGGAGGTGGAACGACTTGCGGCGGCAGTCAGGCAGTCCGGAAAGGTGCTTCAGGTCGGCCACATGCTGCGGTTCGATCCGGGCATCGAATCGGCGAAGGCGTTCGTAGCAGATGAAATGGGCGACATGCTGGCCCTGAAGGCGTGGTACTGCGACTCGACGCATCGATACACCAACACCGACGCGATTCAACCGCTTGCGCGGCAGGGCACGCGCGTGCTTCGCCCGGGCGGCGACCCCAAGGCGGACCGGCAACGCTACTACATGCTCGCTCACGGCAGCCATCTGGTCGATCTCGCGCGGTATCTCGGCGGCCCGATACGCGCGGTCAACGCGCGGCTGAACCAGAAGTTCGGCGCGTATTGCTGGTTTGTAGATGTCGAATTCGAAACGGGAACACTCGGCCATCTCGATCTGACCGTCGCGGTTCGAATGGACTGGCACGAGGGCTTCCAGATTTATGGCCAGCATGGCAGTGTCGCGGCCAGGATCTACAACCCCTGGTACTACAAGAGCAGCGACGTCGACATCTTCCACGAGAGCAATGCGACGACCACCCGTGTGCTCGGTGCGGATGGGCATTTCTACCGCCGTCAGGTCGAGGGTTTCGCCGATACCGCACTTGGCGTGTCGCCGATGCGCGGTGCCGACATCGACGACGGTGTCGCCTCGATCCGGTCCATGGTCGCAATCGCCCACTCGGTACGCGCCGGCAAGCCTGTGCGCCTCGCCGAAGTCGAAGGAGCCGTGTGATGACGCCTGCCGTATTTGCCCGCACGTATGCGGCGAAGTATCCCGGCGAACTGTTCGCGCGCATTCGGGCCGACGGCTTTTCCGCTGTCCAGTTCAATCTGTCGTGTGCGGGCCTCGCGTCGCTTCCGGCTGAATTGCCGGCAGGTATTGGCGCAAGCATTGCAACGGGCGCTCACGAGGCCGGCGTCGCGATTTGCGCATTGTCGGGCACCTACAACATGGCGCATCCCAATGCGGAACATCGCAGGCGCGATCGGGTTGGGTTCGCGAACGTGATGCGAGCCGCGCGCGATATGAACGTCTCGCTCGTCACGCTGTGCACGGGATCGCGCGACGCCGCGAATATGTGGCAGGCCCATCCGGAGAATAGCTCGCGTGAGGCGTGGCATGCGCTACGTGAAGAACTGGACTTCGCACTGTCCATCGCGCACGAGTTCAACCTCGTGCTCGGTATCGAGCCGGAGCCGGGCAACGTGATCGCCAACGCGGCGCTCGCCCGTCAGATTCTCGATGAGGTGAATTCGGCGCGTCTTGGCATCGTGCTCGATGCGGCGAATCTGCTGCCGCCCGAAGCGCAAGCGTGGCAGCACGAGATCGTCGCGCAGGCGGCCGACCTCCTCGGCGGTAGCCTGTTTCTCGTGCACGCCAAGGATATCGATGCGAACGGCGTAGTTGTGCCGGCCGGAAAGGGGGCGGTCGACCTGCCGTCGTTCGTGGCGCGAATGAAGACGGCTGGTTACGACGGCCCGCTGGTTGGCCACAATTTCGAGGAAGCTGACGCGCCCGGTGTTGCTGCTTATCTGTCGTCGATCATCGGGGACCGGACGTCATGACACACGGCTTCTTTCAGACCCGGGATGGATGCCGCCTCGCCTATGTGGACGAGGGGCATGGCACGCCGGTTCTGTGGCAACACGGACTGGGAGCGGATCGCAACCAGCCGGCCGAGGTGTTTCCGGACATGGAGGGCATTCGACGGATCACGCTCGAATGCCGGGGGCATGGTCTGTCCGAACTGGGTGACGCATCGGCGCTGTCGATCCGGCAGTTCGCTGAGGACGCGCTCGATCTGCTGGACCTGCTTCAGGTCAGACGGGCCGTAGCAGGTGGCATTTCGCTTGGCGCGGCGATTGCGCTGCGCCTGGCAACCGTCTATCCCGACCGCGCGTCGGGCCTGATTCTCGCGCGCCCCGCATGGGTTTGCGAAAATGCTCCACAACACCTGCAGATCTATCGCGAGGTGGCGCAACTGCTTGAGCGGCACGGGCCGGAACAGGCCGGGAAGCGCCTGAACGCATCGACGCTCCTGCGCGAGGTCGAGACCGTATCTCCGGACAATGCCGCGTCCATGCAGGGTTTTTTCAGGCGCCCCAATCCGTTGTCCACCATTGAGCTGCTCGGCCGCATTCCGGCACAAGGCCCTGGCGTCTCGCGCTCCGCGGTCAACGAACTCGAGTTGCCCACGCTGGTTATCGCGAACGGACAGGATTTCGTTCACCCCGTGGAAACGGCGCAGACACTCTGCCATCTGATTCGCGATGCCAGCTTCCAGCTGATTACATCGAAGACGGAAAGTCGCGAGCGATACGTCGCGGAGTTTCAGCACGTGCTGCGCGAGTTTCTGGAACCGATGCGGAGCCGCGTATGAAATCGGCACAAAAGACGGCTGCTCCGACGGAAGACAGCCCCGTGCTGGTGATCGACATCGGCGGCACGCACATCAAGTTCGGCTATTCGCGTGCCGGATTGCCCGACGGCTACCGCAGGCTGTTTTCGACCGATGCCTTGAGGGATAGCGATCCCGTCGGCGCGCTGGCAGACATGATCGACGAGGTGTCGACCGATACCGGCATGCGGCCCAGCACCATCGTCGTGGCGGTACCGGGCTTTATCGACACGGACGAGGACCGTGTGCTGCATGCGGCCAACGTCATGAGCCTCAATGGACGCCGGCTTGCCACGGAGCTCGGCCAGCTGACCGGCTCAACCGTGTTGCTCGAGCGCGATGCGGTGTTGATGCTGACAGGAGAGGTGCTAAGCGGTGCCGCACGCCACGCCGATCACGTGCTCGGCATTTTCTTCGGTACCGGTATTGGCGCAGCGTTCATGGATGACGGCAAGCCGTTTCGAGGCGCGGGTTGGGCGCTTGAGATCGGCAGGACGCCGTTCTTTGGGGACAGCACCATGCCGGAAGACGCGCCGCCCGATTGCCTCGAAGCCTATGCATCCGGTCGCGCGCTGCAGCGCATTGCGGATCGGTACGGCGTGGCTATCGATCGCATCTTCTGCCAGCCCGGATCGAACGCACCGCTGGCTCACGAACTCGACCGCTTTGTCCGCTATCAGGCGATAGCGGTGGGTATAGCCGTCGCAATGGTGTCGCCGTGCACCATCCTGCTGGGCGGCGGCGTCGTGAATATGGACGGATATCCGCGGGAAAAGCTACGCACGCTCGTTGAGAAATACGTGCCGGCGGCCGAGACCAGGCGCATGACGGATCTGCGGTGGTGTGAGCATGGCTGGCTCGCGGTGTTGCATGGCGCGCCGGCAGTTGTGGCAGAGCACCGCGGCAGGAGCAGTCGCCGGCTGGTTGCGGCTAATCGGTGAACTCGCATGCAGACAGCAATCCGCACGGTTTTCGTTTCGCCGGAAGCGTGCCCGATGTCCGGCGATTGCTCGCAGCTCAGTTGCGCACGCACCGAAATCCGGCGTACACATGCTGATACCTCGGCTGGAACCAGTTACGGAAAGTGGGCCGCAACATGCACCGCGCGGTGCGTGGCGAGCCGCCCTTCATCACGTAGTGCTGCCCATCGAAGAAGTTCGCCGAGTAGCCGAGATAGAACGGAAACGGTTCGAACCCGGGCAGCGCCTCGAATAGCGAAGCGGTCCATTCCCAGCCGTTGCCGAACAGCCCTTCGACACCGAACGCGCTGATATTGCCCGGATGCGCGTGCACGGGCGTAGGGTCCCAGCTGCGGAAATCGAAGTTGCCCGGCAGCGTATCGTCTTGCGACACGCCGTGTGCCGCACGTTGCCATTGCGCTTCAGTGGGCAGCGATTTGCCGGCCCATTTCGCGTAAGCGCTCGCTTCCGCGTGGCTCACGTACACCGGCCAATCGGGCGGTAACGGCACTTCTTCGAACATCGTGCGCAGCGTCCACGCACCGTCGCGCTGCGTCCAGCCAACCGGATGTGCGACGTGTTCCGCTTCTTTCCACGCCCAGTCCTTGTCGTTCCAGTACGCGCGATTGCGGTAGCCGCCTGCTTCGATGAACCGCAGAAACGCGGCATTTGTCACCATATGGCGATCCATCTCGAACGCGTCCACGTCGACCTGCTGCGCGCCGAACTCGTTGTCCCAGCCGAACTGGCCGTCTTCCCGTTTCATGCCTAGCACGACGCGCCCCGCGGGAATCTGCACCATCGTTGCTTGCGTAACCGTGCCGGCATGCGTGTCGAACTCGCCGGAGCGTGTTGCGTATGCCGTCGTACCGGCCGGTGCGGCTTTTTGCTCGAGCGGCAGCTGGTGCAGCATGTACGCGAGCGTTTCGGCGTGCATCAGCCGGTGCTCGATCGCCACTTGCAACAGTTGTTCGGCCGAGCCGGTGCGAATGCCGTCGCTGCCGAA
>Ga0105248_10008206_pt1 | contig 11474 bp, 13 predicted proteins | sample KBSS34metaG_FD_81524 | JGI IMG/M metagenome (GOLD analysis project Ga0105248, IMG submission 81524) | Switchgrass rhizosphere microbial communities from Kellogg Biological Station, Michigan, USA - KBS S3-4 metaG | ecosystem: Host-associated > Plants > Roots > Rhizosphere > Soil | place...
CCCTCGGCGAGCGCGGCGTCGCCCGAATCCCGGCGGTCCTCAGCGCTCAGGATGCGCCCGATCAATGCCGAGTCGGCCGCGGACGGCTCGGGTCGCTGCGCGACGGCAGCGATCGGAATCGCAACGGCGAGCGCCAGCGTGCGCGCGAGCAGTGTGGCCGGCATCGGTTCGAATCTAGCGCCCGCTGACTGGCGCCGGGCGCTACCGGATCGCTGACGTCAATACATGGCCGTCAATCGGCTCGGACGGCGACGCGCCGATCAGACGCGCGAGCGTCGGGGCGAGGCTCGTCACGCCCTCGAACTCATCGTGCCGGCCGGGCGCGATCGTCGGACCGTAGAGCACGAGCGGCACGTGGCCGTCGTCGTCCCATGGTGAACCGTGAATGCCCGTCGCGTAGCTCCCCCACACGCTGCCGTGGTTGAGCGTCACGACGACGAGAACGGGATACTCCGGCGGCACCGCGTGCCGCCATCGGCGAACGATCGGATCGGTGGTATCGGCCTTGAGAATTGTTTGAAACAGGTCGGCGCGATAGACGCCGGGCTCGCGCTTCGCCGCGTCGGCGAAGGCGCGCGCGAGTGAATCGAGCTTGATCCCTTTCTTCTCGAGCGACGCCTTGTCGACGAACAGCATCGCGTCCTCGAAGTCGAACGCGTCCGAGTCGGCACCGCGCGCGGCGATGGCAACGCGGAAGGTTTTTGCCAGATCGCTCAAGTCGACGCGCATCGGCGGTAGCTGGTTGGGATCGGCCTTCGCCAATTCCGGCGGCAGCGTGACCGCGTGGTCGGCCGTCAGCGAGAAAACGATCGTCGACGAATCGCGCATCTTGTACAGCGAGTCGATGAGCGTACCGATCGCGCGATCGAGCCTGAGCATCTGGTCGTGCAGCTCACGCGACGCCATGCCGAAGCGGTGTCCCACGGCATCCGTCGTCGAGAGCGAGACGGCGAGGAGGTCCGGCGCGGGACCACTGCCCAGCCGCATCGCGTTCACGCCATCGAGCGCGAAGGCGACGGTGAGGTCGTCCATCCACGGAAAGCCGATGAAGTCGCGCACCGCACGGGCCGTATCGTCGGACAGGCGGTGCGGGAATGCCGGCTCGCGGCCGAGATCCTCGACTGAGACGGTGTCGGGCTCGGGATACGACGACACGGGGAGGAGCGGCTCCCACGCTTTGCCCGCGTAACTCTGTGGAATGCGACGCGCGTTGAAGCGTTTCACCCAGACGGGAAGTGTGTCGGAATAGTAGGTGCTCGTCGTGAAATTTCCGTTCGACGCAAACCAGAACACACTTTCTTTCGCGCGGCCGATCGGCAGAATCGCGCCGCGATCCTTGCGCGATACGGACAGCGCGCGCGACCGACGATCCTTCGCCTTCATCCAATCGATGAGCGCCGTGCCACGAAATCGGAATGGTGACGCGCCGGGTCCACCGCCACCGATCAGCGGAGCGTTCGCATCAGGAACACCGATCGCGTTCAGCACGATGCCCGTGCGATAGGGCTCGCGACCGGAGAGAACCGTCGCATGACCGGGCGCGGTCTCGGTATTCGCGTGATCCTGATAGGCGTTCGTGTAAATCGCGCCGCCCTTGATGAGCCGCGCGAGGCCAGACTGATATTGGCTCGCGAAACGTTCGAGGTAGTCGTAGCGCATCTGGTCGACGGTGATCGCGACGATCAACCGCGGAGATGCGGCAACATTTGCCGGGCCGCCGCCACCGGATGGCGTCCGCGCGTTCTGACTGGACGCTTGCGCGCACGCCGCCAACGGAAGCGCGGCGAACGCCAGCCATTGCCTAAGTCGATATGCGCGGCGGATCCCGGGCGTACGAACCTGCATCTGTCTTGCTCCAAAGCAATGATGAGAGTCACCGATGGTACGTTGATCACATGAACGTGTCCAGCCGTGGCGCGACTCTGGGTGACGCAAAAATTTTTGACTCGTCCTCTTGTCCGTCGGTACTGGAACGGTAGGTTTCGCCTGAGCCTGCTTTTTGCACTTGCCGAAGATTTAGGCGCAAGTCACCCCCCCAACGCTGCTCCGAACGACGACGCGCCCACGAATGGCCGTCGCGGAGGATCTGTGCAAATCCAATCGGGCTTGAGTCGCGCGGTCGATGCCGGCCATGTCTCGTCTTCGGGCAAACAACGCGCAAGCGAAGCCGCGTTGGAGCTCGTCGAGATCTGCAACACGATGACGCACAATGGGCGCATCCTCGACGAATCGATTGCGGAGCTCAGAGACTGGTCCCGCCATTACGCTGATCTCGAGCTGATGAATCGCCCGGTCGTGCGACGCACGATCAAGAAGATCTTCCAGACGGGCGAGATCAGCGACGCCGAGCGCTCCGAGCTCTATCTCAACATCGAGAAGCTGCTGCCTCGCGAGTTGCAGCAGGCGTTTCGCGGCAAGAGAGGCGCGCCGGAGCCCGCCGATCGCGCTCGCGGATTGTCGCTCGAAGCATACGATTTTGTGGTGTCCGAGACACACTACGAGGATCGGACGACCGCCATCGTGCGCTATGCAACCTTGGGCGACGACGTGTTGTTGATGCGCGATCCGGAGAATGCCTGCAGTCCGAACGCGATCGTCCTGCGTCTGCCCAGCGGTTTCGACGTCGGCTTCGTTCCGGAATACTCGGCCAAATCGCTCGCCCAGTATCTCGACGCCGGCTACCCGTACCGGGCGCGAATCCGACGCATCCTTCCTGGCCGCGTTTCGCCGATCCTCATCGTGAGCGCCGACGTCTACCCGCCCGACACCTTCGTTGAAGGGCTGCACCGATCCAGCGGCGGCTGGCCAATGGCACTCGCCTTCGCCCCTGCGATCCCGCTCATCGATTCGCGCACCGCACCTCGCAAGCGCAGCGACACTGTCGCTCGAATGGTGCTCTTCGCCGCGGTCGCAGTACTCGCCGCGGTCGTCCTCCTCTCCATCTAGCCAGTCGCCGGCACAGATTTCACGACTGCAAATTTTCTTGTGTAAGAATCTTTGCAAAATGGCCCCTCCAACGAGGGGTCATTTTGTTAAGTCGTGTAGTCCGTTGGAGATGGGCCAAGGGCACAGGGACTGCCTTACAAAGGGTCAAGCGGCGCCGCGATGGCGACGCGAGGACTGAATGATCCTCAGGAGGTTGGTCCCATGAATCACCATGGCATTCACGGCCTGGACCACACGCAGGCTTCGGCGTTCGTCGCCGCGGCGCAGCAGGTGGCTCGCTGCCGTTACCGGGAGATCCCGCCGAATCTGGTCGAGAAGCTTCACGCGTTGCGCGCCAGCGCCGAGGCCTTCGAGCGGGTGGCGGACGACGTCGAAGCGATGCTCGCCGAAGAGACCGGCGCGGACGGCGAGTACTACGAGACGCCGATCGTGTGGGTGGACGACGACACCGATCGCGCCGCTTGAATTGAAGTCTGAAATCCGTTCGACTACGAGAGCAAGCCGTAGCGAACGGGGTTAGATGCGGGCCGCATTCGGCTCGGCAGCTTGCCGGGCCGTTCGAATTGCTCCACCTGCGATCGCCCCCGCGTTGAACATGGCGAGCGCCGCGACGCGCAAGCCGGCGTGCAATGGCGACGGAAAAAAGAGCCCGGCAATGAGATTGATGCTCGTCAGGACGACGCCAAAGGCGAGCGACCCAATCAGCGGCGCACGCGCATTGAGCCAGGCAGCGATGTACCCGCCGGCGAGCCCCGCCACCGGCATCGAGAGAACGGCGAAGGCGACGAAGCCGACGTCTTGCGGCGCAGCCCGAAGCGTCCAGTCCAGTCCCAACACCCGAAGCACTATGGACAGAAGCACGTAGATCGTCAGGCCGACCGGAATGAGCGCAAGCCAAGCGAGAAGCGCGTTGCCGATCAGCCGCGGCACGTCGCCGACACGAAGCCGGCCGAATGCATTTCGCAGCAGATGGGGAACGGCGCGCAGGGCTTCCGACCTGTACCATCGGCGGGCTTCGTCCGCGCCGTCGAACGCCGCCCGCTCAGTAAATTCTTCCGCCAGATCGCCGAGCACGACGTCACTGAGATACGGATCGGCGCCGAGCCCTTTGAGGATCGATTCCAGGGCGCGAGGTGGATGCGTCATGCGTGCTCCAGGCGAATGGTCGATGGAATTCCGGCCCACACGGATGCGGCAACGCGCTCGGCGTCGCGCATCGCGCGACTACCGCTGGCGGTGAGCTTGAACTGTCGTCGCGATCTGCCCCCTCGCACCGGGAGCGGGTCGGTCGTACGAGAGCGAAGCAGTCCCTTGTCCTCGAGGCGTTGGAGCGTGGTGTACACCGCCCCAATCGAGTAGTCGCGCCCGGTGCGCGCCGAAACGTCGCGGCGCACGGCGAGGCCGTAGGCGTCGTCGCCAAGCCTAGCGACGGCGAGGAGGACTGTGAGCTCGAGTTGGCCGAGGCTCGCTGACATGTCTCTATTTTGTAGAACAAATCGCCGTTTGGCAAGGCCCGCCGGCGGGACCTGTTGCCTTCCGGTCGAGCCGGCCGGGCGCAACATTGATGACGACCACACCGGAATCGCCCATGAGGAACCACGTCGCCCTACTGTTGCTTGCCTTGGGGGTCAGAGTCGTTGCCGCGCAGCAGCCCGCGAGTCCGCCGGCTTGGGCCTACGGCTTCGCGACGCCGCTCGATCCGAACGCGCCGCCGGCGCAGGGACGCGGTGGGGGCGGCGGGGGCGGCGGGGGCGGCGGGGGCGGCGGCGGACGTGGTGCCGCACAGCAAGCCGCGCCCGACACGACCAAGCATACGATCCAAGGAAGCTCGGTCGCCTTCACGCTCGCGCAGGTGCGCGACGGCTTCGGTCCGGCCGACTGGTTCCCTGGTGACCATCCCACGATGCCGCCGATCGTCGCGCAAGGTCGACGCGAAGCCATGATCACCGCGTGCTCGCTCTGCCACTATCCGAACGGCAAGGGTCGCCCGGAGAATGCCGGCGTGGCGGGACTGCCTTATGAGTATTTCATGAAGACGATGTCGGACTTCAAGAACGACGCTCGCAAGAGCGCCGATACGCGGAAGACGAACACGGGCCGCATGATCCAGTTCGCGAAGGCGATGACCGACGACGAGATCAACGCGGCCGCGACCTACTTCTCGTCGATGAAATGGACACCGTGGGTCAAAGTCGTCGAGACGGACACCGTTCCGAAAACACGGATCGCCGGCGGCTTGTTCATCGTCGCCGAGGGCGCCGCGGCGGGAACGGAACCGATCGGACAGCGAATCATCGAGGTACCCGTCAACGGCGAGCAAACGGAGACACTTCGAAATCCGCGCTCCGACTTCATCGCCTACGTGCCAGCCGGGTCGCTCAAGAAGGGCGAGGCCGTGGCGACGCGCGGCCAGTGCGCGCTCTGCCATGGCACGACGCTTCAGGGGCTCGGCCCCGTCCCTGGGATCGCGGGCCGGTCGCCGAGCTACATGGTGCGGCAGATGTTCGACATGCAGCACGGCACGCGTACGGGCAGTTGGTCCGAGCTCATGAAGCGCGTCGTCGGTCCGATGGCGCCGGACGACATGCTGGCGGTGGCGGCGTACGTTGCGTCGCGTGCGCCCTAGCGGGGGCCTGATTCCCCGCGCTACTTGATCGCGGTCTCTTCCGACCGCGTCGCCCGATCCAGCAGCGTGATCTTTTGCCAGATCTTTCCCGATAGTCCGGTCACGAGCGTCTCGATCTCGTTGACGGTGCTGAGCACGACCGGATCGTTGAACGACTGGACGAACGATGCGGCGATCTTGCTCGTGAGCGACAGCAGCTCGCTGCAATAGTCGAGATAGCGCCCCAGCTCGGGCGGCGTCATCGGGCGCGCCGGCGACGAGCTCGTGTGGGGTTGCGGCGACATCAGGCGCTCGGGGTCCTTCGTGAGCTGGTGCATGTCGACGATGTGCACCACGCTGCGCAGCTGCTGCAACGACCCGAGCGCCTTGCGCCGCTTCAAACGCGCTTCGACCGTGACGAGAAAAAAGATCGCGATGCCGAGGAACACGATGTCGTTGATCGAGGCATCGAGCGTCTGCACGAGCTCCGACACGCTGTTGACGCGGCTCGAGAGGCGGATGCTCAACGCGCCAAGACCCACAACCACGACCATCGTCGCAATGACAATCCCGACGGCGGCGCGAATTGGCCAGTTGGGCTTCTGGAGGTACGCGACGCAGTCGAACGCCTCGTCGGACAGCGACACCAGCTCCCCGGCTACGTTCGAGAGTCCAGACCCGGGGAACCGCTCGGCGATCCGATCGCGCAGGCGGCGGAGGGTCTGCCCGATTTGGGATTGGTCGAGCTGGCGGTACCGCGCGATCTCTCGCATCGACGGTCAAAATGCGTCCCGGGACGGCCAGGCCGCCATAGCGGGGGGGCCGATCTGCTCGGTTGCGAAGGCGCTTCAGCCGGGTTAACGTGCGTTCAAGCACACACGCGCCGCGACGCGTGGACAAGTTCCGGACGTTCTTGGGGCCTGCCGAATTGCGAGCAGGCCTTTTTTTCGTTCCGACATCATCAAATCTGGGGTAAGGACAATGCGGACGACCGGCACGGTGAAGTGGTTCAACGATCAGAAGGGCTTCGGGTTCATCACGCCGGAGAATGGACAGAAGGATTGCTTCGTCCATCACTCGGCCATCCAGGGCGGCGGGTTCAAGACCCTCGCCGAAGGTGAGCGCGTCGAGTTCGACATCGTTCAGGGGCAGAAGGGACCCGCAGCCGAAAACGTGACCAAGTTGGGTCGTTGAGCCAACCGGTCGCTCGCCCTCCCGCGAGGGGAGCGGACTGGCGCCGCGCGGTCGAGCCGTTCATCGGCCCGGACGCGCGGCGCGCGTCGTTTCAGCTGGTGACAACGCTCGGATTGCTGCTCCTCGTGATGTCGGCGATCCATTTCGTGCTGCCGGCGTCGGTCCTCGCCGCGCTCCTCCTCGCGCTTCCCGCGGCAGGCCTTCTCGTTCGCACGTTCATCCTCATGCACGACTGCGCGCACGGGTCGTTCTTCCCGTCGCGGGCGCTGAACGACGGCGTGGGATTCGTCACCGGCGTGTTGACGTTGACGCCGTTTGCGCAGTGGCGTCGGGACCATGCACTGCACCACGCGAGCTCCGGAGATCTCGACCGGCGCGGTCACGGCGACGTTCCGACGCTGACCGTGCGCGAATATCTCGCTCGCACGCCACGCGCGCGACTCGTCTACCGGACGATCCGACACCCGCTGTCGCTGTTGTTCGTCGGGCCCTTCCACTTGATGATTGGTCAGCGGCTGCGCGGGAAGAGCCTTGCCACCGGCTCCAAGCAGATCGCCAGCGTTTGGCTGACCAACCTCGGCATCACCGTCCTGTTTGCCGTCGGACTTCTCACCGTCGGCTGGAAATCGGTGGTGTTCGCGTATGCCGTGCCCTACTATCTCGCGGCCATGGCCGGGGTCTGGCTCTTCTACGTGCAGCACCAGTTCGAGGACGCTTACTGGGCGCCGCACGACGAGTGGGATTACGTGGATGCCGCGTTGCGCGGCAGCTCGCATCTGCGGCTGCCCGCTCCGTTTCAGTGGTTCACCGGCAGCATCGGCCTACACCACGTACATCACGTCGCGCCGCGTATTCCGAACTACCGGCTGCAAGCGTGCCACGACTCGAACGCCGTCTTCGCGCAGTCGCCCGTGATCACCTTTCGTTCCGGCATGAGCGCTTTGCGTCTGGCACTCTGGGACGAGGATCAGCATCGGCTCGTGCGCTTCGCCGACGTCGCGGCGGATCGCCACGCTCGGTGACGCGCGACCAGGTACGGAGGAAGTCCGGTAAGCGGCACGGCAACGGGGCTCGGCGTTTTAAGCGGCATTCTCGGCGCCTCTGCGGACGGCGCGAAGGTTCCGGAAGAAATCACGGCGACGGTTCGACACGAACGTCCGGTCGTAGATTCTGACCATCAGATCCCGGAAGCCGCGCTCCAATTCGTCCACCGTCATTCGCTCCGGGACGAAGTTCACGTCGAACAGCGTGCATCGCTCCCACGCACCCGGCTCGAGAATCCGTCCCTCGGCGAGGAGGCGACTGTAGAGCGGCGTTCCGGGGAATGGCGTCATGACGGTGATCTGCACCTCGTACAATCCCGTCTCTTTGACAAACTCATACACGGCGTCGAACGATCCGGCATCGGTGCCGTCCAGCCCGAGGACGAAGCACCCGTTGAGCGTGATCCCGGCTCCCTGGATCGCGTCGACCGCCCTCCGATATTCATCGAGCCGTTTGCGCTTCCAGTTTGAGTTGTGTTCCAGACCGTCGAGCGCGAGCGCTTGGGGGCTCTCGAAGCCGACGAGGATCTGTGCGCACCCAGCCGCCTTCATCGCACGGAGCAGCTCCGGGTCGCGAGCGACGGAGACGTCGGACTCCGTGAACCATTTGAGGCCGAGTGGACGAAGCGCCTCCACGAGCGCGCGGCCGTGGCGCTTGTCCGCGAACGTATTGTCGTCCGCGAACTCGAGAAACGGGTCGGGCCAAATGCGGCGGATCTCTTCGATCTCGGCGAGAATCTTCGGCACCGGCTTCGTGCGGTAGCCTGGGCGCAATCGGATGGACGCCGCGCAGAACTCGCAGTTGAACGGACAACCTCGCTGCGTCTGGACGGTAAGCCGGTTGTAGCGCGACGGGTCCAGCAGGTCGAAGCGCGGCATTGGCGCCAGCGACAGATCGAACGCTCCGGATTGCGTCTGGTAGCGCGGCTTCACACGGCCGGAGCGCAAATCACGAATGACCTCGGGCCAGACCGGCTCCGCCTCACCCACGACAATCGCGTCAGCATGGAGAGCAGCTTCGTCGGGCACGAGCGCCACATGGAGGCCGCCGAGGATGACCACGACGCCCGCCGCGCGATAGCGGTCCGCGAGCGTGTAGGCATCCTTGATCATCGCGGTGAAGCTGGAGATTGCCACCGCGTCGAAGCCGCCGCGTAGCGGTGCGGCGGGGTCCAAGTCGGCGATCTCGATGTATTCGACGTCGATGTCCGGCGGCGTCATGCCCGCGAGCGTGAGCAGCCCGAGGCTCGGTAATGACGCGATCACTTTGCTGCGCTCGACGAATCCGGGCAGGTTGAGTCCCAAATCCAGCAGCTCTTTGCTGTGGACCCGGACGCCGCTCATGGCGATGAATCCGATTTTCATGGTGTCCTCCTCCCCTCGTCATTTGGTGGCGACGCCGACAAGCGTCGCCACGACTCCGGTGAACACGCCGGCCACCGGCACAGCAAAGAGGTGTCGGAACGAGGGCCGCCATGCAGAGAGGAAGCAACACGTCGGCATGGCCACAGCTCCAAGGATCAGAGCACCCGCCGCGACCGATGCCGCGCGGTCCGGCAGCCCGACGAGCTGGTTGGTAAAGGCGAGGAGCAGGTTGAGGAAGCCGAGTCCGAAGAACGAGATGTGGCCGAGCCGCGCGAGGCGTCGGCGGAAGCTGGCGTAGCCACCCATCCAGTTCTCTTTATGAAAGAACAGCCCAAGAGCTGCGCCCGAGACTACGCCGCCGAGCATTCCGCTCCATCCGGCCACGAGCATGGCGCGTGTGATCGCATTCATGTTCCCTCCCCGACTCTGTGCCGCCTTCGCGGGCGTTCCAGACGAACCGGTGGTCCGCTGTTTCGCCAGAAAGGTCGGGGCGGGAAGAGAAACCGCCTATGCGTCAGTTGACGTAGGCGGAGGGGGGCGATGGCGTAGACGGTCCATCTCACTGCCGCCCGGCCAAACGGGTTGCTTGGAGCTGCAAGCCCGCCCCCGCGCCCTGACGAAACGTCCACCGCTGCGCCAAGACCTCGGACACCGGCTGCCTGATCGCGACTATCGCTCGTGGATCTCGCCACGCCTCGGGCGACGCCTGTGATCCGGGGATCACCACCAGCTGCACGAATCCCGTAGTCCAGTCGATCGCCGACTCGGGAACGTTCAACGTCTGGCGCATCCCCGGCGGAACCCGCCCGAGTCTCCATTGGATCTGCGCGCCGACAAGATAGAGGTCCACGTATACCGTCCCCTGATTGTCGAACTGCAGCACAGCTGCCTGCCGTTCGGACTCCAGGTCGCCTGTGTTGCTTTCGGCGCGCTCTGTTTGCACAACGGGCTGCTGCCTTCCGGCACACGCGGTCACGACAAGCACGGCTGCGAGCGCAAAGCCGCGAACTACAAGCGGCACTGAAACCATCGATTGGGTCTGTCGCGTAAGCACGGTATCTCCCATGAAAAGAAGCGGGCGCCTTCTGCGCCTCTTCTCATAGCGCGCAAAACAGAACCAATCCCGCTCACGCGTTGTCTCATCGTTCGCAGCCCACGGCCTTTGACAGGCCGGCATCAGCTTCGCTCTCGACCTCATCGACGATGCACAACCAGTCCGCGAACGACGTCACCGATCTCCTGCGCGCGTGGGGCGCGGGGGATGCACAGGCCAGTGCGGCCGTCGCGCCGCTCGTCTATGACGAATTGCGCCGACAGGCGCAGCTGGCGCTTCGGCGCGAGGGCGACGGACACACGCTGCAGACGACCGCGCTCGTGCACGAGGCGTGGCTGCGCCTCGATGCGCAGCATGACATGCATTGGGACAATCGGACGCAGTTCTTTGCCGTCGCCGCGCAGATGATGCGACGCATCCTCGTGGACCACGCCCGCCGGCGCCAATCGCTCAAGCGCGGAGCCGCGCCGACCCAAGTCACACTTGGCGCCGTCGATCGCGAGGCTCAGCGAGATCGGGCTTCCGCGGTGCCGCGATCGTCGCTCGATCCGATCGACCTCGTCGCCCTCGACGACGCACTCACACGCCTTGCCGCGTTGGACCCGCAGAAGGCGCGCCTGGTCGAGTTCCGCTACTTCGCGGGACTCAGTATGACGGAGGCCGCCGAAGCGCTTGGCATCTCACCCGCGACAGCAGGACGCCAGTGGGCCATCGCCCGCGCGTGGTTGCGCCGGGAGCTCGAGCCATGACTCGGTCCGCTCCGCCGATGACATCCGAGCGATGGCGCGCCATCGATCAAATCCTGCAGGGCGCGCTCATTTACACCGGCGATCACCGCAATGAATTCGTCGCGAGGTCGTGCGGCAACGATACGGCGCTCCGCGGCGAAGTGTCTTCCCTGCTTGCCGCGCACGATGGAACGCCGGCCGACTTTCTCGAGCGACCGGCGATCGAAGAACATGGCCTGGGCTCGGTGCCGGCGCCGGCGCCGGCCGCGCCGGCAATCTCAGACGCCGCGCGAGCGCGACCGGAGCGACGCGTCTCCGCCCGCTTTGCCCTTTACACGACCGCGGCGGCACTCGGGTTGGGCACCGTCGCAGGGTGGACCCTCGCGCACTCGGCGACGATCGAGCGATGGCGCGGGACGCTCAACGCAATTCGCCAACAGGCGAAGGCAACTGATTCTCCGGGCGCGCGCAGCATACTCAGCGCGGGGCCGACCGGAGCGGCGGGGGCGGCTGACTTGTCGCTCGTTGTCGTGGACCGA
>Ga0105248_10008207_pt1 | contig 11474 bp, 9 predicted proteins | sample KBSS34metaG_FD_81524 | JGI IMG/M metagenome (GOLD analysis project Ga0105248, IMG submission 81524) | Switchgrass rhizosphere microbial communities from Kellogg Biological Station, Michigan, USA - KBS S3-4 metaG | ecosystem: Host-associated > Plants > Roots > Rhizosphere > Soil | place...
TCCGTCACCCACCGCGAAGGTGAGCGCGACGGGCGCGATCGTCCCGTCCACATTGTTCAGCACGATCCAGAACCAGGAAGACGCGCCGCCATGCACCACCTGCGGCTCGATCATGGGGAGGAGCGGCGCCTGCTACAAGTGCAGCAACTGCGGTACGACGAGCGGGTGTGCGTAATTAACAGAGGTTCAGCACGATCGTTCTGCACGATCGTTCTAGGAAGTCGTTCTAGACGATCGTTCTAAGTCAATCGTTCTTCACGGTCGTTCTCACAAGATTCATTCTTGAGGGAACGGCCGTTTGAACGTACGTGAAGAACCCTCGTGAAGAACCTTCGTGCAGAACGATCGTGCAGAACCTGCGTGCAGAACGTCTTTATCCGCCACAGGCGCGGTCGCCGCTGGCGAGCGCGCACTTCACGTAGGCTATGCGTTCGTGGGCGAAGGAGAGCATCTCGCCGGCTTCGCCCTCGTAGCTGTTGTTTGAATACGGCTTATAGACGTCGGCTCTCATCGCCTCGTCGATCATCTGGACTTGCCGGATGATTTCCGCATCCAGCCATCCGTCCTGCTCGGCCAACTCGTTGTCGCGCGCCAGTTCAGCGAACCACATCGCGTTGTACTCCGGGATGCGCATCAATTGCTGCATCAGGACGTTGTCGTCCGGCGGTTTGATCGGAAAGGCGGGTCCCCAGAACGCGTTGTCATCGTCCCAGGCGATCAAGACGTGCTTGATCTGGTTCTCGAGGCGATAGAGATAGAAGTTGTTGACGCCGAACGCGCCGAGAAAGCCGTCGGTCTCGCCGACATAGGCCTGCGCGGCGACGAAGCGGATGAATCCGGGAAGATCGAAGCGCGGCCCGATCACCTCCACGAAGCGATCCACGGGCGTCTGGTTGGACAGCGTGATCAGTTCCTGGATCTGGCGGTACTTCTCCTCGTCCGATTTCGACTCGTGCGTCGTGGCGTCGAAGCGCAGTGCGATCTCGCGAAGGTCGGTGCCGAGGTCGGTGAACAGCCAGTGGTCCTGCCACACGAACTCGTATAGCCATCCGTCGTTCTGCGTGTCGTCGCCAATCACCCCGAACGCTCGCTTCAGGAACTTCTTGTCGATCGACTCGATGAGGCCGTAGAGGCCGATGTATTCGTTGTTGACGAATAACTTGACGTGCGTTTCGCGCGGCGCATAGATACCCAGCCGCTCGAAGAAGCGCATCGTCACCGTCTCGTGTATGCCCGAAGGATCCTGCGCCAGGTTGTCGAGGACCAGCGATTTCAGTCCGAGAAACTCCTGCTTGTCGACGTACTGATCGAAGTCGACCTTGAGGCCGGGCTTGTTGGCGTTGCGCGAACCGCGGCCTCTCGAGCGGATCCCGACGTTGCGAACCGTCTGGCCGTTCCAGACGAAGTCAGCCGGGTAATAGTCGTTGGCCTGGAAGTTTTGCTTGAGCTTCGCCCAATCTGCCGAATGCATCTGCAGGTCGACTCGGCCGAGGACCAACGGATCAAACAGATCATCCGACGACTGCGCCTTGGGCACAGCCGGCGCAAAGATGAGCACACACGCCAAAAGTGCGGCGGTTAGTTGTAACAGCCGTGTTGCACTTGAGCTAGGCACAGAGGACAATGATGACTATAGGGTCGTATCGGACGTCAAGACCCCTTCCGTGAGACCCGAGACATAATGAATTTCCGCCTCCGGCCATTGCTCGGAGCCGTCATCGTGCTGGCAAGCGCCGTCGCATTGAGCCGATGCGGCGGAGGCTCGCCAACCGCCCCGCAGACGACCGTCGAAACGGTCCCTGTGGCGTCGCAGCCGGCCCCAACTCCAACGCCCTCACCCACGGCACCGCCGCCGACGGATCCCGCGGCGGAAACGCCGCCCGTCATCCCTCCACCGGGCAACGCTTCAACGTTCGTGAACGTGCTGGGCGACACCGGGTGGTGCGGCTCGCCGGCACTCGGCCCCCTCGCCCAACTCTTCGAACGCTTCGACGGCGACATCCTGCTCGCCGGCGACCTGGCGTATCCGAGCGGGACGATGGACGAGTACAAGCAGTGCTTCGAGCCAAGCTTTGGCAAGTTCAAGTCGCGCATGCGCTCCGCGCCTGGCAATCACGACTACGTCGCGTCAGTCAGCGCGCAGTCGTACTTCGAATATTTCGGTGAGCGCAGCGGCCCCTCGCGTCTCGGCTATTACAGCTTCAAGTCCGGCGAGTGGACCGTGATGATGCTGAACTCGAACGTGCCGATTGGCCGCACGTCGGCGCAGTATGCGTTCGTGCGCGAGACAATGCAGCGGACACCGACGCGGTGCACGATGGCGGTGCTGCATCATCCGTTCGACAGTTCAGGCGTGAATGGGCCGACCCCGGCGCTGCGCGATGTCTGGGAACTGATGTACACGCTCGGCGCCGATCTCGTGATCGCCGGTCATGATCATCTCTATGAACGATTCGTGCCGGTCGATCCTTCACAGCGCCGCGACGATGCGAAGGGCATTCGGCAGTTCACGGTCGGCACTGGCGGGGCGCCACTTTACAGCCGTATGCGTAACTCGACCAACTCCGAGCTGCTGATTTCCAACTTCGGCATGATGCGCCTCAAGCTCGATCCCGCGCTCTATGAGTGGACGTTCATGGACATGAACGGCGCCGTGCTCGACCGGGGACTCAATGTCTGTCACTAATCGATCGCAGATTTCAGATGGCAGATCTTAGATTGCAATCTAAGATCTAACTTCTGACATCTGAAATTCTTCCAGCCCTCCTCGAAAAGTACTGGGGCTATCGCTCGTTTCGTCCGCTTCAGCGTGAAGCGATGGAGGCGGTGATCGCCGGACACGATTCGTTGCTCGTGCTGCCGACCGGCGGCGGCAAGTCGTTGTGCTTCCAGGCGCCCGCGTTGGCGCTCGACGGGCTGGCCGTGGTGGTCTCGCCGTTGATCTCGTTGATGAAGGACCAGGTCGACACGCTCGTCGGGAACGGCGTGCCGGCGGCCTTGTACAACAGCTCGCTGGCGGCCGAACAGAAGAGCGAGGTGGCGCGCGGCGTGCGCGAGGGGCGGTATCGCCTGCTGTACGTTGCGCCCGAACGGCTGGTCGGCGACGGGGCGGACGGCTTCATGAACCTGCTGTCGTCGCGGCCGGTGAGCTTCATCGCCGTCGATGAGGCGCACTGCATCAGCCAGTGGGGGCACGACTTTCGTCCGGAATATCGCCAGCTCGCCCGCGTGCGCGAGCGCTGGCCGTCGGTCGGCCTGCACGCCTACACCGCAACCGCCACAGCGCGCGTGCGGCGCGACATCGTGGCGCAGCTGGGCCTCAGAAACCCCACGGAACTGGTGGGTTCGTTCGACCGGCCGAATCTCGTCTACCGGGTCCTGGCCCGCTCATCAATCAAGCCGCAGATTCTTGAAGTGCTGGAGCGGCACCGCGGCCAGTCCGGCATCGTCTATTGCCCGTCGCGCCGCGACGTCGACACGCTGGCGCAATGGCTGCAGGACACGGGCGTGCGCGCGCGTCCGTACCACGCCGGCTTGTCGGATGAGGATCGGCACCGCAACCAGGACGCGTTCCTGAACGAAGAGATCGACGTCATTGTTGCCACCGTCGCCTTCGGGATGGGCATCGATCGATCGGACGTGCGCTTCGTGATTCATGCCGGAGCACCGCAATCGCTGGAGCACTATCAGCAGGAGTCGGGCCGTGCCGGGCGCGATGGCCTCGAAGCCGAGTGCGTGCTGATCGCCTCGGGCGCCGACTTCCTGAAGTGGCGCATGATGCTCGAAAAAAGCGGCGAACTGTCCGACGCCAGGCGGGCGCTGCTTCGTGACATCGAGCGCTACGCGGCCAGCGTCGGCTGCCGACACCAGCGGCTGGTGAGTTACTTCGGCGAGACGTTCACCAAGGACGACTGCGGCGCCTGTGATTATTGCCTCGGCGAACTCGAGGCGATCGCCGACCCCGTCACCGTGGCGCGAAAGATTCTCTCGTGCGTGGCGCGCGTCGGGCAGCGCTTCGGCGCGGCCCACGTGACCAACATCCTGCGCGGCAGCGACAGCGAACAGGTGCGCTCCCGCGGTCACCATGAATTGTCGGTCTTCGGGCTGATGAAGGACGCGACGATCGACGAACTGCGCGGTTACGTCGATCAACTGCTCGCGCACGGACTGCTGCAGCAGGCAGGTGACGAGTACCCGATCCTCCAAATCACCGCCGAGGGCCACGCACTGTTGCGCGACGCGGCGGCCATGCCTGAGCTGTCGCTGGCCAGGCAGAAGCGGCCCGACCGCCGGCCGCAAAAGCGGGCGCGCGTGGAAACCGAAGGATGGGAGGGCGTGGACCGCGAGCTGTTCGAAGAGCTGCGGGTCCTGCGCATGGAAATCGCGCGACGACGGCGCGTCCCGCCCTATGTCATCTTCCACGACACGACGCTGCGAGAGATTGCCCGCGAGAAGCCGCGCACGAAGGAGCAACTCCGTCACGTCTACGGTGTCGGCGATCGGAAGGCGGCCGACCTCGGCGACCTGGTGCTGGCACTGCTCGCCAAACGCACGCTCGATGGCGAGGATGCAGAACAGCCGGTGCCTGGCGCGGATTGATCCGCTGAGCGCGCTTCCGTCATGATTGACGGCATGTCAGAGATCCTCGCGGGCTTCGACTGGACCACGCCCTTCATTGCCGATGCATGTGTGCAGCTGTCGCTGCCGGTTCGCGTTGGCCCATTGGGCCTAAAGGGCATCGTCGCCGGCACCAAGGTGTGCGGACCAGCACGGCCGGCCCGTCACGCGGGCAGCACGGACGTGTTTCTCGAGGCCATCGCCTCGTCACACAAGGGCGACGTGCTCGTGATCGACAACGGCGGCCGTACTGATGAAGGCTGCATCGGCGATCTGGTCGTCGGCGAGGCGTTCATGAGCGGCATCGCCGGCACGATCTGCTGGGGCACGCATCGGGATACCAGGGCCATCCTCGCCATGGGCGCGATGGTGTGGAGTCTCGGCACGTGCCCAAATGGTCCGCTGGAACTCCGTACGCGCTCGGCAACGGCGCTGACGGCCGCCAACCTTGGTTCGGTCACGGTCACGCTCGAAGACTACGTATTTGCCGATGACGATGGTGCGGTGGTCGTCGTGGCAGCGGATCTCGCGCGCATCGTCGAAACCGCGAAAGACATCGCGCATCGCGAGGGCGCCCAGGCGGCCCGCTTGCTCGAGGGCGAGCTGCTTCGCACGCAACTCGATCTCGACGCCTATGTCGCGAAGCGAAAGCAGGACCCGTCGTTCACCTTCCGGGATCACCTGCGCTCGTTCGGCGGCGCCATCGAAATCTGACCTTCGCCGATTACGAAGTAGAATCGTCTCTCCCCATGACACGCCAGTACTGCCACATCGGCTCGCGGACCATCGCGTATCTCGATTCGGCGCCGCGCAAGAACGACCTGCGGACACTGGTACTGCTGCACGCGTTTCCAATCGGCGCGAACCTGTGGGAACCGCAAATGCGGTCTGTGCCCGCCGGCTGGCGTTTGATCACGCCTGACCTGCGGGGCTTCGGCGGCACTTCGGAGCTGGATGGGGCGAGCGGGTTGTCGATGGCGGACTACGCGCAGGACGTCGTGGATCTGCTTCACGAGCTCCACATCGCGCGCGCGGTCGTTGGCGGGTGTTCAATGGGCGGCTACGCGACGTTTGCGGTGTATCAGTCGCATCCGGAGATGATCGACGGACTGATTTTTGCCAACACCCGTGCGACCGCCGACACGCCGGAGGCCCGCGCCAACCGCCGCAACATGCTGGCGCTGGTCGATCGCGAAGGTCCATCGGGTGTCGTCCGCGACATGATGCCGAAGCTGCTGGGCAAGACGACGCACGACAGCAACTCGACCGTTGAAGCGACGGTCCGGCGCCTGATCAAGCAGCAATCGCCAATCGCGATCCGCGGCGCCATCCAACGGATGATGCATCGCCCGGATTCGACGCCGCTGCTGCCGCAGATTTCGGTGCCGACGCTGGTCATAACCGGCGCGGAAGATGAGATGATTCCCGTTGAGGAATCGAGGCGCATCGCGGCCGGCATTGCCGGCGCGACGCTGGTCATCGTGCCTGGCGCGGGTCACCTTGCCAACCTGGAGCAACCCGAGGCGTTCAACGAGGCCCTCGGCGCGTTCCTGAAAACTGTGTAACTCATGAAAGCGGTCACTTTCGTCCTGGCAGTTGCGATGGCCACCACCGCTTCGGTGATGTCCCTCCCCGTTCACGCGCAGCAAACTCCGCCGACCTCCGACGCGCTCCATCGTCCATTCGACGAGATTCTCGATATCTATGTGCGTGACGGACTCGTCTATTACTTCGCCTTGCGGCAGGAGCGGACCAAGTTCGATCGGTACGTGGCATCACTTGGCGACGTGACGGCTGAGACGCTGAAGAGCTGGCCGCGCGAGCGGCAGCTGGCCTACTGGATCAACGCCTATAACTCGTTTGTGCTGCGCACAGTGATCGACAACTATCCGATTCGCGGGAAGTCATCCGAATATCCCGCCAATAGCATTCGCCAGGTGCCGGGCTCCTTCGAGCGGCGTACCTTCCGCGCCGCCGGGCGAATGCTGACGCTGGATCAGATCGAGCGCGACGTGATCGGCGAATTCGGCGATGCGCGGGCGTTGCTGGCGTTGAGCCGGGGCGCGATGGGCGGACCTCGCCTGAAAAGTGAAGCATTCACGGCCGACCGGCTCGACAAGCAGTTGGACATGATGGTCACCGAACTCGTGACCAGCCGCGACCTCGTCTTCGTCGACGTGCCCAACGAGCGAATCTCGGTCAACCCGTTGTTCTCGTGGCGCGAGGCAATCTTCGCCAAGTCGCTGGCCGGGCGCGCGCCGGCCACGTTTGCCTCACGCAGCCCGATTGAGCGCGCGGTGCTGGCCTTGATCCTTCCGTCGCTCGTGCGGAGCGAAGCCGAGTACGTGAACAAGAACACTTTCACCATGGCCTTCCACGACTTCGACTGGAAGCTCAACGACCTCACCGGACGCTAGCAGAATGGATCTAGGACTCACGGGGAAGGTGGCCATTGTCACCGGCGGCAGCCGCGGACTGGGCCTTGCCGGTGCGACGGCGCTTGCCGCCGAGGGCGCCAGCGTAGTGATCTGCGCCCGCGGCGAAGAGGCACTCGCGAGCGCGGCTCGCCAACTGCAGGCCAGTGCGGCGGCCAGCGCTCGAGTTGTTTCGGTGAGTGCGGATGTGTCGACTGAAAGCGGTGTCCGCTCTGTTGTCGATGCCGCGGTCAACGCCTTCGGCCGCATCGACGTGCTGGTTAACAACGTCGGGCTTGGCAAGGGCGCGGATATCGAGGCTACGACAGACGCCGACTGGCAGGAAGCGTTCGACCAAACGCTGTTTCCGGCGATCCGGATGTCGCGGCTCGTCGTGCCGCACATGCGCGCGCAGGGCGGTGGCGCGATCGTGATCGTGTCGTCGATTTTCGGCCGCGAAGCGGGTGGCCGCATGACCTACAACGCCGTGAAGGCCGCCGAGATCAGCCTCGCGAAGTCACTCGCTCTCCAACTGGCGAAGGACCACATCCGCGTCGTCTCGATCGCGCCAGGCTCGATCCTCTTCGAGGGCGGCTCCTGGTGGAAACGTCAGCAGTCCGATCCCGAAGGCATCGCGAAGTTCGTCGCCCAGGAATTGCCGTTTGGCCGCTTCGGTAAGCCCGAAGAGGTCGGCGCAGCGATCGCCTTCCTCGCCTCCCACAAAGCCAGCTGGATTAGCGGAACGACTGTCGTAGTGGACGGGGCGCAATCCCGGATGTTCTAAGAGGGTCCGACGAACCTACGTAGAACGTTTGTCGAACCACAGGTAGTACACAGGCAACCCTAGCAGCACGATCCCGAAAGTGATTGAAGTCCACTTGGGATCCGTGATGAGCGCGTTCACGACCAGGTACAGCGCTGCCGCGATGAACACGGCCGGGACGACCGGATAGCCGAGCACCTTGTACGGCCGGTTCAGGTTTGGCTGCTTCTTGCGCAGCGTGTAGATTGCCCCGACGCTCAGCGCATAGAACGGCCACATCGCGAGCACGAACGTGTCGGTGAGCTGTTCGAACGTCTGCGTCATGACCATCGCGACGCCGAGCACGCACGCCAGGCTGATGGCGATGTACGGCGTGCCCCACTTCGGATGCACGCGCGCGATTGGTTCGAACAGCAGCTTGTCGTCCGCCATGGCGAAGAAAATGCGCGGCGAGGCCAGCATGCTGCCCATCAGCGAACCGAACGTCGAAATCATGACGATGACCGACACGAACGAGACGCCGGCCCGGCCGAAGAGTGCGCCCATGGTGTCGGCCGAGATGAGCCGGGATTTCGCCATGGCGTCGATCGGCGTCACGTAGAGATACGCCGCATTGGCGGTGAGGTAGATCCCGATGATCAGCAGCGTCCCGATGATGATTGCCCGCGGCAGGTTGCGCTGCGGATTGATGACTTCGCCGCTGGCGAAGGTCAGGTCGGCAAAACCGTCATACGCCCACATCACCGAGATCAGCGCCAGGCCAAAGACGCCAGGGTCGACCGGCGCACCCGTCGCGGCAAAGTGCGTGAACGATCCGCCCGAGCCGCCGCCGAGCAGGAACGACGCGATGACGAGCAGCGCCAGGGCGCTGAACTTGGCGATGGTGGAGATGCCCGCGAACAGGGCGCCGAGCCGCACGCCGATGATGTTGGTGATGCCGGCGAAGATGATCGCCCCCGCGGCGAGGTAGTCCGCCCATTCAGGATGCGCCGCTGGATCGGCGCCGATGACGCGGAGGAAATATTCGCCGAAGACGGAAGAAATACCGCCCAGCGCGGCGGCGCGAAGCAGCACGAGCTGGGCCCACCCGTAGAGAAATCCGTACGGCCGTCCCCAGCCCTCGCGCAAGTAGACATACATGCCGCCGGTTTCGGGCATCGCAGCCGACAACTCGGCAAACGCCAGCGCACCGCACAGCACGATCAATCCGCCGATGACCCAGACGCCGAGCATGAGTGCCGGCTCGGGGACCCGCGTCGCTATGCCCGCCGGAGTGCGGAAAATGCCGCCGCCAATCGTGATGCCGATGACGAGGCCGATCGAACTCCACAAACCCAGCCTGCGAACGAGGGTCGCCATTTGTGCGTGCATCGTATCGTCCCGCTCGGGGCCGGGCAAGGCAGCATCCATCGCAGTCGACAGCCTTCCTCGAACAGGTGCTCACACGACAGGAGGGATCAGGAAAGGCGGATACAGGTCATAATGGAGCGGCTTTATGAAGTATTCGAACCAGTTGGCGATGGAATTCGGGCCGCTCGAAGTCCAAGTGCTCGAAGCACTTTGGGAGCGGGCCGTGCCGTCTTCTGTGCACGACGTCCAGCCCTACATCCCCGGCTGCGCCTATACGACCCTGATGACCACGTTGGATCGCCTGTTTCAGAAGGGCGTCCTGTCGAGAGAGAAGCGCGGCCGGCGTTTCCTGTACGGCACCATTCGCACCCGCGATGCGCAAATCGCGAGCATTGCCGAATCCTGGTTTGCGACGATGCTGCCAGGCGACAGCAAGTTGGCGGGCCCGGTCCTCCACCAGTTTGTGGAGGCCGTGTTGAAACGCGATGAGCACCTGCTCGACGACCTCGAACAGTTGCTTCGCGATCGGCGCGAGAGGTCTCGAAGACCAGCACCGGGCCATGGTTGAGCCTGCAGGAGCGCGCTCGGGACAGCGCGCATGCTGAAACTCGCCGCCTAATTAGGGTGGGCTCCAGGCCCACCCCGTTCACTCAGATCCACGCCGGATTTCTGACGGCGTGAATGGCCCAGCCATCTCCGCTCTTTATTCGCCTTTCACCAATTGATCGTGTAGCATTTCACAGGATTACCCATGGCTTTACCCGCTCTGCGCCCACATGAGCACAAGCAGGTCGCGCTGCACAGCGCACTGCAGGTCCTGAACTCCGGCGCAGAGTTGGACCGTCCGGATACGCCGGACGAAGTGGTCACGGCGGTTCGCAGGCTGCCCGCGGTCGAAGCCGCCTACGCGCCGTTTCCGGCGGGCATCGATGCGCGGCTGATGGCCGCATTCCAGTCGCGCGGCGTGCATCAGCTCTACACGCACCAGGCGGAGGCGTATGCGCACGTCGCCGCCGGACGGCAGGTCGTGGTGACCACGCCGACAGCATCGGGGAAGACGCTGTGCTACAACCTTCCCGTCCTCGATCGGATTCTCAAAAAACCGTCCGCACGCGCGCTGTACCTCTTTCCGACCAAGGCACTGGCGCAGGATCAAATGGCGGAGCTCCACGAGCTGGCCAAATCGATCGGCGACGTGGGCGGTGAAGCGATCGGCGTGCACACCTACGATGGCGACACACCGCAGGATGCGCGCCGCACCATCCGCACGCGCGCCCACATCGTCCTCAGCAATCCCGACATGGTGCACTCGGGCATCCTGCCGCACCATCCGCGCTGGGCGAAGCTGTTCGAGAATCTCGACTTCATCGTCATCGACGAATTGCATGCGTATCGCGGCGTGTTCGGCAGCCACCTGACCAACGTGCTGCGCCGCCTGCAGCGGATCTGCCGCCACTACGGATCGAATCCGCAATTCATTTGTTCCTCCGCGACGATCGCCAATCCGGCGGAACTGGCCGGACGGCTGGCGGAGAAGCCGTTCGAACTCGTCGAGAAGAGCGGCGCGCCGCGCGGCGAGAAATTTTTCGTGTTCGTGAATCCGCCGGTCGTCAACCGGGAGCTTGGCATCCGCCGCTCGTATATCGCCGAATCGCGGCGCGTGGCCGGCGAGTTCCTGCGCCGCAACCTGCAGGTGATTGTCTTTGCGCAGAGCCGACTGCAGACGGAAATCCTCACCACCTATCTAAAGGAGGATTTCGAGGACGTGCCCGGCATGCCGGAACGCATTCGCGGGTATCGCGGCGGATACCTGCCGCTGCGCCGCCGCGAGATCGAAAAGGGGCTGCGCGCCGGCCAGGTGCGCGGCGTGGTGTCGACCAACGCGCTCGAACTTGGCATCGACATCGGGGCGTTGGATGTCTGCGTGATGGCGGGTTACCCCGGCACGATTGCCTCAACGTGGCAACGGGCAGGTCGCGCCGGCCGGCGCAGCGGGCAATCGGCCGCGGTGATGGTCGCCTCGAGTGCGCCCATCGATCAGTTCGTTGCCAGGCATCCGTCGTTTTTCTTCGACGCGTCGCCCGAACATGCGCTCGTCAACCCCGACAACCTGCACATTCTCGTTGACCACGTGAAGTGCGCGGCCTTCGAGCTGCCGTTTACGACAGGCGAGTCGTATGGACAGGTCGACGTGCAGGACGTGCTCGGCGTGCTTCAAGAGTCGGGGCTCGTGCATCGCTCGGGTCCCGAGGATGGCGAAGGCCAGTGGCACTGGACGAGCGAGTCGTATCCGGCGAATGCGGTGAGCCTGCGTTCCGTGTCGTCCGACA
>Ga0105248_10008208_pt1 | contig 11474 bp, 8 predicted proteins | sample KBSS34metaG_FD_81524 | JGI IMG/M metagenome (GOLD analysis project Ga0105248, IMG submission 81524) | Switchgrass rhizosphere microbial communities from Kellogg Biological Station, Michigan, USA - KBS S3-4 metaG | ecosystem: Host-associated > Plants > Roots > Rhizosphere > Soil | place...
GATGTCGACGGTGATCTTCACGTCCGCCAGCGGTTCACGGCCGCCCTGGGCTCCGGCTTTCATGACAATGACTTGCAGCGGGGCGAAGACAAGCGGCGGCCCCTGCGGGCCGGCCGCACCCGGCGATTGCGCCGCCAACGACGGCGCCATGGCGGCCAGACCGATCGCGAACACCCGGCATTTGAGCCCGATCCTCATCGCAGCCTCCCGAACGGAATAATCAGACGATCAAACCCGCGCAGGCGGCCGGAGTGTCACATTGGACTCGCCTGACCTGCCGGAGTGACAATACCTGAAGTCCGCCGCAGTTTTTCAGGAGTGCGCATGTCCCGATGGCCCGTCTTTCTGTGTGTCGCGATGGCTCTGATCGCCGCGTCGACGACCGTGTTTGCGCACGAGTTCCGCGGCACGGTCGTGTCGGTCACGCCGGCCTCCATCACGGTGTCCGTGCTCGATGAGTCGACCAAGAAGCCGTCTTCAATGACGTTCGACATCGGCAAGGAGACCAAGGTTCAACGCGGCACGAAGGTCGTCACGCTCGCCGACGCGCATATCGCGAAGGGCGAGAAGGTCTCCATCACCATCGACCACGACCTCGACATGCACCTGGCCGTCCTCATCAAACTCGACGAGAAGAAGTAAGCGGGCCTCAGGCCCGTCACTGTGGAGCCGTGGCGGCGCCGAAGCGATTGGCGCACGATCAATCCGCCCGCAAGGCTTCCGCCGGAAACACCGCCGCGGCGCGGCGCGCCGGCCAGACACCCGCCACCAATCCCACCAGCGTGAGCAGCCCGATCGCCGTCGCGCCCGTCGTGACTGAAATGATCGGACGGGCACCGGCGGGAATCGCGGGAATGAGAATCGCAATCTTCGTCAGCGCCCAGGCCACGATGATGCCGGCCACGCCTCCGGACAGCGTCATGACGAGCGCCTCGATGAGAAAACCGGCGAAAATCGCCCGCCTCGTGGCGCCCACGGCGCGACGCGTCCCGATCTCGGCGCGCCGCTCGCGCACGGACACGAACAGCACGTTCGCCACGCCCACGGCGCCGACGAACAGACCGATGCCGCCGACCAGTCCGACGACCAGCTTGATCGTCGTCAGCACCATGTTCAACTCGCCCATCCGTTCGATGCTGCTGATCACCTGGAATTCGCCGCTCGTCTCGCCGCGCTGTTTGCGCCGGGGCTCGAGCACGGCTTTGGTCGCGACGATGGCACTCTTCTCGGCGTCGCCCGATCGCAGCCGGAGCCGCAGCGAGTTGGCGTACTCGTTGCCGCGGAAGGCCGCCGCGCACGCCTTGAAGGGCGTGTAAATACTGCGATCGGACTGGGTCGTCGCGCCGGTCACCGGATCGCCCGTCCAGGCCAGCACACCGACGACCTGGAACGGCCAGTCGCCGATCACGATGGTCTCGCCGATCGGCCGATCGCTCGCGAACAGGTCCTGCGCGACGTCCGCGCCGAGGACCGCGACACGGGATCCGGTCGCATACTCACCGTCGAGAAACAAACGACCGCGATCGACGTTCAACGACTGCAGCGCGAACCCGTCCCGGGTCACCCCGCGCAGGGTGGCGTTCTGGCTCGCGCGTTTGGGCGTACGCACGACGCCGGAGGCGCTGTTCTCCGCCATCCCGAGGTCGTAGTCCGAAACCGATTCCATGATGGCCGCCAGATCGTCCGTGCGGAGCGTGACCGGGAACCCTCGCGGATCGCGCGTGGATCGCTGCGACGACGCAAAGACCTGGATGGTGTTGCCGCCGATCGCGCCGATCTGCTCGATCATGAAGTGATGCATGCCCGATACGATCGACACGAGCAGGACGACGGCGGCGATGCCCGTGGCAATGCCGAGCGACGAGAGCAGAGCCTGCAGACGCCGGCCCCGCAGGCTGGCGAAGGACTCCGCGACGACATTACGCGCGATCACCGAAACGCCGACGATGCGCCAGGCCGGACGAGGCATCAGCGGATCCGGCACACGATGGACTCGCCCCGGTCCAGGCCGCTGCGAATCTGCAGCTTGTCCTTCTGCAGGACGCCGACGTCGACGGTGCGGTACTTCGTATCGAACCCTTCCTGGACGCGGACGTACGTCCGGCCATTCGGATCGGTCTGGATGCAGCGCTCGGGCACAACGACCGAGTCGATCGTGGCCGATAACACGATTTCGGCCTGCGCCGGCACATTGACCCAACCGCCTGGTGGCTGCGCATTCAGCGTGATGACGATGGGAAACGTGGTGAGCCGCGTCGACTGATCGACGTCACCGGCCGTCGACACCGACTTCACGATCGCGGGCAGTTGCTGGGCGGCATCCGAATCCAGCCGCACGCGCGCGGACTGGCCCGGGGGGAGGCGCTTGGCGTCCACGGCCGTCGCCTTGGCGTACAACGCCGACTCGCGCGCGTCCCCCAGCGTCATCAGCACGCTGCCGCCCGACGCCGATTGGCTGACACCGGCCACGCCGCTGCCGACTTCCACGGATCGGCGGAGGACGAAGGCGTCGAACGGCGCGCGGATGGTCGTGTGCAGCAGTTGCGTGCGCGCCTGGTCAACGGTCGCGCGCACCTGGACGACACGCGCCTGGCTCGCCTCAATTCCCCGCTGGGCGCGATCCATGGCGCGCACGGCGAGCAGGTAGTCCAACTCCTTCTGATCGAGCTGATCGCGCGGCAGCAATCCCTGCGCGAACAGCGAGCGCGACCGTTCGAGATTCTTCTTCCGGAGCGCGAGCCCCTCCTCGTCGATATCGAGCTTCGTCGCGGCGTCCTGCAACTCCGCCTGCTTCAGATTCGCTTCGGCTTGATCGACCGTTGACTGGGCGAGCTTCGAGTCCAGCCGGACCAGCTCCTGGCCGGCCTTCACACGATCGCCCTCTTTGACCGCGACGAACTCGACGATGCCCGACGCTTCGGCGCGCAGGTCGATCGTGACGGCCGGCTTGACGACGCCGGCCACCAGGAGCACGTCTTCCATCGGCGCCACTTCGGCCTGAAACACCTGATCCCGCGGCGCCGCGGCGGAGCGCGGCCAAAGCCAGAGAAACGCGCCGTATCCCACACCGGCCAGGACCAGCAGACCAATCGCCACTTTCAATAGTCGTCGCATCACCCTGCTTCAGACGAAAGGCGGACAGCGGGAGTTCTGATCGCTCTGATTACGCGTGCGGACCCACAACGTTAACAGCACAGGTTCATGAGGCCGTGTGTCTTCACTCAAAAGGTCTTCCTCGCCACCCACTCCCGCATCAGCGAATCGACCACCGCGTACCGTCCATCGTCTTCGCGCGCGATGAGATCCAGCCGTTGCAGGGCGGCGAGGCTCGTCTGGACGCTGGAAGCCCCGCCCAGCCTGTAGCGCGTGCGCACGTCGGCGCCGAGGATCTCGTGACCGTGGTCGAGCACGACCGCGCGCAGCACTGCGCGCTGCGACAGCGTGAGACGCTGCCACAACGATTCGAAGAAGATCTCCTGCTCGGCCAGCAGCCGATGCAGCGTCTGGTGGACGTCCTCCAGACTGACGGCGCGCGCGCGCGCGGCGGTCACGTCGTCCCACGTTTCGTGGGCGAGACGCTGCACGTCGTAGGGAAGATTGCCGGCGACATCCACGATGCCCGTGCCCAGCCCGGCTTCGGGAGTCAGACCGGACTTCTTGAATCGGTCGTCGATGAACCTGGCAAACGCGTCGGCAGGAATACGGCCGAGGCGCACGATCGGACCAGCCTTGTAAAACGGCCGGCGGCTGCTGACCATCTGCTCCATGAGGCTGGGCTCGGATCCGGCGAAGACGTACCCGACCTGGCGCTGGAGCTGCACCGCGGCGCGCAGCGCCTGTTCCACGTTGCCGCCGTCGTACCCGGTCACGGCCTGGAACTCGTCCAGGGCGATCACCAACCGGCGCCCGCGGCGCGCCGCGAGCCGGCCCGGCAGGGCAAAGACTTCGGCGCCCAGCCGCGCGGCGTCTCGGGGGGTCCGAACGGCCGGACAGGACACCGCGAGCCCTCCGGCGTCACGATCGGCACGCAGCTCCGGTCTGAACGTGGTGAACAGATCGCGCAGCCACGAGCGGCCCTGGTCGCGCGCATCGAGCGCCGCCAGCGCCCGCACATAGCCCTCGAGGAACGCGACGTAGGAACTGAAGCTGCTGACGGTCACCTCGAGGGTGTCCACCCGGTCCCGCCCCAAGGCCCCAAAGGCGTGGCGAATGAGCGACGATTTCCCGTAGCGGCGGGGCGAAATCAAGAAGACCTTCTGGCCGTCCGCGAGATCCGCCACCAGACGGTCGAGCTCGGCCTTCCGCCCGACAAAGGCCGACTTCGGGACGACCTCGCCGTAGACAAACGGATTCGCGGCCCTGGGCATTACGTTATTATACGTAATAATCACGTCAGACTACGTATTGGGCCTGGCACGGCGGCTCCGGCCCGGGCGCACCTTTCCTGCCTTCACCCGTCACGCCTCTTCATGGTTCCGTCGGGGACTGGTGCTGTGTGAGAAACTTGAGCCGACACCCATGGGGCCACCGGCCGGTCCGCGGATCGATGCGGCGCTGCTCGAGCGCCTGTACGGCGCGGCGCGCGCCGACCGATGGGCGCTGCCGCGCGACGCCTTTGCGGCCGCGATCGGCGCGAGCGTCGCGCACGCATTCGAGGACCGTTCGCCGTCCTCAGCCGACATCGATCGCTACACCAGCGCGCTGCATGTCGAGGATCTCGCGCTCGCCTGCGCGTGCGCCACGGGCAACGAACGGGCGTGGGAAGAATTTGTGGCCCTGTATCGTCCCGTGCTCCATCGCGCGGCTCACGCCATCGACCCGACGGGCAACGCAGATGACCTGGCCGATTCGCTCTATGCCGATTTGTACGGCATGGGCGATCGCCAGGAATCCCGGCGATCGCTGTTCCGGTACTTCCATGGACGGAGCAAGCTGGGCACGTGGCTGCGCGCCGTCCTGTCGCAGCGACACATCGATCGGGTGCGCGCCACGCGCAAGCTGGATCCGCTGCCAGAAGACCCAGCCTCCATTCCGGCGCTGACGGTCGATCGCGCCATCGATCCCGAGCGCGCCCGGTTCGAAGCCGCGATGCAAAGCGCGCTGACCGAGGCCATCGCGGCACTCCCCGCGCGGGATCGATTGCGTCTGTCCTGCTACTACGTGCAGAGCCTGACACTGGCCGCGATCGGCCGCATGCTGAAAGAACACGAGGCGACCGTTTCACGCCACCTCACGCGCACGCGGGCGGCCATCCGCGACGCCGTCTGGGCGAGGCTGCGCACGGACCACGGCATGGACGAGCGCGCGATTGAAGAGTGCTTTCGGTCGGTTTCCGCCGATGCCGGCGCGCTGGATGTGACCGGACTGATTGGCCCGGTCGCCGTGCGCAAGAACGCCGAACTCGATCGTTCCAGTAGATAGGAGAGCGTGTGTCCCCCGACGATCGCGACCCCCTGCAGAACGATGACCGCCTCCTGAGACGGTCGCTGACGCCCACTGGCGTGGCGGCCGGCCCCTGCCTGGACGCCGAGACACTCGCCGCCTGGGCAGAAGGCTCGCCCGGCGTTGAAAGGACCGATGCGCTCGAGAGGCATCTGGCGTCTTGTGCGCGATGCCAGGCGATGCTCGCGACGTTCGCCAACGCCGAACTCGCCGAGGGTGTGTACGCCGCCGGCGCCCCATCGTCGGACAGCCAATCCAAAGTGTTGCCGTTCAAACCCGCGTTCCCGCGCTGGGCGCCGATTGCGCTCGGCGCCGTCGCCGCAAGCCTCGTGATCTATGCCGCATGGCCCAGGCACGCGAGGTCAGAGTCCCAGCCACCGCAGCAGACGATGGCGAGCGCCACGCCGGCTGGGCAAGTGCAGTATCCGGCGGACGTGCGCGCGACCGATCAGCTTTCGCCAGCGGTCGCCAAGACCGCTGAGATGGCGGCCGCTCGTCAACCTCAGAAGAAGGCCGCGGCGAAATCCAGCCGCCAGACTCCAGCCGCATCCACGCCCGCTCCGGTGGCGCCGCCTGAGCCATTCCGCGCGCCGCCTGTTGTGGTGCCGCCAACTGGCGCCGCGATCGCAGGCGTCACGCTGCCTCCACCCCCACCGCCCGTCGTCGCGCCGCCCTCGGCCGCGGCCAAGCCTGGGGAACTGACCATGCTGCGCGGCGCGAACGACGCCGCCAGAACGGATGCCTCTGCTTCGCGCATCGTCGCGGACTTCGCGTCGCCGACGACCACGACGCCGGCCGCGGGCCAATCGCTGATCGGACGAGGCGCCGGAGGTGGAGGCCGCGGAGGAGGCGCTGGCGCTTTGATCGCATCCCCACGCCCGATCGCCAGGGTCAACTGGCATGTGCTCGCATCCGGCCAGGTCGAGCGATCGATCAATGGCGGCCAGACGTGGCAGCCGGTGACGATTACGCCGCCAGCCATCATGGTCAACGGCACGGCGCCGTCGTCAGATGTCTGCTGGCTGATCGGCAAGGGCGGCATCGTGATGCTGTCGACCAACGGCGTCACCTTCCGGCGCGTCCACTCTCCCGACGTCGCCGATTTGCACTCGATTACGGCCATTGACGAATTCCAGGCAACCGTCACGACCATCGACGGCCGGGTGTTCACCACGGACGACGGCGGAGACCACTGGAAGTAAGCCAGACAGTTGACAGTGATCAGTTGGCAGGTTGCAGGATCCCATCTGTGAACTGCCCCGCTGCAAACTGATAACTGTTCGTCACTGCAAGGTTTCCACACCCTGCCGTTCTAACGACATGACCGTCTTCCTCAGGAGGTTTGGCATGTCGCGTTTGCTCCGCACGGGTCTCGTCTGGCTGGTCGCCATCGCGACCGTCGTCGCCTCTTCAGTCGTATTCGCCACTCAAAGCGCGGGCACTCAGACGCCGACCTCGCCGCAGAGCGGCTCGGCGACGACGACCATCAGCGGCATCGTCAAAGACAAGGCCGGTTCCGTTCCGGGTGCGACAGTCGAGCTGATGAACATGGTGACCGGCGAGAAGTTCGCGCCGCGAGTCACGAACGACGCTGGTGCCTACTCGTTCCCTGGCCTGATGGCCGGCAAGTACAAGGTCATCGTCACGATGGAGAACTTCAAGAAGGTGGAGACGGAAGTCACCGTCCACGCGGGCGTGCCTGTGACCATTACCACCGTGCTTGAGGTGGGCAAGATGACGGAGACGGTCACGGTCACTGCCTCGAGCGATCTCGTTCGCACGGACACGCCCACCGTCAGCCAGACCGTGAACAGCGATTACGTTCAGACACTGCCGCGAAGCGATCGGAACGCGCTTACATACCTCATCTTTCTACCTGGCGCCACGTCAACGGGCGGCGCCGGTGGCAGCGGACGTGGCGGCGCAACCGTCGCGGGGCTGGACAACAGCCAGTTCAACGTCACGATTGACGGCGTGACCACCAGCGCGCTGAACAACAATCAGGGCTTCTTTACGACGGCTTATCCTCGCCTCGACGCCGTCGAGGAAGTCACGCTGCGGACGGACGCCAGAAATCGTGGCCTGACGGGCGAAACGTATACGCAGTTCGAGCCGCACCGCTTTGCCGCCACGGTGGACCAGCCGCTCTCGACCTTCGGCGCGGATGTGGACACGGCGTCCTACACGAACATCCGCCGGTTCCTGTCGAGCGGCCAGTTGCCGCCCAGCCAGGCCGTGCGCATCGAAGAGCTCGTCAACTACTTCCACTTCGGCTACGCCGCGCCGCGCGACGGACGGCCGGTGGCGCTGACAACGGAAGTCGGCGAGTGTCCGTGGGCGCCGTCGCACAAGCTGGTACTGATTGGCGCGCGAGCGAGCGCGCCGCCGGTCCGCGAGATCACCGGCCGCAACATCGTGCTGCTCATCGACGTGTCGGGATCGATGGAACCGGCGGAGCGGCTGCCGCTGATCAAAACGGCGCTCGGGCTCTTCGTGGACACGCTCAAGCCGACCGATACGCTGTCGATCGTCACCTACGCCGGATCGAGCGGGCTCGTTCTGCCACCGACCCCCATCCGGTACCGCGACACCATCCAGCGTGCCATCAGCGGCCTGACCGCCGGTGGATCCACCAACGGCGGCGAAGGCCTGATCCTCGCCTACCGTGTGGCGAGCCAGGCCTTCATCAAGGGCGGCGTCAATCGCGTGATCCTGGCCACCGATGGTGACTTCAACGTCGGCATCACGTCACAGCGGGATTTGCTGTCGCTGATCCAGCAGGAGCGGGAGTCCGGCGTGTTTCTCTCGGTCTTCGGCGTCGGCAGCGGCAACCTGAAGGACGCCACCATGGAAATGCTGGCCGACCGCGGCAATGGCCACTACGCCTACCTCGACAGTCTGCAGGAGGCTCGGCGCGTCCTGATCCGCGAGGGTGACGCCACGCTCGAAACCGTCGCGAAAGACGTGAAGTTCCAGGTGGAGTTCAATCCGGCGACGGTGCTCGGCTGGAAGCTGCTGGGCTATGAGGACCGCGCCCTCGCGGCTCGCGATTTCAATGACGACCGGAAAGACGCCGGCGAATTGGGTGCGGGGCACACCGTGACGGTGCTGTATGAAATCGTGCCCGTGGGCGCGGATCGCAATGTGGACGAGAGCGATCGCCCCGGTGTCGATCCGTTGAAGTATCAGCCCGCGGAGGCGCCAATCGCGCGGCCGGCCAGGCCCGTCACGGACGTCAGCAATGGCGAACTGCTGACGGTCAAGGCGCGCTACAAGCTGCCGGACTCAGATACGAGCGAGCTCATCAGCAAGGCTGTGCGCCCCGGCGGATCGGTTCAATATCTGCCACTCGCCTCCGCGGTGGCCGAATTCGGGTTGTTGCTGCGTGACGCGCCTCGTGATGCGCAGCGATGGGACGCGCTGACGTGGCGCACGAATCGGCTCGCGGTTCCGAACAGCGATGCGGCTGAACTCGACAACTTCCGGGAGCTGGTGGCGACGGCGCGAGGACTGGCGAGGATTAGATAGGCGGTCTCACTGGCAACCACCAACTAGCAACTGACAACTCACAACTAACAGGTGGTTCGGCGCTCTACCTGTTGGTTGTGAGTTGCGAGTTGTGAGTTGCCACAGGCACCGCGCTCACTCCCACGACGCCGCCCTTGGTCTGAAGAAAGACGACGACGCGCAAGGCGTCGCGGCGCCAGGCTGGATCGAGCATCGGTGCGATTGGCACGGTCTGGGAAAAGCTTCCCTCCCGGCTGGTCGCACCGATTCGCGTCAGGCGGCGGGTGACGGCGACGTGCTCGAGCTCCCGACCTTCGTTCTCGCCGCGGCGCACGGTTGACTTCAGACCGTCCTCGGTAATGGCCACGTACACGTCGGCACCGGCCGTCAGGCGAGTCGCCGGCATCTCAATCCGCAACTCGGGCGTCCATGACAGCTGCATCGAAGCAAAGGGTTTGTCAGTGACGCTCCGAACGGCGTCGAGCACCTCAGCCCGGTTCGAGCCGACGGCGGCAACGCGCCCATTGACGATCACTTGTGGCGTGTAGACCTCGTCGTGAAGCGCGCGCCCGTAGGCGGTCTGTCGCTCGCTGAACTGCGAGGACGAAAACGGGTCCGTCCACCCCAGTTGGTTCCAGTAATCCACGTGCTCGCTGAGCGCAACGATCTGCGCGCCGGCGATGAATCTGGTGCGCACCAGTTCGATTAAGAGCTGGTCAGCGGGCGGGCAACTCGAACACCCTTCGGAGGTGAACAACTCCACCAGGACGGGTACCGGAGGCTCGGCCGGTACGGCTGCCCGTGACGGCAGTGGCGCGGCTGAAAAGGTGGCGACACATGCCCCCAGCAACCAGCCGACCCGCAAGGCGCGCATGACCAGACTGTACACCGTAGGAAGCCGGGCTTACTTTTTCGGACCGTGCCGGCGAAAAAGTAAGCCCGGCTTCTCTGGGTCCGGCTGACGCCGTGCAAAAATACCTGTCACCGCATGAAGTCCGACCGGAGGCAGTCGTCGCGCCGGCGATATCGCAGCTTCGTCGCCGACTACAAGAAGAAGCGTCTGGACGCGCTCCTCGAGGCAGCCGAGGGCCGCGCGCCCAAACCGGCCGACGGGGATGTCAAGCCCGCGGAGAAAAAGGCGACCCGGCGCAAGTATCTCCGCGACTACTTCCGCTGGCTCTGGCCGCATCGATGGTCGGTCGCGGGTCTCTTTCTGTTCGCGCTGGCCACAGCCGGTCTCGAAATGGCCGAGCCGCAGTTCATGCGGTTCATCGTGGATCGGGTCCTGCTGAACACCACGCTGGATGGATCAACCCGTCTGCGGTGGCTGAATCTGGCCGGCGGCACGTTCCTGCTGGTCGTCGTGCTCCAGAGCGTCATCAACATCTTCAAGAACTACCGTCAGCGCCTGGTGAACACCCGCGTGATGCTGTCGCTGCGGCGCACGCTATTCACCCGGCTGCTGAATCTGCCGCTGCCCAGGCTGTGGGACATGAAGACAGGCGGCATCCTCTCGCGCCTGACCGGCGACATCGAGACCACGACCGGCATCATGCAGTCGGCGATCATCTCGCCGACGATCTCCGTGGTCCGGTTGATCATCGGGATCTCGCTGCTGCTCACGATGAACTGGCAGCTGGCGCTCACGGCCCTCGCGATTATTCCCGGCGCGATGCTGATGAGTTTCACGTTCTCGCGGCGGATCCGCCCGATCTACCGATCCGTGCGCAAGGACGCCGAACTGATCGACGGGCGCGTCGGCGAGACGTTCTCCGGTATCCGCGTGGTCCGCGCCTTCGGCCGCGAGATGCGCGAGCTGATGGAGTACATGATCGGGCGCCACGCGGTGCTGCGGAAGGAGCTCTTCGCCAACCGGCGGGAGACCCTGCTCTGGACCTCCTGGGGCCTGCTCGTGTCCGGCGTGAGCGTCGTGATCGTCTGGTATGGCGGCTATCTGGTCACCCAGGGCCGCGCGTCGGTGGGCGACATCATTGCGTTCCAGTGGTACGCGTTCCTGCTGCTCAATCCGGTCTGGAACATTGTCAATTCGTTCTCGGAGCTGCAGCGGTCGCTCGCGGCGATGGAGCGCGTCTTCGAGATCCTCGCGCTGCCGGCCGACAAGCCGGACCAGCCGGATGCGGTGGACGCGCCGCACGTCGTGCGCAGCGTCGAGTTCGAGGATGTCGAATTCGAATACCGGACGGACCGGCCGGTGGTCCGGGATTTCAACGTCCGCGTGCCCGGTGGAACCGTCGTCGCGCTGGTGGGCCGGAGCGGCGCCGGCAAGACGACCGTGACGGACCTGGTCGCGCGGTTCCATGACCCGACCCGCGGCCGCATCCTCGTGAATGACGTCGATATCCGCCACTACCGGCTCAAGACGTACCGCGATTTGCTCGCCATCGTGCAGCAGGACGTGTTCCTGTTCGACGGCTCGGCGCGCGACAACATCGCCTACGGGCGCAAGGACGCCACCGACGCCGAGGTCGAGGACGCGGCCCGCCGCGCCAACGCCCACGAATTCA